>Ga0307511_10000773_pt1 | contig 34093 bp, 38 predicted proteins | sample 13_EM_MG_FD_200266 | JGI IMG/M metagenome (GOLD analysis project Ga0307511, IMG submission 200266) | Populus trichocarpa ectomycorrhiza microbial communities from riparian zone in the Pacific Northwest, United States - 13_EM | ecosystem: Host-associated > Plants > Roots > Unclassified | place... | reverse complement strand
CTCGTCGACTGTATCGCCCACGGTCTTTCGGATGAACAACAGAAAGTCAAGACGATGACTGCCCTGGCCATCGCCGCCCTCGCCGAAGCTGCCGCACCCTACGGTATCGAATCGTTCGACAACGTCCTGAAACCCCTCTGGACGGGTATCCGTGTTCACCGAGCAAAGTCCCTCGCGGCATTCCTGAAAGCCATCGGTTTCATCCTCCCTCTCATGGACCCGGAATACGTGTCCTACTACATCAAGGAAGTTACAATCATCCTTATTCGAGAATTCCAGACCTCCGGCGAAGAGATGAAGAAGATTGTCCTCAAGGTCGTCCAACAGTGCGCGGCGACGGAGGGTGTCACGCCTCAGGATATCCTCCCCGACTTCTTCAAGAGTTTCTGGGTCAGGAGGATGGCTTTGGATAGGAGGAACTACCGACAGGTCGTCGATACCACTGTTGAACTGGCACAGAAGTCTGGCGTCGCGGAGATTGTCGGGAAGATTGTCAATGACTTGAAGGACGAGGCGGAGCCGTACAGGAAGATGGCCATGGAGACGATTACTAAGGTCGTTGCCTCCCTCGGCGCTTCTGACATCAATGAGCGGTTGGAAGTCCAATTCGTGGACGGCATCATTTATTCGTTCCAGGAGCAGACGACGGAGGACCAGGTAATGTTGGACGGTTTCGGAACCGTCGTCAACGCTCTCGGTAAGCTCACCTCGTTACCTCTGGACTGCCCACCACTGATATTTTGATTTAGGCATTCGCGTCAAGCCATACCTTACCCAAATTGTTTCCACGATCCTCTGGCGTCTCAATAACAAGAGCGCAAAAGTTCGTCAACAGGCAGCCGATCTCACTTCTCGCCTCGCTGTCGTCATCAAACAGTGCGGCGATGATCAACTCCTCAACAAACTCGGATTAGTGCTGTTTGAGCAGCTTGGTGAGGAATATCCCGACACACTTGGTAGTATCATTGCTGCAGAAGGCGCTATCGCGAACGTCGTGGGTATGACGCAGATGAACCCACCCGTCAAGGACCTTTGTGAGTGTACTCGTAGTTTCCTGGTGAAAGATTGAAACTAACTCGTTTTCTTCGCAGTGCCCCGGATGACGCCGATCTTAAGGAATCGACATGAGAAGGTGCAAGAATCCACGATCAACTTGATCGGTCGCATCGGTTCGTCCCCCTCACGCTTCACTCGCTGTTGGAACTAAAACCCCTCTTTCAGCTGATCGTGGTGCCGAGTTCGTGCCAGCTAGGGAGTGGATGCGAATTTGCTTTGAGCTTTTAGGTCTGTTGAACGCGCGCAAGAGGGCTATCCGTCGTGCGGCGGTCAACACGTTCGGTTATATCGCCAAGAGCTTGGGTCCCCAGGACGTTTTACAAGTTGTGTTGACGAATTTACGTGTGCAGGAGCGACAGAGTCGAGTGTGCAGTACGATAGCCATCGCCGTCGTCGCTGAAACTTGCGGTCGTGAGTATCCCCTCTTTTTCCTGCGCCCTCCCGTGACTAACAGGCTATATATCCTATCTTCAGCGTTCACCTGCATCCCCGCCATTCTAAATGAATATCGAACGGCAGAGCTCAACGTCCGAACCGGTTGTCTAAAAGCTTTGTCGTTCGTTTTCGAGTATGTCGGGCCGCAATCCGCATACTATGCTGATTCTGTTGTGACCATGTTAGAAGACGCGCTCACAGACCGCGATCTTGTTCACAGACAGACTGCAAGCACGATCATCAAATATATCGCCCTTGGTGTCGCCGGGTTAGGGTGTGAGGATTCAATGTTGCATTTGATGAACCTCGTTTGGCCGAATTGCTTCGAGACGTCGCCGCATGTGATTGGGGCAGTTATAGATGCGATCGATGCGATGAGAGTCGCCCTTGGGGCCGGAATTTTGTTGAGCTACGTGCTTCAGGGTTTGTTCCACCCTGCCAGGAAGGTTCGCGAGGTACGTGTTGTCCCCATCGTCCTTGAAAACTCTCCTTATTGATGCGGTTTTACCTCAGGTTTACTGGCGCGTTTACAACTCGTTGTACCTCGGAGCGGAGGACGCACTCGTGCCCTTCTACCCAAACCTCGGCGAGTTGAGCGAAGGGCAAAACGTGTACGATCGACACCCCTTACAAATGTTTGTCTGAACCCTATTGAACCGACGTCTCTTCTCACCTCCGTAGACGTGTGTGTAGCTTCCTCTTTTTCTATTACTATCATAACTTCTGTACGAAAATATACGTTTTTCTTCCTACCTTCCCGAATGAAAGTAAGAGAACGGATATATGACCCCTTGAACCATGATGGCCCTTCGGTCAACCCCAAGACTGAGCGCCAAGATTTGAAGGACCTTTCTTCCTTATTCGCGGTTTTTCATCATATAACAGTGCGACGGCGCTGCGGTGACGGTAACAGACCAAATGAAACAGGTCGAGGTGAAGGTGGGCAGGAGCGTATATCTCGAGAACGAATTGTCGAAGGAAAAATTCGCAGATCCCGGCACTTGGAGACACGGAGAGAAGGATGAAGCTCAGGTTCTGGCGGGTCTCTCGTAATAGGTGGGCAGCGCGTAACGATGTACACCAACTGTGAAGTCCGCTTCTCGTCCTTGAAGTGGCAACACACTATGTTACAGGTTACAGGCCCTTGCTATCAACCCCACACACTTGGTACTCCTCAACCTCTGCAGAACCCAGAGAAAATCTAAAAAGGCCATCGTCGCCGGGCCTCGGAAGGACGAGGAACGAGCTCAACCCGATGGCCCTCAACGTGATCTTCTTCCCACCTCCCTCCTGACATTTCATGTTTCCCTTCTTCAAACAGTCTACCGCACAATCCACTACACCTTTCACCCGCTCCATCAACGCCTGTCGTTCCTTTGAAGATATGCTAATGAATTTCCCAGACATTCCCGGGACAGGTGGATAGGGGAGAAGATGCACAACCTGGAGTGTATCGAAATCTGGGAGCGTTTTGCACCCATCGACCAGCCCTCGTATTGCGGCGTGTTCGGTATCGACCGTAACCTGGTCGCCGGTTGGGTGAGGGTGGAGAATCGTGAGCTCGGCGAGCCTCGAACACACAGACACAAATCCTGAGCCCAGATGCAGTCAACCATCGTGATCCTACAGAGTGCTGGGTTGCTTACGGGATGCATTGCCCGGTGAAACCAGGGGGACCGTCAATCGCCTGATTTTTGAATCTTGGATTGACGCAAGGGGTTCAAGGTAGTTATTGGAGGATATCAGCTCACCCCCAACCACCCAGTCAACATCCTCGACGTTGTGACAGTGATCTAGGAGAGGATTGGCGGCGGGAGGTAAGCACAGAGCCTTAATTTGGGGGAGTTTGACACCCTCAATGGCGTTCTTGAGTAGGAGAGTATCCAGACGGTCATTCACCCGTCCTATCTCTAGTGTGTGGAGATACGGGAGGGACTCTAGGCATTTGACGAACATATGAATGGCGTTACCCCACAAGAAACGCACTGTCATGAACCTTGAGAGGGCATCAATCAACCCTAACCTGGGACAAAAAAGGGCGGAGACGCACCTCACGCTGGTAGTCGGAGATATACCCGTACGCAAAGCTGCCGCGATAGCTCCGAGCTTCCACGGAAAGCGCCACCCTGAACTCCAGCCTTGGATCAACTCGAGGTGCTCGAGACGTTCCCATATCCACGGCAGGAATCGCAACCGCATCGCCCTGCATGTCATGCTCAACGGTAGTAGGAACAGCACCCGTTGTTGATGGTGACCGTTGTTCACCATACCATACTGGACACGGAACCGCGCGCAGTGACCGGTGAGCCACGGGACTAGGGAAATGAAGGAGAGAATGTGGAGGATAATCTCATCTGGAAGCTGGAAAACTAGAAAACCGAGGTGGGATAAATTGGAATTCGATTCAAAGGACTGATGGAGGAGCTTCTACACGTACTAAGACTGGTTTGTGGTACAGGAGACCGACCAACAAAAGGACCCTGTTTCGTACCAAGGCACTCCGCGAGCCTGGCAAAGGACGTTGAGGCTTTCTCGCGACAGTGGTCCGCGACCCCGCCGCACATGGTTCACCGTCCGAGACCCAGCAAGGTGAGGTAAAGGAGAAGGCGTGCTTGGAACCGTGTCACGCGTTTCGAGTGATTATCTAGAGCGCCAAGTGTCAATTTCGCATGTGCATCGGATGATAAAATGACCCAGCCACGCCTCAGGCCTCAGAGGATACGTAGTTCAAGTAAAACGTACAATGCTATGATGTGGCAATGGGGAAAGGTGAAGATGGTATCGATCGAGGGCATGACAGGGGATTCCAACCGTGATGACCCGCAGAAGTCCTCGCACCGGTACTTACATGCCCGTTGGCCCTAGTGTTTCGGTTGAGGGCATAACAATGTACTTGCGCGTATTCGTATTGGATAGTGAATCGGAGGGTAGATAGTGTAATGTGCGCTACGTCGTACCGGTTGGCTATGCGAGGGAAAGATCCTTTAAAGCTTCAAGGAACGGCTGGCCTTGGGGTTGACCCAAGGACTGTCGCGGTTTAAGATCATAGCGCTGTCGTTGGCCGCATCCTTCTCAGCAATACGGTGAAGATATCTGAGTGTTGATATATTGCAGTATCATTATGGATCATTACCGTCAAATCCCCTACACCTCACACTCCTCGACCTTCTCAACCGTAATACAATCCAAATCGGGTCCCCCAGGGGGGCGGTATGCGCCCAACTCGATGACCCTCAACGTGGTCCTCTTCCTTCCCTCTCCCTGCTGACATCCAATCTCCGGTTTCTTCAGACAGTCTATTGCCACATTCTTCACGCCTTTCATCAGGTCCCTCAACGCCTGTCGGCGTTGTTCCATGGTAGGCGGTACGCCATCTCTCGTCCGCTCGTACCCACGTATCGGAGGATAAGGATGTTTGACAAGAAAGTGTACGTATACGATCTGGAATGTGTTAAAATCCGGGAGCGTTTTACACGCATTAACCAGTTCCAAGATTGCAGAGCGTGCGGTTTCAACCACGTCGAGCGGAACACCTGTTTCTGTAACTAGGCGGTCAAAAGGGTGAGGATAAATGACGGTGAGCTCAGTGAGTCTCGTAAACGCGGTCAGATCTCCTGAGGTTGTGGCAGTCAGTCACCTTCTAACCCGGCGATCCTACGGGTCACTTACGGGGCAAACTGCCCAACGAAACCAGGGGGATCGCCAACTGCTTGAATTTTGAATTCCGGTTGGACGCGAGAGATGTGAGGAATTCATCGGAGGTTGTAGTATTGATCGCAACCACGCAGACAACGTCCTCGACGTTGCGACAGTGTCGGAGAAGAGGATGAGCAGTAGGAGACAAGACCAGAGCTTTAATCTGGGGGAGTTCGACACCCTTAAGGGCTTTCCCGAGCGGTGTCGTAATATCGATATGCGTCTGTCCTATCTCTAGCGTGTGGAGATTCGGGAGGGACTCCAGGCATTTAATAAACTTGGGAAGGGTAGAGTTACTCCACATGAGGCGCACTGCCATGAATCTTCAAAGGATATGAGTCAGCCGTGACTGGGTGAGAACGAAAGACGCAAATACTTCACGCCAAGAGTCAGAGATTGGTCCGTGCTCAAAGTTTTCAAGATGGCATTGAGCTTCCTTGGAGCCCGCCCCTCTGGACTCCAGCTTGGGGCCACCTGGAGGCACTCGAGGCGTTCCCAAAGCCACGGCAGCAGTCGCAACCACATCGCCCTGCATGTCATGCTTAGTCGTCGTAGACACCGCACGCGTTTCTGATGGTATTCGTCGGTCCCCATACAATACAGAACACGGAACCGTGCATGGTAACTGATGAACTGCGGGCCTGGGGAGATGTAAGAGAGAATGGAAAGGATGAGTTCGTCTGGGAGTTCGAAGACTGTGAAAATGAGACGGGATGAATTGGGATTCGATCAAAAGCAGGCGTACCGAGGCTGGTTTGGGGTGCAGGTGGTCCTAGGGACTTTGATAGTGGAACGATGGCTGGGGGCTGTTTCCTAAGTAGGCCGTATGCGAGTTTGGTAAAGATTGTTGGGGTCTTTTCGTTGTGGCGACCCATACAGACCAAGGCCTGGCGACAAAGTGGGGGAAGCGGAGTTGAGCGAGTGCCCTGTGCGGAGCGCCGGCCTGGCCGCTGATTTCGGGGGCCTGCCGCAAGTTGAGACACTCCCAGGGAGTTCACATGGCAGGACCAAAGATGAGAGGATATACAGTACGTGGCTCGAAAAGGGGGCGGCAGGTGCAATTTCCTTGACGAATTCGTTGGGGTCCTCACACCAGCACATGCCTGCTGGATTCCCTCTCACTGCTCAGGACGTCAGACACAGATTAGCGTATGTTTGTGTTTGAGCGGGTGGTTAGTAGATAGGGTCGGATGTGCGCTGCGCCGTACCGTTATACGGGGAAAACCGTGAATCACTGAATGAGGAAGAAAAGGTCCCTCAATGCTCACTGAGCCCCCTCGCCAACAGAGAACCGCTGTGATTCAAGCAGTTGACCACATTCTTATCAGTAACATGGCGAAGATACGTATACCCAGTAGGGTGTTGGCGTATTATAGGGCACGCTCAAGTTGGGGTTAAACATCGAATCCCCACACTTCGTATTCATCAACCCGGTTAACCCTCAAAGAACCCGGACGATTCTTCCCGGGGGGACGGTATCTGCCCAGCTCGATGACCCTCAACGTGATCCTCTTCCTTCCTTCTCCCTCCTGATATCCCATTTCCGGCCTCTTCAGACAGTCTATCGCCAAATCCTTCACATCATTCACACGGTCTCTAACCTCCTGTACCAGTTGTTCCGCAGAAGGTAAGCCACCATCTCTCATTTGGTCGTACCCACGTACCGCCGGACGGTGGGCGCCCCAGCCAAGAATGTGTACGATCTGGATTGTATCGAAATCAGGAAGGTATTTGCAAGCATTGACCACCTCTGATATTGTGGAGCGTGTGGCTCCAACCACGTCGAGTGGAACACCCGCTTCCGAGACCAGGGGATCACCTGGGTAAGGGTAGACGAGGGTGAGTTCTGTGAGCCTTGGGCACGCGGCAACATATCCTGGGGTTGGAGGCAGTCAGCCGCCGTTCTCCACCGATGGTGCCGTATCACTTACGTGGTGAGTTACCCCACGAAACCAGGGGGATCGCCAATCGCTTGACTTTTGAATCCCGGTTGGAGGCGAGAGACCCGAGAACCACGTCGGAGGGCATGGTCGCACCCTCGACCACCAAAACAACGTCTTCAACGTTGCAACAGTGTCGAAGAAGAGGATAAGCAGTAGGAGACAGAATCAGAGTCTTAATCTGGGGGAGTTCGACACCATTGAGCGCATCCTCGAGTAGGGCCGTGATAACGCTATGCCCACATCCAACCTCTAGCGTGCGGAGATTTGGGAGGGACTCCAGGCATTTGACGAACTTGGCAAGGGTGGGGTTGATCATCATACTATATACCGTCACGAACCTTCAGAGGACACAAATCAATCCCGACCCAGGGAAAAAGAAGGGTGCACGGGTACTTCACGTGAGCAGCCAAAGATACATCCGCGTCCAAAACGTTCATGATAGCGTTGATTTTCCTTGGAGAGCGCCAGAACGGGGACGACTTCATACACTCGAGGCGTTCCCATATCCACGGCGTCAATCGTAACCACATTGCCCTGCATGTCATGCTTAACCGTCGTAGAAACCGCACACGCTGCGGGTACCCATTGGTGTCCTCGGAATACACGCTGCAGAGCCGTGCATAGTAACGGACGAGCTCCGGATCTGGGGAGATGTGCGAGAGAATGGAAAGGATGAGTTCATCTGGGAGTTCAAAGACTGCGAAAACGGGGTAGGGCCAGTAGATCAATACCCGATCGAAAGAACCAGTACAAGAGATCGTACTGAGGCTGGTTTGGGGCGCAGGAGGTCCTAGGGACTGGGATAGTGGAACGATGGCTGGGGGCTGTTTCCTGCCAAGGCCGTATGCGAGCCTGGTAAATAACGTTGTGGTCTTTTCAGGGTGCCGACCCATGACTCTGTAGTGCAGGGCGCACCGTCCGAGGTATTAGGATGGAGGCGGGGTTGGAGCGGAGAAATGGGTGAGCATCTTATGGAGAGCGCTGGCTGCCCATCGGGCGTTTATGCATGACCTGAACGAGATTAACGGCGCGTGGTTTAAAATTACTTACATACGCGCGTTTGGATGATGAACTGGATGGTAGCTATGGTGATATGCGCTAAGTCGTACCGGGATACAAGCGAAAGACCGTGAAGAAAGAAAAGTCCCTCAAAGCCTAGCCTTGGGGTTGACCAACGAAGCGTTGTGCTTCAAGATCGTAGCAGCGTCGTTGACCATATCATCAATGATCTTCTTGGCGGGGAGGATCTCGTGGATTTGAGCAGCAACGCGACCAGTGAGCCATGGCCTGGAACTGAGCGACTTCTCGGGGTGCTCCTTGAGATCCTTTTCGACGGGGATGATGCCCTGTTCGAGCAGAGCTTTGGCTTCGGCCTGACGGTTATTCTCCCTGGGGTTCAGATCAGTACCGTCCACAGAGGATGACTTGGCCGTAACCTACCAATCGTCAACGTAAGGACTCCTGACTATTCGCAAGGGTCTTCCGGTATAAATTAAAGTCCTCGCAAAGTCCTCGTGTCCAGCGTCCACGATCGCCTTCTTGTGCATGGGTGGGGCACCCGCCTCTTCGCAAGCGACGAACCTTGTCCCAACCCACACAGCCTGAGCGCCCCAAGCCAAGTTGGCCGCGAGACCTCGACCGTCGTACACCGCACCGGCACCGACGACCAAGACGGGCCCACCGGTGAGAGGTGATTTCTTCCCTTTGACTAGATCCACGACTGCGGGAATCAGGATCGAGGCGGGCATGTCTCCGGTGTGTCCACCTCCCTCGCCGGCTTGAGCGCAGATGAGGTCGACGCCGACTTCAAGAGCCTTGGCGACGTGTTTAGGGTGACCAATCATCTGATGAGTGGAGGAAATGTGGTTTTAGTGGCTGGTGCTAAGGCACGGGAGCTTTGTTTCGCACGTACGTTCATGACGAAGATTCCCGCAGCGTGGAGTTTCTCGACGACCCATTTGGGGGGAACACCGACAGCAGACACGAAAAGGGTGGTCTTCTCCTATACATACAGAAATAAAATTGTTAGTGGGCGGTAACACAGAGTATACATGGTGGACAATCTGGACCCACTTCGATGATGACATCGATCAACTCGGGAAGCTGCCCTTTCTGGTAGTCATACTAAACCAGCGCAAAATATTGTGGCAATCAGCCTCGTGTCGACTTATGTGGGCAAGGTTGGCCTCATGGGGCGCGTATGTTACGTACGTTGGTCTTTCTGGCATTTCCTCCAACCTGAGGCAACAACAAGTCGACGCCGAATGGCGCGTTCTTATCATGTAATCCATCTTTGATGATGCGGATCTAGAAACAGACGATACGGCTAGGTTACCTCTCCCCTACTAGAGACTTGCGATGAGGGTGGGACGAACCTGTTGCCTTAGGACCTTGGGGGTATAACCGTGTCCACCGATGACACCGAGACCACCGTAGTTTGTCACTGCAGCAGCCAGCTCTGGTCCACTAGCGACGTTCATTCCTACGAGCACACGTATCCATATTAATACTGTCCCGCACTGGCCGAACGTGACATAGAACGCATACCTGCGAGCAGGATTGGGTGGCGGATCTTGAACAATTCGGTGACGGAGGTTGAGATTACAGACATGGTTTGGGTGGGAAGGGGCGGTTGGGTGGGAAGGAGAGGTTGGATGGTGGCGGTCGCGAGTTAAGGAAGGAAGAAAAGGTCTGAGCCGAGCCCACTAATCCTCATGATAATGATTAGTACCTCCGATGGTCTCACCCATCTCTATTTCACGTGTTAATCTTCTCTCAACCATAGCCGGGCGTAGTTGCGCCGCTCAAGCAAACGCCGCGCTCCAGGAAAATCCCGAGCCGCCAGCAAACCCGTGGAAGCGGTCGGTCGGACCGACGACAATCGGCCGAAACCCACCCGAGGTCTTCCCGACGAAGGGTGGCATTCAAAGTTGTGTGTACAGAAAATGCGAGAAAAATGAACAATGAATAAATAGATTAGTGGTATCGGGTGCAACTATCCTAAACGTGAGAGAGTCCTTGCGAACATGGGGTGGGTGGTCTAGCATGGGGTGAGAGGAATACCTAAACGTGGAATCCAAGAGAGGGTCAAGCGTCTGCGTCTGGTGGTTGTTGGTCCGGTGTTGTACCGGCCACTCTCATCAACCTTCGCAATCGACCGAGTTCCGAGGCGAGCTCTCTGCAAACACATGTAAGCTTACAACACGTGAGACGGACAAAAGGGACCGCGAACCTAGCAGTGTTAACAGCTTCAGAGTTTTCCTTCGCTTGCTTGTCCATCTCGTTCTTCAGCAACTTGATCTGGTCCCGGAATCCGTCCTCAACCTCCTTTCGAATCTTCGCATCCTCCGCCTTCATCTTCTTGATACTCTCCCCATCCGTCTGCGACGCCTTCAGCTCATCAGCCATCTTCCGATACTTTTTCGCCATAGCCACCCCTTCCGTCCGTGCCTTTTCGTCTCTCCGATTCATCTCTTCCCGTAGAGCGTCAATATCTGTCTTCCAATTCCGCTTCATACCGTCGATGCTTTCTTTCAGCGTGGTATACTCCCGTTCGCTTTTTTGTGTTCGGGAACGTTGTTCCGCCACGGTGGCTTCCATCTCCCGAAGATTCCTCTTGGTCATGGTGCTGTCGGATTTTAGTTGAGCACGCAAAGTGATGACCTCACTTTCTGCCTTCCTGGCTCGCTCGAGCAGCTGCATGGAAGACGAACGGGGTCAGCTGTCAGAACCGGGGGCGGGACGGAATGGAACGCACCTCTTGAAGTAACCTCTCCTTCCTCGCCACAACATTGTTCAGCCCCTCGTTCTCCAACCTCAACCTTTCCCTAGCCTCCTTCAGATCCTCCGTCTGCCTCGTCAGCTGGCTCACTTGTCTCTGCGATTGCCTCAGCTGGTGCTTCGTGTCATCCAACTTGTTCCTCGTGCTTAGGATTCCAGCTTGCAGGTCCGCCAGAACTTTCGTGGTACCACCCGGAGTGAATGATTGTCGTCGTGGGGAGGCTGAACCGTTGGAGCTGTTGGCAACGTCTAGTTTTGTGGGAGTGTCGTTCAAGTAGAATGCAGGGGTGCTGAAACTTTCATCGGCCATGACCCTTGCGTTACCTAGAGCACCATCGCACAGCACAAGGACGTCCACGTGAACGGAGTAAGAGAGGCGGAACGGAACCGGGGGAACCAAATAAAAGAGGTCGAAAGCGTCAGAAACACGAAACAAGCGGAGGTTTTAGCCGGACGGGGAAACGCACCTACAGACGAGACGGGTATCCCTGAGGGCAACGAAAGATGTAATGAGTTACGTCGGAGGATTGTTGTGTGGAAAACACGTACGACTGAGCGACCTGGTGGGGCTCGATTGCCTCTTCGGTGTATGCAGGTGTGCGGAGGATGTTGAGCCGAAACTGCTTGGAATCCCTTCTTTAATCCCGTCCATCCCATCATCCATACCCCCGCCTGAAACGTTCCTCGTTCGCGAGGGATCTCTCCGTGGAAGCGGCAAACTCGACTCCGGTCCAGCAAGTCCGTACAGGTGTTCGCGACTGTTCCGTTTGTTCGTGCTATTGGGCGGCGACAGAGGGGGCAGGGACATGTCGGAGGCGCGGTGAGAGGTCGAAAGCTGGAAGAACGAGTCGGTCGGTGAGGGAGGAGAAGAGCTGATCATTCCCGGTGGCAGTGGGCGGGGTCCGCGCAAGACGATTGATTCCAAGTTATGGAGTTGCGCAGTCTGCTGTCGGATTGAGTGTCGAAGGCTGGACATCTGCTGTCGCAACGCAACTGTAATGAATCATTTTCAGCTGCATTGTAAATTGAAACGTCCCTATCGACCGTCGTTCGTACCAGGATCGTCGAGAGAGGCAGCGGTGCCAAACCCGGGACTTTGTGCGCGTCCGTTCAGCGATACTCGAGACGATGGGCGGGAGAGCGGCCGTGGTTGGGAAGTAGAGATCATGATGGACGGATGGGGTTGTAGCAGCTTCTACGAACGATGGAGTACAATGGTGCCGGACAACATGAGCCTCGCCGCTACTAGCAAGGGTGGGTAGGTGGGGGTGGCGGACCAAGAATGACAACGACAAGATAACAAACATGAGGTGATAGCAAAAATTACATAGTGCAGAGCAAACCGATAACTGTTCCACCAACAAAAAAATGTGCAGAAGAAACTCGCAACAGCGATAACCTGTTTACTCGCCTCTGAAACGTCGGCGATTCGGCCGCACGTTCAAACTGTCACTCGAAAAGTCGAGCGATTCATCGGTCGCTTCAACCTCATCGTCACCGTTACCCTCAACATATCCCGAACCTTCACCCTGATCGCCCGAAACGCTTGTTTCCCCTGGAGGGCGATTAAACGGCGTGGGGCGTCTTCTAAATACCGGAGGAAGGGCCAATGTTTGTCGCGGTTGAACAGACGAAGCGGTTACCCCACCTCCTCCCGGTGGGGTAAAGTCCAGGCGTGGGCGTTTCGCCATTTGTGGTCGACGGGGCAACCTCTGCATCAATCGTTCCTCGTCGTCCGAGGTCGGAGAGGAGGGCGCTGATGATGATCCCGACGATGACGTCGACAACGACGTGAAAGCATCCGAGGCCTTGAATTTTCGTTTATAGGTAACGGTGGGTGTGCCTTCGGTGCCACCGTTAGTTTGGTGAATGGGTTCGTTCACAGGAATTCCGTCAACTTTGGCGTTTCTCGACGGATCAGGGATGAGCCTGTAATGAGTGTTCCACGCAACACCGAGAAAGTGCCATGACCATGACGGGAGCAAGGTAAAAAAAAAAAAAAGGGAAGAAGCAATACGTTAGGGCCAACTGTATACCAATCGAAGGAAACCCCGCGTCTGGTGCACTTGAATTTGTGCGCACGGAACTGACCTGAAGTGGTTCCGAGGATGATCCCGCCGATCGTCACTCGGTCTGGCATCACCTTCTGCAGAAGACCCAGGCCCCAGGGCGGAGTTCCCGCTCGGAGAATTGACCTGCAGAGTCTTGTGCCGTTCCGCGAGTTGGTCCAACTCGTTCCGTAATCGTTCGTTTTCGAGCCTCGCGTCCCGTTCGCCTTTCGCATGAGTCGAGGCTGCGGCCATATTAGACTCGCATTTGGTCATCAGGAGTTTGATGTCTCTGTCCCGACCCTTGAGCTTAGACACAAGGTCCTCATTTTCTTTCTTTATTGCCGAAAGCTGTTCCTTTAACTGTCTTGAAGCGGCGGAAGGTCCGGAGGGGTCGGCGTTGAGATAAATCCTGCGAAGGGCGGGTTTAATGAATGGATGGTATTTTGCCGGAACAAAGGTGGGGTCCAAGGTCACTGGGAGATCGTTTCAGTATGGAAATGGAATCATGGGGTGCACGACTGGGACGATACACGCGGAAAGTCCGTGAAGAGACGAATGGCGATATGGATATCTTGGTTACTCACCGGTGTAAAATGGGCTGCGGCATGTGGGACATGCGGATTGAATCGCATCGGCGCTGGCTGCTACATGCTCGTGCATGCATTTCTTGCAATGGAGATGCCCTGCATCCGTCACACACGCTGTTCAATACCGCTCGTGAAGGCCGAGTTGCCACTTACCGCAGGGAGTCGAGACAGGAGACCTGATATCGTCGAGACATATACCACAGGTTAGTTCCGACATGCCGCCAGCTAATGTCGCTCCTCCGCACTGTCAATCAGTTGCGAGCCGTATCCTGGTCTGTGCCTATGAACCCCTCGGTTCGGTCTTGGGATGGATCGCAATGAACGAGACGCGACGCGGTGGTCACGTGTGACGGATTGAACTCATCATCTCCCATCTCAGTTCCAACTCTTCCCCTGCTCTTTTCAAGAACACAGGCCGCGTGCACCGGCCTTCTAACTCTTGTATCAGGGTGGAAAGCCCGAGATACAATGTCCGCTATCGTTCGGACGGTGAATACTGCTTTGACCTCGGCGGGGGAAGGGCCATCATAGTTGATGCTGCCGCGCAGAGATCTCGTTCTGTGGCGCTCTTGTGATAGAGCGGGTGAAGATTGTGCGCGGGGAGGATCTACATGGTAACGATGACGAGAGATCCATGTCCCGCTATGGGGTTGCAAAGTGGATCCGGGACATGATTGCGCCGTGTTGGGTTCTGCCTTGACTTAGTTCAGGATGAATGGTGCTATCGTGACAGATCTCCCTTCGGGTCCCATCTTTAGGTCACAGGACCCAATCTAGGATACCCTATAAAGATTCCAGCCTTGCACTAGCCCCTACCCACTGTCTTCTCCGTTGCCCGTTCCGCCTCCGACTCCTTCTACTACCACTACCACCACCCTCCCTCCCCAGATGGCTTCGTGTGCTATCTGCCTCGATACCCTCAAGTCACCAATAGCTCTGCCTTGTGGTAAGTCTCACTACCTCCCATGGGCAGCCAGTTCGCTTTGATCGGAGTTTGGATTTGAAACTGATCTCGACTTCTATCACCGACATACCAGGACACGTCTATTGTCACGAATGCATCCTCTCGAAGATCGAATCCGACATAGCTCACTCGAGCACTCACCGCTGCCCGTCATGCAGGAGCTCGTACAGTATTAGTGAGCCTTTCTTGTTGACGCCCTCCTGCATGCATGCTGACGACGATACCCCTTTAGCGAATATTGATCCAAACGCCATCCCAGGGCACCTCAGGAACGGTGTGCTCCCAGCTCTACGCAGAATATACTTCGATGAGGTTCAGGATCCCCTGCCACCTCCCACGCAAAACGAAGCCGAAGTCTCAAAACTGCGCGCAGAGAATGCCATCCTGCGCGCTTACTGCGAAACGTGGAAACGCCGCGCCAACCTCCATTCTGCCGTCATTTACGGCGTCGCAAAAGTCGCCAGGGAGCGGGTGCTTAGCATGAGGACGGAGCGGGAACAACTTGAACAAAAATACCAAAACCTGAAGCGCAAGTACGCTGATCTTGAGTGAGTGGCGTCTCGGCCATATTCCCCTGCTCGAACCAGTGCTAACCCGCTACTGTCCTAGAGCTCCTACATCACCATCACCAGCGCCAGTGGATGTCCGATCCCCGAAGTCAATCGGCGAGAAGCGGTCAGGGCCAGATTCTGGTGAATCATCCGACTGGGCGGGCTGGACGTCATCGCCAGTCCTACCGCTCAAGAAGAGGCTCCGCAGTTCAACCAGAATATCAAGTATAAAGGTTGAAGCTACAAACTGACAACGGCCATCACACCGCTTACTCCTCGCCCGGACGACCCCTTGGTTTGTCTCCGACGCATCCGGCTCGCCATCCATATTTTCCCCATGCAAGCCGGTATTCTGTAATCGCCAGTTGCAACCGTCAGAATCCGGACTTCAGTGTACCTCAACACCCACATGTTCCAAATTACTTGGCCAACAAAGCTCGTCTTCTTTTCCCTCGTGCCTCGATTTGCATGCTGATGGGGATCACACCGCATCTTCTGCCGTGGCCGATTGTTTTCTTTGCTTTATGTGCAGTTGTTCATATACCCGGCGCAGCCCAGGGGCTAACCCAGAGTTTATTCACCATCCCTCGGCAGTTGAACTCATGATCCATATGTAGCATCCGAGCGCTTCGCCACACGTCCTTTGTTATCCTCTATACCCGTGCATTGTTTTGGCTAGTTGTTTATGTCGAGAAGGGAATAAATGAAAGTGTAGGACCCTCGGCTCCGCATTGTTTTGCATCGCCCCTATCGATATCTGTGAATTGGCTGCGAATCGAAAGCTAAGAGTGAAAGGCGCTTCGGACTTACTTATCCGGGTCACATGGGCGCATTCCGGACCAAGGGCTGGGCCGGCCGAACCAATCCGAGCCAATGGTAGTCGTGCGGGAGCTTCAAGCTCATTGATCGGGATGTGGCCTCCAACTGTCCCACAGATGTACAGCCTCCATACAAAAAGTCGCCCAGGGGAAAGACCCACCAGGGGAATCATGGATTGTGACAGAATTCTCCCGGGAGACTTCGCACCGACAGGTCTCCCGCGACCCCGCAGTTTGGAAGAGACGAGGAACAGTTTTCGCCGCTTCGAGTTGTTCGCATTAACGAGTTTTCCGGTCGGAGAACTGGTACCAACCGGAGGCTCAGTAACCTAGCAACATTCCACGGAGACACGTTTGGGCCGGTACTTAACCGCAACCCAACAGGCGTTCTGTCACCCCAAGCACGCTACGCTCCCGGACGTCGGCGATGGGTCTCATCCTGGTCTCATCTCACCTTATGGTCCAGGTGCTATAGCCGCCGGCCGACCCCGCCTCTAGGAACAATCGGCCGGAAAGATTGCCGGCGTTTGCATGTACATGTGGAGTTGTTGCATTCCGAGCTCTATCAGCCTAGTTTCTGATGTTGCTCTCATCTCCCATAGATGATGGCACCTGCACACAAGGCGCATCAAGGGTTTATAATAATATACCACTCGTCTGGACCTCCGAACCTTCTTGCTTCCGCCGTCCCGGCAGAGCGAACACACTCCCTCACTTCCTTTCCCCCGCCCCCTCCCCCCCACTACACCCCCGCTAGCCCCGGTTTGAGCTTCAGATAGGGAGGGACCAATCCGACCACCATGACACACATTGCGCCAGCTATATACGGCCTCTGGTCAATCATGTCCGTTCTGGTGAGCCCTCTGGCGACTCGGCGGCCGTCCCCAGAATCTCGAGTACCACTTGTTTGACTGATATCCTTTGTTCCGCCTCGTGTAGCTCTCCGCTTTCTGTGCATACCACCTGTGGCATTATGACAGGTTCAGATGCCTGAGGTATGTCGTTTCGTGGCACAACCTCGGCCCACTCTCGTCTCCCAGCTGCAAACCCGGGCCGGGGCGCTCATATATTGCTGATTACCAGGTGGGACAACCCGAGATCAGGGGTATTCAAACGGTTCATGACGGTAAGCTCCCGATTAACTCTCCCCGTCACCCATTCCTTGACTGCGCGGTCAGTATACGTACATATTATCGCTGCCTACGCTGGCAACATTTGCGATCGGCAACGCAGTGATAAAGTACAAGGAGGGTTACGTGACCATCGCGGGTTTTGGGGGTGAGTTCTGGGCTTCCTCTTGACCCGGGGTTACGAATACACAAACTCATTGTGCATGCTCTTTCAGTTTTCCCGAAGCCGCATCAACTGTGGAAGAAGGAGCACGTGCGGGCGATTTTCCCCCTCCTGATGGTCATATCCTTTGCGTGGGCGCTAGAGATGTGAGTGCCAGCACCCACCCTGATCGACTTCGGATACTAAGTTTTGCCGCTGCCGTGCCTTCGCGATCACAGGATTACCCATCTCGAAGGTACATTTCACATCTCGTGGTTCTTTTGATTTTCACGATTTGCTCATCTCCTCACGTGTGGTTGTCCAGAACTATGCTTCTGGTTGTTCTTAACGAACACCAGATCAGCTCAGCAAGATTGGTTCAGGAGTAAATTCTTTTATATTTGGATGATCGGATCAGTCTTTGCGATCACCTATATGCCGGTGGTCACCGCCTTGGGACGAGATGACCCACTCAAGGTTGGTAGCTCCCCGCTGATATTGCGAAACAAAAACGGCCATTATTGACTTGGTTTGGGATAGTGTGAAGCGTGGACTTTCTTAGCGGGGAGTCTCGGGAGTCTTACTTTGACGGTTCTGTTCATACCAGTCTTGTGAGTTTCCATCATCAACTTGTGGAAACAGATGTTGATCCCCCCCCTTTTAGATTAATATTCCCAGGATTCCTGCGGAACCTCGTAAGGATTCCTCAGGTTGGAGGGAACATTTGGCTCAAACAGCACACAGGAAGCCCAGGGCGTCGATCAAGCGACGGTGGTCCGCCTCACTGGATTCCAGGAGCTAAACGTGAGCACCCCTGCAGCGTCTCGAGTCGGCGGGTGTTGATTGTGTCGTTTTTCAGCGGGTTCGGGTGGTCTTCCGTCTCATGTTCACTGGCGCTTTCTTGGTGCTTGGTGCTGATGGGGTCCGGCCGCACCACCACGTGAACGAGAGCGTGTTTTGGACCGACTTCCTGGCTATGATTGGCGCGTTTGGATTATGCATCTCATCAGCTCTTACGATAGTGGTACGTTATCAGTTGTTTGAGGTTGTGGCCCCCAGCGCTCATCGCTCTGACGCAACTCCCCCAGATCTTCTTCCCCAGGTCCGCAGTTACAGAATACATGACTACCAGGTCGAAACAAATGGCCACCTCCATCGCTGCAGGACAAACTATGGAGTTGAGGCAAGAGCCACGGCAGTTCATCACCTCAACCGAGTCATCGATGTTCCCCGCAAAATCGAAGGGATTGGCGTCCGACGATGATGATCCCCCTGCATATATCAATGACTCTCTTCCTCCCCGTCGTGATCAGTATTCCCGGACGCGCGTTCGGGACGGCAATGGGCTAAATCTCCTTCCGGTTGCTGCGATCTATTCCCCTCCACCGTCCCGTGGGCGTGAACCTACCTCAACCGTTCTGACGACAGAACCCCCTCTGCGGCCGAACAGAAGAGATGACGTCGAACTTGGAGTGGAGAACCGTTCACCTACATCACAGGTCTTGCTGCCCATCTATGCTAATAACAGAGCACGGAGAAAGGGGAGTAGTGGTGGATATTCCGGTAAAAACTGGCTTCGGAATATTAAATCGCCTATTGGTGAGTCCCACGTGTATCTCTTCGTGCTTGATCCCCCTGGTTTGCTAACCGCCGCTTTCCCCCAGATATGATAGGTTGAGCGTTCCATTCGCTCTTGCTCTATATTAGTCTACTGCTTTCATAATGCTATAAAATTTATGTAACTTCGTACGATATCGCTGTGGCAGGTGCGCACCGCGAGTAGCTAGTGTTCACAATCCAGGTTGTTTACGGTTAGATGGTTCTCTTCGTCGGGATCCTTGGAATCAATGTGGAGTCCGGGAAGTCTTTGGCTCAATCTAGAGTGGTATTCGCAAGAAAGTGTGTGGTATCTATACTACTCGAATTCATAACGCGGGTTGACCGTAAAGATTGCGATCGCTGGAATGGATCCCTATCACACCGTCTGAGCCGAGATCTACCGCAAGGGCTTCCGCGCCGCGCCCGACAAGCTTGTTACCGCTGCGACTACACGAGTTTCACAATCTACGCTCGTCTTTTTCTGCTCACACAGTTGCTAATGTTTCTGGTATCCCGATATAGCAGCTTGTTCCCACCCATTCTCTGTCCCTTCCCCTCCCTTTCTGCCATCTAAGCGCGCTACAGCTCGCCTGGCATTACGCGACGCGAAGGACAATAACATGGAGCAGGTCGAAAGGCTCATTCGGACGTGGGTAGCGACACAACAGGAGCCCCCGATTACGGAGACCGTTGCAGGTAAACTCATTCCGCCACCTGACTCGTCCATGATACAAGCTACCATTATGAAGAGATATCCGGAGGTCAAATCACACTATTGAACGTTGTGCAAGGTCTCGGGGAGTACCTCACTTCCGATGAAGATGAAATGCGGTCCAAGGGTCAGTTTTTCTGCCGATGCGACGCCTTGGCTTCACACTTCTAACTCGAGGGTGGGGCGGATTTTTGATCGGCAGGTGTCGGTTTCCTCTCAGCCGTGCTGAAGAAGTCTTCTCCGGATTCCTTTAGCCGCCAAGCCGGTACGCGTCCACACCTCCCTCCACCATCTGTCCTTGTTTTTTACCGTGATGTTTGACCCACTCTCCAAGTCCGGGTGTTAACGACCTTTTACTGTGGAAAACTTGATGATACGGAGACGATCGTGCCATCTCTCCAGGGTTTGACGACTCTTGTGACGTTGCCGCAGCTTACTTCTGGTGATGCCCTCGAGGTGGTCAGAGCGTTCGTACCGATAATTCTCTCCCATTTGTCCCATGAAAATTTAGTTGTGGTTCCCAGTCTGTTCGCCCACGTCAAAATGAGGGCCTTGACGGTCCATCCAAGATACACAGTATTCTCTATCCTAGACACACTAATGTCTAATCATCGTGAAAGTACGCCTCCCTTTATTTTCCGCGAGGGGCTCGGTTATCAGGCTGATGATATTTGTAATCACAGGTTTAAAATCGATGGGAAAGGAGTTTGTGGCCGGGTACTACAACATTGCCGATGGGGAGAAAGACCCGCGAAACTTGCTGCTTGCTTTCTCCATCGGAAGGGTGGTGTTGATCGAATTCGACATCTCATCTCATGTCGAGGTCGGTTCCCACGTATTCCCGTTTGAGGCAGAGAGTTTACTTGGCCACGCACAGTCATTCTTCGACGTCACCTTTTGCTATTTCCCGATCACTTTCCGACCTCCACCAGACGACCCATATGGCATCACGCCCGAACAACTCAAGGAGAAACTTCTGTTCGTACTCCACGTTAATTCTACCCCGAGCACCTGATTTGATTTCCAGAATAACAGCGGATGTTTGAGTGCGACTCCAGCATTTGGACTGCTGGGGATTGATCTCTTTGTTGAAAAGCTGACCGCGGGGTCGCCTGTAACTAAGGTATGGGGGACCGACGGTCTCACACAGGGCGAGAAACTTTGTTCTGATCGCGCACCGTTTCTGCTCCCTACAAGCGGGACACACTCAAGGCGTTACAGGTGTGCTTGCCCGTGTACGGAACCGTTGCCGCAGAGACAAACACTAAGAAACTCTGGAATTGCCTGAGGTTGGAGATATTCCAACCGGTTGATGCGGAAACGGAGGACAGCGCGCTTTTAGCGACTCAGGTGATGGTGAAGACGATTCACGTGGAACATGATGTCCGGATCGACGATTTCAAGGGGTTCGCGAAAGGGGTTACGCAGGAGTGCTTGGATGTATTGAAACAGCCGGAGAAGAGCCAGGCGCGGCACGCTATCAAGACTATATGCGCACTATTACCAACGACACGTGAGTCGTACACTCATGTCTGAGAGCGAACGTGCTCACCGAGAGATCGCAGCGTCGGTGTCTAGATATGTTGTGGCCAAGGCTATACCCCATCTAATCGAATTGTTCCAAAACCCGGACGAGGTTGCAAATAGGGATTCGGTTATATCTCATCTGGCGGACCTCTCCGAAGCCCTTCGCAAATCGCCTCTGGTGGTCAGCGGGGAGGGTAACTTGGCTTCCCTCAAAGACGAGACGCTTGGCGTCTTCATCGCAGGACTCAAAACTTTCTCCTCAAGGAGGTCTGGGCTCAGAGGACTGAAGAGCATGGTAGAGACTGAGGGGCTGATTACTGACGAAGAACTCGGCTTTATCGTTCACAGCGTCGACGATGTCGTTCTGGACGAAGAGGACGATGAAGAAACCAGGTGGGTACCTTGAACTATGCGCATCACGTGCTGGAAACTGATGTCGACCAAGCGATGCTCTTGTCAATTTGCTCATATCTATATCGGCTGTGTCTGCACGGCACATTACCGACGGAACTCTACCTCTGTTGTTCATCGCTCTCCCAGATGAGGCGCCGTCCCGTGATTCTCCGACAGAAATATCAAAATACAGGCGTGTGCTCCAGCTACTGACGAGGTTATGCGTCCAGCCTCCTCTGTTCGAAACTCTGGTTATCCGACTTTCCGCGAAACTTGACATACTATTCTCTCGTGCTGGTAATACTGAGGACACCGAACCTATTGCCGCATATGCACATTCTCTCCTTCAGACCTTATCTCGTGTTTTGGCGGTCAAGATCGGAGAGAACCACGCGGACATCCCGAAGTACCTGGACCTATTGGTCATTCCTCTGTACAATCTTTTCGTCTCGTCCGCTCTTAAGAAGCCGGACGGTGTTGCGACGAATGAGAGATTGTTGGTTGTCGCTAGGAAGGTGATTTCGTTTGTCGTTCGAGCGTTACCCACAAGGTGAGGGGGGCTGGCGAGTTGAGCATTATTTACCAACCATTTACTCCTCAGGAAACAAGAGGAATTTATGAGTGGATTGTTCCAACTCTATTGGGACGGAGTGACGGACATCATCGCCGTGGGGCATAACAAACTCCCTGCTGCCGAGTTCGCTCCGCTTAAGGTGGGTCGTAGCCAGGGGGATAGCGGTCAATACCATGGCTGACCCGCGCCGAAGACGCCATCACTAGCAAACCTTATCTCCTTACTTGCTGCTTCTACAGTACAGCTTCGTCAAGAGGTGGGCATATTGCTTTTGCGTCACCCGACTCCGGACCCATTTGACCATGCACACTTGAACGCAGATTCCTCCAATCGGAGAGGATCCAAACGATCGCCTCGAACGGGCACTAGTCTGGAGTGTCAATGGGGCGCAGAACGCGCTTCAGAGAGATTCTATGCTGCATATTGTTGCGTCGATGGTGAACAAGCGGATTGCTGGTCTGTGTCCTGGAGGGATTTGTCGTTGTGTATAGATACTGATTGTTGCGTATGGGTGGCAGACTTGGGGCCGTTCGTGGACGAGAGGTTGCCTAAGTTCTGGGAGGGGTATATCAAGAACCGCGAACTCCCAGCGGATACCCGAAAGAGCGCTTTAATCGCGTGGTTATGGGTACGAATACTCTTGGATAGTGGACTCCTTGATGACTGGAATTTTTCTAGGTTGTAAAGGGACTTTTGGCGAGGGGGGATCCGAGAGCTCTGTCCCTCATGGAGAACCTTTTCGACCTCTTCTCTGACGAAGCGATTAACTGGGATGCTGCGTCGGCAATCGGGAAGATCGCAGCCCCGACGGACGTCCTGACAAAAACTAACTATGCCGTCACGAAGGTGTGCACAGGGACGCTCTACCGGGCGTATAAATCCAGACTCATTATTGTTGATCGTCCAGTTCCTTGCCGTTCAGAAGTTTACGAACCAGCTTTTACCACGGCTGATGAAGAACGCGCAAGGGTCATCGGGTGAACCGATGGGTCCTATGGTCCAGACAGCATACCTCGTTGGATTATCGTCACTCATAAGGGTGATACCCAAGGCGACCTACGTTCACGAGATGCCCGCCGTAAGTGAACCTTTTTACTGCCGCAGAATTGGTCAGGCTCATATCCTCTCGGGTTTAGCTCATGCCTTTGTTACTTCGCGGATTGAGCCTCCCCGATAATGAAATCCGAGCAGGTATAATCGACACGTTAATCGCCACAACCGACCCAAAAGACAACGAACTGGTGTCCAAGTACGCCAGCTCGTTGGTGACAGTCATGTTGAAAAACGCGAAAGCGGAGGACATGCCCTCGCCGGTGCGTACGGTTGGATATCATCAGCGAAAAGATGAGTGACCACCTTACCTCAGGACGTTCGAGTTGTCGCTTTACGATACATCGGGATCCTACCGGGTGTGGTTCGGTATGACGTCCTCCATCCCCAGAAGTCGACCGTTATTCGCGAGCTCTCTACGTGCTTGGATGACCCAAGGAGGGTTGTGAGGGACGAAGCCGTTTATGCTAGGACCAAATGGTGAGTTTTACACTGTGTTATCTTCTCTATAAACTGGATGATGAGTACACTAAAATCAACACGGGGGTTCTCAGGTTCCAATATACCGGATGAAAGACCAACGTCAAAGAACGGCGAGTGAAACAAGGATATAAGAGATGGGGAAGAAGGGAAGCAGAAGAGTCCTTGGGGATACAAGAGTGTAATAGTACTAATCCTTGCTGATTTATCACGCCACCACTATTGCTACCTGATGTGAGAATGTAGGGGGTACTGTGAGGCGTGGGGGTGTATAATCGAGGGGAGTGGCCGGTATAAGCAAGTGAGCGTTGGAGAGTGATAAATAGATCTATGAGGCAGCCATGATGACTTGGATCCTCGCAGTGGCTTCGTCCAGAGCGCGTTGAGACTCCCGCAAGTGCTCTTCCACGACCAGCCTACCGTCGACATTCCGGTCCCGGATGGTAGCCAATGAAGCTGAAGCCGAGAAACTCGATAGAGATGCGTCCTTCCGCTCGGCTTCCCATTTCTCTATCTTCTGCCTACTTCGCTCGGCGCCATCCCAGTCCGTTCGCCACCCACCGAGTTTGTTCTTCAGCGCTCGTATTTTACGACCCGCTTCTGAAGTGGCGGCCCCATTGACCTGGACCTGTTCCGAGATATTCGTAAGAGAGGACACCAGGGTTGATGTGTACGTCCGTAGGTGGGCGAGTTGGGGTATTGTTTGTGCTGGGGTGAGAGGGTCGGTGATTGGCGGTGGAGGGGGGATGAAGAATGATTCTTTGGAGGGTGTGGGTTGGTCAGAGTCGGAGTATAGGTCTTCGTCGTCGTATGAGTTCTGAGAGCGTGGATCCCAGTCTCTTGACAAGCGGCGAGAGTAGTTTACAGAGTTTACAGAGTTTTGGCGGGTATGAGAGGGTTTATTGGTGACGAGGGAGTTCGCCCGTGAGAGTGGCAGCCGTTCTGGTTCTGAAAGCACGAGTCCCTCCACGCTCTCTAGTTCGTCCAGTTGTCCCAGAACGTCATCTCCACCGATTTCCCCAGCGATCTTCTTGAACTCCCTCTCGTACATGAGCAGTTCACGAACCTGCTGCTCTCGATCTCGAGCAGTCTCGTTGATGCGACTAATCATGTTTGACGCGATGTGTTCGAGGGTGAGGTGAGATGAATACGGGTTGGCGGACGATTCGGCGTCGAGGTGTTGGAGTTGGGAGAGGAAGTTCTCTGTGAATTCTAGGTCTTGGGATAGAATCTTCATGGGATCCTGTTCGCGTTGTCGTTCTCTTTCCCTTCCACTTCCCCTCCGGTCTCGATGTTTTCGCTTGCTCGGGGAGGAAGGGGGACCGGGAGAATCAAACGAAGGGTCGAAGTCATCCGCATTACCATTAATGGCGTGGGCAGAAAAAGCTTCTGGATCGTAGAGAGCAGGGTCTTCGTCGGGTTCGAGGACCAAAGGTGGCTGACCAGATTCATCTCCCAACTTCATCCGAATTTCCGACTCGTCATGGTGATCGTATCCCTCATAACCAGAGTCATGAGGCGCAGGTTCGTCAATCCCTTCCGCACCCTCATCGAACTCGAGACCGAATTCCTCTGCGAGTAGCTTGGAACCCATGTTGGGTTCTGGGAGGAGGGCCGCAGCGAGTTCGTGGGCTAATGAGTGTTTCGCGCTTGATGGGCTGGTGGCATCGTCCATTGCTTGAGCCAAACTGTTGGCGCGCAGGGAAGCGTTGGACCGTCTACCGTTCAGGGTCAGGTTCTGTTTCGATGGGATACGTCGGGGTGCTTGAGAGTGCGAGTGTGGGGAGAGGAACGACGAGTTTGAGCCCGCTCCGTCATCGTCGTACCGCGTTGGCATATCCGGGATGATAGGTAGTGAAGACACGCGCGCAGTTGTGGCGGTGGGAGGAGGAGGGGAGTCAGCCGTGGGCGGTATGTACCAAGGTGGACGAGATGGTAACTGCCGATCACCCTTGACCACGTCTGCTCATCTGGCTTCATCGGCCACTGCCGCATTCTTCGTCTTTTACAGGCTGTGACCCTGCGCGATGTCTCTCGGGACGGTCTCACTGATAGGAGAAAAGCAAGTAATGTACACTGCACAGATGCAGATGCGGATGTGTGATCAGTTTTTTCTTGTCGTTGCCGGCCTCATGGAGAGTCTCCTCCCGGTTCTGGATTCTGAAGATGGCAACTTCCGCTCTCCCCCGACTGGCGAGGAACGCGCAAGAAAAAGGGAAAAAAAGAACAGACGATGTCCTTGTCGTCGTTTCACGTGGAAACTGTTGCGAGCTGGCAATTTCGTAACGACGCTTAACAATGTCTGCGGCGTGAGAGGGCTTGCCGGGGTCCATACCGTTTCGCCCTCGTTCGGCCGTCGGGATCCTCGGGGCTGGGGTCTGCTGCCCTTTGCTAAATGCCTCTCGTGCATGCTGTGATAGCGCCAGGTTGTGTTCTCGACGCTGGTGAATTTGCGGGGTGACAGCCGCGAACCTGTGCGCCAAGTTACCCGTCTGACGTGGCCCCCCCCGCTTCGGAGGCCTAGATTGCCTTGTAACTTCGGAAACCGAATCGGTCCTTCGCCACGTGCCGATCTTCCGTCAACCGGTTAAAGAGGTTCACTTCCGCCCACGTCGACTTATTCCCCTCCGCTTCTTCCTCTCCCCCCTTCTTTCTCCTGTTTGCACCCAACGGAGGACTCGGTCATGGCTTACGACTCGCACAACCTCGTACATTCCATAAAACAGCAAGAGGTCGTCATTCCGGACCTCACCATCAAGGAACTTTTGGACGCGATTCCGTGAGTGGCTGCCGGCCGTCGTCGTGTGCCAGCAAAAATCTGATGAAATTTTTCAGAGCCCACTGCTTCAAGCGCAACGGATGGCTGTCCTCTCTCTACATGTCCGTTCTACGTCCAATTTTCCATTTGCCAATATCCGGTTCTGATCATTTTCCCCGTGTAGCGCTGGTGACCTCACTGCCTTAACCGTCCTCTACAAGACCGCGTGTTTCCTGGATGGGCTCATAACTCCGGAGGTCTTCCATCTGCCTCATCCGTTCCTCTACTGCGCTGCCAAGTTCTCTGTTTGGGCAATTTACACTTTCTGGGCCGGTCTCGTGGGAACCGGTCTATGGATCATCGCTCACGAGTGCGGACATCAAGCTTTTTCAGAGTCCAAGTCCCTCAATAACGCCGTCGGTTGGGTGTTGCATTCTGGGTGGGTATATGCTAGCATACATCCCACCTTCCTGGCGTTGATCTTTTTTTATTCAGTTTAGGCGTTCCGTACCACTCCTGGCGTATCTCCCATGCAAAACACCACGCCTCGACCAGCCACTTGACGCAAGATCAAGCTTATGTTCCTCGGGACCGCGCATACATGAACCTTCCAGAGTTCGATGCTACCAAGGAGGAAATTTTGGGTGGCAGTGTGACTGAAGAAGTTAAAAAGGAGCTCGCCGAGGCTTTGGCCGACTCACCCATCGGAACGTTCTTAGGCGCTGTCAAGTATTTGGTCAGTTCCCGACATCCTCTTAACCACAACACGGTCTAATCACAAATGCCTTTGCAGACCGTCGGTTGGCCTGCATACTTACTTTTCAATTCGTCTGGTCAAACTCGATATCCGTTCGGACCGACCAACCGTGAGTGATCGAAGCGTTGATAGTGTGTGCGCCTATGACGTATTGACACTCGTTCTATTTTAGATTTTAACCCCAACGCGGTGATCTTCTCCCCGAAGCAGAGGATGCAAATCGTCGTCTCGGACATTGGCATTTTCATCTGGGCCGCCGCTTTACTCTACTCGTTCGGAAAGTTTGGGTTCCTCGAGGTGTTCAAGACTTATTTCGCTCCATATCTCTGGCAAGCCCTTTCCCATTTCTCGATTCTCCAACTCTGACCCTCTTTTTCGTCGATAGGGTCAACCACTGGATCGTCTTGATCACCTTCCTCCAGCACACCGACCCCCTTCTCCCGCATTACCGTTCAGGCGAGTTCACCTTCCCGAGAGGTGCGCTGGCAACCTATGACCGAAACCTGTTGGGAGACTTGGGTCCCGTGATGGCTTGGTTGGCGGCGACACTTACCCACGGGATCTCCGAGACGCACGTAGCGCATCACGTACATAGCAAGATCCCGCATTATCACGCATGGGAAGCTACGGATGCATTGAGGGTGAAGTTGGGGGAGGCAGGGATCAAGTTACAGGGACAGAATTCTGGGTGGGGAGAGGTTTATAGGGTTTATAAGCAATGCAGGGTACGTCTTTCGTCGGTTTGGGTGGTTCGGGGCCGCATCCGGCGTACACTTTTCATGCTCTTGCTAATGCGTGCCCTCCACTTTTTTAGTTCATCGAGGCTGAGGGAGACATCGTCTTCTACAAAAATGCCCAAGGGTTGGCTGCTGGCAGGCCAAAAGTGACCGACACCGGCATGAGTGACGGACACGATTCGGGAGTGGAGATTCCCGAGAAGGATCTGTGAATCCCCCTTTCCCTCCCTTTTCGTTTTTGGGTTCCGACGCTCCGGTGAGGTGTCCACGGTTGCAGTGGTCAGGGTTTCCCCGCACTCGTGCCTATCCGTGCCTGAGGAACCCGCGGCTCGGAGATTTTGTGTTGGGGTTGGGGACGGTTTGATGGACCCGCTTGGTACCCGGTCGCACCTACGATACAGCTATTTTAAAGATTCATATCCAGGGATAACTCGTGTCCCTTAAACCACTAATCAATAGACAACGCATGTAGATACATTCAAGTACTTAGATGAGTGAAATCTAGACGAACTCGAGTACAATTTCCGACCCCCTGGCCACTCATAGTCGCGGATGTATCAGATGGGTAGGGTAGCCGTAAGTATTCGCGTTTGCCACAACCAACCAGAGGGGTGCAACGGAATACGAAGGAACGTACAGATGGTTATGTAAGTGAGAGCAGACAGTCCACATGATGATTGTGAGAGCCGGAGCTTTGGAGAACGATCGGCGGAGATTGTAATGGAAATAAGCAGATGAATTGGACAGATACTGATACCGAATACGGGCGGGGAGGATTGGACGCCAGGTACAGACACCAACTACGGGTATCGTAGCGGTACTCACACGGGTTTGCCACCGTCGAGATCGGCGAAGAGACTCGCGAACCATTCACGCCGACAACCTGGGGTAAAGGGGGGGATGCAAAGCTCACCACACAAGGGGAGGCGTCCTGGGTTTTATACCAAAATAGCACGCGGATATGAGGGGGTTTCCCCAGATTAGTTAGGCTGGTCATCAGACGTACAACGTTATCTACGGATAGTAGTAAGCAAGGAACGAAGCACACAGGTGAAATCTAAAATTGTAAAAGAATAAAAGTTGATACACGATTTTTTTTTGTCCACCGGGCAGCGAGGGACAAGTGGAGTGAGGCAGAAGGCCATGAGGTGAGGGTGTGTGTGTGTGTGTGTGTGGGTATCTCTCGGAATGGGGCGTGTGTAAAATTATCGTAGGGTGCTCCGAACAGAACCGGGATATATGAGGTTGTGAGCGCTGTATGGAGGGATTATGGTAGTTGGCATGTTATGATGACGAGATCGGGAACTCGACTTCACCAGACACCCCAAATGCCTTGGCGTATCTGGATATGACCCCTTTCATCTCTTCCTTCTTTTCCGTAGAAACGAAGAAGACGACTTCAACGTCTCCCTTTCTCGACTGGAAACTCCCGTCCGGGAGCACCCTCGGGTTCGGTGGGAGAACCTTAACGAAACGAGCGCCAGGTGGGTGGCTGTAATAATACAACGTCCGACCCTGGTACCCAAAATGCGGCGAAAGGTAATCGAACTTGTACGTCGAGTTGACGAAGAGGGTCCCGTGGTCGATGAGCCCGAACGCTTGACCTTTCTTCCTCCATGCGACGTCCTGTTGGAGGTTCGCGATGGCGGAGGCGTGACCGCGGGCGACGTCGATGTCTTGGAGGGTGAGAAGCGCTTTGCGAGTGTACTTGGCGAACGTGAGCACGTCATGTTCCAAACCACCGCTGTGTGGAACACTCTGTGTGAAACAACCCATGAGGCCGTTACACGCCGAATCCTTGTGCATGATGCCCATTCCACGTTGCTAAATAGGAGGGTGAGCACCTCTGCTGAGTTTATCTGCGAGAAGGTGTACTGACGTTGATCATGTGCATAACTTTAGAGATCGGAGGGTTCTTGGGGTCGGAAGCGGTATGAGCCCGAGCGATCATCCCGACCAAGACATCGAGCCTTGATAGTCTCACGGGCTCGTCCAGCGTGTTGGAGAACTCGGTGATGTGTTGATGAATCTCACTGTATTGTTCCTTCGTCAGGCGGAAAGTGAATAGGGATGAGGGTGGACAGATTGAAGGGTCTTCCCAGGGGAGGGGCCGGACGGACGGGTCGTAGAGAGGTTGAGGTAAGCACGTCATGGAAGGGATACCTGTATAAACCGTTGCCTGGGGTTCGTAATACGGCCGAGGGTCTAAGCAATCGAGGCCCTGGTAATATTGCGATAGCATCCTCATGAACTTGAGATGTGTCGTCGAATCAGCTGATGGGGGTAAAAACTCGGTGAGTACGCTAATCCAGTCGGGTGAGCTCCTTTCGGGAGCAAATTGAATTACTCACCAATACAGTGGGAGGCGTTCACGCCGATACTAGTGCGCCCAAGTTTTGTGAAGCGCGTTATTGTGATCCTCATTAGATCAACGTCGCTGGTTCCAACGGTGTCTACGAGAGCGAATAGGTCGATGGAAGGAGATAGGGTGAGGGGGGTTTGGACCAAGCGATCAGGAGCAGCGGTGACTTGGTCCGCCTCGCTGTCAATTACTTCGACCGGAATGCCAGAGTTGGTGAGGTGGATCTACGATGTGAGATGGGATGAGCAAAATGGATTGATCTATGGGGTATCGAGGCAGACCTTCCAGGGGTTGTCAATGGTGTCTGGCCGTACTAGACGACCCGCACATAGTGGATAGGCAGAGAGCGTGCGAGCGAGAGCGTCGTCGAAACGCACGATGTCTATGTCATCCGGGATGACGTGCGCGGTGGTGACCTAGATATGACGTCGCAGAGATACGATCAGCATATGTATGCGCAAGGGTCGTGGGTGTGGCTTACGTTGGCGGAGAGGAAGAGGTTGTTGTGGGAGAGTTCAAAGTAATCGCGGTCAGCGAGAACCGTTGGCTGGGAGGGGAAGATGTAGTGGGTAGCCATTCGAGGGGCAAGCTGATTGTTCGGCCGTGGGTGGAGTCGAGCATGGGTTCCTCTGAGATTTTATAGCGGGGGATAGAGTTGAGAGCGGGTCGGACTAGGAACCTGGCTGGTCAAGCTTCAAGCCGTGATCGGGAGTGCAGAAACGGATTAGCATCGAATGGCCACCGTTGGTCGGTTGTACGGTCGGTGAAGATATGAGCAAGATTCGTCCGTCAGACGGAGACTTCCCAGGGCTAAAAGTAGGAAAAGCGCCGATCACTGTCAGGGAGGGCCATCGCGGACCCGGGATCGTGGCTGCTACCCGGAACCTGGACTTAGGACGCCGCAGACTTCCCCTCAAAGTGGAAAAGGTGAGCTGCGGCCTGTACCATCCGTTGTAATCGGGGTTGTGCGTTTGTGGGAGCCAAATGCTAACTCGGATCAGCTCCACGCAGTCCGTGCTGTGTGGCCGCCAAACCCTCCCGGTTAGGTCGGACAACTCAACCTATGGAATGCATGGACGCTGACCTTTCTGACATTCCGACATGGTGGCGAGCTATCAGACATTTGCGGTTTTGGGGCATTCGGGCGGTCTCTGGGTGTGATCCTATATTCCGGTTACCGTTGTTCCGTAGCTCCCGCATAAGAAGGCCAACAAGTAGATGCCACTGATGGAATGATTCCCGGGCGTCGATGTGCTCCTATGGTGGAGTATGAAAGCATTGACCATCTCACGGCCACCTCGAGTGAGCGTCTGCCGCATGGACACTTTCTAAGAGGAGGGAGGGAGAAATCGAGGAGCGGCATTCTCCGAGCCGATCGCCCACGTTTCCGAAAACGTCCCCATTGGCCACTGACCACCTCAGGATTCCCGTCGACCCCATACGATTTCGTTGTATGAGAAACGCGGCCCCGAACAGGCAGGACGAATGGTATCGTAAGCCAGAGAACCAATTCAATGGCAGCACACGGCCGCGACCCTCCAGCTCGTGAACACCAATACAACGCGCTAACACCCAACGCCCACAGATTGTGTAGGCTGCTTACCTTGATTGTCCACTTCCCCAGCGACCACGATGCTTCGCATCCCCCCATCATCCTGGTACGCTTACTTAGTATACGTCTCCTGTCGTGACTACGATCTCTTCCAATCCCTTTTCCCCAAAGTGGAACTGCATATTTCCCATCGATTCGTACACCACAATGATATCAGCCCTTATCAGCCCTACGTCTGGCATCTGGATCAACGCGAGCTTTCAATATTTCAATAACCAAACATTCAATATTCAATAATAACGATTCGGCCCGAACAAAAACCGATCCCCCGAGTAATTATGCCACGCGAGGATTGCTAGGAGGTTCCCCGCGATCGAGCTCGGATTCCGCGATATGTCCGTCAATGGCTGTCTCTAAAGTTTTGAAATCAAGTTCAGGTCGTTCACGCGAGCCCCGAGGGGCGAGACTTATAACCAGTTCTAACCGTCGTTATCTATTTACCCGGACATTACATGGAGGGCATTGCCGTACAGATCACTGAGCGGATTCGAATTCACGCCGGGGCGGAGGGGGCGCAGGCCTGAGGGGTGTGAGGTCTGTGGGGCGCCTGGGGGGTGGTGGCGGAGGAGTTGGGGGCCTAATGTGAGAGGCGTCCTGTGGAGAAGGTTCGCGCTTGGCCCACTCGACCCAGTCCTCGGGCTCACGCGAGAACAGCTCGCGACGTGGCGGTGGAGGCGCAGGTCTGAGAGGCGTAAGGTCCGTGGGGCGCCTGGGGGGCGGAGGAGGAGGAGTGGGGGGCCTAATGTGGGAGGCGTCTTGGGGGGAAGGTTCGCGCTTAATCCACTGGGCCCAGTCCTCGGGCTCACGCGAGAACAACTCGTATGAAAGATCAGGCTTGAGCATCCAGGCCCCGAGTTCTTGGGCTGTTGAAGAAGACCAAGGTCAGATCATGGTAAGGTGTGGAGGACGATCTGGGAAACTCACACTCTGGCTCAGGAGCAGGGGAGCGGGCGACCGGGATGGTCAAGGCGTTGACGGAGAGGGCCCCGACAACGAGAAAGGTGAGAACAGCCTTGGGGAACTGATGGAGTGTCGTGAGGAAGAACAGATAACAATGGCACCAGACCTGAAGTTTTGAAGGTAGGAGAGAAGAACTGGGGCGAACTGCACAGCGGCTGAGGAAACCAGGGAGTGTACCTCGACCCTTTATAGATTTCTGGGAAATTGTCGGTGTCAATGTCTGACCCACTGCTTATGGTCGACAGCAAATGCACCGAGCCGAGCGAGTTCCATCTGCACCAACGTCGCTTCGTTCAGGCGGGCCATTGGATCGACTTAGCGAGTCAAGCACGCGGAATATTGCTGATCGCCAATCAAACACACGGAGCGCAATAGGCAAATACAACCTCACCCCTATGGAACAATTCGGCGGAAGATCCAACTCTTCCTGCCAAGACGCTCTGATCTCATTGACCCACGACATCCAAACCGCCTGGAAACAGAAGCAAGTCTTCTCATTCCTAGTGGTTGACGTCAAGGGATTCTTCGACCACATCCACCACGACCGACTTATCAAGGTTTTATGGGACAAAGGATTTGACATCCCGACGTGCCTATGGACCAAATCATTTGCCTCGGATAGAAGTTGCGCCTTCAGGCTCGACGACTTCCTTTCGGACACAAAAGACATCCACATCGGACTGGCCCAAGGCTCTCTGATCTCACCTACTCTGGCGTGCTTGTACGCGTCGGAAGCGCTTGAGCGCATGATTGAAGAACCCACATACTCCAAATCTATCATCAAGAGAGATGGAACGAGGGAAACCAAGTACCCAGTGGGACCCAGGGCCTACGTAGACGACCACGGCCTCGGTGCCATTTCCAACAACTTTGTAAACACGAACGCTGCACTCCAAGTGGCAGCCTCAAGATTAGTAGACCTACTGGATGAGATCGGACTGAAGATCGACCCCAGGAAATCTGAGATCATGCACTTTAGTGGCCGCTTGAAGGTGGATCCCCCTGAACCCCTTGAGCTCAACTTATACGGCACCAGGACCCTGATAAGGCCCCCTACCACAGGCTACATCAGGTGGCTTGGGGCCTTCCTAGACTCAAAACTCTCCTGGAAACTCCACGCCCAGGTTATGAACGAAAGAGGCCGTACCATCCTGTCTGGAATGAAGTTACTGGGAAATACCATTCGTGGTATGAACCAGAGCAACAAAAGGACATTGGTAAACGCCTGCATCGAACCGGTTCTCACATACTGCGCGCCCATTGTCACGATTTTCACATTTTCACTCATTTTCTTCTAAGTCCGAAGCGCCCAAACACTCGTTCAAATCATGACATGGCGTTATCTTATCTTATCTTATCTTTTCTTATCTTATCTTTTCACACCTCAAAGTCACACCATCAAGACGAGGAAAGCAGATA
>Ga0307511_10000772_pt1 | contig 34108 bp, 29 predicted proteins | sample 13_EM_MG_FD_200266 | JGI IMG/M metagenome (GOLD analysis project Ga0307511, IMG submission 200266) | Populus trichocarpa ectomycorrhiza microbial communities from riparian zone in the Pacific Northwest, United States - 13_EM | ecosystem: Host-associated > Plants > Roots > Unclassified | place... | reverse complement strand
GCCGCGTTGTCGGTTGTCGGTTTTCGGTTGATTTGGGGTTTGCCGCGTTTCGCGATTGAGCAGCAATCCGAGCCAACCGATAACCGACAACCGACAACGCGCGCAGCGCCACAGCCCAGCTACAATCAAATAATGTCCGACGTCACCCAACTCCTGCGCGAATGGAACGCCGGCCAGCCCGAGGCCCGTGATCGCCTGATGCGGCTCGTCTATGACCCGTTGCGCGCCATCGCAGAGCGGCATTTCGGGCGGGAGCGCGAAGGACACACGCTGCAACCGACCGCACTCGTCCACGAGCTCTACGTCCGCTTCGCCGACCAGCGCCACGTCGCCTTTCGCGATCGCGTCCACTTCTTCGCCGTCGCCGCCACCGTCATGCGCCGCATCCTCGTCGATCACGCCCGCCGCAAAGGGAGCGACAAACGCGGCGGCGGCGCTACGCCACTCGCTATCGATTTCGCCGTCGACGTTTGCGAAGAGCAGAACTTCGACATCGTCGCTCTCGATCTTGCCCTCGAACGCCTCACCGAGATCTTTCCGCAGCAGGCGAAAATCGTCGAGCTGAAGTTCTACGGCGGTCTGACGCTCGACGAGACCGCCGAGGCGCTCGGCATTTCGGCGGCAACCGTCAGCAGGGAATGGACGATGGCCCGTGCCTGGCTGCGCGGCGCCATGAACGTCTCATGACTGCGGAACAATTCGACGCAACCTTCTGGGAGCGCGTCCGGACGCTTTTTCACGAATCCGTCGAGCGCGCGCCCGAAGACCGCGCCCCACTGCTCGACGAGTGCGACGATCCGAAACTCCGCGCCGAGGTCGAGCGCCTCCTTGCGCAACACGACGCTGCGGCCGGCTTTCTCGAACAATCAGTCTGGGAGCTTGTCGACACCGCCGACAGCAAATGGGAGCGCGTCCTCATCGGTCCCTACCGCGTCGTCCGCCAGCTCGGCCACGGCGGCATGGGCACCGTCTTTCTGGCGTTGCGAGAGGACGCCGAATTCGAGCAGCGCGTGGCCATCAAACTCGTCCGCCGTGGCGCCTCGGGCGAGTCGATGCTGCAGCGTTTCCGCCAGGAACGCCAGATCCTGGCCGCGCTCGAGCATCCCAACATCGCCCACCTCCTCGACGGCGGCACCACCTCCGGCGGAGTGCCGTATCTCGTCATGGAGTACGTCGAAGGAACGCCGATCGACGAGTACTGCCGCGAGCACAACCTGCCGATCGAGGCCCGTCTGCGGCTCTTCCTTCAACTCTGCGACGCCGTGCAGCACGCGCATCGCAGCCTCGTCATCCATCGCGACATCAAGCCGGCCAATGTTCTCGTGACGGCCGAGGGCGTGCCGAAACTGCTCGACTTCGGCATCGCCAAGCTCACCTCCGCGCAGACCAACGCAACAGCCACGCGGATGATGACGCCCGATTACGCCAGTCCCGAACAACTGGCCGGCAAGCTGGTTACGACTGCCACCGACGTTTACTCCCTCGGCCTGCTGCTGTTCGAGTTGCTCACCGGCAAGCGAGCGTTCGACGGAATCCAGCGCACCGGCGAGACCGAGCCGCCGCGCGCCAGCAACGTCTCCGGAATGCGCGCCCTTCGCGGCGATCTCGATCGCATCCTCCTCGTCGCGCTCGATCCCGATCCCGATCGCCGCTATGCCTCGGTGGAAAAATTCGCCGACGATGTCGGCCGCTATCTCGACGGCCATCCGGTCGCCGCGCGCGGCGCGTCCCTCGGCTATCGAACAGCAAAGTTCATCCGCCGCAACAAGCTCTTCGTCGCCGCGGCGGCAGTGGCAGTGATCGTTGCCATCGTTGCGTTCGCGGCCGTCCTGCAGCAGAAACGAATCGCCGAGCGCCGTTTCGAACAGGTCCGTTCGCTCGCTCACGCCGTCGTCTTCGATCTTCACGACGCCATCGCCCGATTGCCCGGCTCGACCTCGGCGCGCGAGTTGCTCGTCCGCCACGCCCTCGGCTATCTCGACGCCCTCGCCTCCGAATCCGCGCGCAACACGCCGCTGCAGATGGAGCTGGCCGGCGCCTACGAACGCGTCGGCGACGTGCAAGGGATGCCGTACCGCGCCAACCTCGGCGATACGGCCGGCGCACTGGTGAGCTACCGCAAGGCGCTCACCATCGCCGAGGATGTTCGAAAGCGACAGCCGGCCAACACCGCGGCGCTGCTCCTGATCGCCGATCTCTGCGACCGCACCGGCTGGATCGAGCAGCGCGCACTCCGCTTCCGCGACGCGCTGGCCCATCACGAAGCGGCACGCGCGATTCGCGAATCACTCCACGACCAGCTCGCGCTGGCCCGCACCTGGGTAGCCATCGGCGACGCGCGCTACGTCGGCGAGATTCAGCCCCCGCTGGTCCGCCCCGCCTACGAGAACGCGGTGAAGATCCTCGATCGCGTCTCTCCGACGACCGACAATCGCAAGGATCTTCTGACGGAGACCGGCCGTGTCCATCAACGCCTCGGCGCCTACTTCACCGGCGCAGTGGAGCACGATCCCATCCGCGCGCTGCAGCATCACGAAGCAGCCGAACGTGCGCTGGAGGAGCGCGCCGCCATCGATCCAAATGATGCCGTGGCCAAACGCAACGTCGCCGATCAACTGGTGATGACTGCCACCCTGCAGAACCGCGTCGGCAACGGAACCGCCGCGCTGGCAAGAACCACGCGCGCCCTTCCAATCCTCCGCGACCTCGCCACCGCCGACGCCAACAACATCGAAGCGCAACACGATCTCGCCTTCGCCCACATGCAGCAGGGCCTCGCCAACATCAGGTTGCAACACTGGCCCGAAGCCTCCGACGCCCTCAACGCCGCCCTGTCCATCCACACCCGCCTCATCCAACGCGACCCCACCAACCGCGAAGAACGCCGCGACATCGGATCGCTGTACGGACTAATGAGCAACCTCTACAAATCACGCGGTGACCACGCGAATGCGGAGAAATACGCGAGGATGAGCCGCGAAGAGACAGCGAAGCTTCGATGACTGCGCGTGCTTCGCCGCGCGTTGTCGGTTATCGGTTGTCGGTTGAGTGCTTCGCGGAGTTGTCTAAGCGGCCCAACCGATAACCGACAACCGACAACCCGCTGAAGGCGCTACGGAATCAGCAACACCTTCCCCGTCGTCTCCCGCGCCTCCAGCGCCCGATGCGCATCCGCCACATCGCGCAGAGGAACCTCGCGATCGATTCGCAATTTCAACTGACCCGAACCGATCCAGCCAAGCACATCGTTCGAGCGCCACAACAACTCCTCGCGCGTACTCGTGTAGTGCCCGAGGCTCGGGCGAGTGAGAAACACCCCATTCTTCGCCAGCCGCCCCGGATCGAACGGCGGCACCGTCCCGCTCGACTGTCCGAACAGTCCCAGCGTCGCGCGCAAACCGCAGCACTCCAGACTCTTGTCGAACGTCGTCTTCCCGACGGAGTCGTAAACCGCGCTGCATCCCTTCCCACCCGTCTCCGACATCACGATCGATTCGAAATCGTCCTTCGTGTAGTCGATCACCACATCGCATCCCGCCTCAGACGCAATGTGCAGATGCTTCGTCGACGCCGTTCCGAACACCCGCGCCCCACGCATCTTCGCCATCTGCACCAGCAACGCTCCGACACCGCCCGCCGCCGCATGAACGAGGATGCTCTCTCCTTCAGCGATCGGATGCACGCTTGCCGAAAGATAGTGCGCCGTCATCCCCTGCAGCATCGCCGCAGCCGCAGTCTTCGCATCGATCGAATCCGGCAGCGTCACCAGCTTGTCCGCCGGCGCAATCTGGTACTCCGCGTACGCCCCTCGCACCATCGCATACGCCACCCGATCGCCCTTCTTCACCAGATCGACGCCGTCGCCAATCTCCTCGACAATCCCCGCCGCCTCCGACCCCGGCGTGAACGGCAACGGCATCTTGTACAACCCGGTGCGGTGATAGACATCGATGAAATTCACCCCGATCGCTTCGATGCGAACGAGCGCCTCGCCTGCCCCCGGCTTCGGTGTTTCGACATCTACGTACTGGAGAACTTCGGGACCGCCGGTCTGGGAAACGCGGATTGCTTTCATCGTCATAACCTACACCACCTTCAACTACGGGATAATTACGAATCCCCATGTCCCTCGCCCCCTTCCACCCCGTCCTCCAACGCTGGTTCTCCGAAACCCTCGGCACACCCACCACCGTCCAGCTCCGCGGATGGGAAGCCATTCGCGAACATCGCCACACACTCATCGCTGCACCGACCGGCTCGGGAAAAACCCTGGCTGCGTTTCTCACCGCGCTCGACGATCTCTTCGTCGAAGGCTCGCAGGCTCCGCTGCCGGACGAGGTACGCGTCGTCTACGTCTCGCCGCTCAAAGCGCTCAGCGCCGACATCCACAAGAACCTCGCCGAGCCGCGTCGCGGGATCAGACGGATCGCCGAGGAGATGGGATTGGAGGCGCCGAGAATCACAGCCGCGGTGCGGACCGGCGACACCACCGCCTCCGAGCGCGCGGCCATGTTGCGTAAGCCGCCGCACATCCTCGTCACCACGCCCGAATCGCTCTACCTCCTCCTCACCGCCGAGCGCAGCCGCGAGATGCTCCGCACCGCGCGCACCGTCATCGTCGACGAGATCCACGCTGTCATCGGCACCCGCCGCGGCGCGCATCTGGCCATCACGCTGGAGCGTCTGCAGCGGGTCGCGAAGCAACCGCTGCTCCGCCTCGGGCTCTCGGCAACGCAGAAGCCGATCGATGAGGTGGCGACGTATCTCGCAGGCAATGCGGACGTTGCAATCATCGACGAAGGCCACCAACGCACCATCGACCTCGTTCTCGAAATCCCGCGCTCCGAGGTCGAGACCGTCATGTCGAACGAAGTGTGGGAGGACTACTACAACCGCCTCACACGACTGATCACCGAGCACAAAACCACGCTCATCTTCGTCAACACGCGACGCATGGCCGAGCGCGTTGCGCGCCATCTCAGCGATCGCCTCGGCGAAGACGCAGTGACCGCGCATCACGGCAGCCGGTCGAAAGAGACACGACTCGATGCCGAATCGCGCTTGAAGAACGGCCGCCTGAAAGCGCTCGTGGCCACCGCCTCGCTGGAGCTCGGCATCGACATCGGCCACGTCGATCTCGTCTGCCAGATCGCTTCGCCGCATCGCATCGCCACGCTGCTGCAACGCGTCGGCCGCTCCGGTCACACCATCTCCGGACTGCCAAAGGGCCGCCTCTTTCCGGTCTCGCGCGACGACCTCATCGAATGCGCCGCGCTGCTCCGCGAAGTCCGGCGCGGATCGCTCGACCGCATCGTCACGCACGACGCGCCACTCGACGTCCTGGCGCAGCAGATCGTGGCCGAGACATCGTGCGATGACTATGGCGAGGACGAGCTGTTCGACCTGATGCGCCGCGCCTGGCCGTATCGCGATCTCGAACGGAAACAGTTCGACGAAGTCGTCACAATGGTCGGCGAAGGCTTCGCCACGAAGCGCGGCCGCCGCGGCGCGCTGGTCCATCGCGACGAAGTCAATGGCCGCGTTCGCGGACGCCGCGGTTCGCGCATGCTGGCCATCACCTCGGGCGGCGCAATCCCCGAGGTTGCGGATTACAAGGTGGTGCTGGAGCCGGATGACACCGTCGTCGGCACCCTCAACGAAGACTTCGCCATCGAAAGCAACGCCGGCGACATCTTCCAACTCGGCAACGCAAGCTGGCAGATTCTGCAAGTACTCAGCGGCACTGTGCGCGTCTCAGACGCCAAAGGCGCCCCGCCCACCATCCCCTTCTGGCTCGGCGAAGCGCCCGCCCGAAGCGATGAATTGTCGAAGGCGGTGAGTGACTTTCGCGACGCCGCCACATCGGTCGAATGGGTCGTCGCCGAAACCGGGATGAGCGAACTACCGGCCCAGGAAATCGTCACCTACCTGACCGAATCGCGTAATGCCCTCGGCGCCATGCCAACACAGCAGACGCTCGTCCTGGAGCGCTTCTTCGACGAGTCCGGCGGCATGCAGCTCGTCCTGCACGCGCCGTTCGGCAGCCGCATCAACAAGGCGTGGGGCCTGGCCCTGCGCAAACGCTTCTGCCGCCAGTTCAACTTCGAACTGCAGGCCGCGGCCACCGAGGATGCCGTGCTGCTGTCGCTCGGACCGCAGCATTCCTTCCCGCTGGCCGACGTCTTCCGCTATCTCCATCCCGCCACCGCCCGCGATGTTCTCGTGCAAGCCATGCTGGCCGCGCCGGTTTTCCAAACCCGCTGGCGCTGGAACACCACCATCTCGCTGGCCATCCCCCGCAATCGCGGCGGACGCAAAGTTCCGCCGCCGCTGCAGCGCGCCATGGCCGACGACCTCATGGCCGCCGTCTTCCCCGACGCCGCCGCCTGTCCCGAAAACCTGGCCGGCGATCGCGAGCTGCCCGATCATCCGCTCGTCAATCAAGTCGTTCGCGATTGCCTGGAAGAGGCGATGGACTTCGACGGCCTCACGCGCGTGCTCACCCGCATCCACGCCGGCGAGATCGAATGCATCGCCCGCGATACCACCGAACCGTCGCCGCTCGCCCACGACATCCTCAACGCCAAGCCCTACGCGTTCCTCGATGATGCCCCGCTCGAGGAGCGCCGGACGCAAGCCGTAATGACCCGCCGCACCACCTCCGACGACCTCGGCAGACTCGACCCGAATGCAATCGAGCGCGTACGCGATGAAGCGCGCCCTGATCCGCGGGATGCCGACGAACTGCACGATGCGCTGCTGACTTTCGGCTTCCTGCCCGAAGGAGAAGTCGAGGCACCGGAGTTGTTCACGGAGCTTGCGGCATCGCGAAGGGCGACGTTGCTGTTCCCCGCCGCCCCCGGGGATTCGGCCCAGCGCGGCTGGGCCCTACAAACACTACCCGTAGGGCCCAGCGGCGCTGGGCCGAACCCCCGCGGGTGGTGGGTAGCCGCCGAAAGAATCCCCGAAATCCTCGCCATCCACCCGACGATCACACCCGACATCGAACCACCACTCTCTCGCAGAATCGAATGGTCCCGCGAAAACGCCATCACCGAAATCATCCGCGGCCGCATGTCCCTCCTCGGCCCAACGACAGCAGCCGAACTGGCAACATCGATCAACATCAGTGAACACGACGCCGACACCGCCCTGCTCAAACTCGAATCCGAAGGCGCCATCCTCCGCGGCTCCTTTTCTCCGCGTGAGACCGCCGTCGAATGGTGCGACAGAAGGCTATTAGCCAGAATCCATCGCTACACCCTCAACCGCCTGCGCGCCGAGATCGAGCCGGTCACAGGGGCCGACTTCATGCGCTTCCTCTTCGCCTGGCAACACGTCACGCCGTCGACGCGACTCACCGGCATCGACGGACTCTCCGAAGTCATCAAACAACTCGACGGCTTCGAGATCGCAGCGAACGCCTGGGAAAAACACATCCTCCCGCAGCGCATCGATCGCTATGAACCATCCCAACTCGACACTCTCTGCTTCAGCGGAGAAATCGGATGGGCGCGCCTCACCACCGGCGTCGCCATCTTCCCGCGCCAGCACATGAACGCCTGGCTCACAGAAAACAAGGTCACGCTGAGCGAACGAGCGCAGAACATTCTCGACACGCTCCGCGCTCGCGGTGCCTCCTTCGCCCGCGACCTCGGCAATGACACCGAAGCCCTCAACGAATTAGTCAACGCCGGCCTCATCACCTCGGACGGTTTCATCGGACGCAAGCCCGAACGCGCCGGCCGCTGGTCGCTGATTACGAACGACACCGATCGCGAAGAAGCCGTCGAGATCCAGGCCCGAGCCCTGCTGAAACGATACGGCGTCATCTTCCGCCGCCTCCTCACCCGCGAACCGAACGCCGCCCCCTGGCGCGACCTGGCCCGCGTCTACCGCCGCCTCGAAGCCCGCGGCGAAATCCGCGGCGGCCGCTTCGTCACCGGAATGTCCGGCGAACAATTCACCCTCCCCGAAGCCGTCACCCACCTCCGCGAAATCCGACGCACCACCCCGGACGGCCGAATCATCGTCATCAGCGCCTGCGATCCGCTGAACCTTGTCGGCATCCTCACAAGCGGTGATCGCATCCGCGCCATCGCAAGGACCCGCATCGCATTTCGCGATGGGATCGCAGTCTCCGTGATGGAGGGCGACTTCCTGCGACCGCTGGTTGAATCCGATATGGATGTCGCGATGGCGTTGGCAGGGCGGCACGTTCCGGTGGCGGCAGGATTTGTGGGACGTACGGCGTAGTCCGAATCACTGCTGCAGCACGAATCGGGCGTTCAATTCTCGAAGCATCGCGAACGTGCGCACGCACGGCACGTTCAGGGCTTGGCAGACGGTCGGGATCTTCACCTTGTTCTTCTGCCCTTCAACGTGTACCTCATGCGATGCGACTGTATAGCCGTGAGCGCGTGCGTGCGCGATGAGGAATGGATCCGCTCCTGCGAAGAAAACGCGCTTGGCGTCATCTCGGAAATCCTGATCTTGCACCCAGGACGCGACCGTGGTCATTTCGGCATGTGCGGCGGCGTCCAGCGCCAGAAAAAACTTTCCGCGGCGGGCGTCAGCCCAATCCGCCAGTTCATCTTTTCCTTTCCGAAGCTCGTCGGCGATCTGCTCGATGCTTGAAATATCACCCGACGCATTCGCAACATCGAGCCACTCCCAGAAACCGGGACAGATGTCAAAGGCGTAGTACTCGTTCTTCGCCTGAATGAGCGTGTTTGCGTCGAGTAAGAACATCAGACAGAGAACCTCAACTGGCGCGCAAACTTGTTGAACGTCTCCACATTCGACATGCCGAGGAGACGCAGCGCATCGCGGTAGGGCGTCCGCCCCTCCAATGCGCTCTCGACCAAGGCTCGCGCGAAACGCTGGCCCGTTCGGCTCCGCTGAGTGTTGTAGAAATCTCCGCCCGGAGCTCGTTCCTTCTGCTGCTGTTCAAAGACCTCCTGCTGCTCGCGGTACTGCCGCAGAAACGCGTCGATGCTGATGATTTCCAGGTCTCGCAGCCGTCGCAGGATTACGATCTTGCTCACCTTGAAACGGCGCGTCAGCGCACCAACTGGGTCATCTTTTGCGCGGACATCCTGCCAGGCGGCCCGCAATTCCTCGGACGGTACAAGAAGTTCGGCCGCAACCTCGTTGCAGAATCGCTCGATCGCGCGGTCAGGCGGATACGTCTTGTCGAGATTCGAGACGCCCGAGACGCCGACCCAGACGTGGATCAGCTCGTGCGCGAGCGTGAACATCTGCGCTCCTTTTGTGTCGGTGCTGTTGATGAAGATCAGTGGCGCGTACACATCCGAAAGCGCGAACCCACGAAACTCATCGGCCGAGAGAGGTCGATGCGTATCGCTGCCGACGACTCCATTTCGCATGACCATCAGCCCGTGCTCTTCGATGAGAGAAATCTGCACCCGAAGCGCCTCGTCCAGCGTTCCAGCGGACCGGCGGAGCTCGGTGTCAAAGCCCATCGCCTGCCGAACGCGCTCCGTTGCGGCACGGACTGGCATATCCGTTGTCAGCGCGCCAATCCAATCGAGTGGCTCCTCGCCGCTGCTGACGAGGTAGTCGCGGAACCAGTCCTGGCGCTGCCTCGCCTGGTCAATGACATCGAGCAGGTCAGGGCTTGGCGTTCGCACGTCCTCATCTCGAAGCGTACGAAAGTCCGGTACAGGCAACGTTTCCACCGGAGGCTCTGGCAGATACAACAACCCGAGAGGAGTGTGCGTCGCACGCGCGAGTTTCTCGGCCTGCTTCGGCCGAATGCTGCCATCAGCCTCCCAGCTCCGGACGCGTGCTGGCGACGTTCCGATCTTCCGCGCAACAGTATCCACGTCGAGCGCTGCTCGTTCGCGCGCCCACCGAAGTACCTCCGGCCGAAGGGGGATATCCATCTGCAATTACGATACAGGGCGTTGAGCGGAGACGCTAGTCAGACACTTGCAGGAAGTCTCCTACGCTCCAATCACCAGCAGCGTGAGGTCGTCATACCGCGCGCCGCCGGCGTGTTGTGAGACCGCTGCATGGATCGCTGAGGCGACCGCGCGCGGGCAGGAGTCGGTCGGCAGTGCGTCGAGAATCCCGTCGGTCCCGAACTCCTCGCCATCTGGCGAGGCGGCCTCAGTGACGCCATCGCTGTAGAGGATCAGGTTGTCGCCCGGTGCCAGCGAGATGATCCGCGAGAGCCAGCGCGAGGAGGGGACGATGCCGACGACGGGGCCGGTGGAGTCGATCTCTTCGATGCGGCCGTTGGCGCGGACGAGCATCGGCGGGCAGTGGCCGGCGTTGACGATCGTGAGCAGGCCGTCGTCGTGGAGCCAGCCGATGACGACGGTGGCGAAGCGGTTGGACGGAAGCAGCGGTTTGAGAAACTCATGCAGTCGCTGCATCGTCGCGGCGGGATCGCAGCCGGCGAGGGCGCACGACGTGATGCGGTGCTCCAGTTCCTCCTGAATCATGGCCATCACCAGTGCGGCGGGAAGGCCTTTGCCTGCGACGTCGCCGAGGGCGAACCAGAGACGGTCGTCCGTGCGATGCGTGAACCAGAAATCGCCGGTGAAGGTTCGTGCGGGGATGGAGATGGCGTGGTGCTGCGGTTGCGGGGTTTCGCGGTTGCGCGGTCTCGCGGTGACGAAGTCATCAAAGGCTAGAGCGGTCATCATTTCCTCCCAGGTCTTGTCTCATCACCACCGCGCGACCCCGCAACTGCGAGACCGCGCAACCGCGATTCACGCCGCCACCGGCTGGCAGTGGCGGCAGGGGCGGTATCCGTTTTCGAGAGCATCGTCGGAGTCGCGGAAGGGGACGCGGTTCTTCTCCTGAATCCGTTTCGCATCGCGGCAGGTCGGGAAGCAGAAGATGTGCGTCGTGCGGGAGCCGATATAGCGAACGTGCTCCTTGGCCAGCGCATCGAGCTGGTCGACGTCAACGCCTTCGCGCTCCAGCAGCGCGCGCTTGGTCGGGCTTCCGAAGATGTAGTTGCCGATTCCGCCGGACGACGGCACCACGCGATGGCACGGCACAACGTACGGAACCGGATTGCGGGCGATGACGTTGGCAACGGCCCGGACGGCGCGGGGACGGCCGACCTGGCGGGCCACCCATGCGTACGTGCGCACCTCGCCCCGAGGAATGCGAGTGAGGGTCTGGAGGACATCGTGCTCCAGATCGTTCGCGGCATCGAGATCGACCTTCGGCGCATCCACTCCTTCGCCGCGCTGCGCAGCGAGAACCTGGCGGCGCAGTGCATCGGGGATCGTGGCGTGCTCGAGAACGCGGCCGTGTTTCTTCGCGTACGACTGGCGGACCTCATCGATCGAATCGGCTTCCGCGATCATCCGGATGCGGCCGTTCGAAAATGCCACCCACACGTCGCCGACGCGATCGTAGGAATCGGCCACGGCATCCTTGCAACCTTCGCGGCAGGAGACAGGCGGGACGAGCGTCAGCGATTTGACGGCCTGAGCGAGCTGGCCGACGTCCGACTGCGAGACGTCGCAACTGCGGCAGGTGCGCAGGTGCTGCTCGACGGCCGTCTTTTCGATCGGCGCAAGCTCGCGTGTCCGCAGAGCATCGATTCGGGTCAACACGGTTCTACATTGCATACGCCACCCCCTTGGTTGCCGGGCGCTTCTCCAACGCGTCGCGCAGGAGTTTGAGCGACCGGAACACTTTTCCGCGAAGAGCAGCCTCGGTCGATCCGACCGTTTTGGCGATCTCCGCGTAAGACATTTCTTCCATGAACCTGAGGACGATGAGCTCGCGGGCGTCGACCGGCAGAAGAGCCATGGCCCGGCGCAGCAGCTCAACCTCCTCTTTTCTCTCAAGATCCGAACCTTCGAGACTGACGAACGGCCCGAGGCGGCCATCGTCGAACGATTCCAGCGGCTGCTCGAGCGTGCTGCGCTTGGAGCGCCGCTTGTTGAGCGACAGGTTGCGCACAGTCTTGAAGAGCCAAGGTTTCAGCGCCAGCGCGGCACAGCGGGCTTCGTCGTATTGGCGAGTGAGGGCGCGATGGGCGCGCATCATGGCGTCCTGAACCACTTCCTGGGCGTCGAAGGCGTTGTCGAGAATGTTGTGCGCGTAGGTGAAGAGCGGTTGCTCGAATCGATCGATGAGCCGCTCGAACGCCCCCGGCTCACAGCGATGGACGGCGACGGCAAGCTCGCCCCCCTCCCGCCGATCAGGCTCGCTCGCCACCTCGCCGCCGGTCCACGAGTTCTTCATACAGGCAAGAACACGGGTGGGCGGGGTTTCGTTCGCGGATTCCTCGCTCGCGTCAGTCTTCGATGCCCAACGCCCGCCGCAGGATGCTGACGTCATACCGGGTTTCAGCGGGTTGGCGGGCCTCACCGTTTTCAAATCTCTTCAGCAGTGTGACTAACGCCTCGCGGCCACGAACGCTGCGAGCCGCCTGCCTCGGAGTCTTGCCACCCAGGGCGGGGATCGGTGTCTTAAGCCAGCTCTCGTAGTGGCTGACTTTCTCTCTTCGAATCAACGCCTGAGCCTCCGGATCGACAGGCTCAGGATCAGCAACTGACGCGTCAGCATCCCGAGCAGACGCGAACAACTCCGAGGCATCGGTTTGCGTACGCTGGTGATGGGTAATCAGACCGCGACAGGCCTTCTCGATGGGCTTCCGCAGCGCATTCGCGCGGCGCGTGGAGTTCGTTTCGATTCGCAGTTCGTTTTCCGTCGTGACGACGACGCCGATCGACGTGTTTTCCCAATGCTCGTGCACCCGGTTGCCGCTCTTGATGAACGTGATGGAGTGAGTACCGTCGTCACTTTCTTCGATCGAGGAGGCATTCTTCAGCGCAACGATTGCGGCCTCGATGGCATCGCGGTCGGCAGGAGCGAATCGGTAGTGGTCGACCGTCAGACGTATCGGATCACCGTCGGTGTTCTGAAGCCGCGGCGGCGTCCGTCGCCGTTCTTCGTAAGCCTCGACGGCGCCTTTCCAGATAGCGACGACCAGGAGCGCGGTTGCGAACTCGCGAAGGCGCTCGATTGCAATGGGCGCTTTGGTCTTCAATTCAGCCTGCACGGCCCCAACCGTGTACGAAGCCTCTTCGGGAGGAAGGGCATAGGGATACATTCCATCGATTACTGTCGTATCACCGAAGTCGACGACGCGGCCCATGACTACGTCGCGTGCGACGAGCGATCGCGAGGCACTGGCTTCCTGCACCAGGCGTTTCTCGCCGGACAGCAGATCGGCGAGGATCATCGATTTCCCGGGGACGGTTTCGCGTACTTCCCAGATGCCGATCCATGACTGGCGCTGCGCGTCGATCAATTCGCGATCGCGCCGGGAAAGGTCGGCTGCCTTGTCACGCGCGTACCACTCGAAGGCGGGCATTCCCTGCAACTGGTGATGGAAGATGGCCCAGGGGACGACGAACTGCGTGCCGCCTTCGACTTCATCGAGACCGAGGTCGCTCCCCGCTACCTCGAATTCCCGACCGAACCGGTCATACGCCCACTGTCCGATGCGCTCAATGAGCCGCAAGCCAGCATCGTGCACCGGCGCGCGGTGCGGTTCCTTCGCCCGCGCTTCATTCTCGTCCGCGTGCAGATGGCATTTCTTGTATTTGAGGCCACTGCCGCAGTGGCAAGGGTCGTTCCGTCCGATCGACATGCGGATGGAGGATGTCGAATTCAAATGCAACGCGCAAGCTACTCGTACCGGAGCGCTTCGATCGGATCCAACCTCGCTGCCTTGTAAGCCGGATAAATCCCGAAGAACAGGCCGATCGAGATCGAGACGGCCAGGCCGACGATGATCGACCACAACGGTGTCGCGGTTGAGAGTGGGCTGACTTTGCGCACGACCAGCGCGATCAACATCCCAACGGCGACGCCAATCGCGCCGCCGACTCCGGATAGCGTCATGGCCTCCGTCAGAAATTGCATGACGATGTCTCGTCGCACCGCGCCGATGGCTTTGCGCACGCCGATCTCGCGCGTTCGTTCGGTGACGGAGACGAGCATGATGTTCATCACGCCGACGCCGCCGACCAGCAGCGCGATCGACGAGATGAAAATCATGGCCAGGGTGATGCCGCCGGTGACTGCGCGGAAGTTGCCGATCAGTTTGTCGGGCGTCAGGAGCCCGAAGTCGTTTGGCTTGTTGAAGGGGACTTTTCGGCGGACGCGCAGAACTGCCGTCCCCTCCTCGGTGATGCGATCGACCCATTCCGGTTTGCGCGGAACGGTGGCGATGTTCACTCCCTGATCGCGCTTGATCCAGGGGAAGTGGTTGTCGAACGACGTCAGCGGAAGGTAGGCGTGGCCGTCAGTCGACTCGAAGAAGGTCGCGCCCTGCTTTTCCATCACGCCGATGACGGTGAACTTGCGGCCGGCGATCGTCACTTCTTTGCCGATGGGATCGCTGCGCGGGAAAAGCGTCTCCACGATGCTCTGCCCGAGGACGATCACCGAGGAGCTGGAGCGAACGTCGCCGTCGCTGATGAACCGGCCCTCGCTGACGAAGTGATTGTTGGCAACGGTGTAGTCCTGCGTCACGCCGGCGATCGTGTCAGGCGTGGCCTCGCTGCCCTTGTAGATCACGTCGGGCGCGCCGTTGTTGTTTCCGGAGAACCAATAGCGCTCCGGCGAAACGGCCAGCATCGACGGGCACTGAGCTTTCAGCGCCTGCGCGTCCTCGTAGGTCAGGTTCTTGCGAAGGCGCTGCGAATCGTCGTCGCTGCCGGGACCGAACTGCGGATCGAATTTCTGGAACTGGACGAGCGTGGCACCGAACGACTGGAAATCGCGCGTGACGTTGTTGTTGAAGCCTTCGATGATGGAGACCATAGCGATGACGGTGGTCACGCCGATGACGATGCCGAGGACCGTGAGCGCCGAGCGGAGCTTGTACGCCGTGAGCGCGCGCGCAGCGAAGCGAACGTTTTCGCGGGCGGCGAGGATGTGGTCACGAGCGCGCATGGTTGCTCCTTGTGGGGAGGTTGCCGAGTTGCCAGGTTGCCAAGTTGCCAAAAAACTTGGCGACTTGGCTGCTGGGTTGCGCGATTGCCAAGGTTCCAAAACCCTCTGTGGCAACCTGGCAACTCGGCAACCTGGCAACCTTCAAACTCATCACTCCGCCCTCAGTGCATCGATCGGCGAGAGATTCGCGGCGCGGCGCGCGGGGAAAAATCCAGCAGCCACGCCGGTGAAGACGGCGATGGCGAGACCGGTGATCACGAGTGCTGGCGTCACGAGTGTCGGCAGGGGGAAGGCGGCGGCGATGCCGAAGCTGATCAGGGTGCCGAGGAGAACGCCGGCGATGCCGCCGCCGAGGGATAGGAGGATAGACTCCATCAGGAATTGAAACTGGATGTTGCGCTTGCGCGCGCCGAGAGCGCGGCGGATTCCGATCTCGCGCGTCCGCTCCACCACCGACACCAGCATGATGTTGGTGATGACGATGCCGCCGACGACGAGAGAAATGCCGGAGATGAAAATCATCACCGCAAAGCTGGCCGCAGAAATGCTCTTCCACAGCGCCTGCACGGCCTCGGCGGAAACGACTCCGAACGGATCGTCGGCGCGGAAGGAGGTGCGCCGCCGGCTGCGAAGAATCGTGCGCACATCATCCATCGACTTCTGAATTCCGGGAACGCCCCCCTCAGCGCGGATGAAGAGGTCGAGCGAGCTGTGGATTCCGAACTGCTTGCGGAAGGCGTTGATCGGAATCCACAACTGATTGTCCTGACTCCGCCCCAGCACCGAGCCCTGCTTCTTCAGCAATCCGATGACGCGGAAGGGATGATCGCTGATCCACAACGTCCGCCCGATCGGATCGAGCTTGCCGAAGACTTCGTCGCGAACGTCCGTGCCGATGATGGTCACCAGATCGGCGTGTGCATTTTCGGAAGGAGTGAAGAAGCGCCCAGTATCGAGGTCGAGATTGTTGATCTCGGCCATGTTGGCCGTGCCGCCCTGGATTCGCACGCGACTCAGTTTTCGCGAGCCGTTCTTCACCGTCTGCCGCGAATTCTCGTTGACGCCGATCATGGCGCAGGCATGGCAGCGCTGGCGGATGGCTTCGTAGTCGCTCCAGTCGATCTTCTTCCGTTTGATCGCTTCCAGAAACTGCTCGCGGCTGGTGATGATGCCGAACTGCGTGACGATGTAGACGTCGGGATTGAGCGTGAAGACTTTCTCGGCGATGTAGTTGTTGAGTCCCGAGATGATGGAGACGACGGAGACCACCGTCATCACGCCGATGATCACGCCCAGCAGCGTCAGAAAGCTGCGCAGCTTGTTGGCGGCCAGCGCGCCCGCGGCAATGCGAAGGGTTTCCATCAATCAGCCTTTGGAGTCCTTCTTCTCGGGCTCTTTCTGTTCCTTCACCTTCGAGCCGTCCTTGATCTCGCGCAGCGCGCGGAACGGCCCGGTCACGATCTGCTGCCCTTCCTTCGTGCCGCTCAGGAGCTCGATCGAGCTGTCGCCGGAAAGGCCGGTAGTCACTTTCTCGAACTTGACCGCGCCGTTCTGAATGACGAAGACGCCTTCCTCATCCTGCGGCTTGCCGGCAGTGCTGCCCGGTTTCTCGCGCACAACCAGCGCCTGGATGGGGATGGCCAGCGCCTTCGGCCGCGTGCCGGTGATGATGTCGGCCGACGCGGAGAAGCCCGGCCGCACTCCTTCGGGCGGATTCTCGATCTGGATTTTGACCTCGAAATTGACGGCCTCCGTGGTTCCCCCGCCGCTGATTCCGTTGCGTTTGATCGGGCTCGACGCAACCTCGGTGACCAGTCCCGGGTAAGTCTTGTTCGGATAGGCGTCGATGGTGACGGTGGCGCGCTGGCCAACTTTCACCGCGGGAACGTCAGTCTCGTCGACTTCCATCACCGCTTCGACCACGCTCATGTCGGCAATGGTCATCAGCACCGTGCCGGCGTTGTTCATCGTGCCGATGACGGCCACTTCGCCTTCTTCGACAGGAAGCGCCGTGACGATGCCGGCCATCGGCGCGCGCATGGTCGTTTTCGACAGCGTGTCGCGCGCGGCGTTGAGGTTCTCGCGCGCCTGGCTGATGCGCTGTTCGAGCGCGGCCACGTTGGCGCGCGCGGAGTCGCGGTTGCTCTGGGCACGCTCGAGGTCGGCGCGCGGGATGATCTTTTGATCGAAGTTTTTCTGGGCCCGCTGAAAGTCCTGCTCTGCGGCGACGGCAGTGGCCTTGGCGGCATCGCGATCGGAGAAGACGGCCTGCAGCGCGGCATCGGCGCTTCGTGCCGTGGCAGCGAGCTGCTTCTGATCGATCTGCAGGAGGAAGTCGTCCTTCTTGACGACGTCGCCTTCGCGAACGGCGAGATTGACAACCTGGCCCATGACGTTGGCCGACAGGTCGACTTTGCGTTTGGCGTCGATGCGCCCGTTCGCCGAGACCTTGCTGGTCAGGTCCTGCCGCTGCACTTTGCCGAACGTGACCGGCATGATGTCTTTGCCGCGCCGCGACGCGAATCCAGCCGTGACGATCCCGGCAATGACCAGAACGACAACTCCAATGATGATTTTGGTGCGACGCCTCATGAACGGATCTCCTCGCTACGAACGTAGAGGGCTATACGGGAAGGGGCGGTGGGGGTTTCCTGGGAGGCTACACTTCGCCCATGCGCACGCGGCTCGCGACTTTTCTTCTCCTTTTCCTCGCCGCAAACCTCTCCGCCGCCGTCATCGACGATCTCGACGATGTCTCAAAGTGGATCGCCGCCCCCTCGGATGGCGTATCGCTGAATCTCATCGAAGACCACGGCGCCATGCGCATGGATTTCGATTTTCGCGGCCACGGCGGATGGGCGGCGGCGCGGCGGGCTGTGAACCTCGATCTGCCCGACAACTATCGCTTCGCCTTCCGGCTTCGCGGGGAAACGCCGCCGAACACGCTGGAGATCAAGTTCATCGATCCCTCGGGCGAGAACGTCTGGTGGGTGCGGCGGGTGGCTTGGGAGTTTCCGCGCGCGTGGTCCGAGGTCGTCGCCGACAAGCGGAACATCGAGTTTGCGTGGGGACCTTCGTCGAATCACGTGCTGACGAAGATCGGCGCGATTGAGGTGACGGTCACTGCGGCGAAAGGCGGCAAGGGAAGCGTCTGGCTCGACCGGATCTCGTTCGATGAATTGCCTGTCGATGCATCGATGCCGCTCGTCAGCGCGACGAGTTCGCAACCCGGACAAACTCCCGATCGGGCCATGGACGGCCGCGCCGATACGTCGTGGCGCTCAACAAACGGCGGCGCACAGTCGTTGACGATCGACTTCCGCAGCGTGCGCGAATTCGGCGGGCTGATCGTGCAATGGAATGGAAGCGATTTCGCCAGCGACTACGACGTCGCCACATCGACCGACGGCAAGGAGTGGAGCGTCGCTCGAAGCATACGAGGAGGCAACGGCGGACGCGACTACCTGCAGACGCCGAATGCGGCGGCGCGATACGTCCGGCTCGATCTGATTCGCGGCGCGGCCAGCTACGCCATCAGCGAGATCAGCATCGAGCCGCCGCGTTTCGGCGATCGAACAATCAACGTTTACCAGGCCATGGCTCGCGATGCGCTGCGTGGCCGCTACCCGCGCGGGTTGATCGGCGAGCTTGGCTACTGGACGATCTTCGGCGTCGATCGCGATGAAGGGGCAAAGCCGCTGTTGTCCGAGGACGGCGCCATCGAAACGCCGGCCGGCTTCACGCTCGAACCGTTCGTGCGCATCGATGGGCGATTGATGACCTGGGCCGATGTGTCGACGTCGCAATCGCTCGAACAGAATTCACTGCCGCTGCCATCAACGACATGGCATCACCCGAAGTTCACGCTCGAGATCGCGCCGTTCGGCGCTGGAACGGCGACCGCGCCGATCGGCTACGCTCGCTATCGGCTGCGCAACACGAGCACGCGAACGGAACACGCCCAGTTCTACATCGCCATCCGCCCGCTGCGCGTGACGCCTCCATGGTTCGAGCTGAATATCGCCGAACTGACAGCGCCGATTCGTTCGATCCAATGGAACGGAAGCGAATTCGATGTCGACGGCACGCGCGTCGTTCCGCTGACGAAGCCGTCGTCAGTCGCCGCCGCAACGTTTGATGGAGGCGATGCAAGCGAACTACTCGATATCTTTCCAGCCTCCGACAACCGACAACCGACAACCGACAACGCAGACAACCAACGCCACGCCTCGGCGCTCATGCTGTGGGACCTGACCCTCAAGCCCGGCGAAGAGCGGCTGATCGACATCGCCGCACCGCTTCACGCGCACGATGCGCAGGCGATCCCGCGAGATGTCGCGCACCAGCGAGCGACGGCAATGGCGTACTGGAAGAGGATCGTCGATCACGTTCAGATCGACATCCCCGCCGCACGCGATCTCGTGGACACCGCACGCGCCACCGTCGCCTACAACCTCCTCGGACGCGACGGTCCAGCCATCCGCGGCGGCGCGCGCAACTATCGGCGGAGCTGGATCCGCGACGGTTCGCTGGCCTCGACGATGCTTCTCCGCTTCGGCCTCGATGACGACGTTCGCGGCTACATCCGTTGGTTCGCGCCGTATCAGTTCGCCAGCGGAAAGATCCCGTGTTGTGTCGACACCCGAGGAGCCGATCCGGTCGATGAACATGACAGTCATGGCGAGTTCATCTACCTCGTCGCCGAGTACGCGCGGCTGACCGGCGATCGCTCGTTGGCGAAAGAGATCTGGCCGCATGTAGAAAAGGCCGCGAACTACATCGATCTGCTGAGGAAGGACAACCGACCGACAACCGACAACCTCTTCAAAGGCCTGCTCCCTCCCTCGATCAGCCACGAAGGCTACTCCGCGAAGCCGATGCATTCGTACTGGGATGACTTTTTCGCGCTGCGCGGACTGAAAGACGCGGCCTGGCTGGCGGAGCAACTCGGCAATCGCGACGCAGCGAAACGTTTCGCAACGAGCCGCGACGAATTCGCGCGCGATTTCCACGCCTCGATCCAACGCGCCATCGAGCATCACCACATCGATTACGTCCCCGGCTGCGCGGACCTCGGCGATTTCGATCCGACGTCGACGACGATCGGCATCGAACCGGGCGGCGATCTCGCCAATCTTCCGCACGATGCCGTCATCCACGAGTTCACCCGCGCGTGGCAAGAAGCGCTGGCGCGAATGGAAGGCCGCCGCCCGTGGAAGGACTACACGCCGTACGAGCTGCGCCAGGTCGGAACCTTCGTTCACCTCGGATGGCGTGATCGCGCCCAGCGCCTCCTCGCCTTTTTTCTCGACGACCGCCGCCCGCGCGGCTGGAATCAATGGGCCGAGGTCGCCGCGCAGGATTACCGAAGCCCAACCTACCTCGGCGACATCCCCCACCTCTGGGTCGGCTCCGACTTCGTCCGCTCCTTCATCGACATGATCGCCTATGAGCGCGAAGAGGACGACGCGTTGGTCCTCGGCGCCGGCATCCCCGACTCATGGCTCGACCGCGGCGTTCGCATCCGCGGACTGCGCACAAACTACGGCCGGCTCAATTTCTCCACCCAACGCAAGGGCGGGCGGGTTGTGGTGACGATCAGCGGCGTGAAGGTGCCGAGGGGGGGGATCGTGCTGAAGCTGCCGGGCAAAGAGCGAATCATCCGCAAGTTGCCAGCCACAATCGAGCTGCCGTAGCGAGCCTAGCGCCGCCGGCTCGGCGGCTGGACCGCCAGCGGCTCGCTGGCGGTCTGAGTTCAACCTCGCTTGGCCGAAGCGCGTTTCTTCCTCGGCTGCGGACCTTCAGGAAGTGCGGCGATGACCGACCGAAGCAACTGGTTCACCGACTCCGAGTTGTCGAAAACCGAAGCGACATCGGGCTCGAGAAGGACCGCGACGGAGCCTTCTTTGATTTGAGACGCGAACCGATTCGGTTTGGACTTTGAGTAGTCGAAACGATACTCGGAGCGCATCGCGGCGGATGTTTTCTTAGGAAGGGCTTTCCTCATAGTCTGCTCGTTCGAATGAAGTTGTTTTGCGGGCGCTGATGATTCGAACGTGATCAGAATACTCCACGTGAAACCGCCGCCGGGCCGGCGGCGGGCCAGCCGACGAGCCGTCGGCGCTCCGCTTGAGTCGCCCTGCTACTCTGCGAAGGATTTTGGCGACATCCCCCCTCTAACGCGGTGAATGGCTGATCTCATGGCGGAACATCCTGATCGTTTCCTGGCGGCGCGCATGGTGCGCGGGGACGAGGCAGCGTTTGGCGAGTTCTTCGAATCGCACTTTGCGCCGCTGTTTCGGTTTGCCATGGCTCGCGTCGGCAACGACGCCACCGTCGCCGAAGAAGTCGTGCAGGCGGCGCTTTGCCGGGCGGTCCGGAAGCTTGGCAGTTATCGCGGCGAGGCGGCTCTCCTCACGTGGTTGTGCACGTTCTGCCGGCATGAGATCAGCGCTTACTTTGAGAAAGAACAGCGGGTGCCGCCGATGGTCGATTTGATCGATGACATTCCCGAAGTTCGTGCGGCGCTCGAATCGCTCGGCGCTGCGGATCGTCCCGAGGCTGCGCTGCGGCGGAACGAGACCAGCAGGCTCGTGCAACTCGTGCTCGACCGGCTGCCGGGTCGCTACGGCGACGCGCTGGAGTGGAAGTACATCGACGGCCTGTCGGTGGCCGAGATCGCCGAGCGCCTCGGCGTCGGGATCAAAGCGGCGGAGTCGACGTTGACGCGGGCGCGCGCTGCGTTCCGCGACGCGTTCACGGCGGCGTACGGCGGGCGGTGGAGTGAGGCGGAGGTTTGATGATGGACGAAACCAGGAACACCAACTCTGACGACGCCATCGCTGCGCTCGTCCGCCTTGCCGGCCGGCGTCCGCCGGTCCCCGAGGAGGTTGCTGCTCGCGTGCGCGCAGCCGTTCATGACGAATGGATGGAGACGATGGGGCGCCGCAAGCGGACGCGGTGGATTGGATCTGCGGCGGCCGTTGCGGCTGTGGCGATCACCGCGGTGGTGATGCAGCGAACGACGCCAACATCGACTCCTGTTGTGATTCCGCGCAGCGTCGTAGCGACTGTGCAGACGATTACCGGTGGCGCAATCGCCGGTGATGGCGCGGCACGACATCTTCTCGACTCGGGCGCTTCGATTCTTGCCGGCGATTCGATCGAGACCGCCGGAAACGCTGCGGCATCGATCTCCTGGGGAGGCGCAACGCTCCGTCTCGACAGCGGAACACGTATCCGCATCGCCTCGGCGCGCGAGCTCGATCTTCAGCGCGGTGCGGTCTACGTCGCTTCCGAAGCAGCAAAGAATGGCGTGATCGTGAACACTCCGCTCGGCGCCGTGCACGACATCGGCACTCAGTTCGAAGTGCGTCTCATCAATGATGCGATGCGTGTCCGCGTTCGCGAAGGACGCGTCGACCTGCTGCAGGGCAACGTCTCGCACACGGCCACGGCTGGTGCCGAGCTCACCTCCGACGTTCACGGCGTCATCACGCAGCGCGCGATTCCACTGAGCGGCGCGGAGTGGGAGTGGATCGTACGCGCCGCTCCTCCGATCCGGCTCGACGGGCGCACGCTCGCCGACGTCGTCAACGCGGTGACGCGCGAAGAAGGCGTGAAGCCGGTGTGGTCGGACGCCGCATCGCGTGCGGCCGCATCCACTCGACTGCATGGAACAGTTCCGCTCACTCCCGATGAGGCGCTCAACAGTGCGCTCGTCGCATCAGGCCTGACTGGCCGCACAGATGGCGATCGTCTCGTCATCCAGAGGAGAAAGTAATGCGACGCCTCTCTCTTGCAGTGGTGGTGTGCCTGTTCGCATTTTCCGCGAGCGCAGCACAGCGCTATGCCGGCCATCCTCTCATCGAGGCGCTGCACGACCTCGAAACAAAGGGCCTCCACCTCATCTACAGCAACGACGTCGTGAGGCCAGGGATGATCGTCGGCAGCGATCCGCGATCGAGCGAGCCGCGGGAAATCCTCGACGAGCTGCTGCGCGAACATCATCTCCGCGCCACGAACGGCCCGCGCGGCAGCATCGTCATCGTGCGCGATGCCGCGGAAAAAGCAACGCCGCCGCCGGCGCGCGCAACAACGCAGCAGATGCCGGTGGCGCTCGAGTCGATCGTCGTCACGCCCAGTCACTTCACAATCTTCACCTCGGAGCCCGGAGAGCATCAGTTCCTCTCACGCGAAGAAGTACGCACGGTCCCCCACCTTGGCGACGACGTCTATCGCGCCTTCGATCGTCTGCCCGGCATCACCGGCCACGAGATCAGCGCGCGATTCAACGTCCGAGGGGGGCAGGAAGACGAAGTCCAGGTATTCATGGACGGCGCAGAAGTCTACGACCCCTTTCACGTTCGCGATCTCTTCCGCGCCTTCAGCACGATCGACTCCGAGGCCATCGGCGCCGTCGATGTGCTTACCGGCGGATTCCCACTGCAGTACGGCGGGCGGCTCAGCGGCGTCATCGACATCTCCTCGCTGAAGCCGGCGGCGGGCCATCGCACGGAGATCGGCATTGGCTTTCTCAACACGCGCGTCCTTTCCAGCGGAACCCTTCGCGACGGCGGCACCGAATGGCTGATCTCGTTACGCCGCGGCTATCTGCGCGAGCTGTTGAAGATCGTCGATTCCACGAGCGGGATCAACCCGAGCTACTACGACCTCCTTGGCAAAGTGGAGACGACGCTCAACGATCGGACCATCGTCTCCGGCGACATTTTCCTCGCCGGAGACTCCTTGAAAATCCGCCAGGATGACGGCACCGCGCACGGAGATTACAGTGATCGCTACGCCTGGATAAACCTGCGCAGCGCCCTCTCTCCGAAACTCTTCACACAGTCGGTGCTTTCCGTGGGCCGTATCGGAACGCACCGGGTTGGGGACTACGGCGGGCCGCTTGCCGATGAATCGGGAGTCATCAACGACGAGCGTGTCTTTCACTTCGCGACACTGCGGAACGATTCCTCGTGGGACGTATCGGAGAGGAACGTCGTCAAGGCCGGTTTCACGGCCAAACGGCTCAAAGCCGACTACGACTACACCGGCAACGCGGTCATCCGGGCCTCGCTGCTGCATTTCAACTATCCGCCGGAGTTCATTTCTCGTAGCGCGCGTGTGGCCGCCGACGGCAACGACGTCGCTGTCTACGTCGCGGACCGCGCGGCCATCACTCCCCATTTCGTCATCGAGGCTGGAGTGCGCGCTGATGCGCAAAGCTACGCGCCTGACGGAACGCACGTGGCTCCGCGCATCAACGCCTCATATGCCCTCGGCGAGCACGCCACGCTGCGCGCGTCGTGGGGACGCTTCTACCAGGCGCAGGGGCTGAACGAGATACAGGTCGAAGATGACGTGACGACCTTTCTGCCAGCCGAACGCGCCGACCACACGCTGCTCGGCGTGGAGTATGACTTTGGCCACGGCTACAGCGCGCGCGCCGAGCTCTACGACAAGCGCTTCATGCAGATCAGGCCGAGGTACGAGAACATCTTCGACCGCACCGTCATCTTTCCCGAGCTCCATGCGGACAGGCTTCGCATCGACGCCACACGCGGACGCGCATCCGGCGGCGAACTGCTGTTTCGAAAAACCGGCACGCGATTCAGCGGCTGGATCAGCGTCGGCCGCGCCTCGGCGCACGACGTTATCAAAGATGGCGCCGTAAGCATTGAAGTGCCGCGAGCCTGGGATCAGCGCAACACGGCGACGTTCAACGTCGACTACCGCCTCGGCGCGAAATGGAACTTCGACCTGGCCGGCGTCTACCACAGCGGCTGGCCGACCACACCCGTGATCGGCGTGGTGATCGACGGCCAATTCCACACGAAACTCGGCCCCTACAACAGCGAACGGCTATCTGCCTACCGGCGCATCGACGTCCGGGCCAGCCACAACATCCAGATCTCTAGCGGAGGGCTCAGTTTCTTCGTCGAACTGTTCAACGTGCTGGGCATCCGGAACGTGACCTCAGTCAACGGCTACAGCTTCACCGGTGATGATCATGGGCACATCATCGCCAGCAAACGCTTCACTGAGGCGGCCCTGGGAGTGGTGCCGTCGTTCGGAGTTACCTACTCATTTTGAGGATCACTATGCGAAAGACACTGATCATCCTTCTCCCGCTTCTTGTCATCCCCATGCTCGGCGCGCGACGCCGCTCCGTAACGCCGCCGGACGGACCGACCTTCAATCGCGAAGTGGTGCGCATCCTCCAGCAAAACTGCCAGTCATGCCATCACCCGGACGACATCGCGCCGTTTTCGCTGATGACGTATCACGACGCTGTCCTGCACGCCGACGCCATCAAGTACATGACCCAGACGCGGCAGATGCCACCGTGGAAGCCGGCCGAAGGCTGCGGCGAATTCACCGGCAACCGCGCCATGACCCAGGGCGACATCGATACGATCGTGCATTGGGTCGAAGGTGGGACACCGGAAGGAAAGGCTGCGGACCTGCCGCCGATGAAGACATACGACGGCGGCTGGCCGGGCGGCAAACCGGATGTCGTCCTGTCGATGCCGAAGGCCTTCACGCCGCCGGCGACCGCCGACGAGTATCGATGCTTCTCCATTCCCGGCGACGCCACGAAAGAGATGCAGGTAGCGATGATCGACTTTCATCCCGGCGATCGCGGCACGGTGCATCACATCGTGCCGTACCTCGACCCCACGGGCGTGAGCGCGAAGCTCGACAAGAACGGCGACGGCTATCAATGTTTCGGCGGGCCGGGAGTCGACAACGTTTCGCTTCTCGGCGGCTGGTCACCCGGCGCGCGTCCCGTTCCGCTGCCCGAGGGAACGGCCATCAGGATTCCGAAAGGCGCGCGCGTCGTGATGCAGGTTCACTATCACCCGCACTTCGGCCGCGTCGCTCCCGATCAAACGCAGATCGGTCTCTATCTGACGACTGTCCCCGTGCAGAAACAGATGCACTACGACTTCCTGGTCAACGACGACTTCCTGATTCGTGCCGGCGATCCCGATGCCAAAGTCGAAGCATTCGGCGGCGCGGACGACGACATCGACATCGTCTCGATCTACCCGCACATGCATCTCCTCGGCACGAAGATGAAGGTCGATGCAAGGCTCGCCAACGGCACAACCGCCTGCATGATCGATGTGCCGCAATACGACTTCAATTGGCAGGGACAGTACGTCTACAAGACGCCGTTCCACTTGGCGCGCGGCGGACAGATCCACATCGAAGCGCACTTCGACAATTCGGAATCCAATTGGCACAACCCCAGCTCGCCCCCAAAGGACGTGCGCTGGGGCGAAGCATCGACGGACGAGATGTGTCTGGCGATGATCGGGTACACGACCGCCAGCGGGAAGTGACACACGCTCTATCCAGACGAGCGGAGCGAGGAAGGATCTCCGGTGATTCCGCGCAGTCGTAGCCGAAGCCTAAGTCCACGCGGCGCCACCGGAGATCCTTCCTCGCTCCGCTCGTCAGGATAGACTCCGAAGCTCCGCATTTCTTGACGGCGACCCCTAACGAAGCGGATGATTTCCTTCCATCCAATACACGAGAAGGAGGTCTTCGCATGCCCAGCCGCACGTGCATCACGACGCCCAACGCTCCGCCGCCCATCGGACCGTATTGCCAGGGGAACATTGCCGGACCGTTCGTCTTCACCGCCGCGGTGGCAGGCGACAAGCTGGATGGCACCTTTCCGCGGACCATCGAGGCGCAGACCGACCAGGCCATCAACAACATCGAAGCCATCCTCAGAGCCGGCTACTGCTCGCTCGACGACGTCACAAAAGTAGTCGTCTACATCACCAACCTCGCCGACTTCAAAGCGATGAACGGCGTGTACGCCAAGCGCTTCAAACAGCCCTATCCCGTCCGCTCCATCATCCAGACCGCACTGCCGGCGCCGGCCGCGCTCGTGGCCATGGACGCCACGGCGCTGCGCCCACAGAGGTTCGGAAATGAGACCTAAATCACAGTTACTGCTGAGTTTACCGGCATCGATCTCGCAATTGTGAGTAGCCGGAGGCACACCTCATGGCTACGAAAAAGATCCAGGCAACGCTGCTGAGCCTCGCGCTCCTGCTGCCTGCCGGAAGTACGTTTGCCGCAACGCATCATCGTCACTATCGCCACTATCACCGACACCACTACAGCCAGACCCGCGGCGCCGTGATCGGAGCCGTTGCCGGCGCAGCCATCGATCATCACCAGCCACTCAAAGGCGCGCTAATCGGAGCGGCGGTCGGCGAAGGGGTGCAGATCATCCGCAACCACAAGGCGAAGCCGCAGCATTGATTGACACGTAGGTCGGACTCTCCAGTCCGACTTCCGGCCACCGGTCGGACTGGAGAGTCCGACCTACGTTGGTATCGTTAGGCGTGATGAAATGCTTGACGATCCTCCTCCTCTTCGCTACGACGACGGCGCTCGCCCAACCCGATCGCCGGCTCGTCGTCGCCGAATTCATCGACTTCCTCGCCATCCCCAACCTCGCCTCGGATGCACCGAACATCGCCCGCAACGCCGCTGCGATTCAGGCCATGTTCGAAAAACGCGGCGTCCCCACTCGCCTGCTGACGCTCGAAGGCGCGCCGCCAATCGTCATCGGTGACATTCGCGTCCCCGGCGCCACGCGAACGATCGCCTTCTACGCGCATTACGACGGACAACCCGTCGATGCCACGCAGTGGAAGAGTCCGCCATGGACTCCCGTCATGCGCGATGCCTCAGGCAACGAGGTCGACTGGCGATCCGCAACATCGCTGAATCCCGAATGGCGCATCTACGCCCGCTCCGCCGGCGACGACAAGACGCCCTTCATCGCCATGGCCGCCGCGCTCGACACCTTGCGCGCCGCCAATCGCAAACCGTCCGTGAACATCCGCTTCGTCTTCGAAGGCGAGGAAGAAGCCGGCTCGCCGCACCTCGCCGCATATCTCGCCAAGTACCCCGACGTCCTTCGCCCCGACGCCTGGATCCTCTGCGATGGCCCCGTCCATCAAAGCCGACGCATGCAACTCGTCTTCGGCGCACGCGGCGTCGTCGATCTCGAGATCACCGTCTACGGCCCGGTCAAAGGCCTGCACGACGGCCACTACGGCAACTGGGTCCCCAATCCGATCATCCGCCTCACGCACCTGATCGATTCGATGCGCGACGAGACCGGCCACATTCTCATCCCGCATTTCTACGATGACGTGAACCCGTCCTCCGCCGCGGAGCAGGAAGCGATCGCCAAGATGCCGCCGGTCGAGGCCGATCTGAAACGCGAGTTCGAAATCGCCGCAACGGAAGGCAACGATCGCGCCCTCAACGAGCTGCTCATGCTCCCCGCTCTGAACGTCCGCGGCATCCAATCGGGCCACATCGGCGCCCAGGCATCGAACACCATCCAGACCGAGGCCACGGCATCACTCGATTTCCGCCTCGTGCCCGCCGAGACGCCGGAGTCGATCAAACGACTCGTCGAGCAACACATCGAAGCACAGGGCTATACGATCGTCCGAACCACTCCCGACGCCGCAACTCGACTAGCGCATCCCAAAATCGCCAAACTCACCTGGGGCTCCGGATACCCACCCGCCCGAACCCCGCTCGACCTGCCGTTATCGAAACAAATCACTACCCTAATGACCGCCGCCGGACACGACCCCGTCCGCGTCCCCACCCTCGGCGGCAGCATTCCGATGTACCTCTTCCAGCAGCCCGCCAACACGCCGGTGCTGATCCTCCCCATCGCCAACCACGACGACAATCAGCACGCCGCGAATGAGAACATCCGGCTGCAGAACCTGTGGGATGGGATTGATGTGTATGTGGCGCTTTTCGAGGGGTTGAAGTGAGGCATGTACAATCGCCTCGATGCAGTGGGTTCGAGATCTCGTTGGTCTTAACTACGTCGCGCTGCTTGACGTCGCGATCGATATCGAGCAGGAGCGCCAGCTTGCAACAAACGATATCGTTCAGATCCCACTTTTTCAGCAGGTCGTAAAATTCACCGACCTTCTGCCGGCCGATAGTTCCGGCCTGCGCGATCGATACTGCGAGCTAAGGCTCAAAGCTACACAGTTGCTCGAAACACACGGTGCTGTCCGTGAGGTTCATGTCCTGGAAAGCGATCACCGGTGGGAGAGCTTGATTGAGCTCAGAATAGTCATGTCCGAATTCGAGAAAGTCCGTATGGCCATCGAACTCGAACGGGACGCTCGCGTCGGCGAGAGCAGCTCCGCAGCGCCGAGTGAGAAATCCGAGGAGCTTCTTCCGCCAACGGATAAGATCACCATTGGGTGGCTCCTGGCGCACGTTCCGCTTCGGCTATGGGCCTCCGCAGTGGCACTGTTAATCGCGTCATTCGTCCTCGGAGCGAGACTCTCCGAAATCCCTTGGATTCGCGTGGTCGTCAGGTTGCCGCCGCTCAAAACAGAGCGAAGCGAACGCGCCGGTCGGCTTGAGGTTCTTCCGGGTGATCTCGTCATACCAGTGGGTCACAGTCCAACAGCGCTCCTTCGGGTCTCTTGTGACGCCGCTGCCACAGGAGCCGATATTTCCATTAGGCGAAGTGCTGACATTGTCAAAGTGAATCTTCACGAATATAACTTCGCAGGAAACGGCTTACCAACACCGCGGTTGCTGTCGGTTTCACCGGATCGCGCCGTTTTTCAAGAAGACGCTCCTGCGGGTCACATCGCCATCGATTTCGAACCGTTGTCCCTCATTCCCAGAGCCAACGCCTTTTCACACCTAAATAAGGGCGGCAGAGCGCGGGTTGGTGAAATTGTGCTGAGATTGCATTACCGAACCGCCGGTCAAGAGAGAAGCTTAGACATCCCGGTCCCTGTATTTGTCGCCGAATGAACGGCGAGCCTAACCGTTTATGCGTCAGGGCACTGTTCCCTGAGCGGCGGATCGCGCTGTTTGTCATTAGTGCAGAAGCGGCTCCAATATGACTCCAGTCACTTACAAAACGCTCGACGCGGTCGCTGATTCCTTCGATCCATTACTTGCATTGCTTGCCATCATCTGTCCCTTCCTACGCAAGCCGCGAGCGCTTCGCCCAGCACTCTTGTACTACTTCTCTGCGGCTCGGCGATCGGGGTCGTTTATCTCGTCCGTTTCATCGATGCTCGCCAGCACGTATGGGACTCGCTCGGCCTCGATTACAGCACTCACTCCGCGTTTGCGGCATCTCTGACAGTGTCAATGGGCACATTCCATCGCCGTTGGACGGCTCCTCTCGCCCTTGCCACTGTTCTGTATTTCTCACTGGAGCTCATCATGCGGTATCACGGACTAGTCGACATTCTCTCTTCGGCGGCGGTAGCAGGGCTGGGCGCGCTAGTACTTCACACTGCAGCCAGGCGCTTAAATCATCACCACAGAGACGCAGAGAACACAGAGACTCTGTGATCTCAGTGCCTCTGTGGTTGCGTTCTCCTGCGGTAACGAGCTCACTGAAGCTTGCCACCTTAGTCATACCAGTGTCATACTTCACTCATGAAAGCAGCCGTTTCGATTCCCGATCCCGTCTTCAAGGCAGCCGATGAGCTCGCAGAGCGCATGGGTGTAACGCGAAGCCGCCTTTACAGTGTCGCGCTCCAGCGTTTCGTGCAGGATCACGACGACGAGGCGATTACCGCCAAGCTCAACGAGGTCTTCTCCTCGGAGTCTTCAGCTCTTGATCCGATCCTCCAGAGTATTCAGAGCCGTTCCGTGAAGAAGGGCGAGTGGAAGTAGCCCGAGGCGAAGTCTGGTGGGCTGACCTTCCGGATCCCGTCGCCTCCGATCCTGGTGGCACAAGGCCTGTCCTGATCGTTCAGGCGAATCCGTTCAATCGCAGCCGAATTGCGACGGTGCTCGCGGTCGTCATCACCACCAATGAACGTCTGGCTGAAGTTCCTGGCAACGTCCGCCTCTCTTCGCGCGACTCGGGACTCAAACAGCCGTCCGTCGCCAACGTTTCGCAGATCATCACGGCCGATCGCACGTTCCTCAGAGAACGACTAGGCCGCATTCGATCGGAAACAATGGCCAGGGTTGAATCCGGTCTGCGGCTCGTTCTCGGCCTCTCGTAAAACGCGTCACGCTACACTGGCCATCGCCATGACCAAAGCCCGTCTCGAAACCTTCAGCGACGGCGTGATCGCCATCATCATCACGATCATGGTGCTCGAGTTGCGGGTGCCGCATGGGAGCGATCTGAGCTCGATGCGGCCGCTGATTCCGACGTTGCTCACTTACACGCTGAGCTTCATCTTTCTGGCCATCTACTGGAACAACCATCACCACATGTTCCACGCCGTCGATCATGTCAACGGGCGGATTCTGTGGGCGAACATGCATCTGCTCTTCTGGCTCTCGCTCGTGCCGTTCGTCACCGGGTGGATGGGTGAGAACAACTTCGCGCCGTTGCCGACGGCGCTTTACGGCTGCGTAATGCTCTTCGCGGCCATCGCCTACACCATCCTTGTCTACACCATCATCGCCCACCAGGGGCCGCACTCGAAGCTGCGCGAGGCGATCGGGAACGACGTCAAGGGCAAGATCTCCGCGGCGCTTTACGTCGTAGCCATCCCCTCGGCGTTCGTCAATCAGTGGATCGCCGGGGCGATTTATCTGACGGTTGCGCTGATCTGGCTGGCGCCCGATCGGCGCATCGAGAAGAAGATCGAGTCAGCCCGTCTTGGACACGACTAGCGTCACGGGACGGAGTGAGCCCATGGTCACGATCAATAGCAGGAACGTGGCCGCAGCCGATCCGATCGAGCGCGACGTGCAGCCGTTCGCCGCGAAACTCGCCGCGTATTCGCGTCCGTGACGGATGTCGTCGATCACGGCCCCGCCTCCAGGCTTGAGCACGCGGACAATCTCGGCGATGGCCTCGCGACGGCCGGCCGCGTCGTAGATGTTGTGAATGGCCGAGCAGGAGACGATGACGTCGAACGTAGCGTCGGGAAACGGGATCTTGCGCATGTCAGCGGTCTGCACGTCGACGCGATCGGCTACCCCTTCGGCCTCCGCATTTTCCATCGTCGCTTCCGGACGGTTGCCTGACAGATCCTCGGCTTGCCAGAGATCGATCCCCGAGGCCTTGCCGGTGGTGAGTCGCTTCGCGGCGCCGACCAGCATCAGACCGCGTCCGCAGCCGACGTCGAGCACACGTTCAGAGCCGGTCCACTTCACCGCGTCCAGCAACTGCTCGCGATTGCGCATCTTGCCGATCTTGCTGTCGTACAGCATCCAGATCGCCATCAGAAAACAACTCGCGGCGGGCCAGGGCGCGATGTGCGAAAGCGGAAGGATGACGCCGAAGCCGCCAATGTTGCCCGACCACCAGCCGAGCCTGGCAGTGAGCCAGATCAGGACGCCGGCGACCGCAACAATGAGCAGATTGCGGATGACACCGGGAGCGTCGACGCCATAGTCCGGTTTCTTCACGACCGTTACCGTTGCGTTCATGCCGGTACTGTAGCTGATGTGATAGATAACAAGCCCTGAGGAGCTACTGAAACTATGAAAATGATCGCAGCCTTTGCCGCCATGTTGTTGCTGTCCATCGCCTCGCTCGCCGCCGACGCTCCCGCTCCGCCGGCCGAGGGAAGTGCAGCACCGAAATTCAACCTGCCCAGCCAGGATGCACCGGCTGTTTCTCTCGACCAGTTCAAAGGCAAATGGGTCGTTCTCTACTTCTATCCGAAAGACTTCACTTCCGGATGCACACTCGAGGCGCATAACTTCCAGCGCGACATCGCCAAGTACGAAGCGAAGAACGCGGTGATCGTCGGCGTCAGCGAAGATTCGGTCGATTCGCACAAGGGTTTCTGCACGAAGGAAGGGCTCAACTTCAAGGTCCTGGCCGACACGGAGCATACGGCCGCCACGTCGTACGGCTCGCTGATGACCTATCAGGGCGCGACCTACGCGGCGCGCAACACCTTCCTCATCGATCCGACCGGCGTCATCCGCAAGGTCTACCTGAAAGTGAAGCCGGCGACGCACAGCGATGACGTGCTGGCTGACCTCGACACTCTGCAAGCGAAGAAATAGCTGGTAAGGTGCAGGCGGAGGCTTTCATGTCGAAGATCAATGGAGACAAGGCGCGCACGGCCATCGAGCAGCGCCGCCGCACCGCACAGCGGGCGAAGGATCGTGCCCGCCGCGAAGAAATCGCTCAGGCCGCGGCTGCACACCCGGCAGCGAAAAAGAAAAACGCGAAGTAATCAAACGTAGGTCGGACTCCCGGTCCGGCTTTCTTTCGTGGGTCGGACTGGAGAGTCCGGCCTACGTTTTATGACTTCGTGCCTCCTCATCGTTGACGATGATCCCGACATCGGGCTCGGCCTGGCCGTTGCCCTCGAATGCGCCGGCCGGCGCATCATCGTCTGCCGCGATCTGGAATCGGCGCAGATCATTCTCGACCACGAGCCGGTGACCGACGTCGTCACGGACGTCAAGCTCTCGGGACCGTTCCGTTTCGAGGGGCTCGAGTTCATCACCGAGATCCAGCGCGTGGCGCCGGCTGCGCGCGTGATCCTGATGTCGGGACATGTCACCCCGGAACTGGAAGCGGAAGCGCAGCGACGCGGCGCCGACGCGGTGCTCTCGAAGCCGTTCGCTGTGGCGACGCTGGAGCCATTGCTGAGCGCTCCGTCCGACGACACGCCAGCCTCACTCACGCTCGTTCCCACGATGGACGAGATCATCGGCAGTCACGATTTCCGTCCGCGCTTCCAGCCGATCGTGTCGCTTGCCGACGAAACGCTGCACGGCGTCGAATCGCTGGCGCGTTACCGCGGCGCTGGTGTGTTTGCCCGTCCCGATCTGCTCTTCGATTACGCCCTGCGCAGACACGACGTGCCCCGCCTGGAGGCAACGTGCATCGAGGCGACGATGCGCGAGGCGGTGACGTTCCCCGAATCGCTGACGCTGTTCATGAATGTCCATCCCGCCGCGCTCGATGACATGGGCGTTGTTCTGGCGCTGGAATCGTCGGCGCAGAAGTCGGGCATCAACCTCTCGCGCGTGGTCATCGAGATCACCGAGCAGCAGGAGATCCGCCAGACTCCCTCCCTCTTCGAGTCGATCGACCGCATCCGCGACCTCGGGTGCCGCTTCGCCTTCGATGACGTCGGCGTGGCCTACTCGCACCTGCCGC
>Ga0307511_10000771_pt1 | contig 34168 bp, 20 predicted proteins | sample 13_EM_MG_FD_200266 | JGI IMG/M metagenome (GOLD analysis project Ga0307511, IMG submission 200266) | Populus trichocarpa ectomycorrhiza microbial communities from riparian zone in the Pacific Northwest, United States - 13_EM | ecosystem: Host-associated > Plants > Roots > Unclassified | place... | reverse complement strand
GGAGAGAGGGTCGGGAACGGCGTTGGATTATTTGTTTTCGGGCCCATTTCCGGCAGGGGAACCAAAGGGCGTAGGCGCCTATAGGGATAGTGATGAAAAGGAATACGAGGAGGAACCAGTACCAGTTTTTCTTCCACCTATACTTAGAGATATCAGTCTTCTGTAACGTAGATTTGGTACATATATTCTTAATATTGCTGCAACATATGTACATACCATTCGACTGCCTTGTTGTTCTGATTTTGGTCGGCTAACGTGTTGCCATCTTCTGTGCTTGTCCCATTATTGCGCTTGGGTGTTTCTGTTGGGCTTTGTAGATGTGTAGTCGTGGTTGGTGGCGGAGTCTGCCCGTTTTTGAACGATGCACAAACACTGTCATACCACGCCCTGATCTCCGCGCCCCCACTTGCCTCCGGGCAATCGGCTTCGCATAAAGAACCCCCACCACCTTGGTTCAGTATACCTAAATACTTCGACCTGCAGAAACATTCTCCAGCGACTGTCTCTCCATGGCAATCGTATTGCGCCGACCATAATGGTCTGCATTGATATGCACAACCCGGAAGAGCTCCAGGACCAAATTGTAGAATGTCCGCCGAGGCGAGGATCGGGAATGACGTCGTGAATAAAATAGCTGTTAGAGTCGTTATTGTCGTCAACAACATAGCCTTTGCCATGAGGGGCAGTTTATGCAAGTGCTCCTCATGAAATGTGGGGTTGGGTGTGGAATGTTGTCTTGAAAGAAGGTTATGCTTTGTACCACAAACTCGGTATCAGATGATATATTCTGTTATATTTTCTTCTCCACCTCTGAAGACTCTAACGCGTCCAGGTCAGAATCACCAAAATATCACCTTCTCTCGACTTCCCGAACCAAAGTCATTAAGAGTAGAAAAGGACAGACAGCCCGCAGGATGTCAGAAGAGATGGGCGATAAATCAACCGAGGATGTCTTGGACGTTCCATCGCATGGTAAAGGAGTCAAATTTCGAGGGCAACATACCGTATCTAATCATCTTCACGAGGCCACTCAACCCCAGCCAGCGAATTTCCTCTCGCCTGCTGTAGCCAATAACTGGGGACACCCCCGTGAGAATCATCGTGACCAAATAAAGCCCCGCATTAGCCTCCGTTCGGTGTGGCGACTTTATCCCAGCATCTAAATTAAGTAAGACATGGCATTTCTGACAGCAGCGGCTGAATGATTGATTGACATCGCACCAACTAAGCACTGTCGGAAAATCATCCCTGCCCTGAAGCTCCAGATTGGTTAACCTGACATCTTTCCAATAATTTGGCGCCCCCGTTGCGCCAATCATACCTGGAGGGCTTTAACAGGTATGCCGCTTTCTCGAAGTACGCATGCTAATTCGTCAATTCACATTAATCAAAGCCTCGATGCAATGACGCCAATCTTCAATAATATAAATTCAGAGCTTCCCAAAACTACGCTTCTGACGGAAGGGTATAAGCTTAGCTACATGATAATAAATTAACCCAAAGACTGCATAAAAAAACAAATTTCAACAATCCGACTTTATATCGGCAAGTAACTTGCCTCCTTATCGGCCAAGATTCTGGGTAATGTCAGCACAATTTCCTTTGCTTTCCAGGAGCATCACATACTATGTTTTAATGGCCCGCCCCTAGCCGTCTAATCTCTGGATGTGTATGCAGATAAGCCCACACCTCGATGCCGTCATGAATCACCTGGAGTTCGTCGTGGGTATATTCCTCCTTGCTTATAATATGCTCCCACGTGGTTGGATTGCCCATATTGTCACGTTGTTTCGGACGATACAAGTCTCCAAATCGCGGGTTCACTGGTACATACCCATAGTTTCCTGCATTGGGAGTAGGGGTTCTGGTTGCTGATGGTTTAGAGGAAGGCTGGGAGACGAGTTGTTGGGAGTTATCACAATTCTGTGGTCTTTGCCGTGGTGGCAATGCATGGCGATGAGCAGCTCCCCATTGCCCTGAAAGTCTGTTGTGGGTTTGGCTGTGCTGCTGTGGCTGCACAAATGACGGCAGTTGTTGCTCCGGCACCATCACTAGGGGGGGGAATGCAGAGAGTGCAGTCCCCCCAGGCAATGCCGGTTGGAATGGAAACGGCTGCTGAAAGGTTTGAATTTGATGTTGAAAGTAGGGGCCACCAGTGCTGGGATATCTGAAAGGTAACACTCTGTAAGCCGTTGACCAAATTGCTTGCGTTTTGGGTCCTTTACCCCCCATTAGTTTGATCATATGCGGCAATTTGTTGAGGATATATGGGATTATGTGAGTGGGAACTAGGTAAGTAGTTTTCGCCTGGAAAACATGACCCATCATTCGATTGTAGAGAAGGTGGATAGGATCCGCTATAAAATGGGATCAGCAAAAAATTGAGTACTTCGGGCTATAGAAACAGAAAACAACTCACCCAAAGCTGTATTGCGCCCCATGGTGTTGGGAGTTATAGACCTGAGGTACCTGAGATGCCAATTGGAATGATTGCCAGTCCATGAGAGATGGATCAATATTGTCGCCATGGAGACTCTGTGGCATACGAAAGGTATTATTACAGGAATGCTGTGTTCCCTCGTTTGAATTCTCTAGTTGCGTAGGCTCCTGGAGGTCGAAGAAGACCTCCTCAGGGGTACGGGCGCCAGGTCTGTATGTTGGGCTCCATAAGCGTCTGTTTCACAGTCGCATAGCCATGTCAAGGTGTCTCACCTATCCAATGAATTCTGGCTACCCCAGGTTTCGTTTATGGTTGTTGATGCACCCGGGTTGATATTAGGCTGCGTTTTCCTCGCGTGCCCTCCTCGGTGCCTGCCTCGGGGGTGGTTTGATTGCATTCAGAGTAGATGCTTCCAAAGTTCTTGGGTATCTTTCACGTTTCCCACAGCAAGTCGTTAGAAGAGACGAGAATGTGCCAACGAAGCTATAGCTAGGGACGGGAAATTGTAGTCTGGTTGTAGTAGAGCTGGTGAATCTAGATGGGGGGGTTGGAAGGGCCCTTATGAGGCACATCGACCCTATATATATTATATATATTACGGCATGGTGTCTCCCGTGCAACTATGGCCACAAGGTAGGGTGCTCCAAATCAATGGCCTGTATGAAACTCAGTTTGTGGACTGGTGCCTGCCAGATTACAAACAACTCTATCCGTATATACAATACCTCTCTCGTTTATAGCCTGATTGCTCTTGTTTATTCCCTATTGACGCACCTATATCCATTTAGCAAACAGACTAATATCCATTCACCTCTCACACCCTTTTACAATTCAATAGAGCTCTATATGGAAGCTAGTAAGCGGTGGTAATCTGTATTCCCATCCCTCGATTATCGGACGGCATATACTTTTTTTCAAGGAGAACCACAGTTGTAAGTACCTAAACCCAGCCCTCGTGTAAGCACCCGGGCGCTTTCTAGTCTCTAGCATAGAATGTTTGTGTGCTGAATCCTCAAATGGCCACTTTAGTACCCCTCCAAGCGAGCCCGGACGCATTTTACATTGACGATAGGTACATCCTCTACCCGAATCAAAGATACCTTTGTTAGGGTTTCAATTATTATATACTCAGGCAACTTTGGAGTTTCGGTGAGTCAAGTGCACCAGTAGGTTAAGGGAATGAGAGGTCGTGATTGGGCCTCAAAAAAACTTTTGCCAGTTGTCACTCGGTCTCAGCTCAGACCAGCACATACACATAACCTCACACCTGGAAGCTTCTAATACGGACTACGGGATTGGCAAGACCTCAGGAAGGTACTAAAGACATGCACGTTTGATGCCAGTGGTGCATGACCAGCTACGTGTGGAGGATTCTTGCTTCACCCGCTTCAAACAACTGTTCCGGCCAGAATAGGTACTTAGTCAAGAATCGCAAGTAAACCGCGTTGTTTGTTCAGTTACATAAACGACTCAAGGAACCTTAAGGCTGACACTAGCATAACCTGGCCATGGAATTTGCCAGCTACCCGGATACCTGTTGCCTCTTTGAATGCCGCCTACTCAGACGCACTGGCAGAGCTATAGGTGCACTTAGAGTGCCGTTCGCCTCTGCCGTCAGGGGGTAAGATTAACACCGATTGGCGGCTGCAGCTGGGTGATCTTGCGGAATTTTATCTGGCCCTTACGAGATCCTGATGATCTCGATCTAAATTGGTCCATAAGACTGTTCGGGGACTAATCTGTAATGAGGTATTAAGGGACGGTACACCTGCTTCACATCCTACGCCGAGATTAGCAATCGCAAGCAGCAGCGTCAATTTTTTGATTTATTTTAGTCTGTACTTGCATATCTATAGATGGCGAGAAGCACAAACATCAGGCCATTAGGGTAGCCACCCCACACTATTCACATACGTATTTCTCAGCAGTTAAACATCAATGCACTGCATTCTTGCAAAGTGTGGTTTTGATGGCCAATCAAGAATAAGTTACTTAGAACAGCTCCGATCGTACTACATTAGCCTAAAGATAGCTTCCCTATACCCGAAGGTGCTTAGGTTATGGCAATAACACAAATTTCTAACTATGGTGCGGGTATGCACTCTTCGGAGGACTAATTGACAATTTCTGATAGGAGACATGAGATAATTATCTGAATAGGCATATCTTCATACTGTTACGTTAGGCTCTTTGAAATATACCCTCGCTTGAATAGTCTTTTCTTGGCCCTTGCACCTCATACCCAATGCTGAATTGAGAAAGTTCAGCCCCGCCACCGTACAGGTTACCCTCTCTCTCCCCAAACTTGAACTTGTATTTCGTCTTGTATAGATCTTGCACACAAAGATGCTCTTTCCCCTTAGCAATTCGTTCTCCATGTGTTCCATCCGGACTGAAAAACTCTATTTCGTGAAATAGGTAGTCTACCTCTCCCTCCATTTCCTCTTCAGGGCCTGGTGGGGTGGTACTGGGCACATAACCCGACTGAGGCTTGACAAACCACGCAGAGATGCTGTCTGTACTAGGATGATACTTGTATATGTACTTTCTCACCGCTGGGAAGGAGAAGTACGGTGGAGTGGACAGGGTGAATGTGCCATGTTCAGAGTAGATATACTCCGTTATGTCGCCGCTCCACTCCTTTTTATCTCCGCTTCCCTCAATTCCATCAGCTAGCGTAATTCTTTTTAGAGTGCAGCTAAGCCCAGCCTCCTCACCCGCCGTGAGTTTGATCTGGAAAGTGCTTGGCCTAGGAAGGAATTTAGCTATACCAACAAACGTTCCTGATGGCATATCAATCAAGCGCGAGTTCAATGTACGTGTAAGCTTCCAGCTTCCCTGGAGCGAGCGGAATACGGCTTTAGCTGTGAACCTGGCCTCTTTCATTGCCTGTTCAGCAACCTCTAGGAGTGCAGCAATCCCCTCTTGACATTCAGGTTCGGCATAGGGAGCATAGTGTGCGGGTACCACAGGCGCGAAATTCCCTCCCCAGGAAGTTTCCTTCGCAGCATTGATCGCCTTGTCAATCCCTCGCTGTGCCTGGTCCGGTTCTGGTGCCTTTCCTTCGAGTATTCGCCTTTCAAGCCCTTCCATAATACCAAGATAGTCACCCCAGCTCCATTGGCATCTTAATTCAAATTTACCAGAGCATCTTCCCTCCCTCATTGCTTTAAATTCGGCGACCCGCTCTTCCAGTTCGGATTTTGGGGGTGGTTTAATGCTACCTTGGAAAAGCCCTGCCAGATATCGTGCCTGAGATTCCAGTACGCCAAAGTACGGGCCTTTATACATGCCTACAAACCCAGCATAGACATGGGCAGTCTCATCTGTTGAGCGTGCATTGGAAGAGTAGCTTACTAGCGACGGATGTAAGATCTGGTCATATAGCAGCACAGGAAGGAAATTGTCATTCGGTTGGTAAGCGAGTTCCTCCAAGATTTGCTGAGGTAAAAATGGTGGGAAGGATGTTGTGGGCTCGTAGCCTGTGGCGAAAATGATTACGTCGACACCTTGAATAAGGGTTCTTGACATCTCTTTTGGTGAAGCTACATCTGACGCGCCAGCCCTGCTGGAGACCTCTAGGCAATTCCATTGCCCAGTTTCGGGGTCTTGTTTAATTGATGCTAAATAGCCGCGTTCCAGCTTCACATCCCCAGAGCGGACGAAATTTGCATAGGAATCCGAGATGCAAGCATACGGTGGCAGCCGCATTTCCTCTGCTCCAATCTTTAAATGAGGCGACAAGGACGATTGATCACCGTTTCCAGTCTTGCTTCGCATGAACTCATTTGCCTGTATATTTTTTGCTTCTGGGGTCGCTGCGAGAGCCCCTGTGACTGGATTTTGGGCGTTGCGCCTCCGGCACCCGTCATACAGGACAAGATCGAGGGGGAGGAAGGAGGGAGGGCCATTTAAAGAGTTGGGGGCCCTAAGATATCGAGGAAGAACCCAGAAAGGCCTAGGAAACAAATGAACCACCTCCATCTCATCGACATAATCCCGGTTGAAAAGCAAGTCCGAAACAACCTCCACAGAGCTGATGGAACCCCCTACAACTACGATCTTCTTTGTTTGCTGTCCTCCCCTCCGAGCATTTAAGAAGTCGTGGCAGCCCGATGAATGGAAAACTTGACCCCTAGCCTTGAAGTTCTCGAGACCTGAGATGGCAGGATTGTGTGGGGTCGAGAAGAAACCCGATGCAATGGCAATATGATCAAATACGCCCGATTTACTCCCTAATGGCCTTGCCGCTTGTGTATCCGCAACTGTCTCCCACTCGACTCGCCATTTCTTTGGCACCTCAGCTTCTGTGTCCACTAGTTGACTCACATTGACAACACGCGTTCCAAGAGAGATCTTCTCAGCTGGGATGTATGTGGCCGCATAGTCTTTGAGATACAGGTGGACATCTCTGGCTTGTGGAAATACCGGAAGGGAATCTTGAACATGGATCAGCTACGAGTGAACTCTGTTTTCATATACCAAGGTCTTTGCTCGTTAGAAGCACGAATTACACTGACTTACCATATCCATGATCTTGCATCTCTTTCACATTCTGGATGTGCTTCCATTTCCAGTTTAGACTAGAAAAACTGCAGGTCCATCGAGAAAGATTTGTTCGCATCGTAGGCCGACAAGTGAGAGGTGACGATTGCTCTAAACCCTCAAAACGAGCACATTGATGGCCATCAGCAACCGTATACGCCCGAGCCGGGGCTAGACTCAAGTTGACGCAACGTACCACTCACGGCCCATAGGCCGCCAACCTCATTCCTCACCTCAAAGACCTGAACATCCAAGCCAGCTTCAAGGAGCGCTTTTGCAGCCGCGAGGCCAGCCGGGCCGGCTCCTATGATCGTGTTAGTCCTGGCTCATCTGATATATTGGCTGTCGCCACTTTAAGCCTTTTCTAATTATTATAAATACTGACCGATGACAGCCACAGACTTTCTGGGCGGAACTTCGCGACCGAGACTTTGCGCCATCCTGAACTTCCACCGCAAGAGCACCTGCAATAGACTCGCCCTCGTTGTCGGGCCAATAGACTTGATCAGCACAAATCCCGTTATAATATCACGGCTACGATGTCACTGTTCTCGTTGATGGTGAGCTCTATCAGTGTGTGGGGTTCGGCTGATTTAGATTGCCACGCTAAGCCAAGTCGTCAAATTAAGCTTACTTTGTTACACAAGACTATTTAAGTATAACGGCTCTGCTATAGGAAAGGCGCAGTCGCTAAAAATTTGATACTGCGGAAATTTTTGCAACAATATCTCACTTCATCATGTCGACCATAGCAGAGGAGGCCGAGTACGTTCAAGTCCCCTACACGCTTATTCAGAATCAGGTGCAGGAAGAATATCATAAGTTGTGTGATCTACCAGACGATACTCTCAACCTGCTTACGGTTTCTGGGACTCCGGGCTCCTAGCCAGCATTTGCCTTGCAACCAACCAGTATGCTGTCCAATACTACAATGCAAATAAATTGTCTACCCTTACTCCTGATTATATTCAAGTCTTCTTTGGAACCTCTATCCTTATTGGAGCTTTAAAGGTCCTTCCCCTACAGGACTTTGGGAATACAATTTTTGGGCTGATAGAAGCTGGCATAATGGCGGGGGTGGTCGGCGACAGACCCGGGATTAACTCAAGGCTTGAGCGCGGGATGTATGAATCTAGTTATATAGGTATAACCATGGTGAAGAATTTGGTAACCGTGTTTGATTAGTTTCTTTGGCATTTTAAGTATGTTGGCTGCGTCCATGAAAGCGAGCCATAAGACTGGCGGGTCTGGGATATGAAAAAAAATCGACGAATCTGCTCAAAACAAACAAGTGACAAATGTTGAGAAGCCTCATTGTACAATTTTGTACTCCAAAAATCCTGCAGACGAGGGACCTATAAAGTTCCAAGGATTAAGGTTCACAAAAGACTCGAAGTTAATCAAGATTAAGGGGAGACTATTCCCATGCATGTGGTAGAATATTTGGATGCCCATTGTAGTGTTGTGTAGCGTACTGGTTGGTTGCAAGGTAAATGCTGGCAGGAGCCCATCGTCCCAGAAATATGAGAAGCCATAAGCGGGCTGAGAGTATGATCTGGTAGATCACATAGCTCATGATGCTGTTTAAGGGACTTGAATGTACCCAACCTCCGCTGCTATGGTTGACATGATGGAGTGAGATTTTGTTCCAAAAGTTCCGCCTATTTTATTGTGGGACGCTACTGCATGGCAGAATTCTTGCAGTCCCCACCGGTTTTAGGGATATTTCATTTCAACATTTAACATCAATTGCATCTCTCTAGGTATGCGATACCTGAGCCTGTACGGGAACTACTGCTATTTGTGCGTGTACGTATTCGATGAGAAGCTCTCTAAGTCAAGGACCAATTTTTCAACCCACAGGGAACCTTATATAATTCTGCCTGCCAGTCCCCTGGTATGTATGGGTATGGAGCATATGCATTGATTTGATCCAAGGAGTCAAGCCTATATCAGACAGACAGTGTTGCAAAGGCAAAATCACTTAGATTCCACTTACCCTGAATGACTGACTGGCGAAAGACCAAATAGCCCTATAATTCTTCGGACCCAATTGATGGTCGACTTTTACATTGATATTGAGTATGGGTCGCAGCTATAGGCGCAAAATTGCTTCCTTCATTATAGGAATAAGATATTGAGTCAGGGCGCTAGCCATGTCCAATTTTCAAAGCCCAACACCACTGACATAAAGGTACATGTACAGTATATGAAGCGGGAAGCAGCACAATAAAAGGTTGTACACCTCACGGACTCGATTCATGCGTGGGCCAATTACCTTCCGGTTTATCTAATTCACGTACGAGAACTCGGCCTTAGGTACAATGTTAGTACCCTTGATATGAAAGATGATCAGGTTTACTCTATGTACGTACATATCTACTCGACCCGCATCTATGTGTGCACACTAAATTGAAGAGTGCATAGGGAGTTCAGCTGGAGCTAGCCACCTGGCCAGAAGACCATGAAGCCTGTACTATGATTCATACGCTGGAAACTTTATATGGTACCCCACCCTACGAGCACGTGCGTTAGAACGGAAGTTCAAGGGGCTGGCGGCGATGGCTACAAAAAAAATAAGCATAAACGCTGCTCACGAAAAGCTAAAAACTGGCTGTGCGAGGTTAGCAGGCACCAGATACCAGCTGTTTATACGTCAATCGCCTTAGTGCTGATGCCTTCCAATTATACCCACTCCCTACCACTCAATTATAATTATGGTAAGCAATAACAGCATTTGTCACTACCACCCTTCATAGATGGACCCAGGCTTGACGCTATTTAGTCTAGGCGCCGGACCTTCGTAACAATCAGAGCTGAAGCTCAAGTATACTCGATGCAATATGCTTTAGAGCAGTTAGAAACCCCGATATCGATCGTCCTCTGAGTTCCTTGTGTTCGTTGTTCACACGATATATGCCCATGCAGACCAAATAGTTTTGGGGGTAAACAAGCTCGTGAACTTGCTCGGCTGCATAGCCACAGCCACTACCTGGGACTATCGTTTTCCCTCTAGATATCTGTGCATCTGCATCTCCACTACAAATTTAGAGCATTAGACCCAGATAGAGAAAATTTCCTACAGTGCATATGAAGAAGCACGACCAGACGCATTCCACTTGCAAGGTGTACGTGGTATCTCCAATATCTCTGTAAATGATAATCATTAATACCAATGTATTCCAATAACTCACGTCCTCAGAGCACATTTACACCGGGGAATCCTGATAAGACCGGAAGATCAAGTATTTAATAATCACCGAATACATTGGAAATCTTTACAAATGCACGACAGCAGGAGAAGACTAGACTAAATTTAGTCTCGGAACCGCTTGTGAACAAGCTATGTATGTAGGTACTTTGGCCAGAACTAAAGCTACTTCATTATATATGTAGGCTCATGCATGTATATATATCAGTATTGACTAGTCTTGTTGGAAGTGCATTTCCATCGGGGACTAATGTATCTGCTAATGCACAAGTGGCCGTAGTTTCGTGATATGTACATACTTATGTACTCGTACCATGGTACATTTGATCTGCGACACACTCTAAATCTATTTACATATTTCAGTCCCCCGAGACAAGATTTAGTTGGCATTGAGTTGCAGCTTGCTAGCTTTTAGTTTAGCGTACTTCTGAAATTATTTTCAATAATTCTAGTGAGCGGGTAATCGTTCTATCATCAATCTCCCAGTTTTCAATGAACCAGACTAACTCAAAAACAGGCTCGATCTCAGATTAGGTTCCTACAGCTCTCATCCAAAGTTCAGGGTAACTTTAACCCCGCCAGACTAAGGGTAACTCACATACGCGAGAGAAAACTAAACACATCACTTTGCTTAGAGGCAGGCGGGAGGTGGTACCCCCAAACGGGGGCCTTTCCGAGAAGCCAACCTCAGCTGAAGAAGACCAGTTATGTTGCATTAACTTTGGAAACAAAAAGAAAAAAAACGGTAGAGTTGAATGAAGGCATTTTTCAGAATAGTGCCTATTCACACAAAAAAAAGTTTACTGTAAACCCGAATGAAACTACCGAGAGGTCATACATTATACATAATTTGGTTATGCGGCCAGACTTTTGCAGCCGGAGCAAGAGTATGGAACAAGAATAGTATGGTTGAAAACGAGAACTATCGCCAGTTAACTCCAATTGACGCTATAGACGCTATGCTAATGTGCTAATGTGCTACACACATGCACCAAGAAGACACCACAATGAGAAAATTCAAACCCCAGATCATTTCTTCTCCAAAACAATGCCCCGTTGCATCCCATATCCAAAGCCAAAAAAATCCTGTCCTACATACATGCCATCTGTCCTACATACAAGCCAATCCCCAAGCCTTCCCGGATCCTCCCAATTCCTATCTCGATGAATGTGAATTTTGCAGGATTTTGACCTTTTTTTGGGGTTGTGTCTGTATCCTCCATTCCCCCGCGTAGTGAAAAAGCAAATGAGAAAAGATAAGATGCAATTGAATGAAATGAATAGTGAATAAAGTGCAAGTCTAGGAACGCCACATGAACTCCGACAGTGATGATTGAAAGGGAAAATTAAAGACTGTATACGATGTGAATCCCGAGTTGATGAATCGAAAAAGGCTCGCCTGCGAGTTCGCATGAAGTAGTGTAACGCCGATGAAAAAATGCTGGGGAAAAAAAAATTGATGAAAACACTCCAAACGAACCAAAAAACGATGAGTAGCCCAATAAATCCAGGTCTAGGTATCCAAGAGAAAACGTCAAAGCCGTAGACTAGGCTGTCGGAATTGGTATGACCACCACCTCACTTAGCTCCTCTACCCCTTCCATCGCCGCCCTCTTCCCCGCCTCTCTCGCTCTACTCCTCCTCTCCTTATCCTCAAAATCAATCAACACCCCCTCTTTAATACCCTTCCCAGCGGTCTCGACCTTCATGCCACCAGACTCTATCTCATCTAGCTCCCTCAACCAGCTGGTACTCTGCTTGCTCTCCGCCACCCCACTTGCTGCCGAGATTGGCACATGTGTAGGAGTAGGACTAGTGAAATACTTCACCAAGCCCCAGGCCTTCTTTGCAGCACCACTGGCACCTGAGATGAGGCCTTTGGGTGAGAGTTTCTTGAAGAAGCGGATTGGCAACGGTTGGTTCTGTGGGTTGGGTATGATGGGCTCGATGGGATCGATGGGAGAAAGTGGAGAGGCTGGTGACATGAGACTCGAAAAGTTTGGATAATTTGGAGAAGCTGGGGTCAAGGGAGACTGAAGGGATGATTGTGGTAGAAACCCCGTGGTTTCCCGTGGAGATGTAGCGAAGGCAGAGGACTCGGGAGTTCTGGGATAGGTAGCAGAGTTCGGTGTGGCAGGGGAGCGAGGTGAATCCGTGCTTGAGCGAAAGGCAGAGAATGGGATAGACAGCGCCCGAAGGAGAGTCCATCGCCGACGAGGAGGCCCTCGACCCTCTAGCTCCGTTGCTGAGTGGTGAAGTGGAAGAAGTGGGCCTTGATCCTGGTTCTGCTGTAGTTCCGCTGCCTCTTCTCGAGTAATATCCACCCACCCCGCGATATCCCTATCCTTTGCGAAGTCATGCGAGGGCTTTGCTCCGTGAAAGGTGCCCCTTTCCAAATCCATGGTACTGCCCCAATCCGATAATCCGGAGTTATAATACTTCATTGCCTCCCCCGATGGTCTCACTCCAGTCTCAACACCAATTTCACTCGTGCCACTCCTGACTGACATTGTATCTCGGATTACCACAGTTGGTTCCATACGAGGGGCGATGGTTAGAGGAGGGAACTTGGGCATGACGGGGAAGTTTATGCTATCAAGGCTACGTTCAAGATTGGATAGGCTTGAGAAAGCGGAATCTCTACTCCTTGGTCTGTCCCCGGATGGGGGAATTGGGAGAATGAACATGGGCGATTCAGGGGCCACCATGTCGTCGATGTCGAAGTGGACCCTGCGGGATCCCGACTTCTGCGTCAGCGATGGCACCCTTGGTATAGTCCGGAAGTAGTCGATTTCGGGGACTGGGCTGTACACTTTCGGGGGTGTTTGGATCTGAAGTGGAGTGGGGAAAGGGCGCTTAGGTGTGGATTCAATGGGTGCAATGGCTTTGATATCCGGGTATTTCTCTGCCGCTTTCTCTGAGGTCTTTGTCTTCTCTTGGGCTTTTTTCTCATTCGCATGTTGTTCTCTTTTTTCTCCGGTGTACTGATCTTCCGATGTAAAATGACTGTCTTTCTCTTCTATCAACACTGTGTATGTCTTCATATCCCGCTCTACCTCCGCCGCAATATCAACCCAATCCTCCAACTCTTCATCAATTTTCGCTAGTCTTTTGACTTCCTTCCCTTCTGGGAGAACTTCCTGGAGATCCACGCTCTGAATCGCTGCAGGTGTGGTAGGTGCGTTAGCATTCGTCTCAGAAGAAAACAAAGTCGGATCGCCGGAGGAGTTGGCAGTACATACAACTGAACCGGTGGAAGCGGAGCGCTGAAGCGAAGTGGATGTGCCGTTGTCTATTGAGCTTGATGAGCGTCCAGCATCAGAACCACTGCTCTTCGCCGTTGAGGGGCGAGATTGGAACCTGCTGCCCGAGGAACGAGGTCTCGCGACTTCCTCAGTCTTCCTTTCCGGAATCACCAACTCCTCGTCTTCGGGAATCATAGGTGTCGTTACGAGAAGAGTAGGTAGGGTATTGCTCTGGGCCTGAGGAGTGTCTACCTCCCCCTCCTCCACCTTAACGGGTTCTACGACCTCGATGGCTTTGGGTGGAGGCGCTGGGGCAGCGTCGAAAGTAGCAACCTCGGGAACGTCCGACGGAGCTGCTTCGGAGATGATATGCGTTGCCTTGGAAATGGCCTCCTCAGCTGCTTCAGGGATGACGTTCTGAGTTACCATGGAAATGGTCTCCTCAGCTGCTTCAGGAATAACGTTCTGAGTTGCCTTGAAAATGGTCTCCTCAGCTGCTTCAGGGATGACGTCCTGAGCTGCCTCATAAATGGTCTCCTCAACTGCTTCAGGGAAGACGTTCTGAGTTGCCTCGGAAATGACCTCCTCGGCTGGTTCAGGGATGACGTTCTGAGTTGCCTCGGAAATAATCTTCTCAGCTGCTTCAGGGATGACATTCTGGGGGGACTCTGGGATAGCTTTCTCAGCTACAATGCCCTTCACCTCGGTGTTGTCCTTGTGAAGGATCTCAGTGATCCCATCTATAAGTTCATCACTAGTCTTCGTGTCACTTGCTGGAACAGTAGGTGCGCTTGATGTCTCATCTTCAGAATCGCCAGGCTCAATGTAGGGGCCTTTGATTGCTTCAGGCTGTTCCTCCGGAAACTGAGTTGTTGGACTTGGAATGATAATGTCATGAATTTGCTGCACGGTGGTGTCTGTACGCTCAGTCTCCTCTTCCGCTTTCTTCTCCAGAGAGTTCTCCAGAGAGTTGGGAGAGAAAGGGTCGGTGAAAACTATCCCACTGCTCTTTGTTAGGGATGGGATAGTGGGGACAGCCTTTTCAGCGATCATCGGGGTAGCAATAATTTCAGCCACCTTCTCCTCAACGGTCTTCTCCCCTGCACCTTCCGGAGTAGCCGTGGAGGGAGTAACAGGCGCGCGCGCGTCAAAAGAAGGGAGGCGGGAGTTATTCGCATCAAAGATGACCCTAGACTCTTCTGTTTCCGGAGTGAGAATGATTAGTGTCGGTTTCTCTTGGGAAAGAGAAATTGTTGTGGGTTCGTCCTCCTCAGTGCGTAATGGAAGTTGTGGTGAACCCAGTGGAGCAGGCTTAAATTCCTCCGGCGCTGTAGATCTCTCTGAGGCGGCTTCTGGGAGAGTGACAACAACCATGGAATCTTCCATCGATTCCTCGGTCTTTACCTCTCCGTCAGACTTCTTCTCTGCAATATCCCCGATATGAGTGACAATTGGCATATCATCCTCGAATGCTTCGCGAATCTGATCTCTCAGTTGCTTTTCCTCTTCGGTCTTCACCTTCTGGTGTGGCTCCTCCGCGTCCATGGAATGATCTGAGGAATTATCAGCCTCTACTTTCACTGGCTCGTGGACACAATGCTCCCAGTCATCATCAATCTTGAATGCTTTGATCTCATCTTGTTCTTTGTCTTTTTCTAGTAATTCTTCTTCAATCCCAACAAAATAGTCAATAGGCGGGATCTGAGGTGAGAGCGGAGGTGTCAAGATGCTTGACGGAACAGGAACGGGTGGGAGACGCAGACCAGCTGGGATTGCAAATGACTCCCGAGGGGGGGAGACTGGTGGGGTTAGGGGAGTAGCGAAGCTGACATGGCGAGCTTTTTTAGAAATATATTCAACCCGCTCAGGAACAGGGTTGGAAGCAAGTGGCTCGGAGATCTGCGTTTCGATAGGTGCAACTGGGAGCACTGGGGTAGGAGCCTCGAAATTTGGTGGCAGGCTGATTGGAGATGGAACGATGTTTTCGACCTTCTCCGAGATATCTGTAGGAGCGGTGATGACAGTGACTGCTTCCTCTGGAACCTTTGGAGACCCCACTATCACCTCCTCCGTAGCAATAGTAATAACTTCGGAAGTAGTGACCTTGTTTGGGGTTTGGGAGGCTGATATCTGTTGGATTGCTGGAAGAGGACTCTCCGGGATAGCTGCTATCTCCGAGTGGACCTGCCCCCTTTCAACAATCTCTGGAATCTCCGCCTGCACTTCCTTCTCCACAACCTTTACCTCCAAATGTCCAGGCTCAATGGTCTGTGGTTGAGAGACAAAGCCCCGCTGATTTGACCTTAGTATATTTGCGCGCAAGCAAAACATACTTTGGAAGATACTCACCGATGGCTTGGACTTTGCAACTTGATTGCCAATAAAGAATACCTCCGCAATGCACAGATCGCATAACATCGGCTACTCAAAGGGTTAATGTACGCCCGCACGTCGATAGGTTTACGCTTGAGCCTACCTGTCCTAACCATGCAGCGATTCCTGCGAGGCCAATGAAACATAACAGTGCAAGTGGTACAAAACCAGAATCTACCTCACCATTAGCGAAACAATCCCATCTCCAAATAGATAAATGCATACCTCTCTGAATTGAGAGATGATAAGTTGGTCCATTAAGTTGTGGTCCATTGGTGGTTTGAGACATTTGTTGATATTCGTTGAGTCGTTAAGGGTCGTTAGAGTCGTTAAATGGAAAGCGTTAAATAAATAAACCAGAAATTCAGAAATTCAGAAAAAACTAAAGGAATGCAGATGTGTCTTCGTGAAAATGATCGTAAAGTGTCAAGGCAGACTTCAGTGAAAGAAACGAGGTAGCTCAGGTCATAAAGGCGTCGCAGGTAACAAGGCGCGTGAGTTCGAAGCTTCGGATATCAACTCATATACCTCCGCTTGAAGATTCAGCGGAAGTCAAATAGACCGGTGAGACTAGGGCAGGGGAGAAGCAGATGCCTTTCGAAGCAGCACGAGACTTGTTAAGTACTGGTGTTCAGCCCACAGAGTGAGACATACAAAGCCGCACATCATCAAAAATAAAAACGTCTGGTATTGGATATTCTCAGCATGTCGCAGTCAACCCATGTGAGTATAGGATGTGTTGGCACCATGTATTAACTACCCCACACACCCCCTCCCGCACCCCTCTATCCTGGTGAAGAGCATTGTTTTTCCCGCTCAGGTTGAGCCAAATCGGGACCACAGTTTCCCCCAAAAAACGCCGAATACGAACTGGTATGTACAGAACAGCGGCTTAACCTGCGTGCGCCGGTCGCTCAGTTGTTTTGATCATCGAGAATCCGGTAGAGTACTCGTCAACGGAGTGAGACACCGATGGACAGGCTGCCATATATATATGCTTGCGTCTGCATAAGCCCAATAAAAACCATGACTACCGTTTTGGTGATCCTGTAGTGAAGTGTCGATGACAACGTTTGGTTATATTTGCCAACAATTGGCACCTCACAAACATCCTGGCTGTTACTGTGATACGGCGGACCCGAGGTGCCGACGACCCAATGAAACATTTGATTGTTCGAGTTCGGTGTTCATGCTTCTTCCACATTTATGCCTCGTCCGTCAATTGCAGCTAGCTCCAATATTCTGCTTGGTATCATCCACTTCCCATTAGTATCCATCATCACGCAACGCGTCCATCCTGCGTATGTTCGTACGTATGTGCTCAGACATAGCAATGGAAACGTCTTTGCTTCTGTTTTCATCAAGACCAGTTAGTTGTGCGTGCATAACTTGTGGGGAAATGGATGCAGACTTGAACGAACTTGTGAGATGATGCTTCTCTGCAGACACTTGGGGACAAGAGCATAGCCGGCATTGAAAGGCATCCCAAGATCCAGCCGCACAATCTGCCTGCATGCAAGAGATGAGCACTTGGTCAAGTAGCTACGTAAGGCCATAGGTACCTCAGGCACACACACACTGAAAGTACAGATTCGTCATGTACTCTTCTGATGGTTCCGACATGTTGGCAGAAGCTGTAGGTACAGGACATGTGAATGTTGCGTCAAGACTGCTGTCCTTGTCCTCAAGCGACTTAGCCTTGACCCGCGACTCGCGATTCCGCCAAACTACTCCACATGCGCACGCGTAATCTGGTTACTGGTTAGTGCACGTATAATCTGGATTGACGTCCGAATCTCCATTCAAGCTCCATCGGAGTGATGATAAGCATCTGCATCCGTTCGCTGCGACGATGCCTTCTCGACCCTGGCTCAAGCTAACTACTTCTCCACACAGGCATCAATATCATGGCAGTTTTGAAAGGTCCGAGAGCCGATGAGCTAGCTCTTCAAGTTGCCAACATATAATGACGGAAGCTCCCCATCCCATTCCGAAGACAACTCAACTGAATCTCACTCTTCAGATATCTGGCCAGCTCAGGAACACAAACCAGTCGACCCGGGACAGATGGCACTTTTCGATATAGTATTTGGACCCCAAAACCCCAGTAGGAAGCAAGGATCATTCCACAAAGCCCACGCAATTGTGCATAAGATCTGCAGGCTTGGGAATGGAATGATTGGCAGGATATCAGAATCCCAGTGGGGGTGGCTGGAACAATTCTCAGACTGCTCATCAGGTGGAAGGGTACCTAGTCTCGTATCTCGTAGGTACCCACATCTAGGATCAACGTGTCGTGAAACGACCAAGACAGTATCTCACCTATGCGACCAGACTACGCTTCTGCTACCGCCCCATTGTTCTTCCAATTATTTTCTTTGAAATACCCCACAGCTCCTTTATTGGTACGCCCTGGTACGAGACCACGTCCTCTTCCTATAGCTTCAAGACACTCGGAATTACCCTTGATTGTTGTCTTAAGTTATCGGTGTTGAAATGAATAGTCGCACACAAAGACGAGACATATCAGACACGTGTGAGGACACGTACTAGCTAGGATTATGTTCCTGGTTTACGATATCTGATCAATGACAACCATAGGGTTTATTCATCTTTGCACTGCGAGTTAGCCAAAGGACAGTGGAGGAACAAACATGGAAGTTAGTGGAAATGGAGCACCTCTAGCAAATAATAAAGGAGTTCAGTACGGTCTTTTACCCGAGTTTCCATTCCCTGGGGTTTTCTTTGCGATCCAAGTTCAATTAGATCTTCCTGGCCATTGGTTCAAGCTTCCAGACACCTGTCCTGATGTATGGCGCTCCCTGGGTTCACAAAATTCGTCATCTGAAGGCCTGGATGAAGACATTTCGCTCAATACAGCGAATTTGGCTCTACTGGAAGCACTGGAATATGATTTTGTAATGATGCTAAATCCACCCTATCCGAGGGAACCTGGAGCCGGCCCAGGCCCAATTACCCTACCAGGTAATTGATAACTCTGCACCATATGTACATAAACGCAGATCATAAAAAGAGAATACACTCTACTCCAGCTACGGCGACCGAACGATATATTTGGCAGCAATGCAATGAATGGGGGCATTTCCGGTGCAGTCCGAACCACTAGGGAAGCTTTTATCCTAAGCCGGCTTCTAAATTTGGCACACGCGTGCAGGATCCGGAGTCAGCCTCACTTTTATATTCACAACCACAAAGCCATGGGAATTATTCAAATAAATAAGGGCGCAACCTCTAGGACTAACCAAATGTATGTTAATATATTTAGAATTCGAGGGGCGTTCAAGGGGGAAATATTTCCACAATAGTCAGAATACCTGTACCTAGTGCGTACGGTACTCTAGTCTGGCCCGGAAGTCTGTCCCTCTTCCAGTCTACCGTGGGAAATCAACCAGGTGGTCCTGAATAGGCAAATCTTGAGGTTCTGCCTCCTGCTCCCCCACCTGGTCTCGGAGCATTAAGCAATATCGAGGGGCAAGGGCACGACCACAAAAAGCGGATTTAGATAGACTTGATATCTTCTAATAAACCCTATTCGGGCATCCTATGATAAATCTGGATTGTACCCGATGAAAGACCCCCAATGTAACATAAAATCGACAACAAAAAAAAGGAAACGAAACAATTTAGGTATTGACAGTATTCTTTCAGGTGTCAACAACCTTCATAACACTGATCATACTTTCCTTCACAAGCGAATCCTCTCTTCACCTCTTATTGTCTTTGCCATTCTTGAGCCCGTCGAGATATTGCTTAATCAGGTACAAGGCTACCTAGAAGATACATTAGGTAAAAAGGCTCATTAACTATTTCATTAGCAGTTACCGAGTCGGTACGCCTAGGCAATTGAGTATCCCTATTTTATCGAGAGCCTCGATATCCTAGAGGAGCTCTTAATAAAACTATGCATAAAACCACAATGATGGGTAAATACCTTTCTAAGTATGAGGCTGTCTCCTAGTCTAAAGATATGGTTTCAAAGGACTTGGACAAAGATTAGCAAGTCACCTCTGTGATGGCAGACTATTAAACTACATACCTTGGGGACTTCACCAATGATGGCTCCCCCATCCAAGCTTCAGTTGCACTGATGGTAATCGCCCTTTGTTTGGGGCACAGCTCCCAGGAGTTGCTGCTTCTCCACCGAGGCGAAGCAAAGGCTCGTGGCTTGACGACTTCACGGAATGAAATATGACATTTCAGTGATAATATTTTGTCGCTGTTGGGTGTCGTGGTGCTTCCTTTTTCTTTGCGGTGCAAGAGGAAGAAAGGGAACGAACGTATAGTTAAGGATGCGGTATAAGCAGTCCCCTGGAGTTTCTCATAACGCAAGGTTTCTTATATCAAGATATATTTTCCCGCACAAATTATGGCAGGGATCGTGCTTATATCGAGACGTTTCTTATATTCGAGAGCCCGCCAGACTAGAGCTTCTTATAGGGGCTAGCGTGCCCTTGAATGGTTTGTAACTACGTAGGTACTTATACACGTGATAGGCCAAGAAAGCTCGATCTTTGGAAAACAATACGTGTGGCTGAAGCCTAGACTCCGTCATCATGGACCAAAAACCCCCAATTCATACACCTTATTAGAATCAGCCATCATGGGGACATGCCTCTTCACCACACATGCATCTCCAGAGACTCCGGGCTCACCGGACGTCGTCTCCATCCGTGCACTCACCTTGACCACTCCGATCGGCCCTGACATCTGGTACCGGAATCGCCCGCAGCCAGTAATAGTTTCTCTCGCCCTTTACACCGATATCTCCAAATCAGGAGCGACCGACGATGTAGGCGCATCAATCCACTATGGCAATTTGACCAAAGCTGTTTCCACCCACATCACCGACAGCACCTCCGATAATCTTGTCGAGTTTGTCGATAGCTTGGCAGAATGTTGTTTCGTTAAGGGTGGTGCGGGGGAGAAAATCAAGATAGTCGCTGAGCTACCAGAGGCTTTGACAATGGCGGAAGGAGTTGGAATTGAGGCCTATAGACAGCGTTTTCCTCAGGACTCGGTGAGGGAGGGTGAGATTGACCAGATTCCTGGGTTTGGGGATGGGTTTTTTATCAGAAACCTGAGAGTCGCCTGTATTATTGGTGTCAATGAGCCAGAGCGGAAAGAGAAACAAGTGGTTGTCGTAAACCTGCGGTTATGGGATATAGATGCCAAGTTTGCAGTGGGGTATAGGAAGCTTGTTCAAGCGGTCACGGAAGTGAGAGCATCATCTCCCTATTTCCATATTACTCTAAGCTAATTAAACAACCTTCGCCACAGCATATCGAGAGTTCCAGTTATCTCACGATAGAAGCTATGATCACGACTATTTGTAGGGTTATCTGTGTGGACCATGGAATCAGTAAGGTAACGGCGAGAATCGAAAAACCAAGTGCTTTGACTTTTGCAAAGGGTGCTGCTGTTGAGGTTACTAGGATGAAGGAACAGTTTGAGATCAGCCCAGAAGCGTTAGGAATTGTTTGAAAAAAAAAAGTCTAGTTTCTTTTGGTTTGGCAAAGCGTGGAACAGAAAAGTTTTGATTTAGCTGATATCGTCAAGATTTTGACGCACTGTCTGAGTTTTCGCTTGGTTCCAGGAGTATATGCTATCTGTTGTATGCTTGATGAGTGTTAGTTGTTGACCTCAGTCCTGGAAGGAGGAGAGCAGGCATCAAGAAAACGAATGTACTGGTAGGGTAGTTGGTAAAGGGCTGATATTTGACAGTAATCACAAGTGCAACGGTATGACTTGCTTTGCTTCTGTATAATTATAACCAAGGCAACTCAAGACTATGTTTCCTGTGCTTCTCGTATTAGAGCAACATTAATTCACCTAGTTGGTAGTCTGGCTATCAGTGTGGCGCGGTTCGTTGAAGTTTCCATCCCCGAGGCCCGCTATGGAGCAACCATACTAGCTATTTGCCTGATTTTTACGTACAAAAAAAGTAGGTTGGGATGCACTCGCTATTACCCTGACATACGCACTGTACTGAAGTATTGCGGGAGACCACTTTCCATACCCCCCCACATCACCCTAGGTGGAAACAGTACTCCGTTCATTCTGATAGTCTGAAAACGAGACAATAGAACATATCAGTTGGGATAGTCTGGTTGGAGCCGGGAGGATTCGACAACACGTTACCACGAAGCAGAAGCGGATAAACGATGCCCCGATATCCGAGTGAGTGTTACCTATCGGTTAGTGGTGCCATAGCAAGATCTGCAACCAGGGCAGGGCTGTTGGGTAAGATTATGACACACTAACTCATAAGAGTAGGAATCAAGCTTCCAATCAGACTAGCTTCAGGGTTTCAACCCAGAACTGTACTTAGCGTCAAGAGATATGATAGGCAAAAAAGACAATCACTTTACAGCTATCATCTACATTACATACTGTATGTATATCTTTGAATCCGCCAGTTTCCGTCCGCAGATTAACCTCGTGGGGGGTAACAAGGGATTTAGGCTCGGTTACATCACCTCTACCAAGGTACGACTTATTCTCGTGCCTATACGTATGATACGGCGGTAAGTGACCGGGCAACCAGACAACGGGCCACGGTTTGCCACCCCATGTCTAAATTCCATGTTATTACCCATATATATATTCGGGCATTGACCCTTGCACGACATTTACCCCATAATCTCCTCTGCTAGTAGTACTAGTATGTAGTCGTAATTGCCATATGTGGAAGCTAAAGGGGTTTATTCACAAACTTAAGAACGATGATCAATGTTATGCAAAGATCGTTGCACCTGTTTTGGGGGGTTTCCTCTGTAGGTACTCGCATCTCAACTCGAGGCTATGGCACCTTTTGACGGTACCTTCATTGGGAGCGGATTACAGTAGCACTCACCTTCATTGGGAGCGGATTACAGTAGCACTGTAGTGTACCTATGTACCTTTTCACAAATCACAGCAAAAACTAGAAATGTCTTGTCTGCAACGGTGGCAAGTCCCGTTCTACAGGCGACGAATTGCAGTGCACCTTGCTGGCCAAGGTGTTCATGCTTATCCTGTGATTGCGTTTACCGGTAGTGTAATCAAAAAAAAAAAAAACTTCTTTAGATAGGATGGATGGAAGGAAAGACATTGATCAACCAGCTGCACATTCACTACAGTATTACTCAACGAAGGAGGTTGCAGTTACTATGACATACATACATAACATTTTTGACAGCAGTCAATTGGCCTTGGTGCTGGGTGACAGTATTACAGATTTTGCCGTTGAAATTTTTTGGTTCACACTTCAGATCGACAGCCGGACTCCAGCCGAAACAAAAAGGCCTGGTGTCTACTGGCCATAGATACAGGTACTGCATCCCGTTTTTGTGACAGAAAACCCAGCTAGTCAAAAAAAATCCCATTCCCATTCCAGGCCATATGCATGAATATCCCGGGGGAGTGTTCATTGGCCGTCTTCATACTGCTAAATCCTGCAGCTTCGCTGCAGATTCGCACATTCCATGTATGTACTCAGAGTACGGTACATACATACACGCTCAGCCGTTGCAAATGACCCCTTGTTACTTAGTTACATAGTAGGTAGCGTATCATGAACTCAATCACGAAAGGGATTCCCTACTTACAGTCGAGCATCATTTGTAGAGTACAATCAGAGCATATAATAGCGCAACAGAACAAAACCAGTGCAGATTCCGGCTCTTTATATGTAAGTAAGAGTAAACGTTTTGTTTATTCAAAATTCTCGGGGGGGGATCCTGGTCAGCTTGTATGCTGGCAACAGAAACGGGCGCTAGGTACCGTACCGGTAGAGCGGCTGTTGGTCTAGTTTTGTCACGCCGACTGGCTCGGGCGTGCCGTAGTCTGGTTGCACAAAGGCAGCCGTTGACTCGGATGTTGGCTTCTGGGGATCTCAGTCATGTACCCACAACACACGTTAGAAAGACTCAAGTAAAAGAGTGGTCCAATCGTGCCTAGGTATTAATACCGCCTGGGATGATTAAGACGCGAGAAATCAATATTATTTATGAGGGGAGTACATCCGTTTTCCCTTCGAGGAGGCTGAATACGACCGGTATGTTTGGTAACAGACCAATAATTTTCTAAGACAGTACCCATTGAGAAACGAACTATATTGTATGTACCGCATGAAAAGCTTGGACCTAGCCTACTTTAAAACACGAATTACAGCATATGGACTTAAACTCATAACGCTCACCCAGTACTCTCCTCCTCCTCCTCTGGGTCTCTGTATACGCCCCAATGAACCACATTATTATTCTTGAATTCGCCCAACTTATACATCCCTCTGAAATTTTTCAATCTTTTTTGTGGTGTCTTCCCAGTACCATCTTCGGTGTCTTTTTGGGCAGTGCTTGCGTATAGCAGGGTGTACGATGTTGCCAATGTCGTTGGTAGCGGTCCACCCCGAATATGTCTTTTCAGCAACACCAATACCAATACCAACACAATGTATCCAATCACCGACACCACTATAAAATATGAGGTGACTTCCATAAAAACCCGCTCCTTTCTCATAATGATCGTCCCACCCACAACTTGCGGTGTTACTGTAAAATTCCCCTCAGCATAATACCGTATGCTTATTGCCCAAAAGCCTCGAAGGATGTGTTCAAGCGTCCATGCCACCTGCGAAGCCTCCGGAATATACGTCACATTCGAGGATAGATAGCGCCTGACAGCAGGATTAATGCGTGACATGAGCGCATTCGTCTCACACAGCCCTTGGCATGCACCCTCATTTCCCTTCAAGCCCTGCAACAAGGCCTCCTGTAACGCCTCTGGCGCACTATTTGCAAAGAGCTGTTGATCCATCATTGCCTTCTTTGACACTGTAACGTTATTCACTCTCGGTATTGATAGAATGTGCTGTGTTGCGTTCACAACTGCGGTGAGCTCATGATATTGAACTGCACCTGTGCAACGTAGCCCCATGAAATCCAATTCTAGCTTATAGGGCTGACCGGAGGTGAAAGCGGTTGACAAAGTCTTTCGACCACCTGCTAATGGCTGGACACGGCGAGGCTGAGCCGGGTTTCCAGGAAGCTCCATCCACACAACAAGAATATCGACTGTGTCATCCGGGTTCCTGTTCACTACAACCAAATCACTAGCCGGCTTCTCAACGTTTACCCACCACTCCTGTGCACTGCCATATTTCTTCCCATCAATTATCAACCCAATATCCATCTTCACCGCATCTCTAGCGGACAACCGCCTGCGGTCCTCTAGCGTGCCGTTGAAAGATCCGTTGTCTAGGTTAACAGAAACTTGATGACAGTTGACATCCAACCCAACACCTAGCGTCTGACCCTGATACATGACTAAGTTGTGAAGATATTCTTCCTTCGTGCTATCTGTTGGGAAAAATGGTAACACATAGTAGTCTTTTGTTGTCCAGGTAGGCGGTAGTCGTTCCGTAGTCACACTTTGCTCCATGGCACGGAAAACCTCCCGACAAGTTGATGGCTGTTCATATTTTGGCACTTGGGCCATTTGAAACTGCCCGTCGACGGGGACCTGTGTATGCGCGCTAATGAACAATGTCGAGAAAGTAATTGCAAGCATCTGTGCAGCAAGAATAGCTGTTGACAAGCCACAAATCGTAAAGCTCCTCAAGCGAAAGGCTTTTAGCATCTGAAATTGTGGTAGGGTCGTGTCAAAATCAACACCAAGGGCATCTTGACCATCAGAATGCTTGCGCCGCAAATGGTCATATGGCGCGAGCATAGAGTGCGCAATCGCGATAATCACGATCACTGATTCGGCCAAAGTTCCAGCGAAGAAAGGCAAGTAGGAATAGAGTAGTTTAAATTCCAACGATGTTGGGCCACGGAACGCGGGAAGTCCTGCTTGCTGTTAACACATATATGGTCATGATTAAAGCTTTATAAGGAATAATATACCTTGACTACCTCTGGGGTTATTATATATATATGTGCCTGGGTTCAGACTACTCATATATGTGTCCACCCCATCCAATCCGGTTTCTTGGTAAGCGGCCCTATCCCCTAGATAAACGGCCCCACCTACTATGGCCAAAAGAATTGTGATTGGGATTGTGTACCTTCTGCGTAAAGGCCACTGTAGGCTTTGATGAATGGGTTTTTTGGAGGGCGATGGATCTGGTGAGTTCAGATGGGTACCTGAATTTAGATGACCATCTCTTATGCTCCCGTTCTCGGTGGCCTGATATCGATCGGCACCATTGAGCAAGAACTCCGCCGGACCCTCCGGCTGAGGTTCGGTCACCGGCAGCACCATCTCGATCCTTGACCCTCTGTTAGGCACCCACAAGAGCTTATAGCGTCCCCCCCGTTGCTTCACATGTTGGTTTAAGGATTTCAGATAGGCATATTCTGCTTCGCCCTCGCGCAGTACATCACATACCCCTGGACTCTTTTGCAGCAGGTGCAACATCTCCGAAAGACTATTAGGCTCTCCATCCAGGTGACATGGTCGAACGCGAACGCGATTTATCCACGCTAATACTAGAACCATGATGCACAACACCCACAACACGACTTGTGAGATGGCAATCCAAGCTTTATTAACAACAAAGGCCCTGCTTGGATATTGGTAATTCTTGATAGACACTTCGGTAATGAGTCCGGGGTTTCTTGAAGAAGTGGCCAGAGCCCCAGATACTGCAAACGCAAAGATAGTACGAAAGGTGCGGGCATAAGCCTTGCTTGCAAAATCTGGATCCAGAAGTAAAGGCAGGTCGCTGGAGGTTATATTCAACAGCATATAAGCTGGCAGAGTATATTTAAAAAACGCAACACATTTTTTCTCTTTTGGAGAGGCGTCATCATGAATTAACATGGGACAGACCTTCCGCCTCACCCGCTCCTCAGGATCCATCATCAAAACTGGCCGTTGGCCGAAACCAACGCTTTTTCCTTGGGAGTCAATGTAGCCCTCTTTGTTTAATGGGAGGTTTGTGTATCCCCCATCAAGAAGATACTCAAACCCGTTGGTATTTGTGAATGGCGTTGGATCCTTATTCCGCTGGTACACACTGGAATTAGTTACTCTGCCAGTACCTCTGAGGGTCACTGACACCTCCTGGGTATAATAGGATGGCGTGCATAAGACTGCGCTGATGTTTCGGGGTAACCATCTCTCTGTCCTATTTGATGTAAACCCCTTTGACTCCATCGGCCCTGCCCACACATACACTGATTTCCCACCTAGGCCGTGTAGACTGTCCACGGGGAATACAAAAGATGAACTTGACCACTCCCCACTCACCACATCGAGGACATAAGTACAGTTATAAACAGTTCCGTCCCTGTTATTGCCTTTCCAACTGTTTGGGGAGTTCCAATCTTGTGACATTCTGTTCGCATCACAGAGTTCGACGGTAATGTTCCACACCCTTGAGCTGAATCGTGCACCAAACCCACTCTCGTCCGTCCACCAGTAGTCCACAACTTGGGCGGGATCGCATGATAGTTGTGCCCCATAAAGGACTGTGCTTGCATTCGTCGTGCTTTCGGGGTGGATCTGCTGCCAAAGTTGGCGTGATCTAAAGTAAGATGCAAAGTCGACTTCCAAAAATCTCCGTTGCCATTTAGGGTATATTGATAGAACGTGTTGCATAGCGTACTCTGTAGTTGTAAAGTCTGCGAGGGGTACGCCTTCTGTGAAATAATCGAACAGCGAGTATGTGAAATTTGGTGTGACCCGAGGTAACCATTCTGCATCTAGAGACATGCTAATCCCCCGCCTGTCCTGCATTGATTCCAGGGTTCTCTCGTCAAAGATACCAGACATTAAGGGGGCAGCTCCGAAAGTAATTAATTGTAATATACATGTAGACAGGAAAACAACCCAATGCCTGTGGACCATGAACATTGTCGTCAGTAAGCCCATTGAGATCACAACAGGATGTAGTAAAGCAACTTGCCTGCGCTTAAAAGATGTAGCTAATAACGTATGTGGGAGCATGTACTCATAATCTAACAACAGCGAGTTCTGTGGTGTTGCCCCTTCTGCGTCACTCATCTGGAAGTATGGCTCCAGACGCACAATGTGGTGATGTGGAGTCGCCCATAGAAGCGCGAGAATCACTGCTAACGTTGGTGGAAGAACCCCATACATGAACATGTCCAGAGTAACGAGATAGAGCCTGTCAGAATTTGCACTAGTATCGACTTCTGATTCCATCTCCGAGTGGATATCGAACGAATTGCACCTGTTAACTGTGCACTCATGCTGTATAACTTGAAGAATGATGGCGAGAATAGCGCAAGTGCAGGCGAAGAAAATAGGATATGCTGTTCTTAGAGTTTTTGGACGCCAGCACCCTATATCCGATCGCCGGAGCCCCCGGTTTCTGACCCTGAAATACTTCCATAGCTTGGTCATAGTAAGGAGGACCAGCTGGGCCGGAGATGGTTGCGGATATATTCTTGGGTGATTTTGATATGGCTTTCGGCCTCAAGGTGGCCATTGTAATTTGCGATGCTCCTGTTGATTTATTTATAAAGCAGCTGAGCCAAAGGGAATCGTGCAAGCAGACTAATCGTGCCCTACCACTCACATCTACAGATTTCCCGTTAGTTTCAAAGAGGTATTCCACCGCCTACGGCCGTCGAACCCCGGGCCTCAAGAAGGACCACCAGACTGAACCATACCACTCACCTCTACAGATGGTAGTTTTCCGATCGAGCTTGACGAATGGTGACGTTGTGATACTAATTGTAGAAACAAAATCATCTTGTGCTGCTAATTGTAGCAATAAAAACATCAACCACCAATCCGTGGGCGGCCACCTTGACACATTTGTGATGTGGAGGGCTGAACTGAATCAAGCTACAGCATACAAAATAAATGTAACCAAATGCTCCAATGGAGAGCAATGCCTGGGGGAAAGTATCCGCCACCTTTTTATGCAGCGATTGGCTGGTCATTTTCTTAGCACAGCTGTCTCACGCTCAGATTATGCAGGGGGGTCGCGGATACTTTCCCCCACGCACTGTATGTTGCACATATGTCTCAGTCGACATGCTCAATCCTATCAGACCCCGATGTGCACATGTCACGGGAGTTGTATGTACATATCCTTGCCTATAAACTACACGTCTGAAAAGTTTATGTTGACTTCTCTACGGGATACGGCAAAACCTTACGGAAGCTTTGATAACAACCCTTGGGTATGTTAATTCGTGGCATAAAAGCATAACTTGGATGTGCCATGCAATTGATTAACCAAGAGTGTAGTCCATTCTTGGAGTGCTATATCAAGAATGCCCAATTGCTTTGTGACCATTGTCTAAGGCAAGCCAGCATTTCCATTTGCTAGCTTACCCTGAGCTAACATCAGTACGGCTTATTCCGTAGTATACGTAAGCGACTGGATCAGCAAACTACACTGCCCATATATACGGAGTAAGTACAATCCAAAGCTTGCAACCCCACGAAGTCTTCTGTTAGTATTAGTTAGGTACCGGTAGTATGTAGTTGTAATTGCTGTGGAATTTCCTCAACCAGAAACAAGCTCAAGACCGCTATGCAAGATGACCGGTAGCACGTGCGTATCAAAACCAAAAGCGCTCATGCACACCTTCCGATGTGCCAAAAAAGAAACCTTCTTGGCAGGAGACCCTGGCCAACCATATACCCTGCCATTTTCTGAGTTATTCGCTAGCGCCTGAGCAGCGGCACCTATGCCAGTGAGAGTTAGTGATGGTGATCAACGGTGTCTGTGCTGGCCAGCGTTGCACATAGGTATCAGTATCGTGAAAAGAGGGATTTGTAGTTATTCGGCACCTCGGTATGGTGAAGGCAAGGTGAAGTTGAGCCTAACAACGTGAACTCACAATGGCAAGTCGTCGGAAGCCTTTGCAAACACTTACAATCAATCAGAATGCACTTCGAGCGGTCAGTGGAAGATCTCGCTATTCAATTCTAACGTGCTTTATGATCACCCGCACCATACTTTCACAGGCATAGCATACTGTCTGATCGCTGCCTAGACACTAGCGAATAACTCGAGTTTTTACGATATGTAGGGTGCTTACAGTATCATGAGGAGGAATAATAGATATACTTTAAGGGCACAATGCACAAAACCGGTGCGGATTCTGGCTTAATTGCGGAGTCTGGCCCAGGTACACTCAAATTAACCAGACTAACTCAAATTCCCGCTCTACGGTGCTAACCAGACTAATTCCCGAGGCACGAGACTAATTCCTAATCCAGCATGTGTCAGAAACGGGCGCTAAGTACCTTGCCAACCGGACTATCCTAGGTACCAGTACTTTACTCTATTGCGTAATCAAGCTACCTACTGTACCTAGTCTAGTGGTACATTGTCTAGTACAACTCCTCGTACAGGGTTTAGTGGTATCACCTTGTTGCGGGTAGTGTGACCAGCCGCTGATCTACTGACTCTCGGGTGTGGGGGCAAACGGTTATTCTTCGTAGGACTACTATTTGTCAGCTTAACCAGCGCTCGGGGGCGGTATGGTCGTACCCGCCAGCCACCTACTACGAAATGACGGATGACGGATGGACTTCCTATACTTCCTGGGTCAAAGTGGAGTCAAATTGTTGGTTTTCGCTAACAAGTTAACCGAGGTGAGCTCCGATTAATATACGAACCGAAAACCTTATGGGGTCATCTCTGAAAGCTTAAAGCATCCTCTGGCACAACATTCAAATACCGGGCATGTCTATAGGCTCACTCTCAACTGGTTTTCTAGGTTGTGGGGCTTGGGTCGTTACTGTCTCGACTTGGGCGTGTTTATCGAATATCACGACAACAAGTTAAGGAATTGCGGTCCTGAACATGGCGAGCTCTACGAGTAATCTAGCCTCGTCCAATGGGAAGGGTTCAGTCCAGGGACATGAGGGCGTCGCACTACCAGACCCCGATGCGCACTTGTCACTGGAGGAGAGGGAGGCAATTGTAGTAATCCATGTCTTTAGCCTACACGTCTGAAAATTGGTGTTTATTTCTCTATAGGATAAAGCCCTAGTACAAAAGCTTGATATGAGGCTTATTCCCTGGGTATGTTAATCCGTGGCATAAAGCCTTTCTTAATGTGACATGCAGTTGCTTAACCAAGAGTACAGCTGTGTTTACTCTATCTCGCATCATTCTTAGACAGTGAGTACTATATTAAGCATGCCCAATTGTTTTTGTGACCATTGACTAACGCAACTCCGCGAGTTAGGAACCAACATCGTGAGCCAGTATTTCCATTTGTTAGCTTACCCTGAGCTAACAGAACCAGGGAAATGCGAAAATTGAAGGTCTCGTTGATGACCTATACATGACACAGGGGCAGTATAATGCCTGCTTGAGTATATTTTTTGTGTCTTACAGTGTGTTTGAACCACTGTCAAACATCTTATTGAAGCGAATGAGACCAAGGTACGTTAATTGAACACCAAATTTTCAGATGTGCTTACAACATGCACTAAACCATCCATTTATAGCATTTATATTCCATTGATTATGGTTAGAGCAATTTCAGCCAAGAATAATTTCATGAACGGCAGCTCACAGATTTCACTGGGACATAGGTTCTATGGGGATTAACTATGACATTTATGGGTTTCGTAAAGAACTACAGCGGGATGATGGCAGCTAGATGGTTTTTGGGGCTCGCTGAAGCTGTACGTTTGTAACTCCTTTCTTCTCTAAGTGGAGATTGTTGCTAATTTTTGCGTTTTGAAAATTATAGGGTCTTTTCCCGTAAGTTGTCATTTGTAGCCTATGTTCACGATGAGATTCTGACTCCGTATTTCAGTGGTGTCAACTACTATCTTTCATGCTGGTACAAGCGAAGAGAGTTTGGTATCCGTGCTGCTATTTTCGTAAGCCAGCTACTCACAATTTATATGGAACAACTTATTTACGAGTCTTGTTCAGTTCTCCGCAGCAGCCGTGAGCGGTAGTTTTGGTGGTCTCCTTGCTGCTGCCATTGCAAGAATGGATGGTATTGGTGGAAAGAGAGGCTGGGCTTGGATATTCGTAAGTTCTACGGCTTCTCCGTACGGGCACTCCAGTGCTGACGCCCCTGGTCTAGATACTTGAGGGAATTGGTACAGTCTTCATCGGAATTGCCTCTTTTTGGGTAGTGGTCGATTTTCCAGATGATGCCACGTTCCTCAGTGATGACGATAGGCGACGAGTAATCGCGCGTTTGAAGGAAGACCAGCAGGCCAGTGCTGGTCATGAAGAGCTGAAGATGACCTATATCTGGGATAGTTTGAAGGATTGGAAGACCTACACTGGTTGCTTGATCTATATGGGAGTTGACGGTACGACTCCAATTCCTCTTCTAGGGTACTAAGAATATCCTCTCATTGTGCTGCAGGTGCGCTCTATGCTTTCAGTTTGTTCTTGCCAAGCATCATCAAGGAGCTTGGATACACAAGCACCAAGGCCCAGCTTCTTTCCGTTCCTCCATACGCCGCAGCTTGTTTCTTGACCATCACAATTGGGTGGCTGGCGGATAAGTACAATAAGCGTGGTATATTCAACATTGGCACCTCGCTTCTTGGTGTTCTGGGGTTTTCTATCTTGCTGGGTAGTCGCAACATTGCACTGAGCTATGTGGCGGTTTTCTTGGGCGCGTTGGGAATTTACCCTTGTATCCCTAATACAATCACCTGGGTTAGTAATAACATAGAGGGTGTTTACAAGCGAGGAGTCACCTTGGGAATTGTAATTGGCTGGGGAAACTTGAACGGAGTGGTAAGTTGCTCTACAAGGGTCCAAGACTTAGGCAGAATAACAACTTACAATATTTCTAGATGAGTTCAAACGTATATCGTGGCAAAGACGCACCACACTACACCCTTGGGCATGCTGTGATCCTTGGGTATTTGACCATTGGTCTGCTTGGCGGGTCCATCCTTCAATGGTTCTGGTTGAGGGCGGAGAACAAGAGGCGTGCCAACGGCGAGAGAGATCACTGGGTACAGGGCTTGGATCAGCAGCAGGTCGAGGCATTGGGAGACAAGAGGTATGCCCTGTCCACTTGATATAGTATAGCAAGAAGAAAAGCTAAACACAGTCCTACGGTAGGCCCGATTTCTTGTATACCCTATAGAAGCACGTTGGGAAGGCTACAAGCTTGGCTAGGATCTCGATGTAGTAGTGGTGAGTATACCTACTTTATCTTCTGAGTTAACGGTGTTATGACTCATTACGAATGCTATGATTTGGGGGGGATACTATGAACTTGCCATGCCGATTGGGAAAGGGAAAAATGGTGCCCATGTCTTTCTGGATTTCTCGAGTTTAGTTACACTGTCTTTCTGTTATGTATAGTTCTACGCCAATTAGTGTCCGCACACTACCGTTTCCAAAAGTGCCGCTTTTCACTGACAAGTCAGCATCAGCAATGCTATAGATTCTGCCTAAACTATGAAAGACTACAAATCAAGCTAGAAATTATAGCTCTTGAGTTGATATTTCATCAGCTGGGAAGCCCTAGAAGATTGGAATGGCATTGATACACAGTATTGTCATATAATTTTGTATGGGAAAGGTCGATACTTGGCAACCTCAACATCACAGTCAAAGGAGTATAACTTCTATAGAATCACATGAATTGACTTAATTCTCTATTATGATGTTTCAAAGATGATAATTTCTGCCCCTGAGAGTACTATTTTTAGGTCAAGGGCAGTTCTTCATTAATTTTGGCGTGAGATTGCTAGGTGTGCGTAGGCTAATGATACGGAGGTATACTTTGGTTGCACCGAATAGATTGAAATGAAACAATACCCCCCCGATTGTGATTTCCTGATACCAATGCGAAGCTGCTTTCCCACTAAGTTATTTTTTTTCCAACCCTCTTCATCTATCGAGCACGTCGAGCGCATTCATGTGAATACCAAGTCTCAAGAAAGCCTTTCTATTCCCAATATCGTCTTTTTTAGGGTTCAGAAAGGGCACGAGAGCCTGCAATGCCATGATATAACTATCGAAGTTCCTCCACTTTATCCCGTTACCCTCATTCGCATATCGCCAACTTAGCCAACTCCCCTCCCACCTTCTCCAACCAGCCCCCTAACTCCTCCGCCGAAACCCTCTGCGTATTGACCTGTGCCTGCAAATTCCTCAAACTGCACGCCCCCGGAATCTGTATATCAGCCCTCTGCGCCAAAAGCGGCCCAGGAATCCCTTCCGTCTCCTCCCCAACTAACGCATTCCCAATTGGGCCTGAAATTTCACCCCACAGCTCCTCACCGACGTCTAGGCGCACGGCGAGCTCGAGGTCGGTTTGGAGGACTGAGAGCGAAGAGGAAATTTGGGAAATTGTAGATATAATTTGTGTGTAGGCGTTTTTGATCTCGGACAGAGTGAAGTTCCATGAGTGGAGG
>Ga0307511_10000770_pt1 | contig 34194 bp, 24 predicted proteins | sample 13_EM_MG_FD_200266 | JGI IMG/M metagenome (GOLD analysis project Ga0307511, IMG submission 200266) | Populus trichocarpa ectomycorrhiza microbial communities from riparian zone in the Pacific Northwest, United States - 13_EM | ecosystem: Host-associated > Plants > Roots > Unclassified | place... | reverse complement strand
GGTGGGTTGCTCACCGCTGGGTGCATGAGCGCGATGGCTGGCATCTGTCCGAGGGTCATTGGGAGCGACGCTGACGGACGCTGGACCGGGCACTTCGGGCGCGGGCAGAGCCGCGCCCACAACTCAACACTTCGGGAACTGCTTTGCGGCATAATCCGCGACCTTAGTAGTAAGTCATATCGGGTTACCGATGGGCAGTTTCCGCACTGGCGCGCGCGCCGCTGCTTTCCGGTGCATATTCACGTGCTGCGTGCTCGCCGGCATAGGCGCGGCGCATGCGACGCCCGCCCCGACACCGATAATTCAGACTCTCGATCCGACAGTTGCGGACGCAACTGCCTCCGAGGTCACCAGCGGCTCGCTGGACTCGCGCTTCACAACCGCGAGCTTCCGGGAGTCAGCTTCGCGCGGCGAGATCTTCTGGCTGCGGATCCGAAGCGACGGCTCCCCCGACACTAATGTCATTCCCGTCCTGGTGGTCCACTCGGGAATGTTGCACCAAATTCAGGTCTACCCGGCGGGCTCCGACCACCCGCTGCCCGCGGCGGCGCATATTCCGGAATTCGGCGGGGCCCGCGACGTCGCTTACGTCCTGCCTACCGGCCAACGCACCGTTTACGTGCGCGTCGAGCCGCCGGGAGCCGGATTCGGCACGCCGCGGTTTTTCATTTCCACGCTCTCGAAGTTTCTTGTCGAAGGCGCGAGCGTGGCGCGAATCGCGACGCTGACCTTCGGCGCGCTGGCCGCAATGGCCACGGCGGGGCTGCTGATGTGGGTCGTGCTCGCCGAAAAGACCTTCCTCCTTTACTTCACGTTGTTCGCCCTCGAGGCACTGTGGGTTGCGTACTTTTCCGGTCAGGGCTTCGACTGGCCCTGGCTGTCCGCGGCAACGCCGCTGAACGGTTACACCTGGAATGTGCTGTCAGCACTCTGTGGCGCCGCGGCTTGCCTGTTCGTGCGGGAAATTGCCGATCTACGCCGCGCCATGCCACGCCACTACACGGCGTTCGGCTGGCTGGCCGGGGCATTCGTGCTGCTGACGTTCTCAAACATCATCAAGCTGATCGGGTTCCAGGACCTGATCAATGGCATCGGGAATATTCTTTTCGCCGGGTCCGCCGTGTACACCCTGATAGTCGCGTTCGTCGCGTGGCGGCGCGGGAACCGCTCGGCCGGATGGTTCCTGATTGCGTGGACGCTGCTGGAAGCATTCACGATTGCAACCGCGGCCCGGCTGCTGTTGGGCGCCGGGCGCGCCGACGATCATGACCGGATCATCTACTTCGGGCTGCCACTGTCGATAGTCGCTGCGGCACTCTTGATTGCGCTCGGTATCGCGGATCGGTTGCGTGATCAACGACGGGCTCTCTCGGAGGCGGAGCGGCATGCGCAGATCGATTCACTGACCGGGGTACTGAACCGCCGCTCGCTCATCGAGCGGCTGGATGCAGCCTGCCTGCGCGCCCGGGCTCGCGGGCTGCCCATCTCACTGCTGTTCATCGACCTGGATCACTTCAAGGAAATCAACGACTCGTTCGGCCACCCCGCGGGGGATGCCTGCCTGGCGGCCATCATTCCACCCATCCAGGCCGAGCTGCGCCAGTCAGATGTCATAGGCCGATATGGGGGCGAGGAGTTTGTCGTCATCCTCAGCAGCGCGGATACCGCGGCAGCCCGTCCGATTGCGCAGCGCATCCTCGAACGTGTTGCCGGTGTACGCGTTGAGGGATTCGGAAAACCAATCGCGCTGACATGCAGCATAGGCGTCGCCACGAGCGACATGCTGGGTGTCTGGGGCGAGCATCTCATCGCCCAGGCGGACGCTGCGGTTTATGCCGCAAAGAGATCAGGCCGCAACCGGGTGCAGATCGCGGTGCCGATGGCGGCCTGAGGACATCGCCCGCATCCCGCGGGCCATCACTGATATCTTCCGTCGCTTCACCGTCCACTCGGCACGAGTGTCGCATGGCGCATGGCGCATCCTTAGTAGTGTTCCTGGCCCAGGTAGTCACGCTGCTGGTATGCGGCAGGCTCATGGGCGAGCTCATGCAGCGGATCGGGCAGCCGTCCGTCATGGGCCAGCTCATTGCCGGAATTCTCCTGGGTCCGTCAGTCCTTGGAACCTTGCTGCCCTCGGTCTCCCACGCACTATTCCCTCCAGGCGCCGCTCAGAAAGCGATGCTGGACGCTCTGTCGCAGCTTGGCATTCTTCTCCTGCTGCTCATGACGGGAATGGAAACGGATCTGTCCGTCTTTCGCGATGCCCGCCGGAAGGCTGTCAGCATTTCTCTAGCGGGCATCGTCCTGCCATTCACCTGCGGCATCGTTCTCGGCGAGTTCCTGCCGCAGTCCATGCTGCCGGATCCGGCGAAACGAATGATCACCACGCTCTTTCTGGGCACGGCTCTGTCCATCTCTTCGGTCAAGATTGTTGCGCTCGTCGTGCGGGACCTGGGATTCCTGCGCAGGACTGTCGGCCAGGTCATCATTGCGGCGGCCATCATCGACGACACGCTGGGCTGGGTGATCATGTCCGTGATATTCGGACTCGCGGCGCACGGCGGAGTTGATTTCACCGCCGTGACCAGCAGCGTCTTCGGCGCCGCCGCTTTCCTGGCGATCAGCTTTACCGTCGGGCGGCGCCTCGTCTTCCAACTCATCCGCTGGGCAAATGACAATCTCGTCAGCGAAATGGCAGTGATTTCCGTCATCCTGGCAACGACGCTGTTGATGGCCCTGCTGACCGATGCAATCGGCGTGCACCTCGTACTCGGAGCATTCGTCGCGGGAATTCTGATCGGCCAGTCGCCCATACTGACGCGGCACATCTCCGAGCAGCTGCGTGGGTTCATCATCGCGCTGCTCATGCCGATCTTCTTCGGCACGGCCGGGATCTCGACAGACCTGGCGGTGCTTGCGAAACCGGAACTGATGCTGCTCACGCTGGTCCTCATCGGCCTTGCGAGCACAGCTAAGTTTTCCGGTGCTTTCCTCGGCGGCCGCCTGGGAGGCCTGAGCTACTCGGAGTCGCTGGCCGTAGGCTGTGGGATGAATGCCCGGGGCTCGACCGAGGTCATCGTGGCTTCCATCGGATTGTCCATCGGGGCACTCAACCAGAGCCTCTATACGTCGATCGTCGCCATGGCCGTGGTCACGACTATGGCCATGCCGCCGATGCTGAAATGGTCACTGCAACGGCTGCCGCTGGACCCGGAAGAAAAGGAAAGGCTGCAGCGCGAGGAGTTCGAGCGCCAAGGCTTCCTGAAGCACATCGAGCGCCTGCTGGTGGCGGTCGATGACAGTCCGAGCGGCAAACTGGCCTCACGCCTGGCCGGATTGCTTGCCGGCGTGCGCCGGATTCCAACCACGGTTGTGCGTTTCGACCCGGCAACGGCCGATGAGGATGCTGCGGCGGAGCGCACTGAGGCCACTGTGAAAGCGGGCGCCGACCAGGCGACCGCGACCGCAACAGACAAGGTCGACATCACGACACGTACCCAGAAAACCAACACGCTGGAGGCGGCAATCGCCGCTGAAGCGAAGAAGGGTTACGGTCTTCTGGTCATCGGGCGCGACCCTGCAATCACGGCTGACGGCTTCGATCCCCGGATGACCCGGAGTGTCGCGGCTTTCGGCGGCTCATTTGCAATCGCCATTGCTCGCCCCAGCGGCGTAGACGCGCCTGAACCGCTCAATATCCTGGTACCCATCAGTGGAACGAGTACCTCACGGGACGGCGCAGAATTAGCCGTCGCGTTGGCGCAAGCCTCGCAAGGCCCGGTGACGGCACTGTACGTCATCAATCCCTCCAGACGGTCACGGACCCTGCGGCAGCGGTTCGGTACTGTGCTCGCACCCGAAAACGGCGCTGATGCTGCCATTCGGGAGATCGTCGAGCTGGGCGAGCATTACAATATTGAAGTGCGGGGTGTGATCCGCTCGGACCGTGCCACCGAGAAGGTCATCCTGAAGGAGATCGAGTCCGGCAGACATTCGCTGCTGGTGATGGGCGTCAGTCCGCGGCCAGGCAGGCAATTGTTCCTCGGTGACGTGGCAGCAGAAGTCCTGCTGCGCGCGAAATGCTCCATCCTGTTGGTTTCGGGCGAACACCGGCAAGCTGCCGCGCCTGCGAATCAAACCTCACAATAGCTGACTCAACAACGTCCTTGCCGAGACCACCACGGGGCCGGCCTGCTCGAAACAATCAGTTGGCGAGAACTGCCCGTTCAGGACCACGTGGAAGGCATGTGGCGCCCGCGTGCAGGTCTGGAAATACCGCAGAGCTGGATTCAATGCCGCATCGTGAGCAACGGCGACCAGGAACCACGGGCGGCGCTCGCGCAGCACCAGGAAATCAACTTCCCGTTTCAACTTGTCGCGCACATAGCGCAGCTCGAACTGGCCGAATCCCAGATCGGTCCACCCCTGCACTGCTTTCAACAGGTGGCAGGCGACGAATGTCCGATCGCGGGCTTTGGTGTCCGTGACACCCGACCAGTCCCGCAAGAACCACTGCGGCTCCTTGCGCAGCGCCTTGGGCACGCGCGTGAACCAGGGGTGCACGCGAAAGCCGTATTGGAGCTCGACCAGCAGATCCATCCAACGCCGGACGGTATCGACACTGACGCCCAGCCGGCGGCTCAAGTCAGAATAGATCAGATGCGTCGCGGAGCGCTCCGCCAGGAGCAGCGCCAGCTTCTGCACGATGGCAGGATCACGCACCGCTGCGAATCTGAGCAGGTCGCTGTCGAGCAACTCCTGTTGGCGCTTTACGCGCCAGCGACGCGTAAAGCGCGGATCACGTTTCGCGAACGGCTCGGGGAAACCTCCGTGCTCCTGCAGCGCGGCCCAATCCACGTCACTGATGAGCGCCGGCGCCTTTACGGGGGAATCTGCCGGCGCAGTGCGGACACACTCACCAACACTCCACGGATGCAGGCGCAGGATATGGGAGCTCACCGGCAAGCCGCTCCCGGGCCCGCGTGGCACATCGAGTGTAGTTACGACGAGGCGCAGGCGCGCTCCATAACGGGTAGCGCCAAAATGAGTGTTGAGAGCGCGCAGCAGGCCTTTCCAGTTGCGAGAGCCATGCAGGTTGTCGATCACAACCGTCACTTCCCGCTCGCGCGAACGCTCCAACCCGAGATGTTTGATGATGGCCTCAGGCCCCTCGAGGATGACGAGCCTGCTGGCGAGGTTATTCCAATCGAGAAACTTCGGTGACAGCGCGCTGCACGCTGCCGTCTTGCCGACGTGTCGCGGCCCCCCGACGATGAGTGTCCGCGTGCGCGCCAGGCGCTCGCGCAAGACTTGATCGTGATGCCGGGCGTGCTGCGCCATACCCATCTCCGCCGCCATCGAAGCTCGAGGACCATTTTACGATTTGATCAGAAAATGGTCCAAGGAAGCGCCGGGCGCTGCCTCGCCAGGGAGCCGCCGCAGGCGCGGCCCCAACGCAACACATTGCCGCCGCGGCGCGCACGCAATCCGGACTCGGTGTATGTCCTTAGGGAGCCAAAGCAATCCAACGCATGGCCCGCGCCGGCGTGATGTCACATTGCATCAAGGCTGCCGCGCGAACCCAACTCGCTCACAACATATTGATTATAAAGGGGATATTTTTATGACAACGGTAGTCAAAAGCGCGCCGTATACGTCCCGTCGAATCCAGCCCAGGCAACCATCGGGCCTGGCCGGCGTGACCCATGGCGCGTTCGCGACAATTTAAAACATCGAAGGTTCATCCATCTGGGGGGTATACAAGCGTCGCTTCTGGCATACTTTGCGCCGATCGCCCACGTCCGTCTCGTCCTTAAGTGCTTTCATGCATGGTGGATCATCAGCCGAACCGAAAGCGATCAGGTGACAGGATCTACGGTTCTTTGGGCTCGTGAGACACACTCTCCCTGACCTGACTGGTGTTCCTGCCGTGTGAAGTGGCCAGGGCAGTCAACCTTTTAAATCTGCCCGACTGCTTCGAGTTGTTTGGAGAGTGACTAAATTTATGGCCAAAATCTATGTAGGCAATCTGCCTTTCAGCGCCAGCGAGGCGGACGTTCGCACGTTGTTCTCAGCGCATGGGACTGTCGAGTCCGTGTCGCTGCCGACCGATCGTGAGACCGGACGCCCCCGCGGATTCGGGTTCGTCGAGATGAGCCAGGCCGATGCGGCCCGGGCCATCCAGAGCCTGAACGGCCACGACATGGGTGGTCGTCAGCTGCGCGTCAACGAGGCTCAGGACAAGCCCCGCACGGGTGGTGGCGGCGGACGTCCAGGCGGCGGTGGCGGCGGCGGCTTCCGTGGTGGTAACAGCGGCGGTGGTGGCGGTGGCGGACGCGACCGCTGGTAAGTTTGCTTTCATCGATCTTAAGTGATCGAAGGCCCGGCGCAAGCCGGGCCTTTTTTATGGGTGATGAGTTTATTTATGGCTGGGGTCACGCTTGCCCTTGGGCCATCCCCCATACCGGCAATGCCAATGACAAATGCGTTAGCTAATATACGCAGCCTACTTTTGCGCCAGCCTTTCCCTCAGCCATGAACAGTTCTTTGCGCGATCAGCTGCTGGCCGCCGGCCTCGTCACTGAAAAACAGGCGCGGCAGGCAGCCCAGCAGGAGCAGCAGCGCCAGTTCCGCGATCGGCCCCGGCCGAATCCCGGCCAACGCCCAGGCGCGAGCCCGAACCAGGGCCAGAACAGGGGTCCTGCGCAGAACAAGGGCCCTGCACAGCCGCAGCAGCCACCCTCCCTCAAGACTCAAACGCAACAGGCACAAGCGGCCAAAGTCGCGCGTGACCAGGAGCTGAACCGGCGGCGCGAGGACAAGGCTCAGCGCCGCGCGCGCATGGCCCAGATCGAGCAGATCATCGAGCAGAATCGCGTGCCACGGCTCGAGACCGAGGACTTCTACAGCTTCATCGATGGTAAGAAGATCCGCCGCATGGCCGTCGACGCCCAGCGGCGTGAGCAGCTCACACGGGGCGAACTCGTGATCGTGCGCTACAGAGGACACTACGCGGTCGTCCCGGCGGCGATCGCCGAGCGCATCCGGGAGCGCGACGCGAACATGGTCGTTCCGCTCGTGCAGCCAAAAACGAGCTCCGAACCGGACGATGCATACAAGGACTTCGTGGTTCCAGACGATCTGATGTGGTGATCGTGATCCGGAATGATCGCTAGGCGGACGGACGCCCAGCGGCACGGGACGCCGCGTACGCGATCACCATGCCGACAAGGAACACGTGCGAACACAACTCGCCGATGACGTTCCCGACCTTCATCGGGGACGGCTTGATCGCCGATAGCGGCACTACTATGAAACGCATCGCGAGAAACATCAGTACGCCAAAGAGTGCACCTGCGATGAGCACCCGGCGCGTCAGGAACGGGAAGCGCCGGCTCACCAGGTAGTAGATCGCGGCCGCGCAGACACAGATGAAGAAATGGAAAAAGGCGCCGAGGGTGGCGCTCGCAAGTCCCATCTGGAACGACCCCCGGCCCAGCACCCCACTGGCAATGAATTGCAGAATCCGCAGCGGCGTCGCGCCCTGCGGCCCATACCACACGAAAGCAAATGTCAGATCGAGGGCTCCGGCCAGCAATCCACCCGCCAGCACCCAGCGCAGGCCGTCGCCGATGGCCGTGGGAGCCGTGCGATTTTGGAATGTGCCCGTCGTGTCCATGTGCCTGCCCGTCGTCTCAATGTGCCCTACGCTAGTTGAGGTAATTCCTGCGCTGCAGGTCCACTTCACGGTAAAAGTGGGGGGCCTGCCTGGCTCCACTGAGGATTCGTATGTATCTGGCCGCCGCCGACCGCTATAAATCACTTCCCTACGCCCGTTGTGGCCGCAGCGGACTGCAGCTGCCGCGAATTTCCTTAGGACTGTGGCAGAACTTCGGCGACGGCGCCCCGCTCGAGAACGCGCGGGAGATGGTGCTGAAGTCCTTCGATCGGGGCATCACCCATTTCGATCTCGCCAACAACTACGGGCCGCCGCCGGGCTCCGCGGAAGAGAATTTCGGTCGCATCCTGGCCGCGGACCTGGCTGCCTACCGGGACGAGCTGATCATCTCCACCAAGGCAGGCTACCTCATGTGGCCCGGCCCCTACGGCGAATGGGGCTCGCGCAAGTACCTGCTGGCGAGCCTCGATCAGAGCCTGAAGCGCATGGGCCTGGACTATGTCGATATCTTTTACTCCCATCGTTTCGACCCGAATACGCCGCTCGAAGAGACCCTGGGCGCGCTCGAGACTGCCGTACGAAGCGGCAAGGCGCTCTATGTTGGAATCTCCTCCTACGGGCCGCAAAAGACCCGTGAGGCCGTGGGTATCCTGCGCGCAATGAAGCTTCCCTTTGTGATCCATCAACCCTCGTACTCCATGCTCAACCGGTGGGTGGAGAAGGACCTGCTGGCGGTACTGGAGGCCGAGGGACTCGGCTGCATCGCATTCTCTCCCCTGGCACAAGGTCTGCTCACCAACAAGTATCTGCAGGGTGTTCCGGATTCCTCGCGCGCGGCACAGAACGGCTCTTTCAACAAGGGCATCCTGACCGAGAAAAACCTGGCGAACGTCCGGGCACTGAACGCGATTGCACAGCGGCGCGGCCAGAGCCTCGCGCAAATGGCCATCGCCTGGGTGCTCAGAAAGCCTGTGGTCACCAGTGCACTGATCGGTGCGAGCCGCTGGGCGCAGGTCGAGGATTGTCTCGGCGCGCTAAACAACCTGCAGTTCAGCCAGGGCGAGCTCGATGAAATCGACTCGCATGCCAATGACGGCGGGTTGAACATCTGGGCGGCATCGAGCCAGTCGGGCTGACAGCCGCACACCATGCTCAACTTCACCGACGTCACCATACGACGCGGACCTCGTGTTCTGTTCGCCGGCGCCACCTTCGGACTGTTCCGGGGCGAGAAAGTTGGAATCACGGGCGAGAACGGCAGCGGCAAATCGAGTCTGCTGGCGCTCGTACGCGGGGAGCTGCAAGCCGATGCCGGCATGTTCGAAATGCCATCGAACCTGGCCATTGCGCACGTGTCACAGGAGCTGCTCGCGACCGCCCAACCGGCGCTCGAGTTCGTCCTGGATGGCGACGCCGAGCTGCGCGCCATCGAGGAATCCATTGCGGATGCCGAGACATGCGATGACGGCCTGAAACTCGGTGAGCTTCATGGCCGGTATGCTGCAGTGGGCGGTTACGACGCGCGCAGTCGCGCGGGACGTCTCATGCACGGTCTTGGTTTCACCACTGCGGACGAGTCCAGGCCGGTAAGTTCTTTTTCCGGCGGGTGGCGAGTGAGACTCAACGTTGCGCAGGCGTTGATGTGCCGCTCGGACCTGCTGTTGCTCGACGAGCCCACGAATCACCTCGATCTCGATGCCATCCTGTGGTTGGAAACCTGGCTGCGCGACTACCCCGGCACGCTGCTGCTGATCGCACACGATCGCGAATTTCTGGATCGGATCGTCAATCGCATCGTCAACATCGAACATGCCCGGGCGCGCGCCTACCGTGGCAACTATTCCTCGTTTGAAGATCAGCGCGCCTCCGAGCTGGCGGAGCAATCAGCGCTCTATACCCGGCAGCAGCGCGAAATCAAACACATGGAGTCGTTCGTCGAGCGCTTCCGTGCCCAGGCAACCAAGGCCCGGCAGGCCCAAAGCCGGCTGAAGGCGCTGGAGCGCATGCAGCGCATCGCGCCCGCTCACGTGGATTCACCGTTCGAGTTCTCGTTCGCCCAGCCGTCCAAGCTGCCCCGGCCGCTGCTGGCATTGGAAAACCAGTCCGCGGGTTACAACGGGCGCGCAATTCTCGAGCGCGTCAACCTGACACTGGGACCGGGTGCCCGCATAGCGATCCTGGGCCGCAACGGCGCTGGAAAGTCGACCTACATGAAGTTGCTCGCCGGGGAGCTTCCCGCGCTGGCGGGCACCCGCACCGAGGCACGCGACCTGAGCATCGGTTACTTTGCGCAACATCAGCTCGAGCAACTGAACGTGAAGGAATCGCCGCTCGACAACCTGCGCCGCGTGGGAGCAGAGCTCGCCTCCCGTGCGACGGAGCAGCAGTTGCGCGACTTCCTCGGAGGGTTCGGGTTCCGCGGCGATCGTGTGTTTGAGCCTGTAGCGCCATTCTCGGGTGGAGAGAAGGCCCGACTGGTGCTCGCCCTGACGGCGTACTTGCGCCCCAACCTGCTGTTGCTGGATGAGCCCACCAACCACCTGGATCTTGAAATGCGCCAGGCATTGGCCGTGGCGTTGCAGGATTACGAGGGCGCCGTAGTGCTCGTCTCGCACGATCGGCACCTGTTGCGTACCGTAGCCGATGAGTTCATCGTCGTGCACCAGGGTCGGGCAACCCCCTTCGACGGTGATCTCGAGGACTACGCCAAGTGGCTGGACGAGACCGCGACAGAAGCCGCGGCACCTGCCTCACAACCGCAGGCGGACAGCGCCGAGTCTCGCAAGCAGCGCAAGCGGGAAGAAGCGGAACGCCGCAATCGGCTGACACCTTTGAAAGCAAAGATAGCCCAGTGTGATGACGAGCTATCGCGCCTCGCAGCCAAATCCGCCGTACTTCAAGCGCAGCTTGCCGCGCCCGACATCTACGCTGCTTCGTCAAAGGACCGCTTGAAGGAACTTCTGGCGCAGCAGGCTCAACTGGCGCGTGAAACGCAGAAAGTCGAGACGGCCTGGCTCGAAGCCTCGGAAGCGCTCGAGGAACAAAGCAGGGAGCTCAGCTGATGGGTGCGCTATGAGCGCCACCTACATTCCAACGTGGGACCCGGTCTACGAACGGGGCGACATCCTCGTTCCTCTCATACACCTCGCGCTGGCGGTCGGCGTCACCATTCATGTGCTGCTGACCAAACGCGAGGCGGGCTCGAGTGTTGCCTGGATCGGGCTCGCATGGCTCGCACCTATTCTCGGCAGCGTGCTGTACCTGTTGTTGGGTATCAACAGGGTGCGGCGCCGCGCCTTGAATCTTCGCCGCCCGCGGCCAGTCTCCCGGATCGCAAAGTCGGCACGCGACGCGAAACGCGATGACCACCTGGCGTCGCTGGAACGAGCCGGGCAACGCATCACCGAGCGACCGACCGAAGACGGCAATGACATTCACATACTGCGAAACGGTGACAACGCCTACCCGAAAATGCTGTCCGCCATCGAAGCGGCACAACACAGCATCGCGCTGTCGAGCTACATCTTTCGTGCTGATGCCGCCGGTAACGAATTCATCGATGCGCTGATCCGTGCAAAGCAGCGCGGCGTTGAGGTCCGGGTGCTCATCGATGGCTACGGTGGAGGATATTTCACGTCCTCCGCTTATCGCCGTCTGCATCGCGCAGGCGTCCCCGCTGCGCGGTTCCTCCATTCATCGCTGCCCTGGCGGATGCCGTTCCTCAATCTGCGCAGCCACAAGAAAATTCTCGGCATCGACGGCCGGGTGGTCTTTACGGGTGGACTCAACATCGGGGCGGAGAATCTGACCCAGAGCCACCCGCCCCACCCGGTATTCGACACGCATTTCAGGTTTGAGGGTCCCGTCGTCGCGCAACTGATTGAGGTCTTCGCGGCTGACTGGCTGTTCGCGACGGGTCAGCGCCTGACGGGCGATGCGTGGTTTCCCCCGCTCGTGCCTGCCGGTGACAGCACCGCCCGCGTCGTCACTTCAGGTCCGGACAACGACCTGGAAAAGATCGAGTTCATGATTCTGCAGGCGCTGAGCTGCGCGCGAACCTCGGTCAGGATCATGACGCCCTACTTCCTGCCGGACGAGCGGATCATCACCGCGCTCTCAATGGCCGCCTACCGGGGGGTGGAAGTTGACCTGGTCGTGCCTGAGCACAGCAATCATCCCACCGTTGATTGGGGCTCGCGGGTACAGATGGCGCCGTTGCTGGCAGCGGGTTGTCGCGTCTGGACTTACCCGGCCCCGTTCAATCACTCGAAGCTGATGAGCGTCGATGGCCTGTGGGCGCTGGTGGGCAGCGCCAATTGGGATGTGCGCAGTTTCCGGCTCAACTTCGAGCTGGACCTGGAGGTCTATCACTCCGGCGTCGTTCACCAAGTGGACGAACTGATTGCCGCACACCAAGGCACCCGGATCAGCGCGAGTGCGCTCAGCGGCCGGCCGCTCGTTTTGCGCCTCAGAGACGGCGCCGCGCGACTGCTGGTGCCCTACTTGTAGGCTTTCCAGGCTTCATCGATCAGGTACGCGTGGATGTTCTCGACATCCTGTTCCCTGAGCACATCGTCGAACGGTTCCATACCGGTCGGAGCAACGGCGCCGCGCAGCACGATGTCCTTGAACGCTGCATGCAGGCCCGGGGAAAGATTGCGCAAGTCGGGCGTCACACTGGGGCCAAGCACGTGGCAGCGTGAGCATTCCTGGACGAACTTGATCTCACCAGCATGAATGCTTTCGTTGCTCGCCGTCTGTGCTGGTGGCTTTTCCAGCGGCGTATCCATCCGTGGCGCTGGAGCAGGGACCGCGGGACCGCCCAGTTTGAACGCGATGATGCGATTCGCGTTCTGATACTTCGAGGCCGCGCTGCTCGGCGGAATGGTGCCCACGGTGATCGCGGCTCCTCCGTATCCCGCCTGCACGGCAACGAACTGCTCGCCGTTCACGGTATAGGTGGTTGGCGCCGCCATGATGTGGCTACCGGTCGGAACGACCTTCAGTACCTTGCCCGAGTCGGCCGCGTAAACCCACAGTTCGCCGTTGCCACGGCCTTGGAACACGAGGTTACCCGCGGTGCTCATCACACCCCCATCGTAACCGCGCACCCCGGAAGAGGTCTCGTGCTCCCACACGGTTTTCCGGGCCACAGGATCCCAGGCGCGGATGAGCTCGCGCACCAACTTCTCCTTGCGGGTGGCGGCAATGGATTTCAGATCCGGCAGCGGTCCAAACAGATGGCGCAGATCACTCGCATCGTAAGTGTCGTCCGGAATGATGCCGTTGGCCGTGAAAAATCCGTCGATGTACTTCACAGCGCCGCCATTGCCGGCCATGTCCACCCAGACGCTCGGCACGTCGAGCACAGGGATATACACCAGGTGTGTCGTAAGGTTGTAGGACATCGGGTTCCAGGTGTGCCCACCCGCCCATGATGGGTACACGTTGCCCGGCTTCTTGAACCAGTCACCCTGCTCAGTCAGGTGCGGCTTGCCGGTCTTCGGATCGATGCCGGATGCCCAATTGACATACGTGTAGCTCGCGGCGGACAGCAACTCGCCCGACTTTCGATCCAACACGTAGAAAAAGCCGTTCTTGCAGGCTTGCATCACAGTCTGGCGGGGCTGCCCATCGATCACCATGTCAGCCATCACCAGCTTCTGCACCGAATCGAAATCCCAGCGATCGTGGGGCGTCGTCTGGTAATGCCACGCGAGCTGACCGGTGTCGGCATGGACCGCGAGAATCGAAGCGGTGTAGAGCTCATCGAGATTGGACGGACCCACCTGTCGCGGATCGTAAGGCGCTGCGTTACCCGTACCGAAGTAAACGAGGTCCAGCGTGGGATCGTATGCGAAACCATCCCACGCGGTTCCTCCCAACTTGTATACGGGGTCCCGAGGGGAATCCCAGGTCAGGGCAGCGGCCTTGATCTCGGCACTCTCGTACGCGCGTCCGGGTTCCGGCGGCACCGTGAAGACTCGCCATTTGAAGGCCCCTGTGGCGAAGTCATACGCAGAAACATAACCCCGCACGCCTCCGCGACCCATGTCAGAGCCGCTGTTGCCGATCACAACGACATTTCCCGCTATCTGCGGAGCCCCTGTGCTCGAATAGGGCATTGCGTGATCGATGATCGTGTCGGCATCCCAGACTTTCTGGCCCGTCGCCGCATCGAGCGCATGAAGGCGCCCATCGACGGAAGCGACGTACACCCTTCCCTTCCAGACCGCGACGCCGCGATTGACGAGATCACAGCAGGGGTGCCTGGCAGCGAGGTGTGTTGCCTGTGGGTCGTAACGCCATAGCTGCTTTCCCGTGGCTGCATCGACCGCGTACACATAGCCCCAGGTGCCGGAGGTGTACATCACACCGTCGATGACGATCGGCGTCGCCTCCTGGCCGCGGTAAGTGCCTAGATCGTACTGCCATGCAAACCCGAGCTTGCCGACATTCCTGCTGTTGATCCGGCCCAGCGGCGAGTAGTAGGTGCCCTCCTGGTCGCGTCCTGCGGCGAACCAGTTGCCCGGCTCGGCCGCAGCCGCCTTCATGCGTTCGGCATCAACGAATCCTGGTAAAGAGCGCAAAGGGGCGCTACCTGGCGGCCGTGCCATGCTGGTTGCGACCAGCAAAGTCATACACGCGAGCGCCGCGCCCGCTGCGCGCATCAAGCTCGCACCTGCAATCCCGCCGGAATCAAAAACTTGCCGAGAACCTCGAAGGCCCCATGCGCCAGCCAGGCCATCAAGGCGGCTGGAATCGCACCCGTCAGAATCGTCGGCACATCGTTCAGTGAAAGTCCCGATACGATCGGCGCGCCATAACCTCCTGCCCCAACCAGCGCGGCGAGTGTCGCGGTTCCGATGCTGACAATGGTCGCCGTTTTGACTCCAGCCAACAACATCGGACTGGCCAACGGCAACACGATACGGAACAGGATCTGACGGCCGGTCAGGCCGAACGCCCGCGCGTTCTCCAGGTGCCGGGGATCGATGGAACGAATGCCCGTGAAGGTATTCAGGACAACGGGTAGAAGGCTGTACAGACACAAGGCCACCAGTGCGGGCTTCGCTCCGACACCAAACAGTGGAATCAGGAAACATAACAGCGCGAGCGACGGCACCGTCTGGATCATGGCGCTCAGGAGCAGGATGGCCTGTCCTGCCGCATGATACCGGACCGCCGCAATCCCGAGCGGCACGCCGATGACGATCGAGAACAGCAGCGAGATTGCCACCAGCGACAGGTGCTCGACGGTCCGATGCGCGATCCCTCTGCCGAGGCTGTCCGACACTCGCGCCTGTGCGCCGCGGAAATCCGCTGCAATCTGGGCGTAGCTCTTCTTTTCTATGTCCGCCTTGGCATTCATGTCCAACATCGCGTTCTCGTCGATCGTACCCTCGAGGCGGCGCAACGCCTCCCATTGCGCGGGGTATCGGTCTACGAAGGCTTTGCGTGCCACCCACACCGCCTGGTACACCGGGAAATAATTGAGGTCATCCTTCAACACGCGCAGGTTGAACTTGCGGATCTTCGCATCGGTCGAATAGATATCGATCACATCCACCGCATTCTGATCGATGGCCTGGTAAGTCAGGCTGTGCTCCATGCGGTTGAGGTTCTTGGGATTCAGCTCCAGGTGATACTTCGCGGCGAGTCCCGGATAGCCGTCGGCGCGGTCCATGAACTCGTAGCTGAAGGCCGCCCGCAATTTTGATTTCAACCTGATGAGGTCACTCACGGTCGCGAGTCCATTGTCGCGTGCGAACTTCTCCCGCACCGCGAGCGCGTACGTGTTGTTGAATCCCAGCGGATTCGACATGACCAGGCCCAACTTCAACAGCGCCGCCTGGATCTGCTCCTGGGACTTGAGTGTCGGGTCCTTGATGATGGCTTCGGTCAGGGTCCCCGTGTAGTCCGCATAGACATCGATCGCACCGGTGGTCAGCGACTGAAACAGAATCCCCGTGCTGCCCATCCCGAGCTTGCGGGTGACCGGCACGGGCGGTGAGGAGGCTTCGATTGCCTGTGCCGCAAGCTCGCCGAGCACATACCCTTCCGTGAATATCTTGGAGCCCACCACAATGGTCTGGGCCGAATGTGCGTTTCGGCCGGCGAACGCACACAGCAGCGTGGCCAGGCACAGCATATGCCGCGCACTCAACTTCACGCCACCGCTCCAACATCAGGCAGAGTGCGCTGCGCGTTTATGAACAGGCTCACGAACGGATCAGCCGGCTCGAGCAGCAGCTCGCGATACGTGCCCGTCTGAATGACACGCCCCTCGTGAAGCAGGGTGATGCAGTCGGCGAGAAACACCGCCTCGCCAAGATCGTGAGTCACGAGCAGCACCGTCTTTCCCAGGCGTTGAAATATCGACTTCAGCTCCTGTTGCAGGCTGCTGCGGATCAGAGGATCCAGCGCCGCCATCGGCTCATCGAGCAGCATCACGGGCGGATCCATCATTGCGGCGCGCATGATGGCCACGCGCTGCTTCTGTCCGCCACTCATTTCATGGGGGAAGCGCTCCAGGATCGCGGCATCCAGGTCCACGAGAGCACGCAGCTCCTCCACCCGGCTTGCAATCCGGGCAGCCGGCCAGTTGCGCAATCCGGGAACCAGCGCCACGTTCTGCCGGCCGCTGATGTGGGGAAACAGGCCGCCGTCCTGCGGCACGTACCCGATCCGGTCGGACCATTCGGTCGGTGTAAATGAGAGCAGCGCCTGGTCATTGATTTTCACGTATCCCCTGTCGAAGGGAATCAGCCCCAGCGTCAGCCTCAACAGGGTGGTCTTGCCCGAGCCGCTCGAGCCGATCAGCGCATGGGTCGCGCCCTGCGGGATCGACAGGCTCACATCCGACAGAACGGTCCTGCCCTCAAAGGACTTATAGATATGTTCCAGCTTGAGCATTGACGGGGGCCTGGCCCTGTGCGGTTCTGTCGGATGAGACGTCAGGTTGGTAAAATGAGCGCGCAGCTGCCCACAGGCCTCCCAAGGACGACGAGTTGAAGTGTAACGCATCCAGGCCTCTTTCAGTCCCACCTGCAGGGCAATGAAGTGGCACTCGGGAGGCGAGCATTTCTCAAGCTGTCGGGCGCTGCCGCGATCGGCCCGTGCCTCGAGCCACTAGTGGCCGCCGCACCTCGAGTCGTACCCCAGGCTGATCCAACCCACGTCCTGCGGATCCGCAAGGCACGGGTTGAATTGGCGCCCGGCCGCCTCATCACGACGCTGACTTACGACGGGCGGCTTCCCGGGCCGCTGCTACGAGCCACTGTTGGACAGCAGATGCGGGTTGATGTCTACAACGAGACCGACTCGGCAGAGCGGCTATATTGGCACGGGATGGACACTGCCACAGCCGCCTGCGTTCCCGCTCATTCCGTGCGCCGCATGGAATTCACCCCGGCGCGGCCCGGGCTGTACTTCTATCACTCGCTTGCGATCGCGGCCGCCCATCTCGACGCCGGGCTGTACAGCGGCCAGGCCGGCGGACTCCTGGTCGAGCGCGGCTCGCGGCCCGGCGAAAACAAACCCGCCGGGTGCGATCGCGAATGGGTGGTGGTGCTGAAGGACTGCGAGCCCTTTATACGGCGCACGCGTCGGGGCTGCGAAATCGGCTACGGGTCGTTCACCGTCAACGGCCGCATGCCCGGCCAGGGTGCACCGGTGCGACTCAACTCCGGTGAGCGCGTGTTATTGCACGTGTTGAACGCCAGCGCTACAGAACCCTGCAGTCTTGCGCTCCCGGGCTGCTCATTTGAAGTGACGGCACTGGATGGAAATCCCGTGCCCTCACCGGCGAGGGTTGCCAGGTTGCAGGTGAGCCCGGCGGAACGGATCTCGGCCTTTGTGCAGACTCAGGGGGACCTGCACGAGCCCGCCGGGTGGAGTGTGCGCGATGCCGGTGCGGATGGCTGGGATTACACTCGCTTCGGCTCGGGCTTCGGTGCCGGCGCCGGAGCCCGAGCCGGAAGAATTTGCGAGCCCGATGCGATCCTCGACATAGTGTTGACCCGGCATGATGCGGCACGCAGTGGCTTCAACAGTTGGTCCATCAACGGTGCGAGCTTCTCGGCGACCGACCCGCAGCCCCTGTTCCGCCTGCAGAGCGGTTTGCGCTATCGGCTGCGGATCCACAACACCAGTGACGAGATCCTCCCGCTGCACTTGCAACGTCATCGGCTGCAAATCGTGAGTGTTGCCGGCACGGCGAGCGCGGGAGTTCTCAAAGACGTTGTGACTGTCGGCTCCCGGCAGCAGGTGGAAGTTGACTTCGTGGCAGACCACCGGGGCCCGGCGCTTCTCTACTGCACCAGGCAGCTGCACAGGGACTTTGGACTGATGGCCCTCGTCGAATATACGTAGTGCTGTCGCCGGCGGCGGCCTAGAACTCGAGCCATTCTGCGTCACCGCCGTTGGCGAGGGCCTTCGGGACCTGAGTGCCTGCTGCCCTGGGACTCGTGGCGCCGGGACTGGGGGGAGTCGTGCCGCTGGCGCTCGTCGTACCGGACCTCGTCACGGCGGGCCGCGTCGCGCTCGCCCTATTGGCACTCCTCGCACCGGTCCTTGTTGCGCCTGCGTGTTGTCGGGTCGGCGACTTCGTCTCTTCGTTCCAAGGTCGGGCAGACGCTCGACGCTCCTTCGCGGCCGGGATAGTCGCCTTAGGCGCGGTATATGGCTCAAGTACCGGAAGCGTCCCCTGGTGGGAATCGCCCGAGTTGTACCGGTCCATCAGAGCTGCGAGCCGGCGGGCCTGTTCGGCCATTGACTGTGAAGCGGCCGTAGCCTGCTCGACGAGCGCCGCATTCTGCTGCGTCATCTCGTCCATCTGCATCACAGCCTGGTTGACCTGCTCGATACCGGCCGACTGCTCGCGTGAGGCGGCGGCAATTTCCGCAACGATGTCGCTCACCTTCTTGACCGACGTCACGATCTGGCCGAGGGTCTGACCTGACTGGGTTACGAGCTTCGACCCATCCCCGACCTTTCTGACCGAGTCCTGGATGAGCTCTTTGATTTCTTTTGCCGCGGTGGCCGAACGGCCTGCCAGGCTGCGCACCTCGGTTGCGACGACTGCAAAACCGCGGCCCTGCTCGCCGGCCCGTGCCGCTTCAACCGCAGCGTTCAGCGCTAACAGGTTGGTCTGGAACGCGATCTCGTCGATGACACCGATGATGTCCGCGATCCGTTTCGATGCGTCGTTGATTTTGGCCATGGCATCGACGGCCATCCCGACTACCGCGCCGCCTTTCTCCGCCTGATCGCGCGCAGCGGTGGCGAGTTGATTCGCCTGGCCGGCGTTGTCCGCGTTCTGTTTCACCGTCTGTGTCATTTCTTCCATGGAGGAAGCAGTTTGTTGCAGCGATGAGGACTGCTGCTCGGTCCGCTCCTGCAGGTCGAGCGTTCCCTGGGAGATCTCTTCGGCACCGCTCAGCACCTCGGCGGAGGCGCCTTTGACGTCGGATACGATCGTCGCGACGCTCTCAAGCAACGCGTTTACCGACTCGGCCATCTTGCGCAGGTCGCCCGTCTTGGCTCCCATCCCGACACGACGCGAAAGGTCTCCCTCGGTCGCTGCCGCAATCACTTCCTGTACTTCGCCGAACATTTGCGTGACTGTGACCAGCAGAAGATTGACTGCCTCAGCCATCTTCAGCATCTCGCCAGATGCGCTCGACGTGTCGACCCGCCTGGACAAGTCACCGCCATTGACAGACTTGATGACGTCCTGCGTCTGGGCGACGACGTTCTGCATCTGCTGCGCGAGATTGACCTGTGCCGTCACATCGCTGGCGAACTTAACCACCTTACAGGGCTTGCCTCGGGCATCCAGGATCGGGTTATAGGTCGCCTGGATCCAGACCTCCCGCCCACCCTTGCCGATGCGCTTGTATTGTCCGGCATCGTACTCACCCCGCCGCAGTTTCTCCCAGAACAACCGGTACTCGTCGCCCACCCGGTAGAGGGGGTCGGCGAACATGCTGTGATTGCGCCCTTGGATCTCCTCCAGGCGGTATCCCAACAGCGTGAGGAAGTTCTCGTTGGCCGTGAGAATGGTGCCCCGCAGATCGAATTCGATGATGGCCTGCGACTGGTCGATCGCTGCCAGCTTCCCCTGCATGTCCGCGAGCGGACTCGCATTCAGCGTCTTTCTAAACATGAGCCTGATTTCCCGTGCAATGCGAATGGGGTTCACGCAGCCTCGACAGTGGGCGCCAGCCCTCGGGCTTCCGCTGAAAGAGCGGCTACTTCCGTTCCGATGAGCCGGTCAATGTCGAGCAACACAGTCATGCGCTCGCCGACCGGCAGGAACCCACGGATGTAGTCAGTTGCGCGGATCGCTCCGAAATCCGGCGGCGGCCTGATGTCCGGGGCGTTGACGTCCACAACATCCGAGACCCCGTCGACCACGACTCCGACTTCACACGCGCCGGCTGGCGAATGGACCGACAGTACGATGATGACAGTCAGCGCAGTGTATTGGACCTGCTCGAGAGCAAACCGCATGCGTAGATCCATCACCGGCACGATTGCGCCGCGCAGATTGACGATACCCAGCACATGGGGCGGCGCCTGCGGAATCTTCGTAACCGAAGTCCAGCCGCGGATTTCCCGGACGCGCAGGATTTCGAAGCCATACGTCTCGTTGCCGAGCTCGAAGGTCAGTACCTGTTGAGTAGCCGCATCCTTGTGACGGGCCGCCTTGGCCGGGCGGTAAGTTGCCATGATTGAGTACCCTCGTCGTCGGTTGATGCACCCCGCACAAATCAACACCGAGCTTGACGCGTCGGTGCAGCGCAAGAATGCAATGCCTGCGGCACGCGCAAGCTGACATATGTCATGTTCTGAGCATGATGCGCCGCATTGGACCGGGCCGGCGCCGGCGGGTAGACCGATTATGTGCCTATCGCACCTGCACAAATTGGCTGTATGATGAGTGATCCGCCAACACGAGGTGAGGCCATGCTCGTTGTGACTACTGAGAACGTCCCTGGTTTCCGCGTCAAAGAGGTCAAGGGACAGGTCTTTGGCGTCGTGGTCCGGAGCCGCGGACTGGGTGGCAACATCATGGCGGGTCTGCGCTCACTGGTTGGTGGCGAGATAACAGAATACACACAGCTCCTCGAGGAGGCCCGCCGGCACGCGGTTGATCGCATGGTCAAGAACGCACGGGTCATGCAGGGAAACGCCATTGTGATGATGCGTTTCGACTCCTCGGAGATCGGCCAGACGATGAGCGAGATCGTGGCTTACGGCACCGCCGTTGTGCTCGAAGCTGTGAGCTGATCATGCTGCGCGCGGCGGTGTTGATCTTCGGGTGCCTGGTTCTGGCGTTAGGCGCTTACCTCTGCGCCAGGGGCGAGGCGCACGTCGGCGGCGTGCAGACGCTGATTGGTGGCGCCGTCATAGTGCTCGCAACGCTGTTCGAACGCTGGCGCTATCACAACAGAAACGCCTCCGACGACGGCGGCGACTGGCAACCTACGGGCGAGCGCTTCGTAGATCCGGAAACTGGCAAGAATGTCGAGGTCCTCTACGACCCGCAGAGCGGCGAACGTCGGTACAGGCCGATCGGCGGCGGGCAGGACCGACCCTGACTGGCGATTGTGCGTCGTCAGGGGCACGATCAACTTCGGCTAAGTTGCTAGCTACCCAACTCGGGCTTCAAGCAATGCCAACACTTCGGCGCGCGCAGCCGCCGAATGAACCAGCAGCGCCAGCACGTCACCGGGACGTGCCCACTCCAACGCACAGCGTGCTGCATCCACTTCAGTCATTCTGAGCGGCAACGCTGACTCGGGTAGGCCGGCGCTCAGCAGAGCGGCGCGAATGATACGAGGTACCTCCCCTTGCTCACGGCCGCGAAGGTGCCCCTCGTTTTCCTTCACAACGACGAGATCTGGATGGAATTGCGCTGCGACCCGCGCCAGCTCCTCGATTTCCGTGTTGCGCCGATTGCCTGCATGCCCCAGGAGCAGACCCAGTCGCCCCGCACTACCCCGCAGATGCTCAGCGACACGCAGCAGCCCACGCAGGCCTTCGGCGTTATGAGCGTAATCAAGCACAACTCGCACGCCCCCAACATCGAACCGCATCATTCGCCCGAGGTTGTCTGACGGCTTTGCGCCGAAACGCGCGAAGACAGAGACGACCACAGGGACCGCAATCCCCATCGCGACCGCAGCCAGCGCGGCGCCGGCGAGATTAGCGATGTTGTACACGGCGCTGCCATCGACGGTCAGTGGCATTGACGTGATTGAACCCAAGTCGTGCTCGAGACCACTGTGAAACAAATACAGCCGGCCATTGCGCACGCCGCACGTGGACTCACCATGAGAACGACACTCAACTAGAAATCCGTCGTCTGCATCGAGCGCAAACCATCCTAGAGGCGGGCAACGACCGTACCGCTCAGCCAACCCGCCGACCTTTGCGCGCAACAGCGGGTCGTCGGCGTTCAACACGAGCAATCCGCCGGGGAGCACGACTGCACCGACCGTGAGCTTCACGTCCGCCAATCCATCGAGGTCGAAGATCCCATACTCGCCGAAGTGGTCCGAACTCACATTGGTCACCAAAGCAACCTGCGCCCGTGACACCGCGATTCCCCTGCGTAGGATCCCGCCCCGCGCCGTTTCGAGAATCGCCGCTTGTGCGCGCCGGTCGCGCAGGGCCAACCGCCCGCCAGCCGGTCCGGAATAATCCCCGGCATCAACGAGATCGCCGTCGAAAAATACGCCGTCAGTCGAGCTGTAGGTTGTGCGCCACCCGTGGGCGCGCGAGCAGGCCGCGAGCAGCCGCACGGTGGTCGTCTTGCCGTTGGATCCGGTCACCAGGGCAGTTGGAATGTCGTGCAACGTAGCCCATGGGACATTATCTACCGCTGGCAGGTCTGTTAACGGAAAGTCGGTTCCGCCTGCACCGGCGCCGAGCGTGAGAAGCGTGTCATCGAAGACGTTCGGCAAGTCTCGCGCTGTTGCAGCCGCGATCAAGGGCTGCAGGCGCGGGCGCTTCTCGGAGGCCGCAAGTCGCTCGAAGCGGGCGAACGCGGCGGACTCCTCTAACACTGGCGGAATCACGGAGTGACGATCGTCTGCATCCTCCAATGCTGCCTGGTGGAGCGCTTCCTCCAGGAAACCCCAACGATCGGGATCGTGCTCCCACAGGGCGGAGCACAACGCCCACTCGTTGACTTCAGTCGCCACAAACAGTTGATCGCAGGGCGCGGCGAATGCCAAAGAGGCTCCGGGCCGATGCACTCGCGCCACGGTCTCCGAACTCTCCCAGCCCAGCCGTCCCCGGGCTCGTGCAACGCGGCTCCGCCACTCATCGAGGAGCCAATCGTCAGCCACGTCGGCAATTACCTCGAGCACCGCGCCGGTGGAGGCAAAAAACAGGTTAGCGCCGGTGAGACGCCTCGAGTCTTCGAATGGCAGCGTAGTCGTGACGCTCAATCCTCTGCATCAGGTGCAACCCGCACGCCACGCTCGTCTCGAATCAAACCTTCGGGATTGAACACGGTGGGCGGACCCTCGCCAACCAGCGGAACACCCTCGGCAATCTTCCGGCTGAGCTCGCGTGCCAACGGTTTGGACGCGGGTACTGGCGGAGCGATCACGCCTGCCGGTTTGAATTTGGTGATCTGCTTCCACGAGCGCGCCAGCGCATCCGCGAAGATGAGCAACAGATCACCCGCCTCGCCCCTGTTCAGCGCGGCCGTGATCGCTTCCTGCTCATCGGGAATGACCGAGATCGCATCCTCACGAACGCCCGCGGCACGCAGCGCTTGCGCCTGGATCCGGGGTACTTCATCCGGCGCCCGATCGCGCAGGTTGTCATCGCGCCGGCAGATGTAGTGATCGAAGCGGCCCGCAACCGCATTTGCGATCGCCACCAGGTCTTCGTTGCGCCGGTCACCTGGACCGGCGAGCACTACGATACGCCGGCCCGTCACATCCAGGCGCTGCGCAAGGTCAGCCATCACCGCGACCGCATGCGCATTGTGGCCGTAGTCGAACAGCACCTTGAAGGGGTGCTCGTTGAATACATTGAGGCGGCCTGGAGCCTGGAAGAACGTCGAATCGAACGTGCGCAACCCTTGCCGGATGGCATCGAGCTTGATTCCGATAGAAAACGCCATTGCGGCTGCAAACATCGCGTTCTGGACGTTATGTGTGGCGCGGCCCTCGAGCGTCGCCGGAATCAGATGAGTCCAAAGCAGCGGGATGTGACCGCCGCGGTCATAGAGCGTGATCATCTGGCCATTGACACCTGCCTCGAGTGCACATGCCCGGCCACCCGCGCGAATGTGCTCGCGTACCAGAGTATGTTGCGGGTTCATCGTGACGTAGCAGATGTTCTTCGCTTCAGTATGTCCCGACATCTTGAGCACGTGAGGATCGTCGGCATTCAGGACGGCGCAGTCAGTTGCAACTTCCACTACGACCCGTTTGAGCTCGGCGAGCTGCTCGAGCGTATCGATTCCCTTTAAACCCAGGTGATCGGACTGGACATTCAGCACGGCACCCACGTTGACCTCCCTGACTCCCATGCCCGCGCGGAGCAAGCCGCCACGGGCCGTCTCCAGCACCGCGATGTCTATCTGCGGATCGGCAAGAACCATGCGTGCCGACACCGGTCCCGTCATATCGCCCGCCACGGTACGCTGGCCGTCTATATAGACACCGTCAGTGGTCGTCAGTCCGGGCGTATACCCGGCCATTTTCGTTACATGAGCGAGCATGCGCGCGGTCGTGGTTTTACCGTTGGTGCCGGTGACCGCTGCAATCGGCACGCGCGAGTGTGATCCCTGTGGAAACAACATGTCGATGACCGGCGCTGCGACATCGCGCGGCGTGCCTTCACTCGGTGCGACATGCATCCGGAATCCCGGCGCGGCATTGACTTCGCAGATCCCGCCGCCTATCGAGCGGTAGCTCTCGGTAATGTTCTTGGACAGGAAATCGACGCCACCCACATCCAACCCGATCGCGCGCACCGCTCGTTCGGCCATTTCGCGGTTGTCCGGATGAATGACATCGGTGACATCGGTCGCTGTACCGCCGGTGGAGAGATTGGCGGTAGACCTCAGGTAGACGACCCGGCCCTTGTCCGGCACGGAGTCGGATTGTAGACCGGCGCGTTCCAACATCTTGTGGGCCTGCGCATCGAGCTCGAGCCTCGTAAGCACTTTCTCATGACCCACACCGCGTCGCGGATCCGTGTTCACTATGTCAATCAGCTGCGCAATGGTGTGCTCGCCGTCGCCAACGACATGTCCGGGAGTTCGGCGAGTGGCCGCCACCAGTTCGCCGTGCACTACGAGCAGGCGATGGTCATCTCCCTCGAGGAAAGTCTCCACGATCACCGAGCGCGAATGCTCCCGTGCGACCAGGAAGCCCTGCGCGACGTCCTCATCCGCCGTGAGCCGGATGGAGATTCCGCGGCCGTGATTGCCGTTATACGGCTTGGTCACCACTGGAAACCCGATGCGGCGGGCGGCTCTGATGGCTGCGGCCTCCGTTTGCACGAGCTCCTGGGTTGGCACGGGCAATCCGAGAGTGGCGAGGATCTTGTTGGTTTCCTCCTTGTCGCTGGCCAGCTCGACCGCGATATGGGGTGTCCGCCCTGTGACGGTCGCCTGGATGCGCTGTTGGTATTTTCCGTGTCCGAGTTGGACCAGCGACTGGTCGTTGAGGCGCAACCAGGGGATTCCGCGGTTCTCGGCGGCCTTCACCAGGGATGCGGTGGAGGGACCCAGCGCGCGGCGCTGCGCGAACCGAATGAACTCATCACGCGCTTCGGGCCAGTTCCAACCTTCCGGCACCGTGTCTGCGACCGAGCGGTCAGCGAGGGAATCCCCAGCGGGGGCCGGGCGGATCTCCTCAGGCAGGAGGGAGCACAGCAGACGCAGACCCAGCTCGCCGGCGGCGATTCCTTCATCGCGCTGCGCATACTCGTAGACTACCGTGTAGACGCCGGGGCGCCCCGCACCGCGGGTTTTGCCAAACGTGACTTCCTCGCCCGCAATGTTCTGCAGCTCGATGGCTACGTGCTCGAGCACGTGGCCGAGCCATGTTCCTTCGTCCTCACGCATGCGACGGAAAAAGCCGCCCGGCTCACCGTACGAGCAGCCGTGTTCGGCCAGGCCCGGCAGGGCCAGTGCAAGGGCATCGACAAATCCGCTACCCAGGCGGCCAGTGGGCCACTGCTCGAGTTCGCCCAGGTCCAGTTCCAGCCGGATGACGGGAAAGCGTGCATGCAGTGACGGGCCAACGTAGACCGAACGATCCAGGATGCGCATCGGCTCTCCTCGGGGCCTGCGGCCCACGCCTCAGCGGGATCGCCGAAGGCGACCCGCGAAGATTAGCGGCGCTTCGCGCCGGTAAGAATGCGTCGCAGGCGACGCACCCTTGCTGCTGGCTTCGGAGGACCGATAGCCGCGGGCTGCACGAGGCCCCTATTCCTTCGGTCGAATCAACGCACCTGCCGCAGCGGTTCTTGTGTGCAAATTGAACGTAGCGCCTGCGACGAGGAAGTGCAACCGCAACCCGAGCATACAAACCGGCTGGCCGTCAGAAGCAGTATCCATGGAGGAGTAGCTGACATCCGATCCGTCAACGATGGTGATGCCGCCGCTGCCCTCCACCTCCAGCGTATCGTCAGGCCCGATAAAGGCTGCCGTGTCCTCATCCAGGCCGATGCCTACGGCAAACGGGTTGTAGGCCAGGGCGGTACACAGGCGCCCCAGGCGCTCGCGCTGGCGGAAGTGCTGGTCAATGATGAAACGATTCGTGAGCCCGAGTCCCGGGGCGAGCTTTACGCTCCCGGCAACAGCCGATGAACCTTCGTCACCCGAGGCGATCATGTGCTCACTCAGGATGCTGGCGCCCGCGCTCGTTCCGCCGACCGTGACGCCAAGCGCGTTGCGGGTTCGAATCAGCTTCGCGACGGGCGTACCACCGAGGAGTGTCGTCACTCGCAGCTGGTTGCCGCCCGTAAAGAAGATGCCTGTCGCCTCCTCGAGGCGGCGCAGGCGGCCGGGCTCCTGGCAGTCCCGGCGCGTGTCGAAATCCATGACAGTGGCCCGGGTGGCGCCCAGCTCGCAGAACAGTTTCTCGTACCGCGGCCCGGTCTCGTGCATGCGGCTCGCGGTCGGGATCACAACAATGTCGGCAGCGGCCCCGCCGGAAACACGCACGAAGCGCTCGAGAATCCGGGGGTCGTTTTCCTTGTTCTCGGCGCCGCCGATCGGAATGATCCAACCGCGAGTCTCACCCTCCGGCACCTTACTGGGCATATACCTTTCCGCCTTTCATCACGAAGCGAACGGCGCGCACTGACTGAATATTTCGAATGGGATCACCCTCCACGGCCACCAGGTCGGCTAACAGGGCAGGCTTGATACTGCCAATCTGGTCGCCCATGTGGAACGAGCGGGCGTTCCCTGACGTGGCTGCTATCAATACCTGGGCCGCGGGCATGCCCGCTGCCACCATCAATTCTATCTCACGAGCGTTCTCGCCGTGCGCGAACACGCCCACATCTCCACCCACGCACATGGTGACGCCAGCAGCTCGGGCGATGTCAAAAGCCTTACGCGCCTGGGCAACGGGGGGTGGCGCAGGATCGGCGCCATTCCAGCCGTGATAGCGGGCAACCGCGTCGGATGCGGCGAGAGTGGGGCAATAAGTCACACCGTGCTCTCTCATCAGCTTGAAGACTTCCGGCGTGCCTTCTCCGCCGTGCTCGATGGAATCGACACCTGCCAGAATGGCCCTGCGCATGCCTTCCGCCGTGTTCGCGTGAGCGGCAACAATCCGGCCTGCACTGTGTGCCGCCTCGACCGCAGCCCGCATTTCAGCCTCACTGAATGTTGGATGACTTGGCTCACCGGGACGCCAACGATAGTCAGCATACAACTTGACGACATCGGCGCCAGCCCCGATCTGATGCCGCACGGCCTGTACCAGGTTGGCGCCGTCCGCTTCTTCCGCGCCTTGCGGAATGACTACGCCCGCCTCGAATCCCTTCGGCCCGTAGGCTCCTGTTGCGACCAGCGCGCGAGTCGCTACCAGCATTCGCGGGCCTGGGATAATGCCCTGATCAATCGCCTGCTTGAGACCGACATCGGCATAGCCTGCACCCTCGGTGCCCAGGTCCCGGACTGTCGTGAAGCCCGCCATCAGTGTTGCCTTCGCAGCAACCGTGGCTCTTGCCGTCCGAAGAGCCAACGGCTCGTGAAGCACCTGGTCGTCCCACGGCGTCTCGTTGTAGGGATGGAGGAACAGGTGGGAATGTCCTTCGATGAGGCCGGGCATCAGCGTATCGCCCGACAATTCCACTACGGTTGCATCCGGCGGAGCAGCGACGGTCGGACCGGCTCCCTCGATCTTGTCACCTCGGACGAGCACTACCCATCCCTCGTGGGGCTTCGGGTCGACACCGTCGAAGACCCGGGCAGGCTTCAACAGGTAGACCGTTTCGGCGGCCGGGGCGGCCGCCGCGGCGGCGATGAATAGAGCCAGAGTCAGACTCGGAAGAAGAGTCAGCCGCCGCCTGATCATTACGTTCCTCATTGTTGTTGGCCTGGCCACGCCGCCGGTCGATCGTCTGGATACAGCGAAACTCATTTTAATCTCTCGAGTCGCTCAACATGCCCCTCCAGGTCGGCGGGGTAGAAATACACCTTGCGGAATTTGCCGTCCGCATAGCGTTGTGCCTGGTCGAGGAAATGCCGTGAGGCCGGGTCGCCGCTTTCACCGCCCACGCTGATCGCCCAGGCCTCGACCTTTGGACCGAAGTCGACCGAGGCGATGAAGCTGTTGCCTTTGTAGCCGTAGTAACACTTGGTTCCAGGGTAGCGTTTCGCCCCGAAAGCTGCGAGGGATCCCCACTGTGAGGAAGTAAAAGCGATGGGGATGCTGGGCTTCGTGTCGCTGAATGACTGCACGATGGCATCGTCGTTGCGCTGGAACCGGTTGATCTCGCCCCAGGGCACGGAGAGGCTGCCAAAATCCTTCACCAACCGATCCGAGGCTTCGGCAAGCGCCGCCAACCGCTGTGCATCGGTCGCCTGCTCTGCCATGTAGTCCCAGACGGTGATATGGGCGTCCTCGGCCGGCTGTGCGGAAGATTCCCACAGCGCTTCGCCCCAGAATACGGCCAGCGATGTGGGTGCCGAACCCAAGCCCCAGCGATAATCCCAATCACGCAGAAGTCCGATTGGAGCGCGCAACTTCGCCTTGCTCGAATCACCCTCAGGGAGCCGGTCGTACGACGCCAACAGCAGGGGCACGAGCCGGGCGAATGCGGGCAGGTAGGAATCGAACGCCGCAGAGATCAACGTCTGCGGTGTGAAGTCGCGGCTCGCGGTCAACACGCGGACCGCATGACTACCGCGCGGGTTCTCGCCGACCTCATCCATGTAGCGCGGGAAGCTCGCTTTCTTCGGGCTGTCGTCGCCGGCGGCTGTCCAGGGCCAGTTGTTGGTGTTCATGGCCCAGCCATTGGCCGGTGACAGCACCTGCGGCAGGCTCTCGAGGGTATGCAATCCCTTCCAGTCCGTCGCGGGATCACTGCCGTCCACGGGCGTGCGGTAGTCGAACCGGTCATCACGAACCGGCACGAATTGCGGATGCAGGTAGGCGATCTCGCCTTTCGAGTCGGCAAACAGCGTGTTATTCGAAGAGTTGGCCTGTAGCCGGGCGACCTTCATGAAGCTGGCGAGGTCCGTGGCCTTGGTGCGCAGAAAGGATTGCTCCAGCGCCGGCACGGGTCGGTTCATCAGCGCGAAGGCGATCCACTTGCCGCCTTCCTCGCGCACGATCGGTCCATGATGCGTGGCAAACGTCACGAAATCGCGCTTGGCCAATGATCCGTCCGCGGCTCGATATGACAACGTGAGGGTCTTCGTGGTCACGGGGCGCAACTCGTTGCCATAGCGATAGGACAGAGCGCCGTCGGCCCCGCTGACAACGCTTTCCGCGAATTCATCCACATTGTCAACACCACTCGAGGTGTGCATCCAACCGGCGTGTGCGTTGAATCCCTGGTAGATGAAAAACTGCCCCCAGGTTGCTGCCCCGTAGGCGTTCAGCCCTTCGCCGCTGGTCACCTGCAATTCCGAGCGGAAGAAGAAGCTGGTATGTGGATTGATGAGCAACAGCGCATGCCCGTTCTTCGTATGCGAGGGCGCAATGGCAAAGCCATTCGAGCCCTGGGGCTCGTTGTAGGTCAGCCCCCTCTCAGCCTGGGTCATCGCCATGCGCTTGTGGCTGTAGAAGGCTTGCAGTTGCGTGAGCGGCACGCGCTCGATGTCACCGCCGATGCTACCCTCGGTGAAACTCAACGCCATCCAGGGCTCGAACTTCGTGAGTACGCGTGGGTGGACTTCTGGATGAGTCGCCAGGTAGTAGTTGAGGCCATCGGCCCAGGCCTGCATCAGCTTCCTGAGCCAGGGCGGGCTGCCGGCATAGTCCGCCTTCAGTATCTGCGGGTCTATGTACAGCCGCTGCCGCAGGTCCTTCCAGATCGCCTCATCTCCGTCGGCTTCGGCAAGCCGTCCGAGGCTGGTGAGGTAGTTGGTCTCGACACGGTTGAAGTCGTCTTCGGCCTGCGCGTAGATCATGCCGAACACGGCATCGGCGTCGGTACGACCCTTGACGTGCGCGATGCCCCAATCATCGCGCGTAATCGTGACCCGGGGCGCCTGCGCTGCCTGTACTGGCCAGCAGATCGTTGCTGCAAGGAATGCAGCTAGAGCGGCCCGTATGAGCATGGTCAGCCTATTAATAGCCATCCCTCCAGCGTAGACTTTTTTCAGGCCGGCTGAAATCGTCCTCGAGGGTGCATTGATGAGATCTCTTGTTACGGTGTTCGCAATCGTCCTCGTGTGCACGGCTCATACAGCCGCGGCGGCACAGGCATTCGATATCCTCATTCGCAATGGCCGCCTCATGGATGGCACGGGATCTCCGTGGTACTCAGGCGATATCGGCATCCGTAATGGCCGCATTGCCGCGCTCGGACGCCTTCACGATGCGACCGCCAAAACGACTATCGACGCGAAGAATCTGCTCGTCACCCCGGGCTTCATCGACATGCTCGGCCAGTCGGAGATGACGATCCTGGTGGAACCCCATCTGCCCTCGAAGATCTTTCAAGGCATCACCACCGAAATCACCGGCGAAGGCAACTCGGCAGCGCCCATCAGTGACCGGACGATCGAGGCCGACCGCCCGGGCTACGAGCACCTGAAGATCAACCCCGACTGGCGCACGCTGTCGCAATACTTCACGAGGCTGGAACGTCAGGGTCTGGGCATCAACCTGGCAACGTACGTCGGCGCAACATCCGTCCGCCGGGTCGTCATCGGCGACGACGATCGCGCCCCCAATCCGCAAGAGCTGCAGCAGATGAAGCAGCTGGTTGCCGACGCGATGCACGACGGTGCTTTCGGATTGTCAACTTCGTTGCAGTACGCGCCGGCGCCCTACGCCAGCACCGAGGAATTGATCGCACTTGCATCCGAAGCCGGCCGATATGGCGGCATCTATTCGACACATATGCGCTCCGAGCAGAACGGCATCATGCAGGCCCTCGACGAAACCATCCGCATCGGTCGCGAGGCGCATGTGCCCGTCGAAATCTGGCATTTGAAGACCGCCGGCAAATCCCAATGGGGAAAGATGAAGGAAGTGGTCGCGAAGATCGAAAACGCCCGTGCGAGCGGTGTTGACGTGACAGCCGACACTTATGCCTACACGGCTTGGTTCAACAGCTTCTCAGCGTTCGTACCTCCCTGGGCACACGACGGCGGCGGCGCGAAGTTGATCGAACGGATGAAAGACCCCGTGACGCGGGCCCGGATCCGCAAGGACATGACGACTCCATCGACGCAATGGGACAATGAGTGGCTCGCCATCCCGGGCCCCGAGTCGATCCTGATCTGTGTCGTGCAGAATCCGGCGCTGCGCCCACTTCAGGGCAAGACCCTGGCCCAGGCGGCGGCTTCCCGGCACCAGGATCCTATCGATGCTCTGCTGGACATTCTGATCGAGGACAAAGCCTACACGTCGGTTGCGGTGTTTGGCATGGAGGAAAATGACGTGGCAATGGCACTCGCCCAGCCGTGGGTCGCTATCGACAATGACTCGCAAGGAACCGCGCCGACGGGCATTCTGGGACAGGAGCATCCTCACCCGCGTGCTTATGGGACTTTTCCGCGTATTTTGCGCAAATACGTCCGCGAGGAGCACCGGTTGACTCTGCAGGATGCCATTCGCAAGTTCACCTCACTGCCTGCTCAGCGCCTGGGATTGACGGATCGCGGTGTCCTCAAACAAGGAATGTGGGCGGACATTGCCATTTTCGATCCTGAACAGATTCACGAGGTGGCCACCTTCGAGAACCCCAACCAGTTGTCCGTGGGCATTCAGTACCTGCTCGTGAACGGTGTTCCGGTCATTGCGGAGGGCAAGGCCACCAACACACTGCCAGGCAAAGTACTGCGCGGCCCGGGGTATCAGAAATGACACAAGATACGTTGCTGACGCTCGCCGAGCAGTCCAACTTCCGACAGACGGGGCGGATCGAGGAAGTCGAGCGCTTGAGCCGCGAATTTGCGGCGGTGTGGCCGGAGGCCGTCCGCTCGATTGAATATGGCCGGTCAACCGAGGGGCGGCCGCTGCGGGCGCTGATTGTCTCCCGCAGCGGCGCTTTGACAGCCGAGGAGCTGCGCGCGCGGAAGATTCCCGTTCTCATGGTTCAAGGCGGCATCCATCCGGGCGAGAGCGACGGCAAGGATGCAGGGTTCATCGCGCTGCGGGAGTTGTTGGCAGGCTCGGCCGCCGGCGGGGTGTTGGCCACCGGAGCGTTGGCGCCCGGGACGTTGGCGCCTGGGGTGTTGGACCCCCGGGTATTGGAGAAAATCGCGGTCCTGTTCGTACCCGCATTCAACACTGATGGCCACGAGCGCACCGGACGCTGGAACCGGCCCAACCAGAACGGGCCCGAAGAGACCGGCTGGCGCACGACGGCGCAGAACCTGAACTTGAATCGGGACTACACCAAGGCGGATGCGCCTGAGATGCAGGCCATGCTGCGCCTGATTGACCATTGGGATCCGCTGGTGTGCGCGGACCTGCATGTCACGGATGGCGCCGATTTCGAGCCCGACGTGTCGATCCAGGTCGAGCCCATCAACCAGGGCGATCCGGAGCTTCGCGCGAGCGGGCTGCAGTTGCGGGACCAACTCATCGCCAAACTGGCGGCGCTGGGCTCGATGCCTCTCGATTTCTATCCTGACCTGGCGAAGACAGACGATCCGTCGTCAGGTTTTGCGTTGACGGTGTATTCGCCGCGTTTCTCGACTGGATATTTCCCACAGCGCAACCGGTTTACGGTGCTCGTCGAAACGCACTCGTGGAAGGAATACGCATTACGTGTGCGAATCACACGCAACACTGTAGTAAGTCTCGCCTCGTTGGTCGCGGCGCACGGCGCTGAGTGGCTGAAGGTGTGCGGCCAGGCCGATGTAACTGCAACCGGATTGGGCGGGGCCGAGGTCACGCTGGACTACGTGACTCGATGGCGGGAGCCTGCGAGGGCCGGGGCTGCTTCCAGCGAGCGCGAGGACACTGCGGATGCGCGCGTGATCGAGTTTCGAGGTTACGCATATACACGAACTGAGTCTGCGATTTCGGGCGGGTTGGTCACGGTCTATGATCCGAAGACTCCACAGATCTGGCGCGTGCCCATGCGGGATGCGGTCAACCCTTTGTTGGTTGTCAGGGCGCCAGGCGCGGGGTACGTGGTGCCGGTTTCGTTTGCGTCGGTTGTCGGTCCGCGGCTCGAGGCTCATGGCGTTGCGTTCAAGCCGCTGGCGCGGCGGCAAGCCGCGGTGAGGGCCGGGACATTTAGCGCACAACGCGTGAGGTTCTCGTCAACTCCATTCGAGGGCCGGATGCGGGCTCAACTGGAGGGGGTGTGGAGCGAGCAGGCGGTCGACATTGAGGCAGGGGCCTTGTTCGTACCGATTGCCCAACCGTTGGCTCGACTGGTTACCGCCCTGTTCGAACCGCAGGCGCCCGACTCGTTTGCCGCGTGGGGTTTCTTCAATGCGTGCTTCGAGCAGAAGGAACAGATGGAGCCTTACGTGGCGGAGCAGATTGCCGCCGGCATGTTGGCTGCGGATGCGGGTTTGCGCGAAGAGTTCAATGCGAGGCTGGGGGTAGACCCCGAGTTCGCTCGCAGTGCCAGCGATCGGTTGGAGTTTTTTCTGCGCAGGCATAGTTCTTGGGATCAGCGGTACAATCTTTATCCTGTGGTGCGGGTGGATATGGCGCTTTAGGGGCTGTCGGGGAAGCTAGGTGCTGTGGTCCTTGGAAGGTCCCGGCACAGAGGTGGTGTCGTCAACGCATGCTGTTGTCGCTCTATCACACTTGCGTCGTTGCTACGGCATACCGATGCTCCGACTGGCATGTCGTCGCATTCGGTATGCCGTA
>Ga0307511_10000769_pt1 | contig 34207 bp, 52 predicted proteins | sample 13_EM_MG_FD_200266 | JGI IMG/M metagenome (GOLD analysis project Ga0307511, IMG submission 200266) | Populus trichocarpa ectomycorrhiza microbial communities from riparian zone in the Pacific Northwest, United States - 13_EM | ecosystem: Host-associated > Plants > Roots > Unclassified | place... | reverse complement strand
CTTCAACAAGGTCTGTCCGCCAGAATATGTCTGCTTCCCTCTGCTAACCCACAACTTTTCCTTCTCCTGTCTCACCAGGCTGTTGCGAAGCTCCGCGAGCGGTACCCAACCGTCGCTGATGTCCGCATTGCCCACGAGCCGCTGGTCCTCACCCAGTCCGACATGGACGCCAGCAACTTCGGCGTCGACGCTGCTGGACGACCGGTCGTCCTCGACTCCAGCGAGATTGGGTGGCTGCCCGAGTCCCTCGATCTTTACACGCTTCTCCGAACCACGGACTTTTGCCCGGAAAGTTGCCGTACACTTGTTCGGTCTCGACGAGACCACACGCTTGTGCGCGCAGCCGAATCTGGCTTCGATGGCCGGGGTGAGAACGCTTTTGGGCATGGCGGCTAGACCAAACCTTGGTACGTCCATTCACTCATATTGTTTGGAGAGTCGTGGTGACCGCATCTCCTAGATTTGGACAACAACTGCTATGAGAGGACCGGCAACTAGGTCTGATTCTCCACCGGCGTAGCACCGTCAAGCGTACAACTGTGAGCGACTCGGTCTCTTCCAGTATTTCTCCGATTTTTGAAGGTCGAAGTATTCTTTCATCAGACTCTCCACTCGTCTTTACTATTTAAAAAACTATATGTATCTCACTTTAAGCTCTCTTATTCTTAGTCTTGCTATCCGTCGGTACCTAGGTACACGTTCGTTTAGCACGAAGCCGTCTTACGATGGCTTATTTCTTCTATAACCCATAATCCAAACTAACTCTTCCAGGAATATCAATACAACAGTATTTTTCGTCAAGTGTATTTGGGGGGATTGATCCAGGCAAGAAGTCAAGGTCCGAAAACGTTAACTGGTCCCTGGAGTTCTTCTGTGTCTTGTTTTGGTGTGCGCACGGTTGATCCTCCTGGCCTGTTTTGACTCTGTCGTCAAAACATTCCGCCTAGTCGGGCCAGTCGACCTGCAGGCACCCACATATAATCCGTTCTACGCGCTTCCGTTAAACCACCCGGTCTATGGAACCGTACCGACGTGTCCGTTGAAGTTTTGTGCAATGTCCGATTGAATAATTACTGAGAGAGCGCGTCGAACGCGGGGTACATAAGACACACGTCTTTTCACCAACTCTATCAATTACAGGTTTTGACCAGCAAGGTTGCCTTTCCTCTTGACCAATAAGATCTGCCTCTTGGGTTCTACCCTATCTACCACCGCTCGTTCGCCACTTGTCTCAGTCTCCCCACCATTCATACCGGCATCCTCATCGCCATCATCGAAACTCAGAACTTCCATCTCCCCCCTCGCAAAACTCTGCCTTACACGCTTCTTGAACAACTGGTCGTTATCCTTCATCGGCTGATTACGCGTCTTCTTGTATTCCGTGTACGACGAGAACCTCTTCCGCTCGTCGAGCTTTGGCCGTTCGACATGCAGTTTATTCCAGACCGAATCAGGGTCATCGAGTCTTCCCCAGTGTTTGTATTCGCGATCTTGGTCTTCGACATTGGAGCTCGGTGGATTGGTTCGCGATCCGTAGGCGGAAGAAGGTCCAGCCCATGGTCCTGAGGTGGAGGATGTGAGGGCAGAAATGCTGTCCCTCCTCGTGTCTGGTGTCGACATGTCCTTGCAAGGCACAACGACGGATACACCTGACGTTGACGTCGGTGCTCTTTCCATCCTCGGACGTTCTTGCAAGACTCTCGAAGTGGGTGCGTCAAGTATGGGATCATGTTTGGATGGATTCCCGTCGCCCAAGGAAAGATCCGCGAACCCGCCATTCAGGGGGTAGTCGTTCCCCCCTTTGTCGACCAGTCCGTCATGAAATGTGAAGCTGGATGGGACATCGGGATCGTAGGCGCTTGCTCGACTGATCATGCGTTACTGGATGGCTACGTGCAGTATCCCAGATCGTAAGCGTACCTCGAAGGGAGTGACTGCAAACGCTGCTGGATAGCAACTTTCCGACGCATATGTTCCTCCGCTTCGTGCTCATCCAGCTTGATGCCGTAGACGTGTTCGTAGGCCAGCTTGAGATGAACGAGTGGATACGATGGATTTTCACATCCGGAAGTCAGATAAGCAGCCGAAACGACGACTCGAGAGTAGAACTCACCCTATATGCGTCGATGCGGGCCCACCCATCGTCACAGAGGACAAGTTGGACGAGACGAGGAAGAGAAGGGTATTCGTTGGGAGATAGTCTGCGAGGGACTTGAAAGTGCATCATGGTATCTGAGTGAGAGGGGATGAGCACCCCCTGTCGGGGTCGAGGGGGCGGTAATCCCGCCTACCCCTCTCTCCGGTCGGTACAGTCCAGGGTGATAGCTATTTCTGCCACCGCCCGGGGGCTTCCTTCCAAAAGGAACTCGACGGAGAAGCTTCCTTTCGTTTTCCGTCGTGGCCAGCAAGCGGAACCAACCAAACAACTCTTGGCAATATCTCTAGCGGAGAGATAGGATCCATCGAGCATAAGAGGAATGGGCGAACCTCACATCGGCTATGTACAACCGGGAGGGATAAATATAATCAAGGCGCACGAGCGTCAAGAGGTATCTATATACATCCGTGAACGCGGGCGCGCCTCGATGGTAGACCTGGATGCAGAGCCTTGATCTTCGCAGGCCACCTTCTGCGTATACGCAGCAAGCATATAGTGGAGCACCCCGGAGGAACGGGTCATCCAAGAGCGATTCGTTCGATATTCTTCAAGACCGTGTCTAAACCCTGACCGTATGGGCCCCAAAACGTCCGTTCGTGATTCGAAAGCTTTTGGAGCACGTATTCGGCTGCATCAATACCTTCGTTTTTGCCTATGCCTATCCGGAGTCTGTGGAAGTCAGGGGTTCCAAGGGCGGAGATGGCACTCTTCACGCCGTTATGGCCGTTAGCAGACCCTCCGAACCTCCAAGACACGACGTCAAGCTTATGGCCGAGCGAATCGTGGATGACAACCAGACTCTGGGGTGTGTGGAGGGTCTTGCGAAGGATCTTCTGGACAGAGGGGCCGGACACGTTCATGAGGGATTCTGCATGATAGACAGCGGGTGAGGGGGGGATAGGTTGAGCGGATTGGAACGTGCGCGGACTTGACTTGTAGAGCGTAAGCTCATAAGGAGCCGTTGGATGGGAAACTTGACCCCGCCCATGATGGCCGTGGACGGAGGTGTCGGAGGCGAGAGGGATCCCGAGACGGTTAGCGAGGGAGTCTATGATCAAGTGTCCGACGCTGGAAGATAAGAAGAGGTCAACACATGGTTTCGAAACGCTTGGATTGAGTTTGACCTGTGTCTTGTTGCCGGCAGAGGAGAATTGCCGAGACCGACGAGGATGAGACGGGGATGAAGGATGGTCATCAATGCTTCTGTTAGCCGAGCCCAGATCATTTTATCCCACTCCACATTCCCACCACATAGACGTCGACGACCGCAATGCCCACCTCCTCGCCTCCCACGTCAAACAGGCGACGGAAGTCGACGTCGACGGCGACCTCGCCCAAACGCAACTGCCAGTCTCTTCGAGTTTCTCTCGATGCACTCGACCCCTCCACCCAAACCCAAACCCCTTCCTCTATCCGCCAGCTTGTGCTGTCTCACCTTGAGGAGCTAGAGACCAGTCTCTCTCGTTTTCAGTCGCCGATAGACATGGACTCTCTCAAGTCTTCCACCGGAGACGCTGTGGAGGATGTCAGGGCATGGGCGAACGACGCCTTGGATATGTTACAGCAGATCAGATCCGACGTCTGCTCCCACCTACCGGACCTCGACCTCACCCTCTCTCTTGAGAACCTCGTCAGTCACCTCCCGGACGTTAAAGACGTTCGTTCACACCTCCCGGACATCAACATTTCCGACCAGGTTCGGGAGAAGATCGATTTACTCCGTTCCCACCTCCCAGATCTTCCCTTCCAGGCACTTCTCGATTATATCCCTGTCTTGACAGAACGCCTCGACTCACTACACACCCACTTGTCTTCCCCCGAAATAAACTTCACTGCGCCCCCTGTAACACCCCTCTTTGTGCTCAACGAGATGTTGGACAAGATTGTTACCTCGGAGCTATACCTCAACCTCAAGTCTTCCGAGAAAGCCGTAGAGGACATGTTCGAGAAGGCAACCCACGAAGTCAAGATTGCCGTCAAGAGGTCTCTAAACGGCTCGAAACTTATCAAGTACGTCGACCTTCCCAACGAATGGAGGAACAACCCGTTCGTCTACCGCGGGTACCGGTTTATACCCATAGACAAATGGCCCCTAATTATTCTCTCGCTCTTTGCGATCCACAACGAGACCCGTAAGCACACTCTCGGGTTTTCACCACGACCGAGGATCTAAAGCACGTACGGTCCAGTGAATATTCATACCCATCTTGTACCAGGGATGATCTGGTTGCGGAACCAGCTCCCAAGAATATCCACCTCGCCCGAGGACCTCCCGTCACTTCTCTTTACCTCCTCTGCCCTTCTTTGCCTCTTCGCTAGTGCTGTATGGCACACCATGTCAGGCTGCGCGCACCGTGCAGGGATGGTGATGTGCGCCCGCATGGACTACGTCGGGATCGGCTGGTTGATTTCGGCCAGTGTGGGGACGGTCGTACACTATGGCCTCTACTGCCATGAAACCCCAAGAGTCCTCTTCTTGTCGCTGTGCGTTGCCTCGGCCGTGCTGGGGACGTTTTTTCCGTTTATGGATTGGTTCAACAAGTTTGAATACCGGGTGAGCGTTTCCGGCCCTCACGACGCTCCGAAGCGGGTCTGACGGTATGATTCTAGTTGTACCGGATCGCCTTCTTCCTGGGACTGGCATTCTCGGCTGTCGCTCCTTTGGCTTACGTGGTTACTCTGTACGGTTTTTGGGAAACGATATCTTTCATCTGTAAGCGTCAATCCGCCCACCCCACTTTCCTTCCTCACGACCATTCCCTCTAGCCCCTGTGTTCCCATCCATTACATCCTACCTCGTTGGTCTCTTCTTCTACGCGACCCACTTCCCTGAATGTTTGTTCGCTGCCCGCGCTCGGTCCTCGTCCGACCACAGCATTTGGTCTTGGATTGACAGGCTCGGAGGGGGAAGTCACGCAATTTGGCACGGATTTATAGTTATGGCGATTAGCCAACACCGAAATGCGCTGAGTTCGTTGGAGGGGGGTATCGGTGGGATATTAAAGGCAGGTGGGTGTCCAGCCTACAGTTGAGTGTGGCACATTACGTTGTGTGTGGTGGGGTTAGGTTGGCGTGCACTCGGTGAATTCAGCTGGGCGTTCTAGATCACCAACGTCGAGATAGCGTTTCTCCGTTTCTTGGGTCAACATTTGGTGGCGTGATTTTATCTAGCCTCGCACTCGTTTTGCATATACTGAACATACTATCTCTATTCATTGTCCTTCATTTCTTGATATCTTCTTCTGGGTAATCTCGATTTAGACCAGTGGGCTATTCGGAATGATCATTCAGGGAGATCTTGGCGTCCACGCCGAGCCTTATGTACACCGCTGGGGCAAGGAACCCAATACTTTGATGTTTTGTGCGAGGAGCGTGGACGGTCAAACCCTAGAACGAGGGCGGAGGGATCTCTACAACGACGTTACAAACTTGCGGTGAACCATGGACTATATTACTATTATACACACTTGATATCGAAAACATGGTTCAGTGATGACGAGATGCTGTGGCTACACGAGAGTGAAATAGCAGTAGACGCTACGGGCGAGAGAGAGCAGTTGAGAGTGTGAAAACAAACAATATGAAGCAACACGGGAGGACAACAAGAGGACAAATAGGTGGGTAGCCAACGAAAAAAAGAATCGTGTGTTAGCTGAAAACTAAAGTAAATTCCAAGAAAGTGACGGTAGAAAGGATGCGACGCTCGAGAAACCCACGAAAGGTCGAAAGGCGCGCACGCGCAAAGCAGTGCCACGACACCGAGGAGACGAGACGGAGCGGGCGTGAGGATGAAGGCGCTCGGTGGATAGCTCGGACCCTAGTGGTTGTAATAAACCCCCTCCTGGTTCTCCATAACCACCCTAAGCCCCTCCAAGATCCTGTGCATCTTGCTCGTCAACGCCCCCGGCACAGGCCTCCAAAAGCTAGCCTGCAACCGCTTCGTACTCTTCTCCAACAATTGCAGATCGGACATTTCCTCCACAAGCTCGTCGATCGACGGCATTGGCGTCACATCCTCCAGCTGATCTTCAGTGATCTCGGATATCGTCGCTTGGTGGGGCGGGGAAAGTGACGAGGATCGTGAGGACTCCATGGTGGTGGAAGACGGTTGAGGGGATGTTGATGATCTCGGATGTCCTTGGTGTTCGCGATGGTATTGAGCTTGCTCCTGGCGGATCCGCTCAGCCCTGGACATCAGCTGAGCGTTCTTAATTGTTGGGCTCTTTAAAGCGGGGGGAATAAAAGGCGGAGGGGACTCCCTCTCGGGGCTGACCCCCATCGTGACATCCTCCTGGTCCAACTCTGTCGTGAGTGTTAGGACCTGGAACCAACATACCTGCGGAACCGAGAGTCAGTAATGTGCATGGACAACGAGTACCACCAACAAGGAGAACCCTACCGCCATGGCGACATCAATGAATGGGAAGTCCGAGTCGGCCAACCCTCTTGTGATCTTGATAGCCTCTTTCAGAGACTTCCTGCACCTTCTCCGATACACCGTTGATAAAACCTGGTCGTCGTCCCCTGGGAAAGCCTGTACGACCGACAATGCCTGTGAGAGAGTTCGCAGGAGAACGGCCATAGCGGTGTGGACCACGACCGTAGCACAACGAAGAATGAGGTGACCTTCGTGGTCGTCTTTGTGCGAAGCGATGACAGTCGGGAGACCCTCTATCGAGAAGAAATGTGAACTGATCAGCTCCTTGCACGATTGAATGACATCCTCTGTGATTAATAAGTCAGCGGCCAACGTGATGGAGAGGCATTTCGATACGGGTAGATGACGTACTTCCGTCCTTGTATTGCCTCTGCAAACTGAGCGCGTGGTTGAGGAGTATCAACCCTCGATTCCGCCACACGAGAGGCATCTGTGCTAGGGTGGGGTATGCGACCTGGATTCACAGGTCAACCTTGTAACCCTCACGTCATGCGCACCACGAATGGGGAAGGGCGTACCGGAAGCTCGTCAAAGAACTGTCGTTCAAGGTCTAACCACGACACTTCTGCTTCCCTCGCCAGACCGAACAGCTGCAGACCTGCGTCAGCCCCAATGAGTGACGCCAAAAACACAACGCGCTCGTAATCTGACTCGGAGAACTCCGACACGAGGAGTCCATCACTGTCAAAACCTCCTGTGGGTTCGGAAAGACCTTCGCGCACGTGTCGTGCCAGTACAAGCCTATATTCTGGCACGAACCGGATATCGTTCCTCTCAACGATAGCAAAGACGGATTTGAGCAGACGGCTCGCAACGTTTGTGCTCCTCCAAAGTAGAGCGTACAAGAAGAGCATGAATCGAATCTGAGCATAGGCGAAGGGGTCATCCAACTCCCCCTGCATCTTTTGGTCGGGTCCTTCGCAAGGATGGCGACGAGTTTGCCCTGGAATATGGAAACGTGGCTGGAATTGCTGCTGGGGGCTCCGATCCATCGCCTCGAGTGAATGGCAGACGGTATTTAGATGTAAGAGTTCCAGGTGATTCAAGCCATAGTCCTGTCTATTATCCTGGTGGAGGTGACAACCGATAACGAGGGCGATATGGATAAAGCAAGGGTGGACGAAGGTTGACGAGGTATCACCAAGGATGATCGCCTGGAGTTTCGCGACAGGGAGGAAGGTGGCGAACTGGATGAGATGTGCAACAAACTCGAACCGGCTAGGAAGGTTTCGGGCGCACATGCAGAGGGGACGGTGGAAGGATTACGAATCAGTTACCTCCCTTGAACGAGCATACAATATGGATAAAAACTGACAACAATAAACTTAGCGTATCTGGGCTGATGTTCTGGACCGAGAACATTCTTGGGTTCGCATTGGTCGCCATGTAGATCCGAATGATTGGGTTCGGTATCAAGCGAGTGTCTTGGAAGGAATAGTACGGACTCGTCGGGTCAGCTTGAATTGGGGGTTCACTTTGTGAGTGATGGTGTGAAACCTCATCGGAGGCGCGTGAGGTAATGACAGTTGATTTGAGTAGAGGCGAAGATGGGACAAGCGTTGTCGTGCGGAGGATGACGGATGTCTGGACCGTGTGTGCGGCCGGAGTGTCATCGCCGGAGATATCAGAGTGGCGCTGCTGCTCATGAAGGTGGGGTCGATAGTGGGAGCGTGTGTGGGACTGAAAGTGATCGAACCGTTTTTGAAGTGGTTGCACTTGAGAGAAAGAGGTGGAGGCGGTGGGGGGTGTATCTTGCGAAGGGATGGTTAAGGATATGTCGCCGTCTTTATCCGTGGGGTAATCGGACTGGGGTGGTGTTTTGAGAGTGATGGAGGACTGCAAGAGGAGGCGCGGCGGACTTTGACTAGAATCAGAGGTGGGATACAGGGCCGTACACGGCTCTAGAGCATCGCCTAACAGCGAGGCTCGTCTAGCCATGATTCTGCGGGCTTGGGGCCGAGACAACTCGATGGATGGCCCAGGAGGTTCGGCGTCGTACACACATTCGTCTTGGTAGCGGGCGACGGTGCATCGTCGACAGACGGGCCGCGTCGCGTCGCATCGCTATTAGCGGAAGTAGTGATGTAAGCGTGGTGCAAATCTGAAGAGAAGATGGGACACCGACTTTCTTCTTGTTTCTGTAAGTATGCGGGCGGATGAGCGTCGATGAAATATGAAACGCCGGTGAATAAACCGGTGGAGTGATGGACCGGTCTCTCAATGGCAAAAACGCACGCGTGGTCTACTTACCGACATGGTATACACGCTTCACCCTTCTGCAAGGCCGAGGCACTTCGTTTCGGATATGGCGGCAGATCGTAGGTGCATAAAAGCAACCTGTTCGTCCGAACGCACCGGCTGCAATGTGGGAGTACACCATCGCATTTCTGAGTGGAGAGATGTTGGGAACTGCGGAAAAAGACGGAAGAGAACGAGAGAATGGGCTGACCACTTTGCGTGTCCTATACCGACGGCACGGTGAAATTGGAATGGATCCGGGGGAAGTGGAGGACTAACCGACAAGGGAGACAAGTGGATGGTTTGGTCGCCATTGCGGTATGTTTCAAAAGCCGGCCTTGTTCTCGAGGAGAAGAAGAAGGATGTGGAGAAGGGAGGGACGGGAGTTATCCGAAGAGGGTCAGGTCGAGTCGAGCCTAGAGGGTTTTGGTTATACATGGCCGCCGATATTCCATCCCCGTCCAATCTCAGCTTTACATCAAGGTTAAACCGATCGCCGCCTGTTTCCGAAAGACAAGGCAAAAACCTTTCTTTTAATTTTCTCGAGAGCGACGGGCTGCCCATCCGAGAATGAATGAAAACCTCCACCGCGTCCCATCCAAAAAAAAACGACGACGACAAATGTTCACGCCACTCATCCGGTCACCGGTCACCAACCACGTACGGACTAGTTCCGCGGTAACTAAACCGGTCTCTACTGGGCGGCATTCTCGCAGATCAAAGGACCTCCTTCATATCCACCAACCCTGTTACCGTCTAGCACTGTGGGTTTGGTTCCGCCACAATGCGTGAGGTCCGACCCGAGAAGGGGAAAGAGTGGTTTGGCCAGATTCCAGCGACTCCAAGGGCGGAGGATATTTTCCTCATTTCCATATCGAACTCGCGTACGTATAGTCTCATAACGTCTTCATGTCCCATGAGCCCATCGAGTGAATTCAAGGGCGGACGTGAGGATTGGCGGCCCATGCCTTCTAGCCGAGCATCCAATCCCTCACGCGGAGGAGGGGCGAAGGGCGTGTACGAGATGATTACCCACCCTATACATTCTCCTCCACATGGGTCCGACCCGGATGCGGACGATAACAATCTGACCGGTCGCCTACAACCTTTCCAAGAAAACGCCATTAGATAAACCCCAAGTCCATCACAGATTATCTACCACCGCGCGGACTGGAATCCTCATAAGCTGCGAACCCGAGTCTCGCCGCGCGGGAGCCAGTTCGTCAGGGAATCGGTTCAAGTTCACTTGTAGACGCGATTGGTCACTCATAGAGTACACCAAACGACGTGTCGCTCACAAGCCTAGAGCACCCGCGGCTACTGGATGCCAGCAGGTTGGATCAGGTACGGCCGCGACCGCGTGACGGGATCATACTCGTCCGAGTCGATGCCGAGGACGAAGGTCGGGGGATACTGGTCTTTCCAGGACCCGAAGTGGTGGTGGTGGTACCTTGAATTGACGTTTGAACGCATGAGGACCACTTCGGGTGTTGGAAAGGAAGCAATCCTACCTCTAGCAATCCCAGTGGCAACGCCTCTCGCCCTCATCGTAGCCCTAGTCCCCCTGACACCTTTCACGCCGCTCGAGCTTGAGTCGCCGCCGGTCCTGGGTATTCCCCTTCCGACACCTTTCTTCTTCTCCAGAGCCTTCTCGCGTTCGACCTGTCGTCGTTCTTCCTCTTCCCTGGCCAATCGTTCTTGTTCGAGTCGCTGTCGTGCAAGTTCTGCTTCGCGTTCGCGAGCTTCTGCTTCTTGACGTTTGGCATCCTCTCGTTCACGGATTTGGTTCATGAGGATCTCTTCGTCCTTTTTAAGATCACGTCCCGTCAGTTTAAGAGGGTACCGGATGGTGAGTGGAACGGGACATACGGCAGATGCTCCCTGCCATCTCTCGTCGAGTATCAGTTTAGTCACTGCCTCCGAACGGTCAAGCATTCCGATGTACTGGTCCAATAACGCGTTCGTGTCTTTCAAGCGCGCCTTCAATCTCTTTCCACGGCAAACAAAAAGACCGATCAAACCAACTTGAACAGGAGTGGGGTGGAATACCGACTCACCTCCGTGCTCGACTGAGTGGCCCGTAGGGCATCGGTATACAGCGAGAACGCGCTGTTCAGTTTCTTGAGCAGGAACAGATCGTTTTGGAGCTTCTCCTCTCGCATCCGAGCGGCCTTCCTAGCCCTTCTGATCTGGGCCTCCTCGTCTTCGCCCTCAGCTTCTCGTAAGGCCTCTTCAACTTCATCCTCGTCCTGCTCCTCGTCTACGGCATGGCTTTGGCTGCGATCACCTCGTGATACATCGTGCTCGGAGAGAAGATCGGATGAGGAGAGATCCGGGTGGTTAGAACGCCCTACCAGCGGAGATTCGGAGAGTAAACGAGCGGCGTGGTCGGTTGGTAGAGCGGTTAGGTCAGCAGAGAGGTCGACGGAATCCATGTCGTCAATGATTAAGATAAGATTCAGTCGACCTCGATCGACAGCTCCAGGCTCCCCACGGGGGCCATTGTAATCGCGGTCCACGGTTGCCTGTTCGTGTAAGTATACATAGAATCCCGGGCGCGAATAGCACTGGTAAGCCAGCCACGCGACTCCAGCGTCACCGGGACGGATCTCTGCCGATATCACCATGGGTGTTCAGTCGTGGCCAACCATCTTAAAATATCGTTTCTTCTTCCACCTTGCCCATGCTGGCGGGCCTACCCCGGTCCACCCCACTGGTGGTAAAGATCCCTAAGCATCACCTTGCTGAAAGTTAGGCAATTGGAGCTACTTTCTTGGTTGGGTTCACATCACGAGAGTCACTCCAAAACGTATGGGTGGAAAGCTCCAGGTGTAATAATTAAGGGGTCGTATTCAAAGTCCATGGGTAGTCGTAATGGTAGTATCGTAAACGAAATGAGGGCTAATTATTTTCAACGAATTTGTCCGCACGTCTGCACTCTCAGGTCACTCAAAACAAAAAGTGCCGTCGGGGAACAGGGAAAGTATCTATCTAATCTCCTCGGTGTCATCAGTGGCTTAGGGGAAAGCGTTTCCATCAACCCGTGGTTGTTGCTGGACCTTGTTCTGTTCACCCCTCTTGAGGTTGCACTTCTGGAGACACCTGTCAATACCGATGGCAAAGTTGTCAGGGATCTAAAGGAGAAACATAATGTTATCACATGAAGCGGAGATACGAGTATACTGCGACTTACACCAGTGGCGAGTGTGACGACCTCCTGAATACCGACATCTCCAAGAGTAGCAGCGACAACATCAGGTGGGAGACCGAAGACTAAATGAAACGGTCCAATATCAACACCGGTAATCTTGAGAAACACCGAGATCTCGATACTCACATCGTTGGGCAATCTGGTTAACACCAGGATCCTCATCGTTAAGAGCCGCGACAAAGGTGATGGGTTCACAGCCGAGGTTGACCTGGAAGTGGATCGAACCCTTAGGGAAAATGGTTCCCTGGCCCTGAGTCAAGGTGTTGCCGACGAAACGAGCACCGTTCTCCTCGATGAACCCAACTTCCATCTGTCCGTTGACGAGGAACAGGAACTCGGTCGCTCTGGGGTGGGTGTGTGGGGAGTTCATTCCGCACGGCCTGATGGATGATTCGTCTTGCGTCAGAAATGTGATCGAGGAGAAGAAATTCACTTGCAAGACTTACGCCATCTGACCGACAGCCAGGGCCATGCCGTTCGCGAAGAGGGCGGGGAAGTTCGCGATGCTGGCGACGGTGAGGTTCCCACCAGCGTTCCTGGTGGTCCCAACTCCAGCATTATAATCGAACAACCACTGATTCAGGTCCGACGGTCAGCAGCTAGATCAAGGGATGAATCACGATCTGATACTCACATCTCTGTTGTCCTTGAGAATGTTCAGACGAGCGACCTGAGTAGGTGCCCTCTTCAAATCCGCCACGAGGTCGGCGGCTTTGGTGGCGTCGGAAGTTTGAGCGACAGCCTGGAGAATGGCTCCGAGGACGAAAGGGATAACGGCGGTGAACTTCATGATGCGTAAAGGAGATTAGAGTCGGAGAACTCGTTCGTAAAGGAGATGAGAGAGGACGTGAGAAGGTGAACTGGGGGGATGAGTTTTTTCTCCACCATCAGGGTCAGGTTTTATATCACTCTCGAATGTGTTCCAAAGTGCAGTGAGCGCGAACGAGCAGCCCGAATCAGACCCACGAGTTACAGCCATGACCGAGGTGACGCCGGCCATTACGAAGCAAAAACCCCGCGGGGCCTGGCCTAGCCCTTCTCGCCGATTGGCTTTGACTAGACGCTGACGGATCAAAGCGATCGGAGACGTGATGGTCAGGGTCCAAGGTCATCATCACAGCCCGCCCACTGCCTGCCACTGCGGCCATTACGGTCGAGAATCATGACAAACAATGGCAAATGAACGGACGGGCGCGTGAAGTCCGAGTTGACCATACTAAACGTATTGGTCCGGCGTCAGGGTCTCATAGCCGCCTTTATGCTTCTCAAAACACCCTGAAGATCCTGTTCCGCCCCACTCCCCGCCGTCCGGGGGACAAAGGTTATCGGGCACATAGCCACCAGCCGTAGTAGAACAGTACCGGCGGCTCTCCCTGGAGTCGAACTACGGGATGCCCGACAGCTTTCGTGTCGCTGAGGATCTTCGGTATACGCATCGGGGACGTGGGAATCAGAGTTGTGAGATCACTGGTTGGGATCATGGATAAGACCGGGGTGATTGCTCCCAAGTTTTACTCACTTGCATCGAGGCAGATAAGCAGTCCAACGCTCTTGTGGAGGAGCTGCGAACTGAAACTCCACCTAACTCCCTCCAAAACAGGGTTCCTGTGAGGATCGATTTAACGACGCCGGCCAATTGTATCTCTCGTCTGGACGCTTGCCCATATCGTCTACAAAACCACAATGATGTTGAGAGGCCAAGGCGTTTTGCTCAACCAGAGTGTAGATTCCTAGAATCGCGTAACAGAGTATCGACCTGACCCTGTAGCTCAGCCAGTTCTTCCCTCCTGTTCTTTTCCAAGGCCTCCAGCTGGTCACAGACTGCCGCTGGAACTGAAGCGACGTGTTCATCGAACTTCTTGTCCAACGTGGCCTGTCAAGATTCCACACGGGGTGTCAGTAAAAACATCCGGGATTGCAAATGAAAAAACGAACCTTCAGATCCCTCCCCAGGCCCTTCCCCACCCTCTCCCAGTCCGCCCAGAACCTCCTCCTCGCCTTCCCCCATCTACCCACTGACCACCTTACCCCGACTACACTGGCAAGAATACCCGCTCCTACGACCGTCTCTCCACCCAGATTCAGTCCAAGTAAGCTGACGTTCTCAATCAGCCCAACCCAGTTCGCCCACAAGACTCCCACACCTGTTGCTACGCTCCCAATGGTGGATAGTACAATCCGTTGGGCGGCAAGATGGAGGCGGGTGACGGGGAACTCGGCCAACATATCTCTCCGATCCGAAAGAGGCTGGAGGAGCGCGGTAGAAGGGAGTGGGTACGAAGGGGAAGATATCATTTGTTGGTAGTTGTTGTGGATGATGTTGGATGAGAAAGGAGAGGGGGGGTGGAAAGAGTGGAGGAGTTGCGCGGTCTTGTCTCTGAGCTGAATTTGGGTGGATTGCAAACGACCGGTGTGGAAGACAAGCTAGAAGGGCGCAGGGATTTAGAACCAACCCGTGAATACATCCAAAACTGGGAGACAGCCATACCGTCCGCTCTAGGTCTTTACACCACTGCCGGTGAATTGCCGCATTGACGATTTCTTGAATGTCATCAACTCGCCATAGAAGTTTCCACCACCCTAACGCGTCGAGGGCACGTTTGACTTCCTCCTTGGACTTGGTCATTGCCTTCTTCACTTCGTCCGTTCCGGTCTCCCTCCCGGAGACGCCATCCCAGATGCCGAGGACATCGGGATGTAGGCAGACTTTGGCGGTTTCCGTTTCACCCAAGAGTTCACTGATGCCACGCGCTAGGTCGTCGGCTTCATGCGAGCCTTCACGAAGGGAGCCCCGTGCAATGTTCAGTGACCGGTGAAGTAAAGCGACAGCAGTGAAGGCGTGGGGTGGGGCGTCTTTCCCGAGAGTCGCTTTGGCTCCTGTCAAGTTTTCACGAATGGTACTGCCAAAGTCGGACACACGGGAGGCGAGTTTCCCGTGTTGGTATTCCCCAATCGCCTGCGGGGAAGTTGGGTTCATCTTGAGAGTGTGCAGGGATTCTAATGCTTGTGACGGGTTAACGTAGATAAACTTTGGGGGTTTAGCCCATATCATCTCAGCACCCTCCTCTTCCCCTTGCCCAGAACCCCATTCTGACCGTGACGAGTGGGAAGCGAGAAGGCGTTGGACGTAGGACCGTGTTTCCGGTGTCTCGATGCCGACAATAGCCAGTATGGCGTGTGGGTGATCAAACACAACGCGGTACAAAGGGGATTGAAGGATAGTATTGGGGGCCGTCATGACCGGATTAAGGACCACGACCGGAATGTCGGCTGTGAGGAGGCAGATTAAATCGGCGTCTGAAGTAGCGGCCGGGAGCTCTATGATTTCTACCGGGGTCTGGAAGCGCGTCAGCCATTGTGAAGATAACGAGAGTGAGTTGGGAGATTGGGTCGGTGTGGAACCGGATTGGATGGTGTGTGTGATGTCGCGAGGTCGAGAGCGGAGGAGGTTGGCGTGTTCGGGGTTGGAGGGGAATTCGTCTTCGAGAACGGCCGTCATGAGGTCAAACGAGCCCGAATCCGGGTGCGCTCCATGCACTGTACCGAAAGTGGAAAGTTAGGAGTGATAACGTGCAGGGTTAGGAGAAGGAGCGCGGAATAAACGTACCTACAATTCTTGCCTTCTGGTTCCCGCTACCCGCCGATCCCCCGTGTGTCGCCGAAGCGTTACGGGCATAGTCCAGCAGGTCAGTCCAAAGTTCGAGCGATTCCACTGGGTGTTTTGGTGTCGGAGGGAGGATAGAAGGAAGGAGGACGGAGGTCTTGTGAATTAATGTAAGAGCATTTGGTCTAGGAAGTGGTGTTGCGGAGTCAGCAGCGAGAGCGGGGGTAGAGGAGAGGAGTCGGAAAAATCCCGTCGGTTGTTTAGAGAGAAGGGACCTCCCGCATCTATGCATGACCAGTGGAGATTCCCTCCAGAGAGCGTGGCACCAGTCTTGCAGGTAGCAACCGTGGGAAAACGCTGCTTCCGCCGTTCCTGAGCCTGTCCGGTGTCTGCAAAGTTGGCAGGAGCGACCGTAGGCTTGAATGGTCTTGGTTGCGTCAGCACTGCGGCTTCGGACGAACTGAGACGTCAGTCAAAGGTAGCTTAAACTACATGGGAATCACCGCACGGGGGCGGGCATAAAAACACAGCGCCGGACGGACAGCGGAGAACACTCAAATAGCACTCCCCCTTCGTTTGGGGCGTAGGATTATCAATTGCAAGTAGCCACGGCCGTCCGTCATCAGTGCGCTCGTGTGGAATGGGTCGTGATATTTCGTCAAAGGTCTGTGTTTATACTCCACCTGCAAAAGTGTAATCTAGTACTATACCATGATTGAGAGGTTCTCGTAAAGTAGGTGTGGCAGTCTCTGCGCCTCTATCTTCGGCCATCGAATGGAAGAAAAGAATGTGAGGGGAAGCATCGGCGGGGGGGAAGAAGTCTAGGAATCCGCCCGCCTCAAAGTCGGGGGGCGGGAGCGTCCAAACCCTGGGTTGTTCCCTCTAATCTTTCTGCTTCGCCTTCCTCTCCCTCTCGCCCCTCTGCACCCTCCACTCCAACAGCTGAGCATACCCGCTCAACGCACTTACAAGTTCCTTCACTGCCCTCTGACTCGGCTTACAGTTCGGCGGAGAGTCCAATAGCTTCTTATTTCCACTCTCGTCGCCGCTCTCGTCGAAGTCTGTCAGTGGGGAACCCCCTCCCCTGGCCTCATCGGTATTGGTGTTGTCAGTTTCGCGATCTCCGTCGACCTCCATCGTGTCGTGTTCGAGATTCGCCGTACTCGCGCGATCGGAAAATGCGTCAATGGTGGAAGGAGCGGCAGAATAGCCAGCAGGAGGAATTAGGAGACCATTGGAGGTCTTGTTCTTCACTACCCCAGACTTTGTCTTGTCCCCTTCCTTGGGATCGTGGTCTTCATCCTCGTGGTCCAGCCCATGACAGTGGGCGACCCAGCGGGAGAGGTTTCTAATGTCCTCCGGCCGCCAAAACGCCCACCATCGCTCAGTCCCTCCAGGCCCGCCCTCGTCTTCATCATCCTCGTCGTCGGTCGCATCCCCGTCTTCATCTTCGTCGCGGTGGGGATCGGGTGCAATAACAGCACCTTCCGGTCTTCTCCCCCAAACAGCAACAAACCAACTCCAGTTCCACAACTCCTCTCGCTTGGACTCGTCCATTGCTCCCACACCTCCAGATACGAATCCCGCCGCTCGCCGGCCGCGAGTGGACTTCTTTGGTTCTGTACCAACCTCCTCGAGATCGCCCAGGGTGGTATCTGAGGCTGCATCCTTCTCCATGATGGAGGGTGAGAAAGCGAAGTATCGCCTCCCTTCGTCGTCATTGCCGAGCGGAGAGAATCTTGAAGTCAAGCACGAGGTGAGAGTTTGTTGGGCCTTCTCAAGATCGTCGATACGGGTTTTGTGAGCATCCCTGAACGCCCGAGGCTGCATAACCGAAGGGAGCTGTTAGCGGGGCCACTCCCAGTAATCACGAAGGAGAGCGCGTACGGGTTTGGTGGTACCCAATCGGCCTTTCTCTTTCATCCACCGTTCGTTCTCCCTCGCAATCGCTTCCTTCCCGAGCTTCGCAATATCCTTGGCCTCGTTAACCCCTCTATCGATCTCCACCTTGAGCGTCCTCGACCCGCCCGTCATCAGTCCGTCAATCAAATCCAGTACAACCGGAACCAGCTGTGCCGAGTGTCCGACGGGGATACCATCTTGGTTTAGCGCACCTCTTCGGGTATTATACACCGGCATTGTTGTGGGCGGTGGTAGTGGATCAGGATAAGTGAAATTGTTTGGGTGTGCGTGACGCAGAGAGGCGAGGGTAGTCCAAATCTTGGTCATATTCGCCGAGCTATTCTTAATTTCCTTGATTGCTATTTGGAGACTCTAAATAGAATGGTTATTGCCGGTGAAAGGTAGCCGCGAAGAAACACGAACCTTTCCCAGCGGGCCGGTCGAGTCCTCTGCGTATATCCCAAGAAGTCCAAGGACAACAGACCTCATACACCTCTCGCTAACCCAACTTACCAGTGGGATGTCAGAGGCGCTTCGACCGCCTCTGGAGCGATCCTCGCTTCCAACCCAGTCGACAGACCCATCACCAACAACCTCCCCGAGCTCGTCTAAATGCGCCTTGACATCCTTGTCCATGAGCGGGGAGAACCTGACCACGAACTCCCGGATGAACATCCTTTCTTCAAGGTGCTCGAAGGTAATCTCTTGTGGGACATTGGAAAGCCTCGTCCACGTGGGCTGGACAAGCGGTATCAGTGGCCTTGTGGGCCTGGGCTTGGGTTTTGGTTGGGGCTTTTCTGCATATTTTGAAGTGGATACCCCGGCAGATGTGGTCGCTTCGTTTGTTTCCGCTGCGACCTTGGCACGCTTGCGTTCTTGACCTTGACCGGGGAGGATTCCCTAGGATGAGTACACGATGAGGCCAAAGCAAGGGAAAGCGACATGGTGTGCGGGGGCTGACTTTCTGATCTGGGTTGACATCAAGGAGCTCGGCAGCGGATATGCCGACCTTTCGAGCGGCATTTGTCAGATTGCTGGGTAAATCTATAAGCACCTAACGAGCCCGGTGTATGAGCTGTCATACCCGGTTGGTTCAAGCCCCTGTGCTCGACGGCAGGTGCGACAGTTACAGATCCCCTGACATCTGGGGCATCTGTGGGAGAATTGTCTGAGATCATCGAACGGGGGGAGGTGAAGCTGCGCTGAAAAGACAGACTTGAAAGTGTACGGCATCTTGTTCTTTCCGCGTCCACTTGGCGGGGTCTCTTTGATCTTGTCGATGTCCTCACCGTAGCGATTACCCAGACATGGTTTGCAGTACTTTGTTTTGCACTTCTTCACAACCTCCGTACAGCTGATAACCTCTGTGGGAGTGCAGGCCGTCAAGGTTGGAAGTAGATCGGGAGGGGGAATGACTCACGCGACGCGTCGCGTTTCTTGTTGCACTGATGACAGTAGAGATGTCCGTTGGGAAACTCCTCGGAAGCGTTCGAGGGTTTGATAGCGGAAGCGGCCCCAGAAGCCCCAGGCTTCGTGGGGGCGGTTGGTTTGGCCTTCTTAGTCGTAGTCCTCTTCGGAGGCTTAAGATCGTCTTTGGGAACCTCCTTGTCCTTCCCCGCGTCTTTCTCCCCGGTAGTGGTCTTCGAGGTAATGGTATTTGTGTTGCTCTCTGTGAGCTTCTGCTTCTTGACCTCAGCAGAAGCGTTCACGTCGGGCTGGGAGAGTTTCCGTTTGTGCGGGGGTGGATCCGTGGCGGGCATTTTGATGACGCCGCTGGTACTACCAGAACTGGATTCACGCTCAGCCACCGATGTCCTTCTAATTGTTGAAAGAGAGTTGGGTGTTCAGAACAGGCCACCGAGAGATTCCCCTGGACTCACCTGGGGGGAACGTCGACGTAGACTTGCAATCTTCGCTGGTCGTTGCGGTATCCGTCAACGGCCATCGACGCGTTTTTTAAATAAATCGGGCTAAGAAGCGAGCAGCCATAACGAGACACGTGACCTGGCCTATCCCCGGACATGGACGTCACCGATCCTTCCGGTCACGGTCACGCCCACGCCAGCACTCCTCTTACCTCCCGCCCGCGTTGAAAACACCCGACTTTCCCTAAAAATGGCCCACGCTGACCATACGAGAGATCCTTGGTGCGTTTTCCCGCGTTTATCTTAACTTCTTTTTTTCTCTGACCCCCCACCAGCCCTTGGGTCATCCTCAGTGACTTCGGCGCGGCCTTTTCCATGGGCGCAATCGGAGGTGGCCTTTGGCACGGTATTAAAGGAGCCCGGAACTCACCAAGGGTACGTCCTATTCCTCGGGTACACGTCCTGTGGACCCATTCTCACTGCCGTGTTGTTTTTCAGGGTGAACGGTTTCCCGGTGCTCTGTCCGTGATCAGGTCTCGAGCACCCGTTACGGGTGGTAACTTCGGTGTATGGGGTGGAATGTTTTCAACGTTTGATTGTGCCATCAAGGGCTGGAGACAAAAGGAGGACGCCTGGAACGCCATTGCTTCTGGTTTCCTGACCGGTGGTTGTTTGGCCGCGCGAAGTACGTCTTTCTCCCTCCTGATCCCCTTGGAGGTTGACTTACTCAAACCGCTCGGATTTTAGGTGGCCCTAGGTCTGCTTTCGGCTCAGCAGTAGCCTGCGGTATTCTCTTGGGTGTATTCGAAGGTGTTGGTGTCTTGGTCTCCAGGATCATGAACGACAACACTCGCCCTCAACTCCCTCCCTTACCCGAAAACATGCAACCGCAACCGTCATAATTGTTATCCGGCGCTTTCGTTTAGAACACTGTCCCGGGTTCTCGCTATCTCGTAGATATACATATCCAGACTTAATGCATCTGTACTCCTTCCTCTTTCCGCCTAACCTCAACAGTACTGGCCCTCTTGCTTAGACATGGTCGATATCAGTGTCGCCCATTCCTCAAAACCGAGCTTGCGTTCGGCGACTCGACCCAATTTTTCTGCCAAATATGTGGCCAGGAGGTGTTTGCACTGTCACCACACCCAGTTAGCCCGCTTGGCGGCCGAGGACAAAAAGCGCTCGCCATGAAGTTTGATCCGGCCGATAAGACCGACAGCGTGAAGGCTGGGCAATCGCAGAAATATTTGTTCAACCCTGAGTCTGACCAGGCTGGAAGGTTGGGGAACACATAACAATTCCTCTTAGTCCCCGTCACTTGATACTGGATGCGCTGAAGCGGGGACGTGTACCTGACGACTATTTCGTTCGCGTCAGCTATCCGGGCTTCGCATTGGAGAACAAGTCACCTACCACCATCCCGATCTACGATATCGAGCGCGGCGAGGACGAGAGCGTCGGGGAAGAAGAAGCGGAGCTTTTTGAGCAGATCTTCGTCCGGGAGAACCTGTTGGTCCCCAAGCCCCATCTCATCGTCAGAATCCAGTATCGTCGCCGCTCTCTTTGGAGAGGTGCTTCCTTCCTCTGCCGTCAGATGAGATGAAGGCACCGACGGTGCGAGGACTTGTTGGAGGAGCTTCAAGATGTCTGGGGAATGCATCTACCACCGACCGAACCTGGTGGACGCCGAGGTCGATGATCATCCCGCCTCGTAAGTGTTATAACAAAAAGCTTATACATATAACGACCCGATACACACGGAAACCACTCGCCTGAGCCGCTGTGTGCAGCAGCTCAAGTCCATTCCTGGTATATCCTTTATCACCTGTGTGGATCAAAGAGAATCCCGCCTCATTGTAAGCCATCGTATCACCTTGATGGACCTACAGCCCTTCGAAGATCCCCGCTGGGTTCTATGGGCTGGGGCCAGGCGCGCCTTCGTTCTGTGGATGAGGTCACTTGAACTCCAGACCCATTTGCCTCACGAGCGCTGGCATGTTCCCTCAAGCACCTTCACTCCTTACCCGTTGCTTTCTGGCTCCGCCAGCCTTGGTTCTAACAACGTCGTACATATCTACCCCCGATGGGTTCGTCTGCGCGGCGGAGGAATATCAGGACGGGGCCCGATGGTTAACCAAATATCTCCCATCTCGTGATTCTTCTAAGGCTTTCCATTGACGGCACGCGAGATAACAGCGTTCACCACGCTGTCCCCTTGACTAACCCGGGCCCTGGGCATTGCCATGGAACAGAATGGAGTAACGTCCGTCCTACACTCCACCTTTGGGAGCCATCCACTACCCACTTGGAACCATGCATACCACTCCACCCAGTCGTGGAGACCTACAAGAACGAAGGGAAGTGGGCCAGGAGTATCTAACTCCCATGTGACCGGAATGGCCGCGGGTTGGACCATGAGTTGGTGGTTGGGGGTAAGACAAAAGGTTGCTGGGACAAATGTCTCCGGTTGGATTTCGTTCGAGGGATGTCGGACCCTAGCTTTATACACCTTAAGGGGAGGGCTGAGAGCACACCAGTTGGATCCGGGGTTCCAAATAGCAAAGTGGACCACCGAGAATCCAAAGGGGCGCATCATCTTCCTGCGTTTCATGGCGGTTCACTGAGTGAACTTCACTCCGTTCACTCCGTTGTCCGCTGACTCCACGCGGTTGCTCCCTTTGCACTCACCTGACCACAAGTTGGACCTGGGTGGCTTCTGATCCACCGTAGTACAAACGTTTAGTATATTCAGGTCCTGTAGGCCGCGTACAAAATCGATCAAGTCACTATTGGAAGGAGAAAATGTTCTGCATCAGGTGTTTAGGACTTCGTGTCACCCCACGTTCACTAGTCGTTCTGGAGGTTGTTGAGGAGGCGCAAGATGCTCAAGACTAGAGGCAGGGGGGTTAGGACATCGTAAAAACAGAAACGCGCTGAGAGGCGTACAGAGGTTGATAAAGCTACACCGCGGGAAAGGCGACGTGGATTAGTCAGTGGAAAGCGGGATAACTGTATGTGTACGCACTCAAGGTACAAGCTGATGGCAGCCATGATGTACTCGTCTGGGGATAGTCGGTTATTGATCAAGTACGTGTCGTAGACGATGTAGCCGCTGAACAAGATCGTCCCCCCAATCGCGTACAATAGGTCGATTGTGTGCGAGAAGGGAATAAAGAGTCCGACAATCCCCGTCATACCTGCAACGACGCATTGGTTTGTGAATGGTAAGAGTGAGAGCAAAAGAAGTGCCCACAGAGTGCGATGAGACCGCCGAAGAGCCACGGACCCATGCCGGAAAAGTCATACTGGCCATTGTTAGGATGGGAGGGATAGGTCATTGCGTTCTCCATACCTTAGATTGAAAAGTGAAGGCAGTCAAACCCAAGAAAACTCCCAAGGTGATCAACCTGCACGATTATGTCAAAGTCCTGTCATGGAGGGTGGGGGGAGTCTGACGTACAACGCTTGGAGGACGATCGTGTTGTCGAAGTATGCACACAAGACTCCGAGGGTGAAAGACTCCAGGAGGGTAAAAGTGGACAGGAGAACGAGGTTGAGTGGGTGTTGATGGCGTTTCCAGTAGAGCAGGCCGAGATTGATGAAGACACCGAACATGGGGACATAGTACGACCACGGGCTAGATTGGCTCAGTACAATGGCACTGGGGTGTGGATACGGAGAGGAGACGTACTTGGCTTGGACCCAGAGGACTGCGGATGGGGATTGAGAAAGCAGGCCGCTGACGATAGTTGTGGCGAGCTATGTATCGGGGCGGTTGTCAGACCACCTGAAGCCCGTATCACGCAAAAGGTCGCTTACGATCTGTACGACTAGAATGCAGCAGTGGCAGGTTAGTAACCCATGCGATATGGTCTCTTGCCGGGAGAACGTACATAGTATTGTGTAGACCTTCCTCACAAACGCATTCCTAATCTCGAGGCTGCTCTCATTCACAGTCACTCCATACTAAGACCCGGTGAGCTTGGAAATATGCAAACAATGGAATGGGTTCGGTAGCTGACCTTGAAGTCGTCCGGGACATCTCCGAAGTCGGGCTGGTTGTAGATTCCTCCAGCGCTGGAGCCGGGCTGGGGGGATCGCTGGCCACCTAGGAGAGGTTCTCGGTTGTCATCGGTACTTCCGTAAGCCGGTTTGGTGGGGGCGTAGGAAGGAGGAGGTTGAGGATATTTCGACATGGCTGATCGAGGATAACCTGGGCTTGGCTGCGGACGTGATCACACCACTACGAAGCCCCTTTTTGGCGGGTCCTACCTTTCACCTCCTTCCGCCACCTCGAGCCGCTCAATATCCCGCAACCGTGTTTTATACACCCACTACGCCGTTCACTCGTCGGTCAGTGTCGCCCCGGTGCGTCCCATCCCTCACCGGCGTGACTTACCACAAATGGAAGGCGAGTTGATTTCTGGAGAGTATTCCCCGCACGTGATGAAAACGCGTCTCAGATTGAGAAGTTGAGCTCGGGATCTTTCGCAACGCTCTTTCGAGCCAAGATCCGGATTAGTTCCCCGTCACTGGGACCTACAAGGCGCAACGACCCAAGGGAGCCTCCAGTGGGTGTGCGGTGGCCGCACCATTGGTCACCAGTTATAGCCTGACGGTGTCTCAGATCAATTTCGGGTGACCGTGAGTGAGGCAACCACTGGACTGGGCAAGGATTGGTATTTGTTCGAAGCCCTAGAGCGAGGGCCGAGGACAAATTTGTTGGGGGCGACCAGCGATGGGCGAAGTGGCGTAGCGACGGAGGGGATTGAAGATTAGGTGGCCACTCGAGCCGATCCATCGGTTCTCTCGCCACTCGTCTTTGTCTTTCCCACTACTGCGATTATGAACCACCCCTTTCTTCCACTGGTCGTTTGGGTGACTCGTGTGAGATGTACGCCCGTCTTTATAAAGCACCAACTCCCGAACTACCGGTTCTCCCATATCCCATTGCCTCAGTCGTCGAAAAGGCTCGGAGTGCCACTCTTAAGCAGTTTCCCGCACCACCACCCGCCTTCCGTGGGCCAATGGTTGCCAGAAACCAGCCTTCTAATCGGCGGAACTACAGAGTGTTCCACAGCATATCTAACGACGTGAGTTCAGCCGTCTCTCAACCACGCCACTGCCCTTATATGAGCTTCTCGAAAGAATCCTCATCCGCAACCTGTAGAAGAACCCCCCCAGCCACACGTTTCTATCAGACCGCCGCATCCTGGTGGTGCCAGTGTCAAACACCAGGGGCAGGTGACACTCTCCCCGCAAGGACGCCGATTCCAGAAACCACACCCCCCGACCCAGGCTCCTGCCGACAAGCGTTCCGGTACCAAGCAAACCCCGGGCCGCGGTTACCCCCATAGACCAAACCGACGGAAGGATCGCATCTCTGCATCACCCCAACCCCGTAAGAAAGGCGACCACGATCTCCCAAATGAACATCTCCCATCCCCAACGCCACCAGAGGACTGCATCAGTTTCCTCCCTGTACGTGATACAATCTTTCAAAGGTTTACCTCGCGATGAAAAATGACTTAACGTTCTTTCAACTTCCGGTTGTTTATAGGTTGGTGTTCGTTTCCCAAAGAAACCAAGCGGCTGTAAGGTTATCCCCCAAACGATCGAACCCCGACCGACAGACCGATCGACGGTATATTTCACCCGCAACGGTGTTCTCGGAATGCCCCTCCAGTATATGCACGACCTCGGAGACATGGACGGCGGAGATGAGCCAGCAAACCTTGGGCTGGACCCGATGAAGTCTTGCCACATCACTCTCGTCATCACCTGGCCTGGATACAAGGAAGCTGCTTATGAGATCCTTGTTTACACGCCTCTTCATCCTACCGCCCCATTCGTCACCGTCTATGGCCTTCGGGAACTGACGAAGCGCGAACTCGCCGTTGAAACCCTCCGATGCATTCACCGGTGGATGATCGAACACCCTTGGGGGGGCGAATACCACAAGGGTATGCCTGAGTGGAGGTTGAGTGGGGAGAAGACACCTGGGGTGAGCGCGAAACATGTTTGGTTGGCGATGGTAAGCCCTATTGGAGACGGCCGTTGGGTTACTCAATTACAGAAGGCCCCAGGCACTATTTAGCCACAACTCATGACGAAAACCTTGCCTCGATTGAAATTCACCTAGTAGTTGGTTCTGTGGCCATCAGGCCTGTAGGACATTCACGTGTATCCTTTGACTCACTTTTCTGCTACTACCATTCTATATGCACGCCAAACTCACGGCGATCCCCTCGAAGAAGTTGGAGCATTTGCACAATGGTGATCATGACGTGTGTATATGCGAGAAACCGATCAGCGACTGTGCTGTGAGCGCTTCGATGAGGTGGTCCGCACCCGTCACCAACGTGTGATACCCGCACAGTGCCGGTGCTACACCACGCACATACATTCTACCCCCTATGTGTCCGGTCACTCCCCGTTTCCGGATCCGTGGGGGGTTTGTGTCCCGATCAATCGATCAACGCTTGGGTTCTCTTTCGACAACTGTTCTCCCGGCCTGCTCGCACTCCAAACCTTATACGATGACGCCCGGCGAGGCTTGCCCATATTCTAGCCCGCTTACTTCTCCCAGCTTGGCCTCTACTTGGGTTTGATTCCGTCGCGTGGTAGGGTTCACATCTCAGTCAAGAGGGAAGATTCGAGGCTTGAGGCTCGGAGTTTGTGATAAGATCTAGCATCGATGGTCTGGATTTCGCCAGGGCGATGGTCCAGGGGTGGAAATTTGGATTTAGCGGCGGGGGCTTCCGGGGATCAATCAACCTTCTACAGTCAATCGTTAAATGCATGACGAGTGCCAAACGCCCAAACGGAGGGCGGAGTGCCATCGGAGCGCAATACATCGTTTTTTTTCTTTCGTGGGCGGGTATTCCCCTCCTCCAAGTTCAATCCATTTTAAGACCTGTGCACGAAGATTTTACGCATTTACGCATTCCACCCGTTCAGTCACACCGAGCCTCCCCGCGAATCAATTACCCCACACCGCTGAGACAAGTATATATGGCCGGTACTCTGATCCATGGTTCTCTCTTCTTCCCAAGCTACGGAGGTCATGTCTACCGAGTTGGGATTGGGCACTTTCCTACGGATTTCGTCTATTGCCGTTGCGAGCTATGAGTCTGTCGCGCCTTCTCGTACTCTGCTCGTTTCTTTCCTGACGTCTTTTCTAGCTTCCTGATTACTCTCCCAGTGGAATGGAGGATGTACCGTTCATCTGGTCCACTCGAATTTAGGTGAGCCTACTGACCGTTCTAAGTTTTGTGGCTCCCTAATGCGATACATATTACAGGTGGTCCGTCAGCCAAGTGCTGTTCATACTGATACGGTGCTTGTCCAGCCAACCGCGTAGAGACAAATATGTGCTCAACACCACCATATAGATATGTCAGCATAGTCTTGCTGACGATCAGTAACCTTGGGTACTTCTATCATGGGTTTTCAACTGAAGTTTGCTCAACGTACTATCTGGTGGCCCCGGCGCTCAAAGGTTGGTTGTTTTGGGCTCTCCGCGTACGCCATACCTTTACGCGTTGTCCAGTTATCCAGACTATGATTTCCCAGACAATCGTCGGTTATAGAACCTGGAACATCGCCCAAAGATCAAGAGAAATTGGAATATTCCTCCTGGTTCTCGGATTCGTGATCACTGGACTTGAGTGGTATACCAACTTTGACTCTCGCACACCCCCACAGAAGGGCGGGAAGTGAGCATTCACGCCCGTTTGGAGGACCCCGGATGCTCAACTGACCCCACACGGAATAGCTGTTCGCCGGGGGAGCTCAAGGCACCCATACCTCAATGGGTGTTTTATCTCCTGGCCATGGCTTTTGACGCCACTACTGTCTGTCTTTCTTCGTTCCTCTTTCTCAGGTCAGGTACTTGTAATCGGTGCGCCCCTACCTATCTAACCACAACGCAGACAAGGCTCATCAATCTCGTAGAACACCCTCGGCCCTGAAGATGTGAGTACCGGTAGTTGGGCGTTATTACCTAACTCTCATGCCCTTATTCAATTTCAAGGCTGTTTTGCGATGGCTTGGGATACATGGTCATCCTCACCGGTACGCAGGCAGCGCTACATACCTCCTCTCCCCGTCCGAACGAAGATGCCGTTTCTCAGGAGTCAACACCATGAACTTGATCTTGTATCAGGACGGGGTCGGGGGTGACGTGCAGGTAGTTCTCCCTTCGCACTACACCGCTGCATCTGGCTAGCAACTGACATCCGACCCCTTTGTTCCAGTCCTCTGGTGCTTCGCTCGGATACGCGATAGTTTGGATCATGAGCCAGAGTATTCTAATTCACACTTATGGTGAGCCCTCCGCGCGGATGGGACTACCGTTTGTGTTGATGGGTATCCTCCACACGCTCGCAGAAGTTGCCGAGGTTCGCGCTCGCCAGGGGTTATCCCTCAGCGCCAGCGGTCGCGGTATGGCGCGCGATAGCAGAATTGGAACGGCCTGGGACGTGAATGGCTGTACGGGACTGGATGTACAGGTGAAGGTCGAGCAGTCAGTCATGGCGGACTACGATCCAAGCGCTATTCGGAAACAGCGGGTGCTTTGGGAGAGGACCCAAAGCGACAGCTCGACTGGGAACGTATCGTACGTCGACGAATGGGAAATTTCGAGTGCCAGGGAGGAAGGTATTGCATACTAAACTGTAGAAATATCTGATCATAGGGATTCGTTGCGCTTACTGCAACTCGATGAATGTACTGAAGATGACACCCAATTTTCGCGGCTGCTTACCTGGACAAGGGATCACATGGTATTTACATCGTGTTGAGTCTTTCCGCTATCACCCGTCATGGCGGGGGAGCTAGAGTCGGGCACAACGGGTTCCCTATAGCTATTCGGTTCAACTGTCGAACGGCTATCTCCGCTTCGATTACCGAGGATCCTCCTGTAGAATGCCAATGAAGACTACCACGGGATTTGTTTCCGGGCTCCAACCGGGTATTTCGTATGGCGGTGTGATCTTGAATCTTGAGTAAATGGGGGGAGCGTTCAGAACTTTGGTGCCGTCCACACCAAAGACCGGTTCACCGGGCCCAGGATATACTATTCGCAGTTGATCTTGAGTGCGCCACCAATGAGCCGTGGCCAGCCCCACTTTCCGTAGCCTCTCCGTTCATTTTTCACCGCGGTGACACCGTTAGGCACCCACTTAATTTCCTGTGTTTTCTCTCACCAAGCCACCGCCGACCAGTCAGCCCTTTAACTTTCTGCTGTGTCTTCGTACTCACCTTTTCGTTTTCGTTCTCTCGTTCTTTCGACGGGGGTTTTTCAACTCGTGCGTTACCGTCGCTCAGGAAGTGAGCGCGGGGTGGGCCGCTGTCTCTCCTGTCACCACTGTCTTCCTGTCGCTACCACCTCCCTCACCACCACCGCTGGTGGCAACCCCTGGGCTTTCTCCGACCCCTACAGCTTCCATTCTAACCCCATCTACGTCTACCGTACGGGCGACGAATAGCTAGCGCACAAGGGCGCAGGGCATGCCGAGGGGGGCCAGGCCCGCGGCGCACACTAGGCGAACAGGTGTGCCAACACTTTATTGAACCATTTTTTCAAAGCTCACACCCTTGGCAAACCGCAATGCCGGAGGAGCTTCGAAAAGACAGCTGGGTTTGTACCACCACACGCGGACGTATGGTACGTCTTCTAGTATACGGGGACCTGTGGCACGTCTTCTGGTACCCGCGGCGCTTGTGTGCAGCACAGGTACTGGACGTCCAGAGAGCATATAAAAGGGGTTCGGGTGTCGGCTCGAAGCCCGCACCTGCATCCCCCCCCCTCCCCCCCCCTCCCCTCCCCTCCCCCGCGCTTTGGGCCATATCTTTCCCGCCTCCTCCTCCTTAGCTCATCCTTCCGTCTCCATGACTGATTACTCTGGGCAAGTAGATCGTCGTACGAGCTACTCCGTTGGTTTGCTTAATCTAGCCGGCAGAGAGGAATCGGAAACACCCCGACCCTCTATCAATAATCTTCCAGCGGAAATACTGGGGAGAATCTTCGAGGACGTTATGTTTGTCGCGGGTGGATATGCAGTTCAACTGGATCGCCGAGGCGGCAATCCTTACAACGTTACCCTCGTCTCGCGTCATTGGCGAGATGTTGCGTATTCCACCCCTCAGCTCTGGGTCATCTTACCCGGACATTACCCTCAATTGTGGGAACGGATTCTCAAACGGTCTGGAGTCCTTCCATTGCGCATAGAATCGTACAAAAAGGCCCCAATAGAGCGTCAACCATGGCCCCTCGTAATCTTGGGCGACCCAGCCTGTTATGACCGTTTACAGGGGTTGAGGTTCGAGTGGTGTGGGTCCGAATTGAAGGGCCGCATACGAGCCATCACTCCGAGCAATTCAATCCTACACGTGCACCTGGACGGGGGCAACGAGTACGACGTGTGGGGCGACCCCGCGAATTTTCTGACGTTTATTCAAGGCCTCCCACACATGTCCTACCTTGGGCTGGAAGGCGGTTGCATTCCGAAGATGACTTGGGGTAGCACCGTCCCTATACCGCACACAAGGTTCAGCCACCCAAACCTCCGTTGCTTGTATTTAAAGGGTTGGGCATGCCAGAGGGTGTCCCAGTTCCTCGATTCCATCCCACTCCAAACATTGGAGAGGCTGGAACTACATGTCAAATGCTTACAAGACGTCGTCGAGATCAGATGTCTAGGCCTGCAGAGAGTCTTCCGGGACTTTTGGGAGGGTCGGAGGGATACACCGCGATCACCCGTGGTTGTTCAGTCCGAAGGCATCCTGGAGATTACGCTCCGCCAATGCCAAACCTCTGGCCACGAACCCGGTTGCAATCCTAAGGGTCCACTCCTCAAGCTCACGGCGGCCGGATTCGAGGGAACTGCGCAGATGGCTTGGGCTACCCTGGCCAAGGTCATGCCCATGGACGTCGAGGAAGTGGTCCTCCACAGCGTCCCGGTGTAGGGTCCGACGCAAGTAGCTGAAATCGATTGGTTCCCACAACACGATATGCCGTTCCACAGGTTCACATTAGAAGGTTCCACGTTGTCGGTGCTCTGCGGCCCGGGGGGGGGGGGGTTGTAACACCAGACGGGCGGCGCCCGAGTGCTTGGGGAGAAAGTGGGAGGTTAATGACCCAGGGTTGTGTTAGATTTTGCCCGGCCGCGTTGGTGAATCTATCCTCCGTGGTTGTCCGGCTTTTGAAGGTAGAATTAGTAAAGATACCCAGAAGGACAGTCGTAGTACAGCTGGACAATCCTCGGGCAAGAGTATTAGATGCAGGTAAATGGACATGTAGATACGTATACAGAGGCTATGAATATATGCGCTAGCAAAAACGAACGGACTCTAGTTCGGCCTTCAATGTTCAACGTTTAATCCTCTCGCCGGCGCACTTCCACAGGGATAAAAGTCACGATGACGTGGTCAAGCATAGCCATCCCCACGGGCGTCACCTCTAGGTACGACTTCTCCTTCTTGAATAAGCTTGCCTGGTGGAATTGAGCGATCAGAGTCTTGTCTGGGTCGTCGATAACCAGCTGTAGTTCGTGTTTCGCGAAGTAAGCGCACTTTTGATGGTGATTGAAGATCACTATGCGCATCGACTCACCCTTGGGCCACGGAACGCCCCAAGCGACCAACGGTATGAGACTCCGTTATGATTGAACACGTAGCTCCTGCACGTTGGGCATACGCATTGGAGTCAACAGTGCACTGGAACCAAAACCCAATAGTCACTCACCCTCTCAGCTTGCCTTTCACCGGCATGAATTCCGCCCTTCTCCTGATCTTTCCCTCGAACACGATGCGCGCCGATGCGAACCACTTCCAGTACAACCTCGCGATCTCGTCCTCCGCGAGTGGCGAATCTCCCCTTGGGGCCGCATCAACGGCACTGGCGACCCCACTCTCGCTCTCGTTCCCATCTTCCCTTCCATACCTATCTGCTGCGGGGAGTTTCCACTCCTCGGAATCATAGCCCTCGTGGGGTTCGTTGGCATCCCAGTGTAACCGAGGTATAGGATTTGGGGGTGCCGCTGGGTCACACCGAAAGACCCTTGTGACGCTACCGACGAACCTGTATGGGGTGTCGATCCTGTATAGCTCTTGCCCTGTCGTCTCGTTGACTAGCACGGTGCGCACGGGGGAGTCACGCGTGAAGATTATCTTGGTGTTCATCCCGCCCGTCGGAAGGGTGAAGTCGTGTGAGAGTGTTGAGGTGCAAACCAAATACGCGTGTCACTCCGAAATAAAGACAACGTTATCGGCTGCGGAGGAAACGTGGGTGATCCGACAGAAAGCATCTGAGTCCGACCGCCACCTCCCATATGTATTTCCGTCGACTTTGGGTGAAGAGGAAGGCCTTTCCAAATTACGGGATTATCGCGATGGCACTCTGCATTTCTTCGGTTTCGAATTCACGGTGGGGACCATTGCAAAGTTTGATTCCGCGCAAAATTCCCACACACTCAAATCTGACCCTATTTTACGGACCCTTCAGTGCCAGCCTGCCACGAGCCGTCCGAGGTTGTATTTAAAACGTGGATTATGGCGGAGAAAGGCGGAGATTAATCCCCTAACTGGGACCCAGGGAAGGATACATCGAACGGCGGGGATCCAGGTTTTCATCGGAATCCCCCCATCCGGCGGCGATCGAGTGCGGCTAAGAGACCCCACCGGACACGAGCAATGGAGAGCATATATCTTAAACCTTGCGTACCTGGGGTGCGGTGTTGGCACAGTGCTTGACGGCCTGGAATGTGACGAAAACCGACATCCCAAACGTCCCGTCGCCGAGGAGGGGCACGTCTTTCGCAACCTTTGTGCAAAACGTTGCCCACGGTGTTTCACCCTCCGGAAAACTCCCGTTAGCAATCAACGCACCGCCTCAGACCATATCGCCTGCATGGGGAGCCTTGGTGACACACGTATTAATAAAGTTAAGCACGGCAACAAGCGTGCCGGCCTTTGCCAACGAACACCACGACCAGACGATAGGCGGTAACGTGGTACCAAACTCAAGACCGCGACACCAGAAAGCTATCGTTGTTGAGGCCTATCACGAACGTCTATTAAAAACCCTTGCCAAGTAAAGATCGACGTACCAAGGGTTGCATCGCCCAGCGTCCACAGAGCTCCGCCAATCCTGGCTATCGAATCGGGATTGGGAGTACGCGGCCAACCCAAGTACTCGGCGACCTCGATGGTGAGGGGTTGGCGCGTTGAAGACATGGTATAGCTTGCGAAGGACACGGGCAGTGGTCCCACGCCCTCGCAGTCGACAAGACACGTGTTGCCTTGTGTGTCGACAACGAAGTTACTCACGTCCATTTTGGACTGGGTGGAGACTCCGAGTCGCGACTGATGCTGACCGGGATCGGGTCTGCCTTTGAGGTGGATCGACGGGAGAGCCTTGCCTACATCATGGTTAGCTAATATCAAATGCCAGGTGGAATGAACGCGGCCAAACCATGTTCGTGTACCTCTCTAGAGCCTCTGCACTCGAGAAAGGCAGAGGCGCCGTATAGGCCTTAAATAACAGATGGCGGACGCGACCGCCTCCTGAAGAGCCGATCTGGGCATCGTCGGGAAGTCAAAGACTACGAAGCCATTGGAGAGTCTGAGCAGCCCTTCCAGGGAGCCCTGGGACCGGGGCGAATTCAACTTGTACTACAACTTGTACTTCACCTGAGTTCGCAGGGGGGCGATCACATGACCAGCGCGTGAACTCTCATTTGAACACCGTCGCGTCGTGTTCGAGACGCCTCGCCACGTTCCTCCAGCCTCTTCATCGCTTTCTCTGTACGGTCTCTGACCGGAGACCATCTCACCGTTTTCAAGAGCACCGACCGAGATTGTGATGCCGAGTGGGACGCCGTCAGCGATGTGAGTTAGATCACCCTATGCGAATCAACCGATTTTCATCGCCAACCTCACCCTTTGCGCGCAGGCGGACCCCATTCACTGACGCTGATGATCACGACCTCGTCGCTTTCCTCGCATACCACCACCCTTCGAAGGATGGCCGAAAGGGTAATGCGGTATACAAGTTGTTGACTGAGCAGGCGAGAACCTCCTTTGACGCCAACCTTCAACCTTGTCTCTTATCCTAACTCCTGGAACTCAGCCCAATAGGTGGCCTTGGGCGAAACGGCACACCTGGATGTCGTGGAGGGAACGGTACAAGAATCACGAAGCCCGCTTCGATCAACGCATCAAGGCCTTTCAGGAGAAAAAAAAGTTATCCAGACAGGCCATTCCTATGGGATCCGAAGCCATGTTTGTGAGCGGAATGGAAGATTTGGACGACTTTGGAACGGATAAAGAGGATGAAGGCCGACGGTCGCGGGGAAAGAAGCCCACGCGCGTTGACTCAGACACGGAAGATGAAGACTGGGAACTGGCGAGAGTCCAACCCCGACCTACCAGAAAGGCCATGGCAGCACCGGAACAACCAGCCTCCAAGCGAAAAAGGGTCAGCGATGTTTCCGACAGGACGCCGAAACGGACGAGGGTTGTTTATAGCAATGGGAGCAGAGGGGGGAGGAGGGGGAGCCCCACCGATGGCCCTGTCGGTGGGAGGGGGAACGATGCCATGGATCAGGACTCTCAAGGTGAAGAAACTCTGGAGGTCGAACAGGGTCTCTTTTACCCCTCAGACGAGGATTCCCTAATCATTCTACGGTGGGTTGCACCTTCCTCGTCTCCCGTAAACCGTATATTAATCCCCATCATCGGGGCAGCACACCAACACGGTCCACCCGACCGTCTCGTTTCGGCA
>Ga0307511_10000768_pt1 | contig 34246 bp, 46 predicted proteins | sample 13_EM_MG_FD_200266 | JGI IMG/M metagenome (GOLD analysis project Ga0307511, IMG submission 200266) | Populus trichocarpa ectomycorrhiza microbial communities from riparian zone in the Pacific Northwest, United States - 13_EM | ecosystem: Host-associated > Plants > Roots > Unclassified | place... | reverse complement strand
CACGACTTTCCCACCAACCGGAAGAAAGTGACCGTCTTGGCCCGGGACCCCGACAGGAGCATACCAATTAGGACTCCCTCCTCACATCGCCTCCCTCAGCAAGGCCTCTCTAGCGTTGGTTTTGTAAAACCCCTAACCACCGCTCACCAGGGCACGCGCAACGAAACCCGGACAGACGGCAATCCTCACACCAACGGACGCCGCTCCTGCGGACACGCGCCACGACGCCCAAGGTGGGGCAATCTCTGCTGGAATGGACACCACGGCTCGGAACACTGGCAGTAACACTGCATAACTTAGTTGCGTCTCCGTACGACGTAGCCTCGAGGTGGAGGCAGGAGTGGTGGTCAACAGAGGCATTGGGGGTCAGGCGGACGAAACGGCGAGGTCAGAAAACCCGGTCATTCGTGTCGACATGTTGATATCCCTAGCTGACAAATTACCCTAATATGGAATGTGTCATACTGCTGTCACGCCAATGTCACCCAACAACGGCCTGTGCCTCCATCGACGTGTTCAGGTACACGGCCAACGGTCTGGGAGGTCCAGATTTGATCCGGGGCCAGACATCCAGGGATGTCTGCCATTGAGCGCGGAATATTTTGGATTGGATGTCCACAGACATCCAACCATCCGTAGATCGTCCACGAATTGCAGTAATTGGATATCCTGGGATATCAAAATACAGGGACATCCGCTAGATATCTAAAATCATTGGCCGTGTACTGATGCAAACTGCTGTAGAACCGTGCACGTGGCGGGCTGGTCACGAGTCTAAGGTCGCCGGTCCCCACAGGCCTCCTCCTTTTCGGAGTCTCCGTTAGTCGGGTTCGCCAGTGCTCACTCGGGATCAAAGCCCGTTGCAGGTCCCCACCCGAGTCATGGCCACCTGGGTTCCCTCCAAAGCTGGACTGCGCGAGATTCTCCAAACGATACGCGACTCCGCCAACAACAACGCTGCCCTCCAGGGAGAGATCACCATCGTAAGTCACCAATTTATCCACCCTGTTCCGTCCTCCTTCGTCCAGGACTTGGCTGATCTTCCAAATTGTAAACAATAGAAACCTAATGATTTTACACGTGCGCCAGAGTACATCGCCTATCTTGTCTACATTCTCGGCTCCCTCCCGCACGAGGAAGATCGTATCAGGACGATTGCTAGCTATCTACTCAAGAACAATGCCACACTCATTACCCGCGCACCCCCACAGGTCACAAACTATGTCAAGGCTGCCGTCCTTCAAGCTTTTATTGGTCATTCAGCAACGATCAGGAATGCAGTCAGCCAAACAATCGTCACCTTCCTCGGCATTCTCGAACCAAAGAATTGGCCGGAGTGTCTGCAGCATTTGTTCGATATGCTGGAATCACCTACCCTGGAGCAGCAGGAGGTGAGACGCCACATTTCCGTCACTTTGACTTTATTACCCCACCCGCTGGATCGCCTTCGAGTGCCACTGCGGTGACCAAACCTTCATCACGTCCATGAAAGATTCCAATTTCAAACACGCCTATTGAAACTTAAATCCTCCCCGCTCACGTATCTGTCATCTTCTTTCTTTATCAGGCCTCCTTCAACGTGTTAGACAAGGCCTGCAAAGGTTACCCACGAAAGTTGGACGTTGAAATAAATGGGGTGTGGCCCCTCGATATCCTCATCCCAAAGTTCCTTACCCTCTCCGACCATCCATCACCAAAAATGCGAGCCCACGCGATCTCGTGCCTTTCGTATTTCGTGCCGATCGGTTCCCAATCCCTCCTCACCCATATCGACACATTTATTGCATGCTTGTTCAAGCACGCTTCCGACAAAGATCCTTCAGTCCAAAGGCACGTCCGTCAGTCACTAGTTTTGCTCCTGGAATCCCGACCAGATAGGTTGATACCCGAGATGGCTAACGTGGCAGAGTATATGCTGCATTTCACCAAAAATAAAAACAAGAACGTTGCTCTGGAAGCGTGCGAGTTTTGGTTAACCTTTACTTTTACTCGGGATCCCAACCTGACCGCCCAGTTGCGTCCACTTTTACCGAAGGTGGCACCGGTTTTGCTGGACTGTATGGTCTACAGCGAGGACGATCTGCTCCGGCTGGACGGTGAAGCCGACAACGTGGTTGTTCCTGATAAGGAGACAGATATCGAACCTCATTACTACGGTGGGAAAGCTCGCGAATCGGACCACGAAGGGGGAGACGGTCAGCCGAAGGAGAAGCGCGTTGGCGCATACGGCGAAGGGCTAGGAGGTGAGGATGATGAAGACCATGACGACGATTCTGCCGATGAGACGTCGACGAAGTGGAACTTAAGGGAGTGCGCTGCGGCTACCTTTGACAATTTGGCCGTCAGGTTTGGGCAAGACCTCTTATCCGTGTCGCTGGAACCTTTGAAAAGCAGGCTTCGGAGTGAGGATTGGCTCTCCAGGGAGAGTGGGATTTTGGCTTTAGGAGCTATGGCTAAAGGTATGCACCCTTAACTCTGTTCGTCCTTACCTCTCACCATCCACTGTGTCGCAAGGTTGCATAGATGCCGTGGGACCGCATCTTCCACAGTTCATCCCTTATTTGCTCGGGACTCTCAGCGACCAGAAGGTATTCCTATCATGCGTTCAGTTAGATCGCCGATTTCCTACATTTGATTGTCCGTCCTCCAGCCCCTCGTCCGATCAATCGCTTGCTGGACTCTCAGCCGTTATGCTGGCTGGTGCACTCAGCCCATTTCAAAGGAGCACAAGCAACAGTTCTTCGCGCCAACTCTGGAGGGAGTGGGTTTCTCGTCCTTCTACCCTCTTCCCGTGCTGAACATATCTTTCGTAGCTGCTCCGGATGGTCCTCGACAACGACAAGCGTGTGCAAGAGGCAGGTTGTAGTGCTTTTGCCATTTTTGAAGAGAATGCAGGCCACGAGCTCGTTCCGTTCCTCGAACCGATCCTTCGAAACCTAGCTTTAGCGCTCGAGAAGGATCGGCACAAGAACACACCGTTCCTATCCGACGTTGTTGGTACTCTGGCTGACGCAGTTGGGCCGGCTCTCCAGAACCAAGCCTCCGTAGATATCCTCTTGCCACCATTGACAAAAAGGTGGAGCAAACTCAAGGACGACGATGGAGATCTGATCTCGCTGCTCGAGGTGCGTTGCGCAGTTCGTGAGTCCGAGACCAACGCTCATCCTCAAACCCAACGTAGTGTCTCGCCTCCGTGGCTATTGTAATGGGCCCATCGTTCCTGCCACACCTCGGCCCGGTCTTTGACCGTTGTCATGCCATCGTCCACAAATTACAATATCAAGCGTTTGTGCAAAACCAGGATCTCGAGGAGCCGGACAGGGCGCTCCTTGTTGCAGCACTTGATCTCTTCTCCGGTTTAACTCGAGGGTCAGGCATGGGCCTGGAACCCTACATAGCTCGTACCCAGCCGAATATCCTCGAGTACCTACCCTGGTGCCTGAGGTACCCTCATGCCCCAGGCAGGCAGGCCGCGTGCGCATTAGTTGGAGATCTCGCCATGAACTGCTTCCCATTACTACGACCACACATGACCGCGGTGATGCAAGAGCTTATCCTGCGGCTTGACCCGGAGCTCAAGGTTGAGTTCGTCAACGCGTGCAATAATGCAGTGTGTTCGGTTGGCGAAGTTGCGTTGCGCTACGGTCGTAGTACGTTTGCGCCCCCCCCCCTCTGCTCAGCCCGTATTCACTCGTTGTGTATCCTACAGATGACTCGGACTTCCAGCAATGGGTAAACCCGTTGGTTTCACGGCTGATTCCGATTCTGGTGCACGCAAAGGCTTCCAGACGTTTGCACGCGAACGCCACCATCTCGATAGGGAAGATTGGACTGATGCACCCGAGTCTCGTCGCCCCACTCTTGCCGGAGTTTGCCCTGGGCTGTTGCCAATTGTTCTGCGAGATCAGGGGTGACGAGGAAGGGGACTCCGCCTTCCGAGGATTCTGTACAATCGTGCAATCCAATCCTGCAGGCATCGCCAAGGTACGTGGAGAACCCGTTTTGAACGGCCCAGAGGGTTGACATATCGATATAGAGTTTGCTTTGGTTCTGCAACGCCATCGTCAGGTGGACTCAACCATCACCAGAGCTGAACGATATGTTCGCCAAGATTCTCCACGATTTCAAACAGCAACACGCGGCTAGATGGGCGAAGGAAACCGCAGCGTTCCCGCCGGTGATTCTCCAGCAGATTCAACAGAAGTATGGAGTGTAGAATGTTCTGTCTGGATATCATGGTACCGACCGGCCCCACAAGTCTTTCCTCGAGCTCATGTCTTTCTGTACACAATCAAATTGCACACACCTTGTTTCTTTCCTACCATTGGCCTTGAAGGTGAAGGGGGTGCTTTGAATAAAGTTCTTCAAAGAGGCCATGACCATGTACGCGCTTGGCGACTTTCGATCACTCCGACGCCGTTGCGAGATCTGTCCTCTAGCGAGTCGCTGTACCCGACGCATAATCCAGTTCTTACTCACTTGTTGATGTTGAGGGATGGCCTCTTGAAGTCCATCGATGAGCCTTGCCGCCTCTTTGGAGCCCTCCCTTGTCCACGAGCCGAGCTACGAGGTGCTTTCCACCATCATCCGCGATTGCCTCTCAATCCCTTCCGTGCGCTGCGGAGACCGTTTACAGGGGAGTGAGTTGGTAAGTAATCGGTGGGCATACCTGGACAACTCCGACCGTCGGTCCTTCTCTGCTAGGTCTCCTCCAACCGCCGGCGTGCTCGTGTTCTTCTTGAACCTGTTTGAATGCGGGATAAGGTCTTCGATCCTCTCTGACATCTTTAGATTGAAGGTCCGCATCAGTTGCACAGCACCCGTTCATTCGACAAAGGACTCTCTCGTAAGATCGAGCAGAATCTTCAAGGTATCTCCAGAGTCATATGCTGGCTCTTTGCTGAGTTTTCGAGCCGTCAAGGGACTGAACCAACCAGCTGAAGGTTATGAACCCACCCACACCGACTTGGGCCAGGGCTACCCCAGGGCCCGCAGAGTTTGTTGGACGTCGCTTTCGAAACATGAGTTCGTTTTTGGAACTGCTGGTGGATACATCTGGGAAACGGACAAGCCGGCCAGGTGCGATCCGCGAGGCTCAGACGCTCGAATGCAGCGCGCCATCAGGTCTACTGTTATGGGGGGCCTCGAAGCGGTTGTAAACATGGACATTCAATGCTTGGAGCCAGGTAGCCGTTCTCTCGGAGGCACTTAGCTCACGAACGATTCACCCGAAGCGCACCGAAGTGGAGAGGCTCTCCGGACCCAACTGAGACCCAGAACGATGCAATCAACACGGGAGAGAACAAGTTCGAGCTGCTGCCGTATTGAATGGGTATCTCGAAAGCCTTGAAACATGCCCCAAGTGGTTCGCCACGAGCCCCGAAGGTTGACAGTTATACCAGTTCCACCTGTTGTTATCTATTCAATTTGGACATAACCGTTGGGGAGGGTAATCATAATAGATCATTACAGTGTTCTCGGGAGCGTAAAGTGGCTCGGGAGCGGAACGGAGGGATCTACGATCAACTTTTGAACTGCAGGCTGGGGGAGACGCGGTCAGGACCATCGATCGCGGTCAAGAGACGAGAAAAACATACTCGGATTTAGTAGTGGGGAAGCCCTGGGACGGAATCCGGGGTAGAGTACTTGTTGGAGTAGTAATTACCGATGTTCTTACCCCACTCGGCCCAGGTCTCGGGTTCACGTTTGGTCCAGGGATCAGCGTAGTGGTGACCAATGGCTTGACCCCACTCGGCCCAGGACTCAGGCTCGGGTTCACGCTTCAACCATGGACGGGGGAGGTTTGGAAGCGAGTCTGGGGACCCGTACTTGTTTGAATAGTAGTTTCCGATGTTGGTTCCCCACTCGGACCAGGTCTCGGGTTCGCGCTTGAAGCGGGGAAGGCCGGGAACACTGTCTGGGGAGGAATACTTGTTGGCGTAGTAGTTGCCAATGTTCTGTCCCCATTGGGACCAAGCTATTGACGGAGATGAAGGTTAGGTCGTGACCAGACAGTGCAGAAAACGGTGGGGAGCCTCACATTCTGACTCGGGTGCGGGTGACCGGGCGACCGGAACGGTCAAGGCGTTGACGGAGAGAGCGCCAACAGCGATGGAGGTGAGAACGACTTTGGAGAGCATGATGATTGAGGATGCCGAGAGAAAGAACAGATAACAACGGCGCCAGGCCCAAGGTTTGGGAGGCAGGTGAGAGGAACTGGGGGGAGCTGCGCAGCGGCTGAAGAAACCAAGGAGCGTACTTCGACCTCTTATACATTTCGAGGGAACCAAGTGAGTGGGGTAAGTCTGAGATGTTGTCAGGTTTCGACCCACCGCTTATGGAACGGCGGCGAGGTTAATTCAGTGCACTGCGTCCTGCTAAGTAGAACATGTTCCATCCGGAGTCATAGCGTTTGGTCATGGGCTGCAAGACGCCGAGGCAGCTGTCGGCCGAGTGTCCAGCCTCGAACGTGCTGGAAACATTGGCATAGATTGCGACATTCAGCCCCTGGGGAGATTCCCTTCCCCCCCGCGCCACCAGCACTGGCTGTCCTGCAATTGCAGGATGTCAGGATCGGCGCTGTTGGCCGATCAACACGCGGAGAACTAAAACCTGCATCTCCAGCTGAAACAAAATGAGCTGGAGGGACGCCGACCTTCAGTTCCAGCCCAATGACCATGACGCCCTCCTTGCCGGAGATGCTAAAGTTGATTGATTTGTCGACCGTTGCGAGGTCCCCTTCACAATCAACATCATGCCCACCGTCATGGCGTAATTCGATCCAGTGACCTGAATGCAGGGCGTGTATCGAGCACACATGTTGCGCTCCTTAGAACAAAGAGTCAGGTGACGTACCCCATTCATGACATCAACAAAGGGAGGTTCATCTCCCGAGCAAGATCAAGGCAGGGCGAGGGGAGGTAGGTTTGTACCAAACCCACCCCGCCAACCGAAGATCAGACCGTTCCTCGGAGAGTTTGACGTTAAGAACGCCCTAGTAGGGCTTGGTCGTCTGGAATCATTCGTGTGATCATTGTCATTCTCGTCGTCGTCCCCAGGGTTAAAGCGCTGAAGTCCCGGTATTGAACTCCCAGCGCGGAAACTCACATACAATACCACACGCAGATGAGGAGAAAGACGACAACCCAGGCGGCGATGGTGATATACCGACGAGACAGACGGAAAAAAAAAGTCGAGGACGATAAGCGGAAGCAGGCGGTGAATCCTCAATCTCGACGCTCGCGGTGAAGGTGGCGAAAGTAAAAAGACTAAACTATTACCCGGTGTCACAGAGGAAGAGAAGGCATCCTAATGACCGAAAAACTCCTGGTCGAGTCACGGTCACCCCTTTGAGTTTGAGTCGGGAGGATCACCACTCAAATTTAAAACCTCAGGGAAGCCCCCCCACACACACACACACATAACCGTGTGATTGGGGCGAGATAAGAGGCACCGAGTTAATTTGCCTCAGCGACTGCCCCCCATTGAACGGCTAACCGTGTGAAGGGTAAGGGGGTTTCGTGGCAATAACTATTTGTATATCGAGGGTAGGTTGAAGGAAAAACAGCACGGACGTGAGATCCCGAAGTCAAAAGCGTTTGCGCCGGAGAACTGCTAAAACCTTATAGAAACCGGTCCACGAATCACGAATCGCAGAACGGTCAGTGCCTTGGATTGTCTGAGGGAGTTTGCACACTTACGAGGTGAGGACAAGATTGCGAAAGGAGAAATGAAGTCTAAACGTGGGAGATATTCATACATGAAGGAATGATGAACGAGAGATCCAGATTGTTGGCGATGACTGGAAGAACGAAAACCAGAGAAGAGTATGAGGGAAGAAAACTGCTGAACCCGGCACCACGAACATCACGGTAACCAGATTTTGATCGTCTGGTCCACACTCCCCGTCGCTACCACGTTGACAAACTTGGGGGCAGAATCCGCAGTAGTTGCGGTGGTTGAACCATTAGTGTTTGGTTCGGTAGTTGTAACAGTCCGACGTCCCCACGCTAACGTGGTGACAAAATGACCATGAGCCTGAACCACCTTCATACATCTGCCTGTGGATAGCTCCCACACACGTATAGTGTAATCGTCACCAGCAGAGAGGAGAAATTTGCCTGACGGATGGAAGACGAGAGCTCGGACCCAATTATCGTGGCCTGCCTGGAAGTGGAAATGCGTTCAAACCTAGAAGGGCGCGGTGACGAACAAGACGAACCAGATTTCGCAACATCTGTCCCGTCTGGCAATCCCAGAGTTTGATCGTCTTGTCTCGTGAAGCGGTCGCGATGTACGAGGCGGGCTTGGCCGACCTATCGCCTGCCTGCAGTTTAGTTAGCAGATCACCCTGCACCATCACGAGGTGGACACGCACGGGGAGGCCGGCGAGTTCCCGGATCGCAGGATATGCCACCGCGGGAGCAAACACAGCGATCTCAATGATATGGTCGTGGCCACGGAATTCCATCTTCATTTCCCCCGTTAATGGGTCCCACAACCGTGCTGTCTGCACGGCTTCAGTACATCAGCTGTAATAGAGGGGGTGAAACAAACCTGATCGTTCGAGCCACTGATCAGAAACTTGCCGTCTATTGAGGGCTCGACGCATCGAACCCAATCTGAATGCCCAGATATCGTGCGGACGAGATGCCTAACCGCCAGGAACATTCAGAACCAGCAGTGAATACCGGACGAACGACGAACGTTGACGAAACGTCGAATACCCGTATGGTCCTATCGCGACTTGCGCTGACGATGAACTGATCACCTGGCATAAAGCGTGCGGACGACACAGTATGGTCATGTCCCGCCATCGTTTTGACATTCTTCCAGTCGTTCTGAGTGTCCCATACTTTGATAAACAGATCCGACGAACAAGTGACTTGATCGCTTCGCCTGAGCATAAGGAAGGAGGACAGCACAGTAGGCGGGACTCACCCAAGAGGTTACCCTTGCTATCAAAGTCGACGTCGTTTACAGAACGTGTGTGACCCTTGAGCGTTCTCTCGAACTCTCCCGTTTCCCAGTCCCAGATCTTGACGGTCGAATCGTCGCTTGCGGAGGCGATGATATTGTATGAGGGGTGGAAAGCAACGCGTAGAACCTGGTCTCGATGACCTGTCAATGTGTATGCTGCAGGGGCCCTCGGTACCCAGTCTGTTTGCAGAGCAGCACGTTTTGCGGGCGACATTGAGACTTCCTCCTGTAGACTCGCGTTGCGATTCTCTAGGTCCATGATCTACGAATGACCCACTCTGTTGAGCACTGTGCGGGGCGTGAATGCGATGGAAAACGTGCCTTCTTCTGCAGTCGGATTACGCTGGTCCATTTTTTCTCGAGCAGGCCGTTATACTTGGATTTTGGGTCGGGGGTGTGCTTGATCCCGGCCTCCGAGGCGAGAGATTTAAATGATTCTGCAAAGCCATTAGAATGGAGGTATTCCAGGATAGATCTATGGCTGTAAGCATCATATTCAGAAATGAAAAGAGACGAGGAACGGTCGATTTGGCATACAGATCTTCTCTCTGTCTGTCTGAGAGGAGGGACATTATTGGTGATGATTAAAGAGAGGGGAGGCGTTGTCTTTGCCTCGGTCGTCACCGTCGTCGTCGCTGTCGTTGGCTGCGTCAATTGTCGTTGGTCGTCGGTCGCCGGCCGTCGTCGTCGTTCGTTTCGTTCTCAAGGTCTTGTGGTCTATCCACGTGTATCAAGAGTGCGACCAGATCTCCGCCAACCGCCATTGTTCTCGTATCTCGCTTTCTCCCACCATCTCTCACCTTCTCAAAACCTGGCCCCCAATGGAGCCCCGTAACAACACGGTCTCCCCTCAGCCCGACACAGCTACCACACGATCCTCAGGAGGCATCAAACGACATCACACAATCTCCACCGCTTCCAGATTGGTCCACACCAACTCTCGGCTTATCGACGACGTCCAGCCTTCCTGGAACGGCGGCGGGGATGAGGCCGTCGACCCTGACTGGGTGGGCGGTGTGGGCGCTGTTGGCGAAAAATCATCGCTTCATAGGCAGGCTTCTCTGCCAACAAGGCACCATCCACGCCGTAAGTCGCTCCTTTTCTGCATAGGAATACCGAATTCTCCTTTCTCCGACAATCTCGCTGATCATTCTGGCAGCCTTAAGGACCCAGCCAGGTGGCACCTCAACCCCGCGTACGCACAACAGTCTCTCTACCATCGCCGGCCACGGGGAGGAAGAAGATTGGGATCGTTTGGAACGAGAGGTGCGCGACCTCCACCGGGAGGACGACGAGGTAAGTGCAGTGACTCGATTTCGTTGTACTTCCCCTCTGCCACCTCGGCGAAAACCCACCCAGCATCCCTCCCTACCACCTCCTCCAATCAGTTCATCCTCCAGAAATCCTTGCTTGGATCATTGGTCCGTTCTGGCTTGCGTGCCGAGTATCCCCGCGAGTGAAGTTCAGCAGTGTACTCAACCACGCTTTTTCATGCGGCGGGGGCAACACCCCCTCCCCACGCCATCACTATCTCTTCTCATCTCCGCGACGGATCCAGGGTTCGGATGCGCTGACGATCCCAAAAGCATTCCCTAGGCTCTAGCCAAGAAGCGACGGAATCCGCCTCTCAATTCGGTCATACTGGTCCTTCTCCACCCCCAGCGTCCCCCGTACGCAGGCACCACAGTGTCAATTACCCCAATGGTCCGAAACGGGTGGACCCCCTCATCCGCTCTAAGACTCTAAAGACTCCCCCCATAAAAACATATCACAAAGGGTACCCCTCTGGTCAGAGCCCTAGCCCGACTGGGGCCGAGGAAGACGAGCACGAACAAGAGGAAGACCCACGCCTTCCTGTGACTCAAGGGAGTCACTCACCTTCCGTCGGGATATCTCCTCCGTGGGAGAACAACGACTGGGGGGCCCCCATGGATGAAGTCTCGGTTGCTTTAAATACGCTCGAACTCAACGCTTACCAGTCCTCGGTGAATCACCAGCCGTTACACGGCCCGCCCCGATTCAACCTCAACCACCAACCCGCTCAGCAGCAACAAAACTCGAGGGGAGGAAGTCAAAGTGGGACAACGACGCCCGGGTTACCCAACAACGGTGGCAGAAGACTTAATCTCGGGAGCTATCCTAACGACGGGTGGGCCGGACAAGGGTTGTCGCAAGGTGTTGGTGGCCCCACCAGTTCTTCGACATACATTCCAACCAGTCATGGAGTCGCACAGCGAGATTCTGACCTTCGCGGCCAAGGCGGAGAACGACCTCAACGGGATCGCGCCGCGAGCGCCGGCCAGTGGGAGCAAAAGGACAGAGTAATTGTTGGACGTTCTTCAAACCCCAACCTTAGCGGATCCTACAGAAACGGGGGCGGCAACGGAGGAAACAATGGGATTCCGAACGTCCCCCCGATTCCCCCGCAGTTCCTGAATAACCAGGGACAGGCCCCTCGCCTGGGTCAGAATCAAAATCATTTCGGGATGGTCAGCGGCAATGGACAGCATAGTCAGAACCAGGGTGGAAGTGTAAACGGCAGCGGGACTGGAATGAGCACCGCTGCGACCCATTTCCCGATCGGATCCGACAATCTGATCACCTCACCCGTGGACATTCCAACGCTTTTGGCTACGAAGGGCTACAACCCTGTCGATTTCGACATTAAACCTCCTTGTGTATGTTTCCAGCAGGTTCTTCAAGACAGCTACTGACCGTCAGGAATTTATCAGGCAAGGTACTTCGTTATCAAGTCGTATACGGAAGACGACGTACACAAGTCGTTGAAATACGAAATATGGAGTTCCACGGATCCGGGCAATAAGAGATTGGACAAGGCGTTCAAGGAAACAAACGGGAGGGGCCCCATCTATCTATTCTTCAGCGTTAATGCCAGGTCAGTGCCCGCGGTTACGTGCATCCACCTCTCAATTAGACTGAACAATCCCAACAGCGGTCACTTCTGCGGGATGGCGGAAATGTTGACGCCGGTGGGTACCATACATCCCAGCCTCGTGATTTCCTCATAATGGTTCCTGCCGTTTAGGTTGACTACACACGAAGCAGCACCGTGTGGGCGTCCGACAAATGGAAGGGGGTCTTCAAGGTTAGGTGGATCTTTGTCAGAGACATCCCGAACACCAACCTTCGGCACATTCGCCTCAAGTAAGTCGAGCCAAACCCGAGTTGTCGTTGGCGTGGAGTGACGTTTGTCCTTCAAGCAACACCCAGGAGCGCAAGCCTGTAACCAATTCTCGGGATACTCAGGAATTGCTACCAGAAGCCGGCCAAGAGATGATAAGGATCTTCCATACTCACCCCGCCAGGACGTCTTTATTACAAGACTTTGCTTTCTACGAAGTCTGTGTCTTCTGTTTGCAATTGCGTTGACCCTCACATTTTACATTCTCAGCTCCAAGCGTTGCAAAAGAACCAGGTGCAAGGCAACGTGTCTCCACAGCCCACCGGCCTATCTAGTCCCGTGCAACCAGGTGGCCAGCTGGCGAACAACCAGAACAACCAACAGCAACAGCACCCGTTTGCCATGTCAAATCCTAATGCTCTCGCTTTTGCCAGTCAGCAGGTAGGAATGAATGGTATGGGCGGGATGCAAAGCATGGGAGGGGTCAATGGATTGGGAAACCTGGGCATGAACATGATTAATCCCATGTTGCAGATGCAGATGGGTATGGCCAGTCAGTTTAACAATCCGACAGCAATGCAGAGCGTGATGAGGAACCCAAGCCCCGGACCAGCAGGCATCCATGGCCAGGGCGGCGGATTTATGAATATGGGTGGACAGCTCCAACCAAACCTTTGATAACGGTGCGTCGGCGACTCCCTATAACGCACTTCCGTCTTTAACCTTGAATCGTCTCGGGGTAGGACCCTTGAAGGATTCTCCCCTCGATAACCACCTCCGATCGCGACTCTTCTAAATCTGTACTATCACCTTCTGCTTTCCCGAGCTCCGTCGCACTGGCTACCGACAACAGGCCGCGGGCTTCTATGCGCCTCCTTAATATTCTCTCCCGGGATGTTACACTCCTATCTCCCCGCCTCGGCACTTGCTTATGATCCCATTCCGATCCTCCTCACTCTGTCTCACATCCATTTTTAACGTCCTTTCGTATGACCAGGCTAGCTTTCGCGTACGGACAGACAAGGGACAGTGAACGGACGTACTTGGACCTTCGCTTGTTCGCATGTTATCTTGTATACGAATCCACATTCGCTCTAGTACGTTATACTTTACTCTGATATGTACAAACCGCTGGCGTTCTGTTCTGTGTGCTCAGTCCCTGAACGTTATGGGTAGATGACTTTTAATCGTTATACGTACAACTTGTCGTACGAGCCAAATCTCCACACATTATTTCCATCAACCGCCCGCGTCTGTGCCATTCCAACTCCAAGGAAAGCGCACTAACACACGCATCCCTCAGCGGTGTTCGTCGGTGCTACACATGATGAGCCTGCTTGAGGAGACAGGGGAGAGGGACTCTCCTAGTCAGCTGGCCCCGCCACAGTGCATCTTAAGTTTTGAGTACTGTGCGGGCGAACATCCACAATGTCGATTCAGCACGGAAGAGACCTTTGGTGTGCACGAAACGTAATTGCGCCGCAGTCTCCTGGGAGGTGTGGGTGTATTCTTCGAATTCGTGTGCCCGGGTTCATGGCGTACACACGATGTGAGGGTTGAACCCACCGCCGTCATCTGGCTTTTCATGTCTAAAAATCTTCCTCGCGGTCCGGTGAGCGGCCTGGACACTACGGACTCCATCGGGTCCAAACGGAACGCTACGTTTCGCTTTACTGACTGCGTCTTCATCGCGATTGCGTTCGCGCCCCATACAATGGTCGTACCACTGTTTCCGGCCATGCGGGCGTATGCGTTGCTTTACCAACGACGATCACTCACCCCAGGTTATCTCCGTGGAAGGTGGTGTCGGGAGAAAACGGCTACTAGCTCTCGGGAACGATGAGTGTTCATCATGGAGCGGCCATGGGCGTAACGTAGGCCACTCATAGCGACGATTTGGCGTGATTTCTGAGCCGGCGTGATTTTCCCCATCAGGTGAAAAGGGCGCGGAGGGGGCCTTGTAAGTGACCCTGACGACGTATGAATGACCGAGGTGTCTGAGGATGTGAAGGGATTGATACTCTACGGCGCTGATAGCAGCTGTGCACTTGGCTTTGTTTCAGGCGATGGGACAATTCGCCCCTGGGGTCACGAAGGCCGTGGCGTGCTCTGTTGCTTTCTACCCAGTGGGGCGTATTTAGAACGTAGCGAAGCCCATAATGTCTCTGGAGGCGGTCCATAATTTTGTCCGCGGTTCAAGCAGACGGTGATCGGGTCCTTTGCGGCCCGTGATGGCTGTCGTCACAGATGGGTGAGCGCCACAGAACCCAGTGAGGCGGATACAGTTACCCACCCACGATCCGGTCTATACCTGCAGGGTCTTATCACCATCACGCGAGGTGTCCTCGCCTCACCCGTCCTCATCCTCGCTGTGGGTCTCAAACGGCTGACGTTTGGCGTCGTCGGTGGCCAGTCGGTGGCATTCACATTCCAGTAACCAATTACGATGTTCGAAACGATCCGAAGGGTCACTCGGTTCATACTTTGGCTCGATGAACGTAAGTATCCTCGCAAACGACGCTATCCCTCTCACCCGGGGGGACGAGATGTCCTACGGGATGCAGGGGTGGCGTCGGCTGGGTCAACGATCAGGATCGCGATCCTGACCATCTCTCCCTCCTGTTTCCGCCGACCCTAGAGCTCTATCACGAAGCCATCAGACTCGCGGAGAAGTTGAGAGAGCAACAGCGAGAGGCAGAGGAGCTGAAGAAGCTGGTGAAAGAGCTGGAGGCGCTGGAAAGACAGCTGAGAGCGCTACAGGAGCACTGTGAGCGGGTCAAGAGAGAAGCGAAAGAGCGAGAGGAGAGGGAGAAGGAGGAGAAGGAGGCTGCGGAGACGAAGGGGGAGGAGGCTTGACCTATTCTTTTTTATTTGTACGATACGATACCGAAGCGCATCTTTACACACTCTGCTCTGCCGCGGCTGAGCATCGCAACGCCGGGTGATTAGCGTTGCCACGGCCGGAATCCATGCGGCAAGGTAGCCACAGTCATTTCCCAAGAGGAAAGGTCCCGGTCTGGTCTAAGCAAATAGCATTAAACTTGTGTTGCGACCAAGTCATGGCTCGGTAGAAGAAAAAAGAAGGGGAACGAGAGAAACAGCGACAAAAAATGCCGAGAGCTTACCGAACTTGGGCATCGTTTCAGCCAGCACCCTCACCTCACCCACCTCTCTTCCCTCCCTCCTCCCATCCCCCCTCCCTGCTACCCCGTACATACCCGCTTCGTTTTTCTGTACATGGCTCCCCAGCCCTCGTCGTTGGCTCAGTCCAACGGCGCGACGGGAACGACAACAAGCGTTCAAGTCGGTCAGTCCTCCTCTCAGCCTGAAAACGCACATTGTACCCCTCACACCTTCCAATCCAGCTCTAAGGATCCGTCCGTCCAATGGCCACGACCTTGCAACCATACCCCCCCGTTTTCAACGCACCATCGTCCATCCTGTTTCCGAAACTTCCGTCTCCGTAGACCCGCTGTCAGCTAATTCAGCGCCGACCACTACCCCGTCGACAGCCCAAACCGTCGCCACAAAGAAACAACAGTTCACCTTTGACCAAGTCCACGGTCCTTCTACCACCCAGCATGCAATCTTTACATCTACCGCATATCCTCTCATTTCGAGGTTCTTGGAGGGCTTCAACTGTACCATCCTCGCATACGGGCAGACTAGTTCCGGCAAGACGCATACAATGACCGGTATCGACCTCGACGCTGACCCCACTGACCCCGAGAACGGTATGGGGATCGTCCCAAGAGCGGTAGCAACAATCTTCTCGCGTGCGAGGGAGCTCCGCGAGGAACGAGCCGGTGCCTGGAACTTCACTCTCAAGGGTTCCTTCATCGAGATTTATAACGAAGATCTTCTTGACTTGCTTGCCGACGAATACTCTGTCGGTGGCCGTCGTGACGTTCAGATTCGGGAGGACAAACACGGTCACATCATTTGGGATGGCCTTCGGGAAGTCAGCGTGAAAAATACGTCCGAGGTTATGAAGTAAGTGCCTTTCACACCCTCCTTCTATTCCTTCCGCGTCCCCTGCCACGTGTTGTATCGAGATTCAACTTCCCCCGTTCCCCACACCCGGTTCCTCCGATTCACTTCTCACACATGACGGTCCTCGATCCCAAATCCCCCCCTCCCCTTGATGTTTCCCGGATTCTTACCCCCAATTTCCAGCCTGCTCCGTAAAGGTACATCCATTCGCCGGACAAACGAAACGGATATGAACGCACAATCCTCTCGATCCCATGCGATATTCTCGCTTACTCTCACTCAAAAGAAGTACGTGGGTACGAATCCCCTTCCCCCTCCCCGGTCTTCCTCTCCACTTCCGCCTAGTGGACCTGGAAGATCTCCATCGCGTCTAGCTCGTCCAGGGTCTATGATTGCCAGTTCTTCGAACAGAGTTTCCTCTCCCACATTTGGAAGACCTGGTACTCCAAGCTTCAGCTCTGCAATGAATAGGTCGAGTATCCAGGGAAGCAGTCTCCGGCCCCCAAGCTCCCTCGGCTTCCACCACGCCGATCGTGAACTGGCTGAGCCCACCACCCCAGGAAGTGACGGTGATTGGGTCACAGTGGTGTCCAAGTTCCACTTCGTTGACCTTGCTGGGTCTGAGAGGGTACGCTCCGCTTTTTTCTAGTTCCCTTGCTCGGTCTCACTTCGGATTTACCAGTTGAAACGCACTGCCGCCCAAGGCGAGCGTATCAAAGAGGGTATTTCGATCAACAGTGGACTTCTTGCTCTCGGAAACGTCATCTCCGCCCTCGGAGATCCCTCGAGGGTCAAGTCACACACTGCCTCCTACGTGCCATATCGGGACTCCAAACTCACCCGATTGCTGCAAGACTCGCTGGGTGGTAACGCACATACACTCATGATCGCCTGCGTCAGTCCAACCGAGTGGAACGCAGCCGAAACGGTCAACACCCTCAAGTATGCGAATCGTGCGAGGAACATCAAGAATCGCGCCGTAGTAAATGAACGGGAAGAAGGGTGGGACGACGTTGAGTGGTTGCAGAATATGGTGATGAGGTTGAGGAAGGAGCTCAAGGCTCTCAAGGAAGGAGGTCCGGCTCTCTCCGCTGATTCCACTGCACCAACTTCTTTTAAGTTGGGACATACCCCCGCATCCTCGATCGCCACCGTCACCTCCTCCGACTCTCACATAACTCCCGCTTCTGGAAGGATGCGAGCTCAGATGACGGAACTTCAGAACAACTACGAAGAGCTTCGGGAACAGTTCACACAACGCACGGAGGAGCTTACCCGTCTCCGAAGGGAGGTAGCCGAAAAGACCGCAAAGTCTCCAGGTGCCGCTGGTCAAATGAACCGATATGAAGAGATCGTTGGACCAGTGATCGAAGAATACGAGAAGACGATCGGAGCTATGGAGGCGGAATTGAGCCTGAATCGGGCTGCGTTGAGGCACACCAACGAAATGTACGAAGAGAAGGAGGAAGAGTTGGTTGTTCTTCAAGAGAGGCACTCGGCAACAGAAATGTACGTCGAGGAACTGAGGAATCGTGCGGCCAGATTGACGGAGAGGGAAGCCTCCACCGAGGTAAGCCTTTAATTGCACGACTCGCCTTATTTTCTCACCAAATCTCCTCCACCCCTTTAGGCTTATGTCAGGGATATAGAAGAGCGGCTGAAACAGTATGACGAGTCCAACCTCAGTTCTTCCGAGTCCATCGGTTCCCTCAAGAAGGAGATTGCTCACTACAAGGACGCAGAAAACCACTCCGCACAGTACATCGCCGATCTCGAGGCCCGCCTTCTCCGTGCAGACGAATCCGTTCTTGATCTCCAGCAGGTCGTCGAGCGCCTTGAGATGGCGGCAGAGCGCCGCCGCGAAGAAGTCGAAGACCTCCAGAGTAGGCTCACATCGCTCGCCAAGGATGGGCAGAGCTGGAGAGACGATTTGGAGGAAAGGGAGGAACGGGTGAAGGAGTTGGAGAAAAGGATGATCGAGCTGGAGACTAAGAAGAATGATGCGGCTGAGGAACGAGCCCGTCTTGGTGAAATCGTAGAGGAGGTCGCGAAAGCCAGGCGGAGTTTACAACTTCCCAAGGGCATTACGATCACCACCAACGGCTCTAGTCTTGACTCTGTTGGTTCATCACGTCCCGAAACCCCACTATCCTCCGCGCCTCCATCAGAAATTCCGCAAACGATCGTTGAGGGAAATGCCGAGGCTCAACTCCTTGTGCTCCAGCAAACCCACACGGCAACCTTGGCAGATCTGTCTTCCGTTACTGCCAAGTACCGTGATGCTCTACGGGAGATCCACGATCTCTCGTCCCAGCTCGAGGAGGCTAACCTTTCTCAAGGCCTCGCTGCCTCAGAACCCCCGGAAAGAAATGGATCTTTGGAGCCTTTCTCGGGAAGCGCTTCTGGACCTGTCAGGAAGAGGCCCGTCAGGAACACGAGCGAGAGCTCTGGGAACCGCCGCCTTTTTTTCAGGCACGCGGCCTCGGCGGAATCTCTCCACTCGAGGTCAGGAGGTTTCTCTAACACTCCTTCAACCGACACCGGATTTCTCACCGATTTTCGACAACATTTCACGCAGGTCGCTCTCGCAATCTCAATCGCTCTCACAGGAGCTGTTCTCAGCCAAATCGCGCAAAGCTTCTTTTTCCAGCAGCCACGGGAGCAATAGCCCCATCTCACACTCCCCTTCAAGCTCTTTCTCTTCCCGACCGAATCTCTCGATCTCCGTTCCACATCCCGTCGGCTTCCCGAACGGCACGAATGGTCTGGGCGGCTCCGCTGGTGGCAAGAGCGCTGCAAGTCTTGAGAAGGAGATTATGCGCCTACAAGATGTCTTGAAGGAGCGCGAGGCTGAGATCGCACTCTTGGAAGAGTCGTTGAAGGCTGCGGAGTCCAAGGCCGATAATGCCAACGGCCTCGCGATTGCCACACCTCTGCTTCGGATCGACTCTGGGGAGAGCGAGGAGTTCGCGACACCCATTGGGGATCCTGACTATGAGGACCCAAGCGGGAGGTCTACCCCTGTTTCCTCTTCTCCAATCCCTCCGGTGAACCTCTCCCCCAGGACGATGAATCAGTTCAGGGCGATCAGGAAGAGCTTGGACTTCGGCGAATTAACCAAGTTTGACGATGATGAGTCAGTGCCGCATATGGGACAAGACGCTTTATTGGAGAGATTGAACGAATTGATGCGGTAGGAAATATCTCTCTCGGTGTGGAGCTCCGAAGATTGATCCGCTTGACGCAGGTCGATGGCCCAGAAGGAGTCTACTCATAAGGAGGTTGTAGACGATCTCAACAATCAACTATCCCAGATCAGGAAGCAACACGACGAGCTACAAACGCTCTCTCGCGACCAAGTATGTCACTCTGTATTCCAAGCGCGCATTCTTTGACGGTTTACCTCGTCAGATCCACAACATGTCCGCCGAGATCGAGGCGATAGGTTCCAAGCACACCGAAGCCCTAACCCAGCTGGAAAAGGTCACAGAACGTGAGGCCAAATTGGTCGAATCCCTACGCAATGCAGAGGAAAGCCACGCGGCGGAGGTCGAGGCTCTCCGGGCTGAACATGCACAAGTTCTGAAGGCGAAGGAAGTCGAAGTCGATGACCTTATCAACCGTCTAAAGGCCGACCACGAGGAAGCGCTCCTCGAGCGGTTGGCCATCGCCGCTGCGGACCTAGAGAAGGCTCATCAAGATCACGCCGAGGCGTTCGGGAAACTCGAGGCTGAACATGAAGTGGAGCTGAATCGCCGCACCGACGACGTCAACGGTCTCTTGGCCAAGGAGAAACAAACCCACAAGGAGGCATTAGAGGCTGCCCTTGCTTCCCACACCTCCGCTATATCTCTCCAGGAGAGCCAGTACGTGGCTGTTCAGAAACGACTTGAAGAGGCCGAGGGTGTTCTTCGGACTGCCAAGTTGGAGCACGCTGCGGCTCTGGAGAAGGTTGCTGCTGATCACGCTGTGACTCTCAAGGCTAAGGAGGTGGAGCTCGTCGAAACGGTTGCAAAGACCGAGGAGGAGTACTACAACGCTCTCACCAAACTCCGCCAAGATCACTCCGAGGCCATTGAGAGGCAGGCTACGGAGTCTTCCATCACCCTGGAACGGCTCAAGGAAGAACACGCCAGCCAGTTGCGGGTCGCTGAAATTGCCAAGGAAGGATCCCTATCCGACTCCCAGACCGCACAGGAGAACGTTATCCGAGATCTGCGGGATGCTCACTCCCAGGCCATTTCTCAGAAGGAAGCCAACTTTGCCCAGGACTTGGAAAGGCTCAAGGCCGAACACGAGAGGGTTATGTCTTCAACCGTCGAATCCCATACTTCTGCCCTTGAGAAGGCTCGGGCGGACCACACTGTAGCCTTGTCGAAGCTGCAGGCGGAATCTCAGGCAGAGTCTATGCGACTGGGCAAACTGGTGGGAGACGCCAAGGCCGGACTAGCTGCCTTCGAGCGTCAGGTGGCGGAGAAACTTGAGGCTAGCCAGAGGGAAGCCGCCGAACGACAGGTCCTCATCCTCCAGGAGGTCGAGCGTGGTCACGAGCACGTCGTCAGCCAGCTCAAAGCGTCCCACCAAACGGCTCTCCGAGAGGTTGAGAGCAAGGCTCTCGACGACCAGACGAAACTTCGTCAGTCCCATACGAAAGAAGTCGAGAGGCTCCAGTCCGACCACGGCACCGCCCTCACTGAGCTCAAGGCCACCTTGCTCGCTTCCCACGCCCAAGGCCGACAGGACTCCGAGGCCGAGGCTGAACGTCAATTAAAGTCGCTTACCGATGCATATTCCAGTCGCATATCGGAACTAGAGTCCAAACATACCTTGGATCTCTCTGAAGCTGAGGAAAGGTTCAAGAAAGACCGTTCTGTGTTGGTCGACGCTCACTCCAAGGAACTCGAGAGCCTCGTGACGAAACACCAACTTGCGCTCGCGGATGCGGACGATCAAAGGGCTCTAGAACGCGCCGCTCTTACCAAGTCTCATGAAGTGGCCATCTCACAGCTCCTTTCTGACCAGGGGTCTGTAGCTGAGGATGCGCGATCGGTCCTGGCGGTCTCTGAGGGCCAGCACCTCCAAACCATCGAGAAGCTTCGTGCCGAGTACGACGAGAACCTGTCCCAGGAAAGAGAGAAATGGAAGGCCTCTCTTACGGAGTTGGAGGTTCGACACAGCCAGGAGCTCGACTCTCTTACCGAGGAGTTGACTGCACTCAGATCTTCGTCCACTGAAACAGCCAATCTCCGCCAACAGCATTCTCAGGATATCGCTGTCAGGGAGTCAGCACTCAGCTCAGTTCGCTCGGAACTCCAAGACACTCAAGCTGAGCGAGATGACCTCGCTCTCGAACTCTCTAGGTTACGTGACCAACTGGAGAAGGTGAACCGTTCGGAATCGACGCTTCTCAGAGAGACCGCCAAGCGTGAGAGTCTCGTGGAGGAACTCGAGAAACACCGCTCCGTGCTTGCAGAAACCCAAGAGTGGCTGCAGAAGATTAGGGACGAGAAGGATGCTATCCAGCTGGAGAAGAATAAGACGGAGGCAGTCCTTCGCGATCTTCAGGCTCAGATCACCCGCAGTCCCTCGCCGCCCAACACCACTCCTCGATCGCGCCAAACCGCCATTCCCCCTGCGAAACCTCCACCCCCTACTCCCCCTCCATCTATTCCACCACCGCCCGCTCCAAGATCAGATATCATCTCCACCACGGCGTCCCCTCTCACAACGATCAACTCTATGTCTTCCTCACGAGAGCTGAACCTAGATTCACCCGCGACCTCTCTCGCACCATCACTTCAGGATCACGCCGCTCCAGGCGTTGATCCTAAACTCCTCCAACAACTTGACCAACAGACGAAGACCATCGGCGAACAAGCAGCGATGATAAAGACCCTCAACAAACAGCTAACACATTGCGAGTCTGACCTGCAAACCCACATGGACGAGGTTTCCCGCCTGGAGAACTCCCTTGCTGACTCGGAAAAGAACCGTACGTTTGATCCCTCAATGATCCACGAGACCCGTAGTTTTAACCCTTGTTTTCAGTCCGAAAAGCGCGCATGCATGCCACTGAGCTGGCACGTGAACGGGATTCGCTGAACGGCCAGATGGCGTCACTAAGAAATGACCTAGAGGAGGCGAAGCGCGAGGTTACGCTCGTCCGACGGTCCGTGGTAGAGGAGAAACAATCGCTCGAAAACCGACTGGACGAGGAGAGAAGAGCGAAAGAACGCGTTCGCGCCCAGCTCGACAGCCGAATGGAGGAGCTCCAAAAGCGCAAGTCCAAATTCGTTTGTCTGTGATCCATCGCCTTGTCATTTCGCCCAGTCATCCTCACGAGCATACCCATCCCTCTTGCATATCTTGCCTCTGTTGTCGTTTCCGTCCTCCCATCATTTCGTATGATTTGTCAATCTGACTTATGACCTTCCCTCTTCCCTCTCGCTCCAACTTTTTTCTCTCTTTGTACCTACATTCCTTGATAAGTTCGTTCTTGTGGATAGTTCTAGTCCGATACCCTTCGGAGACTATTATAATCCAAGATAATACCTTGGTTTTCTTCTCTTATGGTCAATCTTTTCACCAACCATCGCTGCATGTATGACTTAGTAGACAGAATCAGAAGAGAATTCTACCCTGAGGTTTCCCCGCAGTTCATCCACCTAGATCTCTTATCTGGGACTTTTGACTGGACTCCACTGACCCTCGCCGGTCATGTGCCAGGGAAGAACACCTTGATCCTCCGGTCGCCCCGATGAATGCCTGCGGCCCGGGGACGGTGATTATCCAAACAATCGCTGGATCCACCAGCCTCGCTTTCACTGGGCTTCCGAGCCATCCTACCCACCGTCAGACATCCACCGAACGGGAATGATCCCAACACAGAAGAGGACGCTCTCATGTTTCTCTATGCAAGACAAAGTACGTATCTCCCCCGATTAACAACGATCATCGCAGGTGCCAACCTCTGCAGGTCTGCCTCATCACAGGGGGTGCCCGGGGGCTCGGGCTTGAGTTTGCTCGTGCTTTTGTCTTTTCGTTCGTTGTATTCGCTCGATGGCTGGTTGGGTTAAGTAAACCAAGTCCGTGACAATTCCAGTGGGTGCACACAACTGGCGATCTTGGACCTCAAACAATCCGAGGCGGACTCTGCGGCCGAGGAACTTCTGAGTTCCGCTCGGGAGAATGGGATTGACCCTGCGGGGCTTGAGTTGATAGGCATCGAGTGCGACGTCGTGTCTGAGGAATCGGTGAAGAACGCATTCGGCCAGACAGCAAAGAGGTTTGGGAAGGTTGATGCCGTGGTCGCATCAGCTGGTGAGGACGTCGTCTGGATTATGGCGCCCCATGAACTAACTCACCAAAAGGTATCGTGGAGAACTACCCCGCCCTTGAGTATGATCAAAGAACCTTTTCTCTCTTTGACGGGGGGTTGAAAGTCAACCCGTCACAGATACCCCTTCGACCGCGCTGAGAAACTCTTTGATGTTAACGTCCATGGGGCCTTCCTCACCGCTCGTGAAGCTGCCAAGATTATGATTCCAAACGGAGGGGGAAGTATCATACTCATCGCTAGTATGAGTGCATCGGTCAGCCCAATTATCTCTCCCATTGACGTAGTTCTGTGTGACCACAATTCACTTAGGTTGTTAACGTCCCGCAAGTAAGCTGCAACTACTTACCCCACACGAGGTGATGAACGGCTTCCTACTTTTCAGCTGCAAACGCCTTATAACGCGTCAAAAGCTGGTGCGTGTCCGCACTATAATTTCTGGGTGTTATTATATTCGCCTCTTGTGTAGCCGTTAGGCATATGGCCACAAGCTTGGCCGTTGAATGGGCCAAGACTGGGGTTCGTGTGAACTCCCTGAGGCGAGACCGAAATCTGACTCAACTCTTCAAATGACTGACGGATGAAGCGCGACCCTAGCCCTGGCTATACTCTCACGAAGCTCACGAAAACAATTCTGAACGGGGCACCGGAGCTCAAGGAAACTTGGGAAAAGCTTACACCGATGGGAAGGGTACGTCCTGATTGATACCTTTGCGGGGTGTTTGCCCTCATTCTTGCGCTGCTCTAGTTGGCGCGACCCGAAGACTTGACTGTAAGTATACGGTGCAATGGGGAAGACGATCTCACGAAGTCACGCATTTCGTGGCTATACTAGGGTGCTATCGTTTTCCTCGCAAGTGATGCCTCAAAATTCATGACTGGGACCGACCTCCTCATCGATGGTGGCTACTGCGCCATCTGAGCTACGGTGATTGCCCTGGTGCGCGATATATTACGGAAAGGAGGCCGAGCTGTATTCCCACTGTTGACTCCCAAAATGAATGCGATGGGTGATCCACTTTGCCACAGCGCACCATGCGCCGAAAAGGCTGGAGCATGGCTTACCCGGATAACCCAGTCTCATGTACCAAAATGTACGACACCGCCAACGGTCGAGCCCTACGATCCGAGATCTGAGAATCGATGAGAGCAGTCGGGTACTATGGGGACACTGTGGACCCCTGGCCAAGAAGGGGGGGGCGTTGTTGTACCCGTAAATCAAACGAACCGAACTTCGGAGAAATAAGCTCAATAGCCCACTGGCAATCCCAAACGCCGTCCGCTTGCTGTGCACGCGCCCACCGCCCACGTAACACCCTCCTACTTTCTTGGCGACTTGCTCCCGACTTCTTCGCCCCTTCCTTTATTCTGGAGCTCGCAGACATCCACCTCGGTCTGAGGAGCACTCCTCCTTCGCCCCTCTTAAATGATTTCCGCCGGATCATGCCGTAATAAAACCGAACTGAGTCTTCCTTGTCGCATCCGGCTCTGCAACGGAAGTGATGAATAATAGTCCTAATATACTGCCCAACCGTTGGTTTTCCGCAGAGGGGATGTTCTGGGACGCCTAGCTAGACTCGATCCGATCGATGTTTTCGTTCGGACCGGTCCGGACTTTCCGTCTTTCCCTCCTGTCCAAACATCGATGGTCGAAACTCCATCTGTCATGTCCACCATATCTCGGCTGGTGAGTCTGTGTTGCATTCCGTAGACCGGTTGGCTCAAGAGAGAGAGCCAGCCTTCCTTGACTGGCGAGTCCTCATACAGCGACAAAACCACGACCAACTCTCCTTTTGCTTCTGGCCTCACAACCCCAAACGATGAAGAAACCCACCATAGTCTCTTCCCCCCAGCCATAGAAGACCAAACGCCGAAACAGTCGGGCGGTTTTGCATCCAAACAGCCATTCCAGAAGCACCAGCGGAAAGGAACACTCTCCAGGGCCGTGTCCAAGGCGAGGGAGGCAGCCAAGTCGGTCTTCGAGACCCCCAAGAGACTCAAGAAGGTTAGTAAGCGCAGTTGTTTCCCGCCATTGCTTCTGACCCCCAGGTAGCGTCGGTCAATTGTCTTCCAGAGGGACGCTGCGGATCAGGAGGAACCCAAGGAGGCGCCAGGAACTCCAAGTGATACCGTCCGTTCAAACCGAAAACTTTTGCCTCTTCCCCGAGAGTTGACGACCCTTTGATATCGCTCACAGTTCTCCTACGAGGTCAGAAAGTCGACTGAAGCGGTCCACCGTATGATTGTGGAATCGCCCTCCACATCGTCCCCCGCGATGGTCTGTTACAGCGTCCCTGAGTCACGTCATTGTCCAAACTGACCATGGCCTCAGGCATCAATGGGGAGTTTCGACTACCCCAAATCCACGCCTACCCCCCTCCTCTCCCGCCGCCCCACCTTGATACATCAACAAAGCCATATCTTGGGCTCAGCGGAAGACGAAGATACAACCCAGTCATCTCCCTGGACCATCCAACGCCTGTTGCATATTTTCATCCTGGCTCTTTGCTTTCCCTTCTGGACCTTCGCCGTTGGAGGTTGTATATTCCTATCCCCTGTGGCCCATCTGGACACTATAACCTTCAGCTCTGGATTCGTGCTCCCACCTCCCTCAGATATCGCCCGTTTCGGATATTGGGCTGAGAACGCAATCCCCCATATGTGCACCTTCCTCGCAGGCTTATGTTTCTTAATCTGGTGGAGACTAGACCTAGGATTCTCGGTTCTCGCGATCGTTCTATATCTCTTCTGGCAAGCTTGGTCCGGTTTTCGGCTGGACAAGGACATACCTCTTGGTGAAGATGACCAGCAAACCATCTACTTGGTTTCCGTGGTGCATACTCTGGGAGACGGGTATCGGTTTAGAGCCGGTGATGGCTCAGTCGTAGATCTGCCCCCTGGTATCGAGCTCAGCAGGGGGATGCTAGTCCGCAACTGAAACCAAACGCACTTCGAAGTTGCCAGTAGTACTATTCTCTCTGGATTAGGGATGTGATACCATAGAAAATTACAAAGCATTACAACGACCCGAATTCAGCGAGGGGCCTGCCACAACAAGAGCAGTTCCACCGAAATCATGCCACACTAGCCAGTCGTCCGCCATCCGGGGGTCTATGGGTCCATTGCCACTTGTAATGTCAGGTAGTGCAGCCGGGCGCGACAGTGGTGCAGCAACGGAAGGTGCGACGAAGACGAAGCAGAAAATCCCGTGTGTGGCTCAAGGGACGGTCTGGTTCCGACGAACGTCGAATCCCGAGGTGGGAATGTCAAACCGAGAGCTATTATCTCGCTTGGAGTTGTACGGCGGACCGTAGTAGTAAGAAGGAATGACCGACAAAGTTGATCGAAAGGACTGGCGGGCTAGGCCCGACACATACACGAGATACTGCGCCAAATGGGTGTGGCGCTATTGATATATGGTATACACGGAGCGGAGTCAAGATCACAGAGATTCGTTGGGACAACATGAAGAACTCGGGTACCCTCAAGTCACCTGAGCCGGAACAACCACCAGAGGGATGTCTTCTTCGGTAGGCAACACGGTGTCTTCGCCGGACAGTGAAGCGAACCGCACACTGTCCGAACGTTTTGGCGTGCGGCCTGCCGGATTTGGAGTGTGTGTTGTACCCGTGAGCGACCATCCGACCTCTGTGTTGTCTGCTGCTCTTTTTAAAGAAAGCATTAGCCTGCTGATCATTATGGGGAGGTACCTGTGAGTAGAACCGCTTCGGTGAGCGTCTCCTAAGTATGTCCACTGGACGATCAGTACGCACACGTTATTCCCACTAAGTGTCATGCGGAGTGGTGAGAACATATTCGTCGATAAAATTCAAACCTAGCACTTACATAGCCGGTAAGAGTTGAAGATTTGGCTGGAGAATTTTCAGCATCGCCCTAGCACGAGAACGGAGACGGTTACCCTCGCCAATAGAAGCGTCATCTCGAGCACGAAATGAGAAGTAAAGATAACCAGGAAGTACACGGTCGCGTCTTTGACGATCGTCCGCAAGATGCTTGGCATCTTGAAGTCCTTGATTCTGGACTTCGCCGCGAGGAAAACGATGATCAGAAACGCTAGAAAGTCTATCGCTGTGTCGGTGACGGAATTGAGATAGAAGGGGGCATTTCAGAAAAAGCGAACCATAAAGGAGTGAGAGGGCGGTGTAGGCAATTTCCACCTTCCGATGTCTGGCGAAGACACATAGTTGGTATGCAGTGAGGTGGATAGCAGGGAGCTGTTGCGCTGGATTTTCAACGGATAATGACTATCAACACCAATAACCAGGGCACAAAGGCCCACAGATACAAACACGATACCTGGAGTGTTCGCGGCCAATGTTGTCAGGTATATCCCTAGCGCAAGCTGAGGGACAGTTATGCATGCGAAGAAACCTGTAATTATTGTGTTCTTCATCGTGATGGCGTAGATCCTGTGGCTCCGTCAAGACGTACGGATGTCAGGTGGAGAATGGCACACGCCAGAAGTGGAACCATTCCGCACCTTGTGTTCAAAACGATCTGAGCCGTCAGCGTGCACCAAACGAAGAAACCGATCTCGATGAACGCAGTCCTCGTGCACCTTGCGGTATCAAATCAATCCGAAGATGGAACATGAATTTGGGACGTCGGTATGAGGGTCCATTGGCCACTCATGTGCTATTTAGACGTACATCTACAAACGGGGCGAAAGTCTGTCAGGCACGCCGACCAGTCAAACCAACCCTAGAGCGCTCACCTCATAAGTGTATGACCATGAGTGGTTCGCTGTGATGTAACGTCTTGGGTGAGTGAGTCGTAGACGTTGTTTAGAGCACATACACACGAAAACCCACACCATATACAACATTGGTAGATACCTGTTCTGCGCAGAGGGTTAGTCCGGGGGTTGATTTAACTCGAGATGGGCCACATGCGCACCAGGAAAAATATCGCGAATACTTCGCGCCACTAAATACAGTGAACGGAGCGCCCTCGGAACCTTGAAAACGTACCCCATGACTTTTTCCCATTCCATGCATACTGCACCTAGGTGAGGTCAACGGGGGTACTTCCCATGCGGGAAGAACACAGACCTCGTCCCGAAGGGTGAGAAAGTAATCGTAGAACAATAGTGTCGCAAGTGCCACCGCGTAGTACTGCGAGTCCGAGTCTTGGTTGAGCCTGAGGCGCGGATACAGTCATATAACCGCAATTTACCTTTATCGAAGCGCTAATCCAGGTCGGGTCATAGAGCAGCTACGAAGGGGAGTCAAAGAAGACGTACATGTCGTGTCCACCCTGAATGAGTTCGTCCAACAGCGCTGAGGACATAGAAGTTCTAGGCAACCAGCAACTAAGTATCCCCATCAACTTTGTACGTGTTTGTCTGATTGAGGGCATGCCCAGCGTCGCCGCCCCTCCCCGGAAGGAACGCCTCTACCTCAGTCCATCAATCCGGCCACCTATCAAGTATCTGTGGGTGTAAGTTTGGCTTTGAGTGACAGCCACACACCGCGGGGGCCCCTGATTATCACCTGATGTATTGGACCGTGTGCAGGGCAGCACCAGAACAGATTTCCCGTGGGCTGTGGTTTGGGAACCAACGATCCACCGTGCCCGACTTTCGTGCTCAGAATTCAAAATCCGCGACAGCGAGAACCAGTACCACGGTGGTTTGTGGGCCTCACTAAGAATGATAACGCTCGCGATCGTTATCGGTCGAGGGTTTACAGAGTACCCCATGCCACCACCACACCGATCAACGGAGGGGTTGGTTCTGAGCACAAAAAATCGTGCACGACCCAAGCGGTTGCATTATGTTGGGTGGATGATCCAAAGGTGGAAAAACGTGGAACCCTTTCCCGGCGCTTGGAATCGAGTGAGATGACACAATAGTGTTGCACGGGTACAGCTCTAAACAATGCAAAACCCAGACGGAAGGGCGTAAAACTGCACATGCCACCAAGACGAGACTATGGTTCTCCCTCTGCCAGGCGCAAGATCATCACCATCGTCAGACGGAGGTGTTGGCTCCGCCACCTTCGCTCGTATCGTCGACTTTCCTAGCTTGTTTCGCCCAACGCAAGCCACAGGCGTTGCAGAGCGTCTTGGGTCCGAGCGGACCCTACATGACGAATTTCATCGGATAATCAGGTAACAGCTCGAAGTGAAGACGAACCTTCCTCCATTCCGGCGAGTCTGTCCTCCCACACGTCACACAAACGCGTTGCGAGGTCGATGGAACTTGTTTCTTGGTCTAGAACACATGGCGTCAGGTATCCGTCGCGGTGCCAGCTACGACCGAACGCTGAACAACGCGTACTTTTTTCTTGGCAGGCTCGTCCTGTTCGCCCTCCTGGAAACCGGCGACATCGAAGTTCCGTGTTGCGGGACCGGGGTTTGTCGCCGTCAACTCCGTGTGATCTAGAACCGTTTGTGGTTGCGGATCGACAGCCGGATGGAGTTGCACTGGGAAGGATGACGTAGCGGATGACGAATTGCTTCCGAAATTTGATGGGAGGGCTGAGGCCGCCATCGACGTTGAAGGAGTCTGCATGAATGGAGCCTTCTGCGCCTTGAGTTCGTGTATGCGATGTTGTAACCGCTGGTTCTCCATCTTCAGCTCGAGGAATGTGTTCAGCCTCGGTGCCACGCCGCACGTGAGTGGAAGTGGCGGAGTACGAATGAGGCACTCACATGGCTGTATTCCTGCTTGGGTACGTCTTCGCGGTGGCGAAGAAGCACTTGCATGACTCGTCGCCCTCTATGAAATGGGGATATCCGATAATTTCGAACAACACCTCCGATGCCCTTGGCGTGGTCTCGGAGGCGCTGGTAGAGGAGGGTGGCGACGGAGCGTCGGGTTTTGCTTGCATCCTGACGTAGGATTGCATATCGGAGTTGTCCCTGATGGACTGCTCAAAGTTCTTCTTGAAATTTTCGCGGTCGTCGACTGAGGAGACAGTGCGACGGCGAATTACAGAGGGATAAGACTCTTCGCTGGTTGTATCCACGCACCATTCACGAGGTCAAGAAATTCGGTATCAATCAGATCCTCGTCCCTCCATCCGAGAAGTTCCTTGACGGCTGCGCTGCAATAGAGGATTTGGCATTGGGTCGAGAGGATGAGGATGATGGCTTCGGTCAATTCGGTGATGAGTAGGTCAGCCCAACGCTTTCGCTTGGTAAATTCGAAAGTAGACGAAGTAGAAGAGGCGGGCGGATAGAGTTGGGAAGACGTCTGTGCCTGCATGGATATCGTGGGTGGTGACGAGGATTTAGGTTGTTTATTGGTCAAATCATTCCATGTCACCGACTTGATTTCCCACGGCTGCTCATCCTCAGATCGATACGCGCAAGTATGACGCGGGTGCTCACTCCAACCGATAGTCAGGAGGGTTCCGTATCCCCTTACACGTCACTGAGGCGCAGCTGAGTGTTTCGTTCTCAATCAGCCACTGAGCCGTTGGTATTGGCGATCTTGTTCAAACGAGAGTTACAGAAGATGTACAGGGGACAGAACAGTAACGACTATAATTATCGTGGAAGAGGAGAGTTCCGAGATAAGAACATTCTGAGTTTGACGGCCGCACCTCACTCCAATGCAAATCCAGATGGAGTTGTCGGGTTTGGTGAGTCTACGAACCACTGGTGATCCAGGAGGTCCGACATGCTCGGTCGCCGTAGTGGATCGAGTACGAGGACCCATTGAAGTATTGCGACCAATCCAGGTGCATCGTCAATCTCTGAGTTCGACAGGACGTTCTGTTCGAAGGAGTTATCTCGAGCGCCGGCTGCATATGATTGTTCTGTGGATTCCATCAAAAAGCAGGAACCCTCCACGGGCGAGTGCACGTACCTAGTGAGGCCACCCATTCCTCTGGGAGTGGTCCGAGAAGGGTCGTCAGTTCGTCCAGTGCCCTTGCTTCGTCGTGTGTATACCAGCCTATCAGAGGACTTGGTGTGGCCAGTTCATGTATCTTTTTGTGGCGTCAGTCTTGCACCGCTGTATTGACCTCCTGGAGACGTACCAGACACCCCACCGACCAAACGTCTACCCGGGTCCCGAGTTCAATCTTGCGCAGCGTCGGGAGATTGTTGAAGATCGCCTCCGGCGCCCGAACTTGTAACGGTATCCGCAGGTTTTGAGGCGCTTCGGTACTGAAAAAGGCTACAGGGTCTCAAGACTCGGCAGCGCGATCGAGACAATCACAACGAACCTTCTCCGAAGTCGATTATCTTTACGCGGAGGTCGTCTTGTTTCACGCACTCCATCAGACTCCCGGGGATGACCAGGTACTTTGGATGCGAGTCGGTCTGATGCAGTTGGTCTCTAGTGATCACTGGCACGCATCGCGGCACACCCAGGGCCATCATCGCTTGTTCTTCGGATTTTCCGTCAAGATCTGGAATCTCCAACGCGATGTTGGCTTTGTGCAGATCTAGATTACACCTGTGAGCTGTTGATCGGTTTACAGACCAGCCTCTGACTGACCCGCATGAACGACCCCGCAGTCGTGGAAGAAGGAGGTTCCGAGCGCAACTTGGCGAACGAGGGATTTGATCGCTTGTTGGATTATGGGTGTTTCTTCGTTGAACATGGCCTCAAGGTGAGGCCCAACGACTTCCAACACTAACACATCATGTTCTCCGTTCACACCCTGCACCTTAAAGTGGTCCAAGAGAGCGAGGACACGGTCGGATCCGGGGTGTGTCCCTGATCGAGAGGCGAGATGACGATGAATCTTGATCTCAGAGTTCCTGCCGGTAAGTTCGGCTACGGTGAACTTTAGGGCGACATATCGACTGACGGGGGTATTGTTAGAAGCTGGGGATTGCCGTGATGGAGAATGGTCGCGAAACAACATTCGCGACCATAATAACTCACGTCTGAGCGGTCGACTGGAGGTCGCGTGCGAGCCAAACGGTGGAATACGTTCCGAATCCAAGCTTGTGGATCACCCTATACCTCTGACAATAAACGTCCCCGAGGTGTACCGGGTGGTATCCTCCGGGTCGATATCCATGTGGGGCCTCTACGTCTGGGCCAGCGAGGTAAAAGTCATGGGGTGTGAGGGGTTCCATTGAGACTCCGGGATGGTATGTGTGCCAGTGAAAAAGCGGCGGGCAGGTGAAGAGAATCGTTCACAGGCTTTCCGAAGAAATACCCCGAACGTGCTGAGGGGATGTGCACCGCACGCGGTAGACGCAAGAGCCTGTGGGGGTCCGGAGGCGGCCAGTCGAAGCAACGGTGGTCGAACGATTCGCCGTTTACTGTCTCGTACCTATTGATTGGCGTGGGGACGAGAGGCCAACAACGGATGCCCGCGCTTTATACACTTTCCCTTGCAGTTTTCATTGCTGCAAACCGAGCGCATTGGGACGACCCTTACCTCCACCATCCAGCCCTTGGCAGGTTGTTCGTCTCCTTCCTCATTGCTCAGGGGCTCATTAACTATCTGGTAACTTTGATCCCTCCTCGTGCGGCTTCCCGTCCAATCACCCTTCCATGTCAGTGAGGGTGACTCGAAGCATATTTCCTCACCATTGGGTGATAAGTGGAGCTACGGTCTGGGAGCGAAGATCCTAACTTCTGACGTTCTGTCGCCCGCGGCCAATCAGGAACAGACGTGTTTCATGATTGTCACCCTCCTATCCCTGAGAGTTGCCCCAGGCGTGTCAGATCGCAGACTTTCCGACGTTACTGTTGGGTCGAGAACAGGTCTGACGGTCCGTCGCGGACATCGTCACCTTGGAATGGACTTACAGGTTATGCGTGTCCACCCTCGTTCGCTCTTCCTATTTAAATCGGCTGGACTGACCAGAAGTTTCCTCACATCCTACCCACATCCCCCCTCAGGCCTCAGCCGCTTTCTTCCTTATCTTCAGAAACGCTCCCAGATCCATGGCTGCAACGACTCCAACGTGTGGCTGGGTTAACCTCCCGAAATGTAAACGACGTTGCTGGTTCGCCCAGCTCCCCGCCCCTGAACAGATCCGAAATTACGTCGCGATTATGGACGACTTTGGTGTTGACCTCGAAAGGCGTGGTCATAGGTTCCAGCATCTCATGATGTGGTAAGCTCACACAATGTTTCATCTTAATCAACCTCGTTATTTGGTGCTCAACACTCCCCGTTCCACGCTCTGTAGGGAGCTGGGTCATAAAACCACGAAGGGATCAACACCTTTCACGCCTGCCGACACAACATATCACATCACAGCCCTGGCGTCTGCCGATATGACGGTAGGCCGGTTCCGGGCATTCGCTGCCCATATCTACGTCAGTGGAGCCATCCCGCGGGCCAAATACTCCTGCTTCTCCTCGACGTACACCGTCATCAGGCGGGGTAGTCGAGAGAAGAGGGTTGTAGATGCGGCCAAACCTCTACCGTTGGTGACACCCTACCGGGTTCCACTGCCCCGGATCTGCTGACCTCAACGTTCTCCCGCTCTCGGTAAGCCCGTCGCACGTTCTCCTCTTGGCGAGGCCATCTAACCCGTCGTTGTAGATTCACGGGGCGTTCTCCCTTCACCTATCACGTACACTTATCGTCACCGCCGTTTCTTCCCCACATCTCGGTTTATGTTTCGGGTCCACCATCACACCGCGCGGCCTCCTTAATATCCCGCCTCCTACTGATCCATGCAGTCGATAACCCGTAGGCAGACTTTTACGTTTATACTGTATCATTATTTCCTTTCCCTCTCGGTGCCGGCATATTAGGTTGGAATATATGTTTTGCGCATTCTTAATCGGATCAACTACTAGATATCAGCATGAAAACATCGTAAGATCTCACGGGGGGCCGCATTGG
>Ga0307511_10000767_pt1 | contig 34251 bp, 36 predicted proteins | sample 13_EM_MG_FD_200266 | JGI IMG/M metagenome (GOLD analysis project Ga0307511, IMG submission 200266) | Populus trichocarpa ectomycorrhiza microbial communities from riparian zone in the Pacific Northwest, United States - 13_EM | ecosystem: Host-associated > Plants > Roots > Unclassified | place... | reverse complement strand
GCTCGCTGGTCATGTACTCGACCGACGGCAAGCCCGTGGCCCGCTACCACCTCGAGCACGCGTGGCCGTCCAAGCTGGAGATCGGCGGCCTGAAGGCCGGCGCCAGCGAGGTGTTGATGGAGACCGTCACCCTGGTCTGCGAACACATCCAGCGGGTCGCCCCGTGACCGCCGTTCAGGAGACCCTGCGCACCGAGTACCCGTTCACCCTGCCCCGCGGCTACGTCGACGAGAACGGCCGGGTGCACCGCAGCGGCGTCATGCGCCTGGCCACCGCTCGCGACGAGATCACCACCCAGGCCGACCAGCGCTCCAAGCAGAACCCGGCCTATCTCACGGTTCTGTTGCTGGAGCGCACCGTCACCGAGCTCGGCGACGTGTCCGCGGTGGACACCTTCGTCATCGAGAACCTGTTCGCCTCGGACCTGGCGTTCCTCCAGGACCTGTACCGCCGGATCAACCAGGACGGCCACACCGAGGTCGCCGTGAGCTGCCCGCACTGCGGCAAGGACTTCGGGGTCGACATCGCCGGTGATGCGCCGGGGGGATCCTGACGTGCGCGGCTGACCGGATCTGGGAGGAAGTCGCGTACGTGGCCTACTACCTGCACTGGACCTTCGGCTCGATCCTCGACCTGGAGCACCCCGTGCGGCAGCGGATGATCGCCGAGATAGGCAAGATCCACACCCAGCTGGCCGACCAGCCCGAGTAGTCACCCGCAGTGACACCACACCCGCCATCGAGGCTTGGAAGGGGGCATTCCTTCACTCGGAGTGGAGGAAAGCCCCCTTCCAAACGGCGACGCAGTTACGGAGAGTTGAGGGAGGGCAGATGCGCTGGCCGTTTCGCAGGCGGGCCGCGGAGTCGGCGGTGAACGCCGGGCCGGGGGCCGCCGCGCTCGGTGGGCCGGGTGCCGCTGAAGCCAGCGGATCGGGCGCGACCGTCGAGCGCCCGCAGGCTCGGGAGTGGTCCGCGCTTCCCCCGCTGCCGGGCACCTTCGGCGCGAAGGCGCCGCTGGTGATCGGCCCGGCCCCGGTGCTGCCGCCGCTGCCGGGCCGGCGCGAGCCGATGCCGGCCAGCGAGCCGCTGTTGCGCGGCTCCGTGCAGGGCATCGCCTCCGTGATCAAGCCGGTGCGGTTCGACCGCGAGGCGGCCGACGTCGTGCACCGGCCGGTGCGCCGGCGCGCCGTTGTCGTGCCTCTCGCCGAGCCCACCCCACTGACCTATGTGGACGATCAGCACGTCGAGGAACCCCGCGAGCCCAAGGTTCCGCACCGCGCCCCGGCTTGGCTGCGCTACACCCCGCCAGCCTGGATGATGCAGCAGAACGATGAGCCGGGCGGCCTCCCGGATCTGGGCCTTCCGTTGCCCGTCATGGAAACCCCGCCGCCCCCGCCCCCACCGCCGGCCCCGGTGGTGCGGCCGAAGGCCGAGCGGCGGGCCAACCTGGGCCAGAGCCGCCGGCTCGGTCTGGGCGCGCCGATCTCGCCGGCGACGCAGCAGGTTTCGGAGGAGCCGGCGCCTGAGGAGCCCGCCCCAGCGGCCGCGCCGCTGATCCACGAGCCGGCTGCTGTCCAGGAACCCGCCCCGATCAAGGAACCTGCGCCACCCGTCGACAGGCCGGCCCCGGAGATCAGTGAGTCGGTGCCGGCCGAACTCGCCACGGCCATGCGCCAGACGCACCGCGTCGAGGTCGCAGACGTGCCGGTGGTGCGCGGCCCGGCGGTCTCGGCCGAGGCCCGATCCCATGGCGCGCGGGCCTTCACCCGCGCCGGCAAGGTGCATCTGCCGGACGAGGCCGGCCCGCTGACCTCGCCGAAGGCGCGCGGCCTGATCGCCCACGAACTCGTGCACGCGGTGCAGCAGCGCACCCTCGGCCTGTCACTGCCGTCGCCGTCCTCCGACCACGGCCAGGCGCTGGAGGCGGAAGCCGTTGCGGCGGAACGCTTCTACGCCGGTGAGGCACCGGAGCCGCAGCCGTTGATCCATGCCCCGCGGCTCACCCCGAGCTTCGCGGTGGACACTCACACCCAGCTCGCCCCGACCATCGCGCCAGCCACCACCTCGACGACGCCGCCCCAGCAGGTGATCGACACCCGGGTCCGCGAGGAGGTCGACCGCGTCGCCACCGACACGGCCCGCCGCGTCGTCCAGCAGGAGTGGCAGAACCCCTCGCTCACCCCGCAACAGCGCCAGGCCCTCGGTCTGCCGGCGCAAGGTCAACAGCAGCAATCGCAGTCGCAGCAACAACAGCAAGAGGATCAACCCGATCCAACCGCCGGCTACCTCGAAGCGGCGGTGTTGTCACGCCTGCGACCCTCGGCGGCGCGGCACGCCCCGCCGGCCACAACGCCGCAGACAACCCAATCGTCCCACGGACCGTTGCCGCAGAGCACCGCGGCAACGGTTCAGCCGCAGTCGCATCAGGCCGTCCAACAACAGCAGCAACAGGACCAGGACGAACCAGCCGACGCCACCGCCGGATACCTGGAGGCCGCGGTGCTCGGCCGGCTCAGCCGCAACGGCCACCACCTGCACCGGGAAACCGTGCACCAGCAGCAGACCCAGTCGTCCCAGACCACGCAAACCCAGACACCGAGCCAATCGCCGCAGCACCAGTCCACCTCGCCGACCGCCGCCCACACCGCCGCCACGACAACCGCGGCCGCCACCGCGCACCACCAGGTAGACATCAACGACCTGGACCTGGAGGAGTTGTCGGCCCGGCTCTACAGCCGCCTGCGCAGCCGGCTGCGGCTGGAGCTGCTGGTCGACCGCGAGCGCGCCGGCCAGCTGTCCGATTACCGATAGGGGAGAAGTCATGCCACTCAACGACCAGTCGGTGATCGGCCTGGCCAACCGGTTCACCGTCAAGGTGACGCCGGGCGAGCACGACCTGGGCAGCTGGACCAAGGCCGAGGGCCTGGACGTGACCTGGGACGTCGCCGACTACCGGGCCGGCGACGCCGGCAACCAGCGCTGGTTCTTCCCGGCTTCCACCAAGTACAGCCAGGTCCGGCTGTCCCGGGCGGCCGCGCAGGGGGACTCGCAGAAGGTCAAGGACTGGCTGAGCCAGACCTCCTTCCACCACAGCGGCGGCATGGAGGTGCAGATCGTGCTGCACGACTCGTCGACCAAGAAGGTGCTGGACTGGCACCTGAAGAACGCCATGCCGGCCAAGTGGTCCATCGCCAATTTCGAGGCCGGCGGCAGCAATGTGGCCATCGAGACGCTGGAGTTCGTGCACGAGGGCTTCCTCGACGACGACGTCCAGTACGAGGGGTGAGAGGCGGTGGCTGTGCTGAACCCGGCGGCAATGCTGGGCCTGATGACCCGCTTCCGCGTGGTGGTCGACGGCGTCGACCTCGGCGGCTGGGCGCGGTGTTCCGGGCTGAGCGTGGACTTCAAGCCCGAGGTGTGGTTCGAGGGCGGCAACTACCAGCACCCGACCTACCTGCCCGGGCAGATCGAGTACCCGCCGATCACCTTGCAGCGGGCCATGAACGCGCAGGACACGCCGCGCGTGCAGGCCTGGCTGAGCAGCAGGGCGCAGAGCTGGGTGAACGCCGACAGCAGCGGCGGCGGGGGCACCGCGCAGATCACGCTGTACGACGCGAACGCGCACAAGGTGGCCTCGTGGTCGCTGCGCAACGTCTACCCGAGCAAGTGGGACGGGCCCGAGCTGGACGCCCGAACCCTTGGTGTGGCAATCGAAAGCCTGCAACTCGTGCATGAGGGGTTCCTGTGACCGAGCTTGCGAGGGCACCAATGAGCACTGAGGCCTTGGTCGCAGACTCGCCGAGCGCTGGCGAGGTGGGACTGTGACCGGAGCACTGGGCGCCATCGCCGAGGCCGCCGACCTCGCCGCCGGCGCGGCCATCGGCGCCGCCGCGCTGGCCGGCGCGCGCGTGCCGGCGCAGCTGCGCTGCACCGACCCGGCCAACTTCGGCCTGGTGCCGTTCGACTTCAACCCCAAGAAGATCGGCATGTCCCGGCAGGGCTCGTACGGCAACCGGTCCACGCCGACCGCGAGCAACGGCAGCAGCAACGCCATGGTCACGCAGAACGTGCGCAACTCCAAGATCACCGTCGGCGAGGTGAAGCTGGAGGGCATGACCACCAAGATGCGCTGCGACACCCTGCTGGGCTGGATGGCCCCGGGCAGCGCGCTGAACCTGGTCGGCATGGTGGCCGCGCTGGCCGGCGCCAACCTCACCACCGAGCCGCCGGTGCTGACCTTCCAGTGGGGCCCGCCGATGATCGGCTTCATGTACCACGTGCGGATGACCAGCTGCGAGATCAGCTACGAGCGCTTCACCTCGGCCGGCATCCCGATCCGCGCGATGATCAACCTCCAGCTCCAGGAGGTGCCCAGCCTGCTGGGCAGCCTGCCGATGAACCCGACGTCCGGCGGTCAGCCGGGCCGGCGCACCCACACCGTCGGCGAGGGCGAGACGCTGCAGTCCATCGCCACCGCCAACTACGGGACTCCCGCGCTGTGGCGGCGGATCGCGGAGGTCAACGGCATCGACGACCCGGCCCGCGTGCGCCCCGGCACCACCGTGTACCTGCCCAACGCCAATGAGTTGACGTCCGGGGGCGCGCGATGATGCCCGGCGGCCTGCTCGGCCAGTCCACCGCGATCGTCTGGCCGACGATCAAGATCGGCGCGGTCGTGGGCCTGCCGCTTTCCCCGCTGGTGCAGAGCAATCTGGTGCGCGCGGTGGTGGACACCCACCTGCACCTGCCCGACATGTTCGAGCTGACGTTCATCGACGAGGCCGGCACTGTCACCGACGACGCCGGCCTGGCCATCGGCGCGGCAGTGGAGATCCTCGCCGGCGACGCCACCAGCAGCGGCACCACCTCGCTGCTCAAGGGCGAGGTCACCGCCATCGAGGCGATCTGCGCGGATTCCTTGATATACACCGTGATCCGCGGCTACGAGAAGGCCCACCGGTTACAGCGGGCCCGTCGCACCCGGACGTTCCTCAACATGAAGGACTCCGACATCGCCCGGCAGATCGCCAACCACGCCGGGCTGGACGTCGGCTCGATCGACGAGTCCGACACCACGCACACCCACATCGCCCAGGTCGCCCAGACCGACTGGGACTTCCTGGTCGCCCGGGCCCGGGAGATCGGTTTCGAGACCGGTGTCGTCGGCGGGGAGTTCTTCTTCCGCAAGGCCTCCGGCCAGCCCAGCGGCGGTGGCCTGCTCGACACCTTGTCCAGCCTCACCGGCATCGGAGCCGGGCCGACGCTGACGTTCAAGGACAACCTGATCACCTTCCTGCCCCGGATCTCCGCCGCGAACCTCACGCCGGGCGTCGAGGTCCGGGTCTGGGACGCCAAGTCGGCCCGAGTCGCCGTGGGTTCCGCGTCGGCGGCCACCGGCACCGCGCAGATCGACGGCGAGGAGCCCGGCCAACTGGCCAACTCGTTCACCGACGGCCTGCTGCCGCCGCTGCCGCACCTGCCCGCGCTGCCGCCGATTCCCGGCCTGCCGCACATCGACTTCGGCTCCTCGCCCAGCAACACCGCCTTTGTGGTCGTCGACCGTCCACTCGCGACCGGATCGGCCGCCGACTCCGCCGCCGAGGAGGCCGCCAAGGGCCTGGCCGACCACATCTCCAGCACCTTCGCCGAGGCCGAGGGCACCGCCGTCGGCGACCCGCGCATCCAGGCCGGCGTCAAGGTCACCGTGGCCCATGTGCCCAAGCAGTTCGCCGGCAGCTGGACCGTGACCAACGCCAAGCACGTCTTCGACCCGGCCGAAAACGGCTACCACACGCGGTTCTACGTCAGCGGCCGCCAGGACCGTTCTCTGCTCAAGCTCGCTTCCGGTGGCACGCGACAGCATCCCGGGCTGTCGGGCCTGGTCTGCGGCGTGGTCACCAACTCCAACGATCCGGACAGCAAGGGCAAGGTGAAGGTCGCGCTGCCGTGGCTGTCCCCGGACTACGAGTCGGACTGGGCCCGGGTCGTGCAGCTCGGCGCCGGCCGCCGCAGCGGGTTGGTGTTCCTGCCCGAGGTCGGCGACGAAGTGTTGCTGGGCTTCGAGTTCGGCGACCCGCGCCGGCCGTACGTGATCGGCGGGCTGGTCAACGACAACTCCTCCTACGAGCCGCTGAGCTCCGCGGTCAACGGCTCCGGCTCGGTGGTCAAGCGCGGCATCACCTCGCCTGCCGGCAACGGTTTGCTGCTGGAGGACGACCTGCCGCCCGGCCCACCCGGGGCCGCGCCGCCGACCACGTCGTCGATCACGCTCGGCACCGGCGACGGCAACCTGGGCCTGGCCGTCGACCAGGTCGGCGGCACGGTCGTGTTGACCTGCAAGCCGGCCCCGCCGGCCAGCCGCACGCCGGCCGGCACGCTGACCATCGACTGCTCCGGCGCCGGGAAGATCGAGATCAAGGCCGGCGCCGGCGGGCTGAAGCTCACCAGCGACGGGCAGCTGGAGCTGTCCGGCCAGGCCGGCGTGAAGATCTCCAGCCCCGCCCTGGTCGAGGTGCAGGGCCAGATGATCAAGCTGAACTGAGAAGAGGCAGTGGTGTCACAGGACTTCGTCGGCGCCGGGTGGGCGTTCCCGCTGGGCGTGTCGCCGCGTGGCGGCATCGAGCTGGTCCGCCGCGAGGTGGAGCTGGAGCAGGCCATGCGGCTGATCCTGGCCACTTATCCGGGGGAGCGGCCCATGCGGCCGGCGTTCGGCAGCCGGCTGCGGGACTTCGTGTTCCGGCCGGCCGACGCCGCCACCGCGGCCGAGCTGGCCGAGGAGGTCCGCAACGCGCTGCTGCGCTGGGAGGCCCGGGTCGACATCGAACTCGTCGACGTGCGGCCCGATCGCGACGACCGCAGCGTGCTGTACATCGACATCAGCTACCGGATCAAGCACACCAACGACCGCCGCAACCTGGTGTTCCCGTTCTACACCATCCCCGAGGACGGGAGTGACTACTGATGGCCCTGCCCGTGCCCAACCTCGACGACCGCCGGTTCCAGGACCTGGTGGACGACGCCAAGCGGATGGTGATGCGCCGCTGTCCGGAGTGGACGGACCACAACGTGTCCGATCCCGGCGTGACGCTCATCGAGACCTTCGCGTACATGACCGACCAGCTGCTGTTCCGGCTCAACCAGGTGCCGGACCGGATGTACGTGAAGTTCCTGGACATGATCGGCCTGCGGCTGATCCCCGCCACCCCGGCCGAGGTTCCCGTCACCTTCTGGCTGTCGGCGCCCGCGATCACCTCGGTCGGCGTCGCCACCGGCACCAGCGTCGCCACCCCTCGCACCGACCTGGAGGAGTCGATCCTGTTCAGCACCAGGCGTGATCTCCAGATCGTGCCGTGTGCCCTGAGCCAGGTCGCGACTCAGTCCGTCGAGGACGATTCTGTTGTTGAGCGGACCGAAGAGCTCAAGCTGGGCCGCTCTTTCCCGGCTTTCAGCCCGGTTCCCCAGGTCGGTGACCTGCTGCTGGTCGGCCTGACCGATCCCGTGCCGAGCTGCGTCGTGCGCCTGGATTTCGACTGCCACGTCGAGGGTGTCGGCGTGCATCCCGAGCAGCCGCCGCTGGTGTGGGAGGCGTGGACAGGCGCGGGCTGGACCGAGTGCCTGGTCAGCCGGGACGACACCGCCGCCCTGAACAAGGCCGGCGGCGTCCTGGTCCACCTTCCCGACACCCATGAGGCATCTGTCCTCATTGGACAACGGGCTGGCTGGTTACGCGCCCGTGTTGTCGAGGTTCCCGACGGCTTCCCGACCTACAGCGATTCCCCGGTAGTCATGGGCCTGTCGGCCTCCACCGTCGGCGGCACCGCCCCGGCCATTCACGCCGAGATCGTCGATGTCGAGCTGCTTGGGATGTCCGAAGGCGTTGCCGGGCAACAGTTCCGCCTGGGTCGTTCGCCCTTGCTCGGCGGCGTCGCCTCACCCGTCGTCGAGGTCAGCTCCTCCGACGGCTGGCAGGAATGGCGGCAGGTCAGCGGTTTCGCCTGGAGCGGTCCCACCGACCGGCACTACCTGCTCGACGAGGTCGCCGGCACCGTCGCCTTCGGCCCCGTGGTCCGCGATGCCGACGGTAGTATCCGCCAACACGGCGCTGTGCCTGATGCCGGCGAGTCCGTGCGGATCCGCCGCTACGCCACCGGCGGCGGCCGGTACGGCAACGTCGGCAAGGGCGCCATCCGCACCCTCAAGTCGTCCATTCCTTTTGTCGACCGGGTGGAGAACCTCGAGTTCGCCAAGGGCGGCGTCGACGCCGAGACCATCGAGGAGGCCAAGGCCCGCGGACCCATCCTGCTTCGCACCAGGAGCCGTGCCGTCACCGCCGAGGACTACGAGGCCATCGTCGCCGAGATCGCCCCCGAACTGGCCCGCGTCCGCTGCGTCACCGCCGGCGAGGACGACGTCCAGGCCGGCGCCGTTCGCGTGCTGGTCGTGCCCGCCGCCTCCGAGTCCTCCGGCATCAAGCTCGGTGAGCTCGTCCCCGACGAGGACATGCTTCGCCGCATCGCTTCCCAGCTCGACCAGGTCCGCCTCATCGGCACCCGTGTCCTCGTCGAGCCCCCTCGCTACCGTGGCGTCACCGTCGTCGCTCGTCTCCTCGCCCGTCCCCGCGTCGACACCTCCCGTGTCCGCTCCGACGCCCTCGCGGCTTTGTACGGTTATCTGAACCCCATCAGCGGCGGCCCCGACGGCAGCGGCTGGCCCTTCGGCCGCCCCGTGCCCGCCGGCGAGATCTTCGGTCTCCTCCAGCGCATCCGCGGCGTGGACATGGTCGAAGACGTCCGCCTCTTCGGCGCCAACCCGGTCACCGGCGTCCGCGAGTCCGAGAGCCCCCGCATCGAGCTCGACCCGTGCAGCCTCGTCTTCTCCTTCGAGCACCAGGTCAGAGTGGAGCAGCACTGATGCGTGGTTCTGTGTCCGGTCTTCCGACCGCCGTCCCCCTGTCGGCGATGCTTCCCGGCATCTACCAGGAGGACCCTTTCACCGTCCGGTTCGTCTCCGGCTTCGACGACGTCCTCGCCCCGATCCTGTCCACGTTGGACTGCCTCCCGGCGTACTTCGATCCTTCCCTGGCCCCCGAGGACTTCCTCGGCTGGCTGGCCGGCTGGGTCGGCCTGGAGTTGGACGAGTCGTGGCCCGTCTCTCGGCAGCGGGCCGCCATCGCCCATGCCGCCCAGATGTACCGCATGCGGGGCACCGTTTCCGGTCTCCGCGACAACCTTGAGGTCCTCACCGGCGGCCGGGTCCAGGTCGCCGACAGCGGCGGCGTGGCGTGGTCCGTCACGCCCGGGGCCGAGTTCCCCGGCCAGGACCATCCGCGCCTGGCCGTCCGTGTTTCCGTGGCCGACCCGTCGGCCGTGTCCGTCAGTGCCGTCGACGCCGTCGTGTCCGCCGCCAAGCCGGCCCACGTCGTGCACCGGGTGGAGGTGGTTGCCCCATGATCGTCTGCCGCAGCTGCGGTTTCCACAACCGCGACGCCGACTCGTTCTGTGGTTCGTGCGGCGAATTCCTGGAGTGGACCGGCGAGAAGATAGCTCCCAAGCCGCCCCCCGTCGCCGAGCCCGAGCCCGAGGAGCCCGCCCCCGCCAAGCGCAGCCTGATCGAGCGCATCCAGTCCCTGGTCTACCTGGACGTCGGCGAGCGGGACCCCTTACCCGCCCAGAGCGGCCCTCCCGGCTTCGGCCGCCCCCCGGGCCCTCCCGGTGTCGGCGGTCCGCCCCGTCCTCCCGGCCCGCCTGGCCCTCCCGGCGCCGGTGCTCCTCCCGGTCCTCCCGGTGCCGGCGGTCCTCCTCGCCCACCGGGTCCTCCCGGCCCTCCTGGTGTTGGTGGTCCGCCTCGCCCTCCGGGTCCGCCCGGTCCACCGCTTGGCACCGTCAGCGCGCCCACTCCTGTTGGCCCTGCAATGCCCGCACCGCCCGGTCCGCCGGCTGGCACTGCTGGTGCGCCCAGCCCTGTCGGCTCGCCGGCTGGCACTGTCGGCGTACCGACACCGGTCGGCCCTCCGGCTGTTACCACGGGCCCGCACACGCCTGCCGGCCCTCCCGGCCCACCTGTCGGCGCGGTCGCTTCGCCCACGCCTCCCGGCCCGGCCACCGCACCCGCACCCTCCCTCCAGCTTCCGACGCCGACGCCCACTCCTCCCGTGGAGGCCGCGCTCGTCGTACCCCTCGGCGAGTCCATCCCCACCCCGCCCAAGCCCGACCCGCTCTCCGTCCTCCCCGAACGTGAGCAGAAGCGCCCCACCGCCATTGTCAAGAAGCCGCCGTCGCGGCGGCTGCGCCCGGGGGACCTGATCTGCGGCGACTGCGGCGAGGGCAACGCCGACACTCGGAAGTTCTGTAGCCGGTGTGGGGCGACGCTGCTGACCGCCGAGGTGGTGAAGACGCCGTGGTGGCGGAAGATCCTACCCAAGCGCCGGGTGAAGGTGCGCAAGGCGCTGGAGCGCACGGCAAAGGACCGCAGGGCGAAGAAGTCTGTCACCGGCACGGCCTTCCGTGCCGCGTTCAAGACGATCCGGGCGCTCGTGGCGGTCGTGCTGGTGCTGGGCGGCATTGCCTACGGTTCGTTGCCGGCGGTCCGGACCTGGGTGAACAACCAGGTGGCGTCGTGGCAGCAGGACGCGCAGTCGGCGCTGGACCTCACCTACGCCCCGGTCCACCCGACGAAGGTCACCGCCACTTTCGAGGAGCCGACCCACCCCGCCGACCTGGTGGCGGACAGCGTCAGCAACACCTACTGGGCCGCCCCCACCGCCAAGGGCGAGGCCACCCTGGTCTTCACCTTCGACCGCGCGGTGAACATCGACAAGGCCATCATCCAGAACGGCGACAACGACAAGTTCGACCAGACCTTCCGGGTGGAGCGTCTGCACCTGGTCTACTCCACCGGCAAGACCGAGGACCTGCAGCTGAAGGACCAGCCCGATCCGCAGGAGCTCACCGTCCAGAACGGTCACAACGTGACCAGCATCGAGCTGCACGTGACGGCGACCTACCAGTCCCTGCACGGCACCGACCTGGCGATCAGCGAGATCGAGCTGTTCCAACGCAGCTGACCCTCGTGTGGCCCCCGAACGTCGGCTGATCCACCTGGAAAGGTGGGTCAGCCGTTTTCGCATGCCGGCATTCACGATCAGATGCCGCCGGATCTGGACCGGCACAGTCCGGGTGACGTGGCCGATTGCCAGCGGCTCTTGCGCATCCGCATCGGAACCGCGAGCCGCCGCGGCGTGGTGTCGGCGACGGTGGGCAGAGGTGGGCTGGGGCGATGGCGGGGCTGCGTGCCGTGGCGGGGCGGTTCGCGGTGTCGAGCCGGGTGACCGACTGTGGCGCTGGCCAGGCCGGCTGGTTACGTCATCCGGAAAAGAGAGAACCGCCGCGCGGGGGCGCGGCGGTTCTGGTCGGGGCGAAGGAACTCAGTGGCGGGTCTCGTAACTGGGGGCGACCAGGCTGCCGGGGGCGACGAGTAGGTCGACCGTGCCGGCGACGGCCGGCGTGGCTCCGTTGACGGAGGCTTGCACGGTCCGAGGACCGAGTTCGCTCAGCGGGAAGACCAGCAGCGAGGCGCTGAAGTTGCCGTTGGCGTCGGACTGGGCGGTGGCGGTCTCGGGGAAGCCGTTGCGGTAGCCGATGGAGAGGGGACTGGAGGCGGCGAAGCCGGTTCCAGTCACGGTGATCACGGCTCCTGGCGCGCCGACCTCGGGGCTGACCTTGATGGTGGGAATCGACACGGATCCGCTCAGCGCGACCAGGTGGGGCGACCCAGCGGCATTGTCGTCGAACTTGAGCACGGCGAGCCGCTGATCAGGTGTGGTCGCGGCGGCAAGCCGGCCACTCGGGCTGTACTTCACGGTGACCTGGCACGACTGTCCGGGTTGGACGGTGGTGCACCCATTCCCGCTCACGGAGAAGTCACCGGCCTGCTGACCAGCGGTGATCGACACCCCGCTGACCACAAGGGGAGAAGCACCGCCATTGACCACCGTCACGGCCTTCTGCACGTTCTTGGCCAGCGGCAGCTGCTGCCCGAAGTCCAGCGGATCGGGGCCTGCGGCGAACTGTGGCGGCTTCTGCACGGCCTGGGTGCCAACGCCGCGAAGGTCCACCGTGAAGGTCCTGCCGCTGACCTTCGCCCGCAGCGTCAGGGCGCCGGTCTTCGCCACGGTGTCGGGCGGGGTGAACCTGACGGTCACCCGGCAGAAGTCGCTGCCGTTCAAGGGAGCGTTGGTGCACGTCTGGCCACCGACGGCGAAACCCGTGCCGGCGACGGAAACCTGGTCGAAACCGAGCGGGCCGAAGCCGGTGTTGTGCTTGATGATGGCGGTGAGCTCGGCGGTCTGCCCGACGGTCACGGCGCCGAAGTCGAGGGGGTCGGCCAGCACGCCGGGCTGGAAGGTCCGCACGAACGAGTCGGTGGTCCTGTTGGTGTCGGCGGCGATCAGGTCGTCGGCGGCGGAGTCGAAGGCCACGGAGCCGCCGTCGCCGGACAGCACGGGGAACAGGCTGTCGTCGTGGCCGGGAGCGGACTTCAGGTTCCCGGAAGCCAGCTCGGGCCGCTGCGAGGTCAGGACGTTGACGACGACGACCTGGCACGGCTGGTAGGTCGGGGTCGGCGCGGCCGACGAGGACTGGGCGGCGAAAGCGGACTTGGCGCGCAGTTCCAGCGGCTGCGGATGGAAGCAGTTGTACTGCACCTGCGGCCCGGTGGCCTCGGTGATGTCCGGGCTGTCGGTGACGAATGCCAGGTAGTGCCCGTCGGCGGAGAGCGCCGGGTACTTGCCGGTGTGGTCCTTGCCGGCGAAGTCGTTGGAAAACAAGGAGGTTTTCGCGACATCGCCCGGACCGGCCGCCCGGTCGACGAGCCGGACCCTGGCCGTGTCGTCGGCCCCGGTGAGGCTGGTGAACGCGACGTGCTGGCCGTTGGCGCTGACCGTGGGCTCGAAGTACTGGGCCCGGGAGTCCAGCGGATCGCCCTCGGTGTCGACGTCCAACCGCGTGATCTTGTTGTTGCGCAGGTCAATGCCGACGATGGCGTAGAAGTCGCCGTCGGTCTGGGTGGACATGTACCGAACGGAGGCGACGAGTTGGTTGCCGTCGGCGGACAGGGCCGGGTCGCAGAAGTCCTCCGTGCGGGAGGACGGCAGTGGCATGGTCTGGTTCACGGAGTCGTTGGCCGAGGGGGCGATCAGGGAGCCGGTCGGCGTCTTGTGCAGGGTCGTGGTGACCAGGGTTTCCTGCTGCACGGCCTCGGTGTAGCAGCCGTAGCCGTCGATCCAGGCCAGCCGGCCGGCGTCGGCGGACAGCCGGGGCGCGTGCGCGGCCAGCCCGCCGTCGCCGCGCGGGGAAGTGCCCGCCGGCAGCACGCTGACCGTGGTGAACGAGCACGGGCTCTGGAACTTGCCGCTATTGTTGGGATCTCGGTCGCACACCACGATCGCGCTCCGGCCGGCGCCGACGTTGGCGGCGATGTTGTCGGCCTCGGTGCTGAACGCGATGTAGCGGCCGTCGGCGGAGATCGACGGCTCGTCGCTGTCCCCTGTGGACGGTCGGACGCCGCCGTCGACGTCGGTGCCGGTGCTGATCAGTGTGGTGGCGCCGGCGACCAGATCCCGGACGTACACGTCCCGGTGGCGGTCGTTGGCGTCCAACGGATCCAGCTCGCGGCCGACGAACGCCACGTAGCGGCCGTTCGCCGAGATCGCGGACTGGGCGCCGCCACCGGGCGCCTGGGATCCGTTGTTCAGCACGGAGGCACGCACGGTCGTGCCCGGCGAGACCGCCGCGACCGCGGCCGGCCCCTGGCCGACCACCAGCAGCACGGTCGTGGCCACCAGGAGACCGACCGCCGCCAACAGGGCGAGCAGGGGCCCGCGCACATGCAAGCTCATGAGCCAGAAGCTAGGGCAGCGTCCCCGCGAAGCGCGCCCGGCCAACAGGCGGCCTTCGGGCCGCCGCGGATCGCCCCTAGGTGCGAACCGGGTCGCCCCCCGGCGCTCCCGAACGTCGCTGCCCTCGATCGTGCCAGCGCACGACACTTTTCGCCATGGGTGCCATCACGTCGCTCGAACAGCCGAGCCTGGCCGTCACTCCCGGCGAGCAGGCCCACTGTGTCGTGCAGATCCGCAACACCGGCAGCATCGTGGACCAGTTCGCCGTGGACGTCATCGGCGACGCGCAGCAGTGGGCGACCGCAGAGCCGCGCGTCGTGAACCTGATGCCCGGCGACGTGGGCACGGTGGCGCTGACCTTCGCCCCGCCGCGCGGCCCCGAGGCCCGCGCCGGCGTGACGCCGTTCGGCGTGCGCGTCAAGTCCCGGGAGGACCCGGAGGGCTCGGTGGTGGAGGAGGGAGCCATCACCGTCGCCCCGTTCACCGAGCTGCGGTCCGAGGTCACGCCACGCACCTCACACGGCCGGGTGCACGGCCGGCACGAGCTCGTGATCGACAACCTGGGCAACAGCCCGGCCGAGGTCGAGCTCATCGCCACCGACTCCGAGGAGCGGCTGTCCTTCCGGTTCCGGCAGCCGACGCTGACGGTCGAGCCGGGCACGGCGGCGTTCGTGCCGTTCACCGCCAGGCCGCACAAGCGGTACCTGCGCGGCGCGGAGCGCAAGCACCAGTTCCAGGCCACGGTGCTGACCACGGGCGGGGAGCCGGTGTCGGCCGACGGCGCGTTCATCCAGAACCAGCTGCTGCCCAAGTGGCTGCTGCCGGCGCTGGCCGCGCTGCTGGCGTTGATCATCCTGGCCATCGCGCTGTGGTTCACGGTCGTCAAGCCGGAGGTGCAGTCGACGGCCAAGCAGGCGGCGCAGGAACAGGTGACACCGGTCATCTCGATCGCCGACCAGGCGCAGCAGCAGGCTTCCTCGGCGCAGCAGCAGGCCGCGCAGGCCCAGCAGGCGGCCAACGGCGGCGCGGCCCCGAAGCCGGGCGCGGGGGGCACCGCTGCCGGCGACATTCCCGGCACGGACACCGACTTCCGCATCGTGGCCAACGCGCCGGTGACGTCGAATGCCAACGACTTCAAGAAGTTCGGCATGGACACGCCGCCGCCGGCGGACAAGACCCTTGTGGTGACCGACTTCCTGCTGCAGAACCCGTACGGCGACACCGGCGTCATCCGGATCCAGCGGGACAACCAGGTGCTGGCCGAGTTCGGGCTGGGCAACTTCCGGGCCTTCGACTACCACGTCGGCCAGACCTGGCGGATCCTGCCCGGACAGCACCTGGTGATCACCGTCAACTGCGCGTCGGCCACCACCGGCACCTGCCGCAGCTCCGCCTCGTTCTCCGGGAAAATCCAGTAGAATCGGGCCCATGACGGGGCGCAGACCGGCTGGCATGGGCTACGAGTCATGGCTGGACAAGCAGATCCGTGAGGGCGAGCAGCGCGGGGAGTTCGACGACCTGCCGGGCAGGGGGAAACCGTTGCCCGACCGCGGTGAGCTGCGCGACCCCGAGTGGTGGGCGCGCAGCTACCTGGCGCGGGAGGGCGGCCCGGTCGACGCGCTGCTGCCGGAGTCCCTGCAGCTGCGCAAGGAAGTCGAGCGGTTGTCGGAAACCGTGGGGGACATGCCGTCCGAGCGGTTGGTGCGGGAGCACGTCGCCGAGCTGAACAAGCGGATCGTGGCCTGGCTGCGCTCGCCGAGCGGCCCGCATGTCCGGGTGGGGCCGGTCAAGGCCGATGAGGTCGTCGCCCAGTGGCAGGCAGCCCGACAGAAGCCGGTCCCGGTGGTGGAGAAGGTAGCGAAGAAGGTAGAACCGGCGAAGAAGCGCCGCTGGTGGCAGCGCCGAACCCCCTGACTCCGAGCCATTTTCGTGCAGGTTGGGGGGCTTTACCTGCATCCAATGCAGGTAAAGCCCCCCAACCTGCATCAAGCGGGTGTCCTGATCTGTGGGTATCGTGGCCTGATGGACACGGGTGCCGCCGGCGAGGACGGATCAGGATCGAAGCCATGACGACGATCCAGATACCCGACACCAAGCTGGCCCGGGCGGCCACGGAGTTCGTCCGGGAGCAGACGAGCGACCTGGTGTACGACCACTCCCGGCGGGTCTTCCACTGGGGCAGCCTGCAGGGGCGGAACCGGGACCTGAGCTTCGACCCGGAGCTGCTGTACATCGGCGCGATGTTCCACGACATCGGCCTGGGCCGGGAACACCACGCCAGCGGCCGGCGGTTCGAGGTGGACGGGGCCGAGGCGGCGAGGGGCTTCCTGCGCGGACACGGGGTCCCGGAGGACAGCATCCGCCGCGTGTGGACGGCCATCGCGCTGCACACCACGCCGGGCATCCCGGAGTTCATGGAGCCGGAGGTGGCGCTGCTGACGGCGGGCGTCGAGTACGACGTGCTGGGCGTCGGCTACCACGACATCGATCCCGAGGTCCGCGCCGAAGTGGTCAAGCAACACCCGCGCCCGGACTTCAAGCGCCGCATCCTGCGGGCCTTCACCGACGGCATCGCGCCGAAGCCGGAGACGACGTTCGGCAACGTCAAGGCGGACGTCCTCGAGCACTACGTGCCGGGCTTCCACCGCGGCGACTTCGTGGCCACGATCCTGAACTCGGACTGGCCGGAGTGAGCCCGCACCTGGTGGTCGTGCTGGCCTTCGACGGCGTGCAGCTGCTCGACGTCGCGGGCCCGGTCGACGTGCTCACGGCCGCGAATGAGCACGGCGCCGACTACCAGGTCCTGATCGCCTCGGTCACCGGCGCGCCGGTCCGCACCTTGGCCGGCGTGCGGATCGCGGCCGACGCCGCCTATGCCGAAGTCCCCCGGAAGGTCGGCACGGTGATCGTGCCGGGCCGGCCGGACTGGCAGCGGGCGGTGGCGGACCGCCCGCTGATCGACGCCGTGCGGCAGCTGGCCAAGCGGTCGCAGAGGGTCGCGGGCGTGTGCGCGGGCGCCTTCCCGCTGGCCGAGTCGGGCCTGCTGGACGGCCGCCGCGCGGCCACGCACTGGCAGCTCACCGACGACCTCGCCCGCCGCTACCCGGACGTCACGGTGGAGCCGGATCCGCTGTTCGTGCGGGACGGCAAGATCATCACCTCCGCGGGCGTCACCGCCGGCATCGACCTGACGGTGTCCCTGGTCGAGGACGACCACGGCGCGGACCTGGCCCGGGCGGTGGCCCGCCAGCTGGTGGTGTTCATGGCCCGCCCCGGCGGTCAGTCCCAGTTCAGCGCCCGCCTCGGCCCGCGCAACCCGCGCAGCGACGCCGTTCGCCAGGTGATGGACGCGATCGTCGCGGACCCGGGCGGTTCGCACCAGCTCAAGGAGTTGGCGGCCCGCGTCGGCATGAGCGGCCGGCACCTGGCCCGCCTGTTCACCGCGGAGATCGGCCGCACCCCGGCCGAGTTCGTGGACACCGTCCGGGTGGAGGCGGCCCGCGCGCTGCTGGAGGGCGGCACCGACTCGGTGGAGCTCATCGCCGGCCGGGTCGGCCTGGGCTCGGCGGAGACCCTGCGGCGGCTGTTCCTGCGCACGCTCTCGGTCACGCCGACCGCCTATCGAGCGCGTTTCCGCACGTCACAGCGTTGACAGCGCGGTGCCGGAGGCCGATTGGGCTGTCTCCGGCACCACGCCAAGGGATGGTGCAGATGCTGACCGGGTCAGTCGGCGACGAACTCCAGGTGCCCGTAGTTGACCGTGGCCTTGGACCAGGACGCGCCGAGCTCGCCGACGAACGTCTGGATCGCGCCCAGCTCGGACTTGTCGGCGATCAGGGCCAGCCGGTCGCCGTCGGCCGTGACCGACCCGCCGCCGAGCTCCTCGCGCAGCACCGGGTCCGCGGCCAGGCCGTTGAACAGCTGCTCAACGGTCACGCCGGGCACCTCGACCTCGATCGAGTCGGCGCCGGCCTGCGGGAGGTACTGGAACGTGAGCACCGATTCCTGGTTGTACTGCTTGCGAATCACGGACGCGATGTGGTGCAGCCCGTCGGCGCTGACGTGGTCCACATCGAACTCGCGGGACCGCTCGTAGGTGGCGGTCTTGAGGTCGTCGGACCAGAACACCCCGTTGAGCAGCGTGCTGCAGCCGGGCCACGCGCCGTTGGCGGCGATGATGCCCTGCACCTGGGCGCCGAACTTGACCAGCCGGTCGGACAACCGGGGGTCGTTCGGGTCGGTGATGGTGGCGGTGTTGTTGGTCGCGAAGATCTCCGCCGTCGGCTGGTGGTGGCCGCTGAAAGGGCTCGTGGCGGTGCTGGCGGCGGCTTCCGGCGCGAGGCCGGCGGTGATCGCGAATACCGCCAGCGCGACGAGGACGGGCCGTCGTGACATGGTGCTCCCCTCCGGGTTGATGATCGGGATCGTAGCGAGGAGGCCGTCACCGCCGCGTCACGACATACTGCCGGCATGCACAGCGCGGGAATCCTGGTGTTCCGGAGGGTCGAGGGCCGCACGGAGGTGTTGATCGCGCACATGGGCGGCCCGTTCTGGGCCCGGAAGGACGACGCCGCCTGGTCGGTGCCCAAGGGCCAGGTCGAGCCGGGGGAGGAGCCGCTGGACGCGGCCCGCCGCGAGTTCCGGGAGGAGCTGGGCCTGCCCGCGCCGGAGGGGGAGCTGCTGCCGCTCGGCGACGTGAAGCAGTCCGGCAAGACCGTGACCCTGTGGGCGGTCGAAGGCGATCTTGATCCGGCCGATGTCGTGCCGGGCCTGTTCGAGATGGAGTGGCCGCCCCGCTCCGGCCAGACCAGGCAGTTTCCCGAAGTGGACCGGGCCGCCTGGTTCTCGGTGGACGACGCCCGCGTCAAGTTGGTCAAGGGACAGCGGCCGTTCCTGGACCGGCTGCCCGCCTGAGTAAGCGTTGACGGCTCAGCTTTGAATGCCGTACAACGTTGTCCATCCGCCGCCGCAAAGTGGTCTAAAGCCATCTTGCGGAGGAATCGCATGGCGAAGTTGAAGTTCGCGCTGGCCGCCCTGCTCGCGGCCGCCGCGGTGCTTGTCCCTGTTCAACTGACCGCCCAGGCCGCGCCCCAGGCCCCGGCCGCCGCCAGCCAGGCGGCGTCGCCGAAGGCCGACGGCGGCAGCCCGACGGCCGCCCAGCTGCTGGCCAAGACCGCCAAGTGCAAGGTGGTCAGCAAGGGCACCTACACGAACACCCAGGCCAACAAGAAGGTCAACATCTGCGGCGCCACCGGCGCCTTCTTCTGGACGTCCGGCATGAACATCGACTGTGACGGCCAGACCACCGCGCAGTGCAACAAGAACACCGACTGCTGCTACCAGAACGACACCTCGTTCCACCTGGCCAATGGCAAGCCGCTGTCCGCGGCCGTGACGCCGTACGTGGTGATCCCGCTGCCCAGCAGCCGGTTCAAGTACGGCAGCAACGGCATCAAGGGCGGCGACATCCTGGCCGTGGTCTACAACGGGCAGGTGGAGTACGCGGTCTTCGGCGACGAGGGCCCGAGCGACATCATCGGCGAGGCCTCCTACGCGACGGCCAAGGCGCTGGGGATCAACCCCGATCCCAAGAACGGTGGCACCGCTGACCCGGTGACCTACATCGTGTTCCCCGGCTCGAAGTCCGGCGCGATCGACGACCACAACGCGACCGTCACCGCGGGCCGCAAGGCGGCGTCGACGTTCATCAGCAAGAACTAGCGGCACGACGAGGCGGGGCCTTTCACCAAGGCCCCGCCTCCGCCTGGGCTCAGGCCTGGGCCTTGCGGGCCTTGGCGTAGCGGCCGTTGGCCGGCAGCCACCACAGCACGATCGCGACCAGCGTGCTGGCGATGATCAGCAACCCGAACAGCTTCATCGAACTGGTCGCGATGTCGGTCACCACCCGCAGCTGAAGGCCGATCGCGACCACACCGATGACGGTGATCAGGATGCGTGCCCAGCGGGCCGCGTTGAGCGCGAACACCGCGCCCACCAGCAGCAGCACCGCCACCACGAGCGCGAAGGTCGCCCGGGTGGACAGCGTGCTGTAGACGGTGTCGAGGGCCTGCTGGAGCAGGTCCCCGCCCAGGTCCTTGGCCGTGTTCAGCAGGTCGTCGGACAGGCCCAGCCGGGACTGCACGTCCGGGTCGGACAGCAGCGACTTCACCATGTCGGTGCCGCCGGCGTACACGGACAGGGCGGTGGCGACGCCCGCCACCACCGAGACGAGGGTGGCGATCAGCGCGGCCAGCACGGTGGCCGGCCGCCGGACGGCCGGCAGCGTGGACGTACTCAAGGTGTTTCTCCTCTAATTCGAGACATTTCCGTGACGTGTTCACCGGGCGTGCACGACCGCGACAGCGACAGGACAACCCTGTCGATCCGCCGTTTCCGCTAACATCCGGCATTTCCCTACACGTGTCGGACTGGGGAGCGGTGCCGTGGCGATCAGGGCCGGGGGCAATGGCGTCGTGGGACGGGAGGCGCAGTTCGGCGAGCTGGCGCGGGCCCTGAACGCCGGGGTCTTCCAGGTCGTGGAGCTGGTCGGCGAGCCGGGCATGGGCAAGACCGCCCTGCTCACGGAGCTGCGCATCGCCGCGGCCACCAGGCGGGCGAGGGTCGCCGCCGGCAAGGCGACCGAGTTCGAGCGGCTGCCGTTCGCGATGTTCTCCGACGCCTTCGGCGACGCCTGGACCGATCTGCTGACCAGCGTCGACACCCCGGACGGCCGCGCAGCGCTCTACCGGTCGGCCCGCTCGCTGTTGCCCGGCGCAGTGCTCGTGCTGGATGACGTGCACTGGGCCGACGAAGCGAGCATCGAGCTGATCGAGCACGTGCTGCGGCATCCGCCGGAAGGGCCGGCGGTGCTGGCCATGGCCTATCGCCCGCGGCAGCTGCCGGATCGGCTGGCCACGGCGTTCTCGGCGCGGGCCGGCGAGGACTGGTGGCGGCGCATCGAGGTCGGGGCGCTGACGCCGGCCGAGGCGGCCGCGTTCTGCGGCGACACCGTGTCGGCGGCCCGCCGGGACGACCTGTATGTGGCCAGCGGCGGCAATCCGTTCTACCTGGATGCCTTGCTGCGGTTGGATCCTGGCGAGCGTGACGAGTTGCCGGACACGGTCCGCGCCGTGCTCATCGGCGAGCTCGCCGGCCTCGCGCAGCCGCTGAGGTTGGTCGCGCAGGCGGCGGCGGTGCTGGGTGAGGAGTTCGAGGCCGGGCTGATCGGGGCCGTCGCGCAGACCGGGGAGATCGAGACCCTGGCCGCGCTGGACGAGCTGATCGCCCGCGACCTGATCCGCCAATCCCTTGTCGGGCAACGGTTCCGGTTCCGGCACCCGCTGCTGCGCTCGGTCGTCTACGGCAGCGCCGGCGCCGGCTGGCGCATCGGCGCGCACGGCCGGGCCGCCCGGCTGCTCGCCGACCGGGGCGCTTCCCTTGCCGTGCAGGCGATTCACCTCGAACGGTCGGCGACCATCGGCGACGCGGGCGCGGTCGAGGTGCTGGTGCGGGCGGCCGACCAGGCGTCCTCGCTGGCCCCCGCGCGGGCCGCGCACTGGCTGCGGGAAGCCCTGCGGCTGCTGGGAGATCGGGCCGCCGACCAGCCGGAGCTGTCGATGCGGCTGGCTCACACGCTGGCCGTCGCCGGGCAGCTGGGCGAGAGCCGCGAGATCCTGCACGAGGTGCTCGGCCGGCTGCCGGCCGGGCCCAGCGACCAGCGCCTGGAGGCCGTCACCACGCTGGCCATGGTCGAGCGGCTGCTGGGCAGCCCGACCGGCGTGAAACGGTTGCTGCTCAGCGAACTCGGCACCGGCAAGGGCAAGGCCGCGTTGGAGCTGGAGGTCGCCGCCGGCGCGATGCGGGGCAGCCAGTTCGCCACCGCGGTCAGCTGGGGCGAGCGGGCCCTGGAGTCGGCCATCGCCGAGGGCGAGCACGAGCTGATCTCCACCATCACCGCGCTGTTGGCGCTGGCGCACACCTTCTACGGCTCCACCGCCGAGGCGACGGCCCATCTCGACGAGGCCGTCCGCATGATCGACCGGGCCCAGGACAAGATGCTGACCGGGCAGCTGGAGTCGATCCTGCGGGCCGGCTGGACCGAGGTCTTCCTGGAGCGGCACGACGACGCCGTGCGGCACCTGACCCGCGGCCTGGAGCTGGCCCGGGCTGGCGGCCGCAGCTACCTGCTGGCCGACATCCTGGTCGGGCTGGCCTACGCCTGCCTGTGGACCGGGCGGCTGGACGAGGCCACCCGGCACGCCGAGGAGGCGTTCGAGGCGGCGGTGCTGGTCGGCAGCGACGAGCTGCGCACCATGGCCGCCGGCGTCGGCGTGGCCGTGCTGATGTGGACCGGCGAGCCGGCGAACGCCTTGCGGGCGGCGGAAAAGGCAGTGTCCGAAATGGGCAGTGCCGCCGGGCGCGGGCCGACCATCGCCGCCGGCATGCTGGCCCAGGCCAAGCTGCTGACTGGCGATCCGGCCGGGGCCCGCAGCACGCTGCTGGACATCGGCGGCGGGGAAACCCTGCCACAGCTGGAGTTTCCGACGCGGGCGGCCTGGCTGCGCACGCTGGCCCACGCGGAGCTGGCCCTCGGCGACACCGCGGCGGCGGAGCTTTCCGTGCAGCGGGCGGAAATGACCGCCTCGGTCAGCGGGCTGAACGGTCATCGCGGCCACGCTGCCTTGGCCCGCGCCACAATCCTGCTCGCCACCGGCGATCCCGCCGGCGCCGCAGCTGCGGCCGCGACGTCCGCCGCCGCGTTCGAGGCCGTGGGCATGCGGCTGTATCAGGCGCAGGGCCACATGTTCGCCGGTTCCGTGCTGGCGGACCGCACCGCCGCGATGGCGGAATTCGGCCGGGCCAAGGCGTTGTTCGGCGTGTGCGGCGCGGAACCGCTGTTCCGGCAGGCCGAGATCCACCAGCGGCGGGTCGGCGGCCGCACTCGCAAGCCGGCCCCCAACGGTCAGCACAGCGACGGCCCGACCCCGCTGAGCGACCGGGAGCGGCAGATCGCCGAGCTGGTCGCCGCCGGCCACACCAACCGGCAGATCGCCGAGCAGCTGTTCATGAGCCCCAAGACCGTCGAGGCGCACCTGTCTCGCATCTTCACCAAGCTGGGCGTCAAGACCCGGGCCGCGGTCGCGGCGGCCTGGACCCAGGGTTTCTGAGAGTCCTGTCAGGCCGGACGTTGCACCCTACGGGCAGACATCCCGCACGAGGCGAGGACCCATGATCGAAGTCAGTGGTGTGACAAAACGTTACGGGGACAAGATTGCTGTCGACAACCTGTCGTTCACGGTCAGTCCCGGGGTGGTGACCGGCTTCCTGGGCCCCAACGGGGCCGGCAAGTCCACCACCATGCGCATGATTCTCGGCCTGGACCGGCCCAGCGCCGGCGACGTCCGGGTGAACGGCCGTCACTACGCGGAGCACGCCGCGCCGCTGCGTGAGGTCGGCGGGCTGCTGGAGGCCAAGGCCGTCCACACCGGACGGTCCGCGTACAACCACCTGCTCGCGCTGGCGCTGACCCACGGCATCCCGCGCAGCCGGGTCGAGGAGGTCATCGACCTGGTCGGGCTGCGCGAGGTGGCCCGCAAGCGGGTCGGCGGCTTCTCGCTGGGCATGGGGCAGCGGCTGGGGGTGGCCGCCGCGATGCTCGGCGACCCGGCGACGCTCATCCTGGACGAGCCGGTCAACGGCCTGGACCCGGAGGGTGTGCGCTGGATCCGCAACCTGCTGAAGTCCCTGGCCATCGAGGGCCGGACGGTGTTCGTGTCCTCGCACCTGATGAACGAGATGGCGGTGACCGCCGATCACCTGATCGTCATCGGCAAGGGCCGGCTGATCGCGAATTCCTCGACGGCCGAGTTCATCGAGCGGGCGTCCGGCAAGAGCGTGCGGGTGCGCGCCCAGGAGGCCGCTCGACTGCGCGAGCTGCTCGTCGGCCCCGGGGTTGCCGTCGACGCCGTGTCGCCGGGCGTGTTGCAGGTGCACGGGCTGGACAGCTCCGCCGTCGGCAAACTCGCCTGCCAGCACGCCATCGCGCTGGACGAGCTGACCCCCGTCACCGCATCGCTCGAGGAGGCGTTCATGGACCTGACCAAGGACGCGGTCGAATTCCGGGAGGCGTCATGACCGCGATCGCCGAGAAGCCCGCCGCGCACCGGGCCGCGCTGGCCGGGGACATCCGCGTCACGCTGCCGCGGGTGCTGCGCTCGGAATGGTCCAAGTTCTGGTCGCTGAGATCGTCGTACTTCACGCTCGGCGGCATGGTGGTGGCCATGGTCGGGCTCGGCGGGCTGTTCTCCGCCGTGACGGCCAACCGGTATCCGGTGATGACCCACGCGGAGCAGCTGCGCCTGGACCCGACGATGGTCAGCCTGCGCGGCTACGCCATCGCCCAGCTGGTCATCGGCGTGCTGGGCGTGCTGGTCGTCACCGGTGAGTACGGCACCGGCATGATCCGCGCCAGCCTCGCCGCCGCGCCCCGGCGCTGGCCGGTGCTGGTCGGCAAGGCCGCGGTGTTCGCCGTCATCACGCTGATCGTGACCGAGATCGCCTCGTTCGCCACGTTTTTTGTGGGTCAGGCGTTCCTCGACACCCAGCACATCGGCACCACCCTCGGCGCGGACGGCGTGCTGCGGGCGGTTGTCGGCGCCGGGCTCTACCTGACCGTGGTCGGCCTGATCGGCGCCGGCATCGGGTTCATCATCCGCAGCACGGCCGGTTCCATCGCGACGGTGTTCGGGCTGCTGCTCGTGCTGCCCGTGCTCGGCGAGGCGTTGCCGACCGACTGGGGCGACAAGATCAACCCGTACCTGCCGAGCAACGCCGGGCAGCAGCTGCTGGCCGTGCATCCCGACCCGGCCGCGGTGCTCAGCCCCTGGGGCGGGTTCGCCGTCTTCTGCGGCTACGCGCTGGCGGCGCTGCTCATCGGTGGCTACCTGCTGAAGCGTCGAGACGCCTAGGAGGGGCGGCGGTTGGCCCAGGAGTCGCCCAGCAGGATGAGCGCGGCCAAGGCCACGGGGACGAGCGCGAAGACCGCGAGGTCGCTGATGACCAACACGACCGCCACGATCACCAGCGGGACGACCGCCAGGAAGCAGAACGGGTCGAGCGGCCCGAACCGGTTACCCGACATGGACCGCTCCGGCGGCGTTGAGAGTGACGATCACACCGTGACTGTAGTGATACGCACCTGAGAGCGCGCAGCCGCATGGGATTCACACGCTTGGCGCAGGTCCAAGCACCCTGGGTAACCCGGCGCGGCCGGTCGGACAACAGGCGAGCCCGACCGGCCGCGATCCGTCACTGCTGGTAGTGCTCCACCTCGCGCTCGGAGCGGACCGCCGCCTCGTCCGGGTTCTGCCCGAACTCCTCACGGGCCCGCCGCTGCCGCAGCAGGTCCCAGCACCGGTCGAGCTCCGCCTCGACCTGCGCCAACCGCGCGTGGTCAGGCTCGTGGTGCCCGCGGAGCTTGTGCTCCTCGTCGACCAGCGCCTTGACCCGTCCCAGCACATCGCCGTCGTCCATGACCCCATTCTTACCCGAGCCTTGACAGGCTGCGCTCAGGCTCTCCTCAGGAAAACGAGGTGTAGTGGAGAGGCAAGCTCGTGGACGGCGTCGAGGAGAGGGCTGATGACCGAGCCTCACGGGACCCAGCCGTACGGCTACCCGCAGATGCCGGAACAGGGCGGTTACTACGGCTACCAGTACCAGCCGCCGCCGCCCCCGCCGCCGCCCAGGCGGACCGGGCGCACCGTGCTGACGGTGGCGCTGGCCGTCGCGGCCGGCGTGGCGCTGGGCGCGGCCGCGGGCGACTACATCCCGACCTTGCTCCAGGGGCAGGCGTCGAACCAGCCCTCGGTGCAGACCTACGTGCCGCCGAACCAGCCGGGCAACACCGCGCCGCAGAGCCCGGCCGACACCTCCGGGGTGGCGGCCAAGATCGACCCGGCCCTGGTCGACATCAACACCACCCTCGGCTTCCAGCAGGCCCAGGCGGCCGGCACCGGCATCGTGCTGTCGGCCAACGGACTCGTGCTGACCAACAACCACGTCATCAACGGGGCGACCGAGATCAGCGCGGTCGACATCGGCAACGGCAAGACGTACACCGCGACGGTGGTCGGCTACGACCGCTCGCATGACGTGGCCGTCATCCAGCTGCAGAACGCCTCCGGCCTGACCACCGCCCCGATCGGCAGCTCGGCCGGCGTGGCCGCGGGCGACTCGATCGTGGCGATCGGCAACGCCGGCGGCGTCGGCGGCGCCCCGAGCGTGGCCGGCGGCACCGTGACCGCCCTGAACCAGTCGATCACCGCGTCCAGCGACGACGGCACGTCCGAGCAGCTCACCAACCTGATCCAGGTCGCCGCCAACATCCAGCCCGGCGACTCCGGCGGGCCGCTGGTGAACGCCGCCGGCCAGGTCGTCGGCATGGACACCGCAGCGTCCCAGGGCTTCCAGATGGACCAGAACGGGCAGGCGACCGGCGGCGGGCAGGGCTTCGCCATCCCCATCGACCAGGCCATGTCCATCCAGAAGCAGATCACCGCCCACCAGGCCAGCGCCACCGTGCACATCGGCGACTCGGCGCTGCTGGGCGTGCAGCTCGCGCAGCCCCAGAGCGGCCGGGGCCGGCGGGCCCAGGCCACCAACGGCGCGGTCGTGTCCGGGCTGCTGTCCGGGTCCCCGGCCGAGGCCGCCGGCATCGTCGCCGGCGACGTCGTGACCTCGATCAACGGGCAGGCCGTGGACTCGGCGAACACCCTCACCAACCTGCTCACCACGTTCCACCCCGGCGACCGGGTCACCGTCGGCGTGCTGACCGTCAGCGGCCAGCAGAGCGTCGCCGTGACCCTGGCGAAGGGGCCGGCGCAGTAGCGATGCCGTTCACCGCGGACACGCCGACCGTGCTCGACGGCGGCCTGTCCAACCAGCTAGCCGCCGCCGGCCACGACCTGTCCGATCGGTTGTGGTCGGCACGGCTGCTACGCGACGACCCCGACGCGATCCTGGCCGCGCACCGGGCGTACTACGAGGCTGGCGCCGACATCGCCACCACCGCCAGCTACCAGGCCTCGACCCTCGGCTTCGGCGACGAGACCCCGGACCTGCTGCGGCTCAGCGTTCGGCTGGCCCGGCAGGCCTCCTTCCAGGCCGACGTCGACGACCGCCGCCTGTGGGTCGCCGCCTCCGTCGGGCCTTACGGCGCCGTGCTGGCCGACGGCTCCGAATACCGGGGCCGGTACGGGCTGACCGTTCGGGAGCTCGTCGACTTCCACTGGCCCCGGATCGACGCCCTGGCCTCCGCGTCGCCCGACGTGCTGGCGCTGGAGACCATTCCCGACCTCGACGAGGCCGAGGCCCTGCTGACCATCATCGCCGGCAGTGGCATGCCCGCCTGGCTGTCGTACAGCGTCGACGGCTCCACCACCCGTGCCGGGCAGCCCCTGGCCGACGCCTTCGCCCTCGTCCGCGACGTGCCCGAGATCCTCGCCGTCGGCGTCAACTGCTGCGACCCCCTCGACGCCACCGCCGCCGTCCCCCTTGCCGCCGCCGTCAGCGGCAAGCCCGTCGTCGTGTACCCCAACAGCGGCGAAGGCTGGGACCCCGCCACCCGCTCCTGGGACGGCCGCCCCACCTTCTCCCCATCCGCCGTCCCCACCTGGATCCGCGACGGCGCCACCCTGGTCGGCGGCTGCTGCCAACTAGGCCCCGCCGACATCACCGCCATAGCCCACGAGCTGAGCCCCGGCGAGTCACGCTCTGGGACACACCGAATGTAGGTTTCAGACCTTTGTAGACAGCCGCTCTGAGCTGCGTCTTTCGGCCTGATGGGGCAATTGCAACCCCGTACTTGGCCTGTGCTGGCACACTGCGAACCGCGAGACCTTCGCAGGGGAGGGGCGACGGTGGCCAGCATCGGCGACGTAGTCACCCAATTCCGCGCGGTCCTCACCTCATGCGCCGAGGTCACGGCCCGTCTCTTCCGGGACATGAAGGCTCGGCGGATCCCCGTCCGCGCATCGGATGTGGAGATGAAGCTAGCCGCGCACATGCGTACGAAACGCATCCGATCAGCCACGCTCGTGGTCGACAACCTGCCCTGCGAGGGGCCACTAGGATGTGACGCGTTGGTGCCCGTGATCCTGCCGACCGGCTACACGCTGACCGTGCACGGCCCCAACGGATTCGTCCGCGTGTACAAGGGAGGAAAGACCTCGTCGTGGCTGCCCTAGACGTCTACTACGCCCGTGGGCACGGAGACGACCCCGTCACGGTCGCCACAGTTGACGACGTTGACCAGCTCATCGACCAGGTGCGCGCCGAGTCGCCCGAGGGGGCTCCAATCCTCATGGAGGTCCACATCTCCGGCGACCCCTACAGCCAGGGGCTTGACGTCGGTGTCGACGGTGATCGCGGGGTCCTCCGCTACAGCGGCCGGGAGTGGCCGGAGGGCGTGTACAGCACCGGCGACGGCCAGGCCGGCGGCGAACCGTTGCGGTACTTCTACATGGACACCGACACGGAGTTCCCGGCGAACGCCGACGTGCCGCTGGCGACCGTGCGGCAGGCCGTGAGGGAGTTTCTGACCACCGACGGCGGGCGGCCGACCAACGTGGCTTGGCAGTCCGCCAGGTGATCCCCGCCGCCCACATCACCGCCATAGCCCGCGAGCTCCCCTAGGCAGGGCTGTAATCTGCGTGCCAGGAAACGACATTCCGGGGGGAATCATGATCGTTGTGGCTGGGGCTACCGGCAACGTCGGGCGCGAAGTGGTCCGTCTGCTGGTCGAGGCCGGTCAACCGGTGCGGGCGCTGACCAGGGACCCGGCGAAGGCGACGGTGCCGGCCGGGGCCACCGCCGTGGCCGGTGATCTGGCCGACCCGGCGACGCTGCGGCCCGCGCTCGACGGGGCCACCGCGTTGTTCCTGCTCAGCGGCTACTCGCCGGACATCTTCACCGAGGCGTCGCGAGCCGGCGTGCGGCGCGTGGTGCTGATGTCCGGTGGCTCGGCCGAGACCGGCGACCGGTCCAACGCGGTCGCCGGCTACATGATCGAGACCGAGGACGCGCTGCGGGCGTCCGGCCTGACCTGGACCATGGTGCGGCCGCGGATGTTCATGACCAACGCACTCCAGTGGGTGACGCAGGTGCGCTCCGGCGTGGTGCGGGCGCCGTGGCCGGACGTGCCATCGGCGGTGATCGACCCGGCGGACATCGCGGCCGTCGCCGCCGAGGCGCTGGTGTCGGCCGACCACGAAGGCCGCGAATACCCGGTGACCGGCCCCGAGGCGCTGCGGCCGGGGGAGCGGGTGCGGATCCTGGCCGAGGCCCTCGGCCGTGAGATCCGCTACGAGGCGCAGCCCGACGACGAGGCCCGCGCCGAGATGCTCACGCAGATGCCGCAGCAGTACGTCGACGCCTTCTTCAGCTTCTACTCGGACGGAAAGCTCGACGAGGCAACGGTCTTCCCGACCGTCCTCGACGTGACCGGCCGTCCCCCGCGCACCTTCGCGCAGTGGGCCCGGGCCAACGCGGGGCGGTTCCAACAATCCTGACGCGCCGCCACTGGCTAATCGAGGACGGCCTCGGCGGCGAGGATGTTGACGTAGTCGCGGACGTGGGCGATCTGGCCCTCGCGCACGGTGAGCACGAGGATGTTGGGCAGCGCGAAGTCGGGGCCGAGGGCCTGCTGCTCGACGATGATCGTGTTGGGGTCGGCGGTGTCGTGTACGGCGAGGGTGCGGTAGCTCCCGTACCTGACGGTTGGCCACATCGAGGTGGACCAGCGGATGATCTCGTCCCGGCCGTCCAGACGCGAGGGGAAGCCGGGTCGGGTGAACGGGAACTCATGGACGGCGTCGACGGCGTACAGGCGGGCGAGGGCATCAGCGGACTGGTCGATGACGGCCTGGCGGAACTGCTCCAGCACCTCGCGGGGACCGGTCGCTCCGAGATCGAGATGGCCGAGGGGTGCGCGGCGGGCGAACATCTTGCGGTGGCTGATCTTCCAGCCATCCGGCCGGCGGGTGACGGTGTCGTGGTAGACGGCGCTGCCGACGGTGCCGGCGGCCGTGATGCCGATGCCCTTGGACCGGACCCGGACCGTGTCCTGGTCGACGGGGGTGATCACGATGTTGGTGATGTGGTGGCCGACCGGGTTGCCCTGGCCCAGGGCGAGCGCGGCGTCCCGGACGGCGGCGGTGCCGTGCAGCGCGCCGAAGCCGTAGTCGGTGACGTCGTAGACGACGTCGGGGGTCAGCACCTCGCCCAGCCGGTCCAGCTCGCCGGCGTCGACCAGGTGGCCGTACTGGTTGACCACGTCGGTGATGTCGACGCGGTCCTGCTCGGTCAGTGCCACAGTTCCTCCACAGGTAAGATGAGACACGGTCCGGTTAGTTGGGCACGGTAGCGGACTGTGTCCCCGGTTAGCAATGGTGTGGTGATACCGCTGGCAGGCCACGATCCCCGGCGTCCGATGCGGGCGGACGCCCGGCGCAACTACGAGCAGCTGCTGGAGCAGGCGCGGATCGCCTTCGCCGAGTCGGGGGTCGACGCCTCGCTGGACGAGATCGCCCGGCGGGCCGGGGTGGCCAGCGGCACCCTGTACCGGCATTTCCCCACCCGCCTGGACCTCATCCAGGCGGTCCTGGCCGAGCAGATCGCCGAGCTGGCCACCCTCGGTCGGAGCCTGCTGACCGCCGACGACGAGTTCGACGCCCTCGCCGCCTGGTTGCGAGCCACCGTCACCCACGGCCTCACCTATCGCGGCCTGGCCGCCGCGGTGATGAGCTCCTCCCTCGACGACGAGGTCGCCAACTGGCACGCCGAGCTGTTCGAGGTGGGCGCCTCGCTCCTGGACCGGGCCTGGCAGGCGGGCGCCATCGTCGCCGTGGACGAGGCCGACGTGCTGAAACTGGTGGGCGCCATCGCCTGGGCCACCCAGGACGCCCCGGACCGCGCCGCCCAGGCCGACCGCATGCTCACCCTCGTGCTGAACGGACTGCGCCCGGCGAATGAGAGGCGGCAACTTGCGCCAGGACTGGGCTGATTCGGTGATGTGACGAAGAACTGCTGCGCTGGGGCGGCAGGGTCGCCATGCTGCTGGGCGTGTCGCACGCATTCGGGTCGGTGGCCGAGGCGTATCACCGGTGGCGGACGGCGATCCCGTACGCCGCGTTGGACTGGCTGGTGCCGCAGCCGTGCCGCCGGGTGGTGGAACTCGGCGCGGGCACGGGGATCCAGACACGCCGGCTGACGAGGTTCGCGGACGAGGTGCTGGCGGTGGAACCGGACCCGAAGATGCGGGCGGCGTTCCAGGTCGAAGGCGTGAAGCTGCTGGTGGGACCCGCGGAGGACATCCCCGTCGAGGACAGCGGGGCAGACCTGGTGATAGCCCTGGAGTCATGGCACTGGTTCGCGCAGCCCAAGGCCACGCACGAGGTGGCCCGGGTGCTCAGGCCGGGCGGAACCCTTGCTGCGGCGTGGAATCTGCCGGAACTGGCCGACGACTGGACCGCCGATTTCTGGCGACCGGTGACGTCGGCGCATGACGAGAGTCGCCGCCCGGGTCGGCTGATCCTGGCCGCCGACGCCCCGTTCGCCACGCCCCAGTACCGCGTGCTGCGCTGGACCTCGCGTCGGCCGGCCGACGACCTGGTCGCCCTGCTCGGCACCTACAGCCAGGTCATCGCCATGGACTCGTTGGAGCGCAAGGAATTCCTCGACCGCCAGCGGTCGCTGCTGCCGGCCGGCCCGGACGGCCTGGTCGACGCGCGGTTCACCACGGTCTGCTGGCGCACCGTCCACAAGGGAGTGTGAGTCATGCGCCGACTGCCGCTGCTGGCCTTGGCGCTGTTCGTCCTCGCCGGGTGCGGCCTGCTCAACGGGGCGCAGGAGAAACCCAGCGGCGGGACGGTGGTCCGCGTCGGCGTCATGCAGGTGATCGACACGGCCCCGTTCTACCTGGCCATGAGCAGGGGCTACTTCCGCGACGAGGGCCTGTCCGTGCAGATCACGCCGACCAAGAGCGGCACCGACAGCCTGCCGCTGCTGGCCGGCAACCACATCGACATCGGCTTCGGCAACTGGGCGACCCTGTTCCAGGCGCAGGCCAACGGCACCGGCGACTACCGCGTCCTGGCCGACGGCTCGCAGGGCGCGCCGCACGTGCAGATCGTCGCCACCCGCCCCGACTCCGGCATCCGCACCCCGCAGGACCTCGCCGGCCGCGTGGTCAGCAGCAACGCCCCCAACGACATCCCGCTGCTCGCGCTGAAGGCCATTCTCAAGGCCGACGGCGTCGACCCCAACAGCGTGAAGACGCCGATCGTGCACCACGCCGACACGCCGGCCGCCTTGGCCGGCAAGGAAGTCGACGCCGCGTTGCAGCTGGAGCCGTTCATCACCATCTCCCGCCGGCAGATCGGCGCGGTGCCGGTGCTCGATCTCTACGGTCCCGGCCCGGCCCACGATCTCCCGATCGCCGGCTACTTCGCCCTGTCGAGTTTCACCCAGCAGCACCCTGACACCGCCGCCGCATTCCGCCGGGCGATCGAGCGGGGCGCCGCCGACGCGCAGAACACCGTTGCAGTGCAACAGATCCTGCCGACCTTCGTCTCCGGCGTGACGGCCGACATCGCCAAGGAGGTGGCGATCCCGGTGTTCCCGAAGTCGGTGTCCCGGGATCGGCTCCAGCGGGTCGCCGACCTGATGCTGACCTACGGCCAGCTCAAGGCGACGCTGGACGTGGGGCGGCTAGTCCAGTGACGAGCAGCTGGGCCAGCCGGCGGGCGTCGTAGTTCTCGTCGTTCTCGGCGCCGACGCACAGGTTCCCGACGCCGCGCATCAGCTCGTACGCCGTGAGATCGCCGCGGATCTCGCCGGCGGCCGCGTCCAGCAGCTCGGTGCACACGGGTAGGAGCCGGTCGAGGAAGTACGTGTGCAGCGGCTGGAAGTCCTCGGAGTGCAGCACGCCGGCCAGCCCGTGCTTGGTGATGAGGAAGTCGACGAACAGGTCGATCCACTGGCCCAGCGCGGCGTGTGGGGAGGCGGCGGCCGCGAGCAGGGCCGGGCCGGCCTCGGCGCAGGCCTCCACCTGGTGCCGGTAGACGGCGATGATCAGGTCGGCGCGCGTGGGGAAGTGCCGGTAGATGGTGCCCATGCCGACGCCGGCGGCGGCCGCGATGTCGCGCACCGGCGCGTCCACGCCCGACCGCACGAACACCTCGGCGGCCGCGTCGAGCAGCGTCTGCTGGTTGCGCTGGGCGTCCGCCCGCTTGGACCGAGTCACCGTGTTCCCTTCCACCCTTGCTAAACGGAACGCCGCTCCGCTACGGTTGTGGAGCAACGTTCCGTTTAACTCATTGTGCCACTGGGAGGCCCCTGATGCCTCGGTTCGGAATCATGACCGCCCCGCAGCAGGTCGACTACGCCGACCTGGCCCGCGTCTGGCGGGAGGCCGACGACGTGCCGGCGATCGAGCACGCGTGGCTGTTCGACCACCTGATGCCCATCGCCGGCGACCCGAGCGGCCCGATCTTCGAGGGCTGGACGCTGCTGTCCGCCCTGGCCGCGCAGACCCGGCGGCTGCGGCTGGGCGTGATGGTGACCAGCAACCGGTTCCGCCCGCCGGCCATGCTGGCCAAGATCGCCACCACGGTCGACGTCGTCTCCGGCGGCCGGCTCGACTTCGGCGTCGGCGTCGGCTCGCGGCCCGATCACCCGCTGGCGCGGCGTGAATACGACGGCCACGGCCTGCCCTACCTCGGCTCCGCCGACGCCGTGGCCATGCTCGGCGAGTCCCTGACGGCGATCCGCCGGCTGTGGACCGAGAACGAGCCCTTCGACTTCCACGGCGACCACGTCCGGCTCACCGGGGCGTACGGCAACCCCAAGCCGGTCCAGCGGCCGCACCCGCCGATCCTGATCGGCGGCCGGTCGTCGGCGACGCTGCGCCTGGTCGCCGAGCACGCCGACATCTGGAACATCCCCGGCGGCGACATCGAGGACGTCGTCCGGCGCAGCCGGCTGCTGGACCGCTACTGCACGGAGATCGGCCGCGACCCGGCCGCCGTCACCCGCTCGATCTTCGTGCCCGTCTCCTACGAGCGCCCCGCCGACACCCGGGCGGCGATCAAGGAGGCCGTGGACGCCGGCTTCCAGCACATCGTCTTCGGGCTGTCGACGCCCTATCCCGACGGCGTGGCCCGCTGGGTCGCTAACGAGCTCATCGCCTAGTAGTGCTTCGTTAAGTCGATCTTCGGTCCGGTAGTGGTCGTTGACAGGTGGTGCATGTGCCGGTCCAACACGCGAGCAAGGTCTGTAGCTCGCGTAGGACTCCGTAGAGCG
>Ga0307511_10000766_pt1 | contig 34259 bp, 25 predicted proteins | sample 13_EM_MG_FD_200266 | JGI IMG/M metagenome (GOLD analysis project Ga0307511, IMG submission 200266) | Populus trichocarpa ectomycorrhiza microbial communities from riparian zone in the Pacific Northwest, United States - 13_EM | ecosystem: Host-associated > Plants > Roots > Unclassified | place... | reverse complement strand
AATTGCATCAAACAGCTTCAAAAGCAACCAGATTAGGAGTGCTATGCTTACAAAATTACCTAAACCCCTCATAACTTTCTCATTTGCATGGAACCCGCACGTGGGAACCCGTGCCAGTCACCGGGCCTATACAAGAGGCAGATCTAACAATCCCCAAACTCCATCTACATAGCTATATCTCTGGCCATTTGTGTTTTTTTATTCAACCGTACTTGAACAAGTAAACTCCTATCTTACCTGCAGTGTTTATACAATTCCCAAGACTTAACCGAGCTCCAAGTGTGATACCTATAGTCTGGTTGGCACGATACGTACTGAGGATAATTCACCACACGGAGTTAGACCAGACTACTAAGAAGCAGATGTTGACATGTAAATACTGTTGCACCCAGTGTGGTACTGTATACAACGCTTAAGCAAGGTAAAATTAATAGAGATACTCCAATAACATTTCCGCTGTAATACTACTTTCCGCTCTTTGTGCTTCACCACGACCCTCTTCGCCGGTTTTATTCCACTCTCGCCATAAGGCCCTTGATTCGATTCTAAAATACAATACTCTTGCAACGTGACTTAGCCAGAGATTCCGCCTACTGTATCCTTCATTCATTATTTAGGCACACCCGACGTTCGCTAAATAAACTCACTGGCCGTACAACGATCTGAACTTCCGGTAAGCATCAAACCACGATGGAGCAGCCATTTAAAAGCCAGTAAACCCCAATATAACGACCACAAATAATTTGGGAACTTGAGCTTAAGGTGTCAATTCAGCGCTCGGCAAGGTACGGCTATGCTGATATTCGCCACGGTGGAGTTACGCTGTATCCGATTCCGCACCCCATTCCGGTTAGGTGGCATCGCGCTAATAAACAATCAAAGCTCATAAACTCTTGGGGGCGCTGCCAGATCTTTTTCTTCCCACTTTCTAGATCTCACCCCCGAAGCGCAATCCAACAACCATTTTATTGTCTCGATTCATTTTCTTTTTCTTTTGTGGGAAAGCTAGCATCTCCGCATATTTCCACTACTGCTTATTGTTCACTTTGGCGGCTACAGATACACGAACTACGTACATCTTGCTGTTGATCAGCTCAAACCTTCTGCTATATCCTTTCCCATTATGGCTCCAACAAAAATTATTATGCAACCAGACCAACCGGCAGACCAGTCTTTGTCGAGATCTCCCCGAACAAGAGTTTATGATCCTAGCTTCCTAGGCTCAAATCATACACGACTAAATACGTCGCATCTGCATCCTGTGAAATCCTTCGGTCACCTCTTTGTTTATAATCCTCGAGCTGGCGTTACACACCCCCGTATGGTCGAACACCCCAATGGAAACGAGGATGCTGCGATGATTTCTGCACTTCCAGCCATAATGGGATCTGAGGTCACGAATCCCCATTGGCATATCTGGACTTCCACAGTAATTGTGGATGTTTCTATTGAAATGTTGCAAATGGAAAATTCCACAGTTGGTGCCTCTGGCCGTGGGCCTAGTTCCAAGCGTCTACATTGGTGTGTCCACTTTGGGCCCTCCATGTGCACGTTCAACTCGAAAGGTCTTGTGCCTGACAGGGTTGCCATCCCTGGATCAGACAGGTTTTCAGAGCTTTATGCTATTGGAAGGGCTATTGAGAAGGCCTATGAAATGTTCTCATATGCTAAGGGCATCAAACCTATCAGGGCTAGTCTTGGGGGAGGCAGGAGGAAACAAGTGGAACTAGATCGAGAATCTGCAGAGTGCTTGATGAACGTTTCCCAATTCGTAGTTCTTGTTGGAGATCAGCCGCTCATGCGATGGCTGGGAGAGGACCTCGATACTATGGAAGCTTGTGAGGTTGTGCAAACCCTCGTCGGAAGCAGCGAAATGCTGCCGATAGACAGCGCAGATCACCGAAAAGCAGTGCAAATGGTGGAATGGGTGACAAGATTAGTACAGAAGTTGGAGGTAGAACTACGCGTGTTGGTCAAGTTTTGGGGGATTTACGAAGGGGAGAAGGTACTGCTTGAACGTAAACACCATCAAAAGCACAATCCAGAGGCAATTCGAGTCAAGAGGTAAGTGCAAGGTCGATCTCGCCTTGAAGAAAGATGTACATTTAATGATCTTTGTTCCGATATAGCCCCAGCCCCGAGCCACCCCTTCTCAGCGCACTCGGAGCCAGAAGGCGCCCCGAACGTAGTACCCTGGATTGCACAGATGATGAAAGTGCTATCGTCGACCACCAAGTATCTCGTGCGTCTGGGTCCAGTGCAGAAACCACCCGGACCGTCAATTCTCCAGTGTACGGCAATATATCGTCCAGGTCATCGTTGACTGCCGGCTCAAGGTCTCCTTCACGCCCACTTGCCAACTCACTATCAGCTAGGGAAACACTTGAAGCACTAAACACATATATTCTCGGAAAGTACCCGGGCAGCCCCACAAATGCATGGGATAAGCCCTGGAAAACCGACAAAGACATTCTTCGGCAGCAGTCCCAAATAGTACAACAGGCTCCTACAGTGGCCAAGCTTAAGAGAAAGCGAGAAGTGTTTGTGCCAACGTATTCTCAGCTGTTACAGCCTCCTCAACTGAGAAGAGGGGTGAAGCGTGTCATTATCGACGTACCTGTTGGTCCTGACGGAAAGGAACTAGACAGGGAGCTTATAAAGGGAAAGTGGAAGGGCCCAAAGATGCGGAAAGTTGTTGAAGTTGAGGCCCCTGAAGCAGACATGTCATCAGGCAATATCAGCAACAGCCCAATATCCCAACCACAAACGCTTGTGGCGAATTACTATGCCCAGCCGACCCAAGGTCCAACAGAGGTATCACTGCAAATAAGCTGCCCATTTACGATGAACAGGGCCTATATCAATAAACGCAGCGAGAAATCGATAGCACATGCTGAGTTATCTATATCACCAGACCCAGGACCAGAAGTGGTTACTCCGCCGGCTCCAGCTGTAGTACCTGTTGTTCCACAGGCAACACTCAACAAATCACTTTTGAATCGCGTTAAGGACGCTGATTACGAAACTAGTGACACAGTTGACGACGAAAACATCCCAGCTGGACAGAGGTGGAAGGGAAACCAAGATGGGTTAGGGTTGAGGCAGGCTCAGGCTTCGAAGACAGGAAGCCGTACACAACCAAAGCGTGGGCGGCTTCCTAGCTTAGTTCCCCATGTGGGTCCTCTTATGGTTACCTGGGATCCCCGCACGACCATCCCTGTAGAACATGGTACCGATTGAAGCAAATGAATTCAACCATTAGGGCAATCAAGTTGTTTGTTTAAACGCATCTCTTGCCATTTGTTTATTATTAGATGCATAGAATTTTCGCTGTCAAAGATCCTTCGCCCCTACGTCCAGTCTTCAATCGCCATCATTGCTTTACTTTAGCTCGCTCGCCCTTAACCCTATATTTTATGATTATATCTTGTATAAATATCTTTGGAAACCAAAAAAATTGTCATGTCTATTCCATCGCTTTTTCTAGAATCATGTATTCTCGGGCAATCCCGTTCAAATTTCCTTGGATAATTAGCTAGACTATGAAAGAATGTATTTGGGGCTGTCTCCTAGAACCGAGTAGTATCCAGATCCCCGTGCCGAGGCTTCTATTCCCATGGAGCTTTACTTTGTGGATCAGGAATATAGGTACAGGGGTCCAATTCACCAAGTAAAGTCAGTACCTACCTGATACACGCAATAGAACAGCATATCTAGTTTGGTTGGCACAACACCCTCCGAAGGAAGAGAGCATCAGGTGCATACCTCCTCCAGCTACGGGCCTACCAGAGGGTCTTCAATATTAGAGCTTAGGCAGGTTCCGAGCGAATAACAGGATATTATCTCCTCCAGTCTCATGAATAACGAATTTCAAACCTCAGTCCTTGCTTACCTAAGTACATTAGACCCCATATCATCGGGAGGTCGACGACCCTCAGTCTTATAAAGAATATATTCTTATTACGGGATGCATATGAAAGCCAGTGGAGATACAAAGGGACAAGTCTTAAATATCTCCTGTAGGGGGTGCTATGAATTCCTCCAATATCTTTTGCCTTTGTCGGCTTTGGTAGAATGACCGCTGGCTGGTCGGATCTTATGGAGTCATCGCTTCCAAAGCTTCTAAAGCGGCTGAATAGGATTCTTCATCGGGGAACTAGTTGGTAGGCGTCAATAATGCGGGCCTCCATATGATATCTTCCACTGCATCCTCTACAATCTCATCTTCAGGCTCAACAAAATTCTTAGAAGTTAATGCTATTAGTCTCCCCTAGATACTAGTTTTTTTATGTACATATATTATTATACGAAATCTCGCGTTATAACCCCATGGCAGTCTCTTGTATCGAGGTACTACTGTATCTAGATCAGCTCAGCCCTGGGGAGGGGATTCCAAGGCCCCCCGCCATGTGTGTGGAGAGGCTCGGTGATCTTCGAAAAGTCTCCCACAAAAGCGCCAGCAATGGTTGCGCATGCCATATATATCCTTGGGTCCTTCTAGAAGGTCGGTATTCTTCAGTTTTCCGGTTTCCCCGGGAGGGTGTTCCTAACACAATTACTCCGTAGAATGTTGTATAAGTAAGCTGTGAATGATGCAGAGTTTAGTACTGGTAAAATCATGATCATTGTTGTAGTGTGTCTGGGGCATTTATATAGTAGCTATGTTCCCGTTCTCAGACTATTATTTATTTACATTGAATAGGGCATCTAAATAAGCCGAACTGGAGCTATACGCAGGTCTCGATGGATGTCTCTGCCAAAGTAGGATACATTAGCCTTTCGTAAGGAACATCACATGACTACCCTAAGTAAGTAACCAACCTCTCACCAACCAACAAGCCTCCAACGGCTTCATACCCTATGTAAGGCGTAACCAGACTACCCAAGGCGGAGAAACCAGACTAAGGCGGAGATACCAGGAGCGGTCGTGCCAACCAGACTAGAGATACGAGAGCTTGTGCCAACCAGACTAGGCGGAGACTATGGCTTTGTAGCCCAATGTGGAAGTGGCCCCGGAAAACTTATCAGCCAGATGGAACACCACTGCATCTGGGGTCTCTCACGCCGACAACACAGTGCAGGACGGACCCGCCTGGACGATCTCAACAACCAGGAGGTTTCCGACGTCAGCCACAACAGGATTTTACAGAGCGAAACGAGCGGAGCAAGAATATCTGATTTTCTTGTTCATTTGATACGAGCTACACAATCCCCCCGTAGGATCAAGTTTGGCAACTCTTGATCTGATTCTGGGACGATTTTTCCAACAGTGCAACCGTGTCCGGATTTGATTGGTACGGATACAACAGTTACCGAGGAGGCTTAGCCACAGTTTTAGAGCAGCGCGTTGCAACCCTATTGCGGCGTTAGATCTTGGGTCATTTTCGTGTGGGAAAACCAACTTCGGGAAAGTACCACGGTTTTTACAGAGGATGCCACAAAAACGAAAACAGAAAGGCAGGGGCAGACTTCTATCTGTCCCATCCCTAGACAATAAACCAAGATACGAAACCCCAGACCTAGTGCAACTTCCGACACCTGCGCCAACCCCACAGGTCAAGTTACCACTGCGTTTACATGACTCTATACCTCCGTTGGTTAGAGCGAATGTAGGGGCGAGGAAGATGGAATTGGAGGAGGTGGAGGAAGAAGAGAGCGCTCAAAGTAGCTGCGAGGAAGGAACTTCAGGGCCCTGGGTGAAGAAAGGGAATCCCATTGGGTTTCTAGACTCGGAGGATGAGGAGTTGATTGACGGGTGGGCAGTTGAACAGGAGAAGGAGAGGTACAGGACAATGAGCCGTCAGGAGTGGAAGACGGTAGGCCTGTTTTTGCTGAAGCATTTCACAAGGTTGGTAAATGGGGATGGGGCCCCTGCAGGTACTGACTATGAAAACGTTCTAGCAATTTTGGGAGAGGAAGGATCGGAGGAGTTCGGAGGGAGGGAGACTCTATGTTCTTGGGTCAACGATATCATGGCAGAGAGGGATCGATACCTTTCCGCAGAGGATGACACACAACATAGAGAGACCGCTCTTGAACGGGACATCGCCATTCTAAAGGACCAGGTGAAACGACTTTCGGCAAAGGGTGAGCTGGAACTCGAGTTAACTAAGGTTCAGAAGTCACTTGAGGATGCGGTGTTGATGGTGAATAGACAGATGGAGGAGAGCCAGAGGTTGAGGAAGGAGATGAAACAGAAAGTTGAAGAGGCAGAGGAGGCAGTGGAGTTGAAGTGGAAGGCGTGGGCAGAGAAGGAGTCGCAGGTGAAGGCAGGGAAGGCAGTTGCAGCTGAGCGGAAGAAGTGGCAGGCCAAGGGGAAAGCACTACCAGTTGAGAAGGTAAATCAGCTGTCCCAAACGGACTGCCTGGAGGTGGAGGTCAAGGCGGAAGTAGTGGAGATGGCGACTCAAACAGAAGAAAGAAAGGAGGAGAGGCCAATACACACTGAAGAGTTGGATGTGATAATGGGTGAAGACTCGTCTGCATCCGAAACGGAGATGAAGGACAATGCCCGGGTAGCAACACCCCCAGCTACCAAAAAACAGGTCGAACGACGTCATTCGACAAAGGCTGGAAAGAAATCCCAACCAGGCAAACACACCCCACCGGTCGACAACGGCTCTGCCAGAGCAATTGTTATACATGGGGTCCCATGCCAGAGACCCATGGCAGAAATAATACAGGACACAGGAGTGAGAGGGATTATGGGGGCACGTTGGCTCTTGGGGGGTAACCGGAGGGTAGGTAAAGCCACCTCCTCCGTGGTGGTGTTTTTCAACAGGACGTTGGCAATTGGGAGTCATCTGAAGATGAGGGGAAGATGGCTACCCATAGTAGCCTACGACTTCAACAGAGGAAAGGAGAGAGTGGAGACAGGCGGGACGGGTGGTATTTTCCATTGAGGGCTTTGTCAAGGAATGTCACTTGTTACGATGTTTTGCATTCCTATACAGTTTATACACGGGTCTTTCACAGTCTGTAGTTAGTTGATTTAGGTAGTTGTTTTCTCGGGGGTCGACCGCCCCAAATGAAGGTTCCGTCAAAGGTTCCAGGCCGCCGCATAGCCTAAGGCTGATCAGGCGTATAGACTCCAAAAAAAAAAAAAAAAATCTGGGGTCTCTGATTGCGCAACGCGCCATGCCAACGGGACTACAACGCGCCGCCTGGAGGCTGAGGGAAAGTCCAGTTTCATTCCATAGCGTAGCTGATAAAAACAACCAATCGGTATCTTGAATCAGTCTCGCCGTCAGACCCTCGTATCTGGCAACAAGACTACCTTAACCTGCGCTGGAGAGTAGGATGTATGTACTGGAAATGTGCAACAAGACTATCTGGAAGCAGGTGGATGACAATCTTCCGGCTATCATTTGTTCCACATCTGTGCAAAGCCTATTTTATATCTGGAGTTTCTTACTTGGTAAGGTGTCAACAATATAAAGGTGACCAGATGCCATTGGTTTGCGACTGTTATGTCTCATCGACTGTCCTACCCCCTCCCTCTAGTCACCCATCGAGCTCTTTTTGGAGGGATTCGAAGTGCATCACGATCATAATATTCCTCTCCAAATATCGCCAGAACAGCCAGGAATACGACTATACATCTGGGAACATGAGTGAAATCGGGAAGCGTGATGAGGGCCTTGAAGACAACTCACGTCACTGTAACGAAATCACTATAGGAGATGCCACTTCTGACGAGTCTCGCTTGGCTGGAATGGGATATAAAGCAGAACTTAAAAGGGAGTTTGGGTTAATTAGTTTGCTGGGCTTTGGATTCAGTGTGAGTTTTTGATTTATCGAACCTCTTTGGCTATTGCTCCTTAAAAGCTTATCTGTGGACTTTACAGATCTCAAATTCCTGGCTCGCCGTAGCTGGTGCACTTGTTATAGGCATTGCAAATGGCGGGGCAATTATCTTCATCTGGGGAACATGGTTAATGTTTGCTATTCATTTGGCAGTTGGGGCGAGCTTAGGCGAGCTCGCCAGTGCATACCCAAACTCCGGTATGCTGTATCATGGTGTCAGAAGCTCAAACTAGCAGCCCTAACTGTGTCAACAGGTGGTCAATATTATTGGGTCAGTCAACTCGCTCCAAAGTCATGTAGGCGATTTCTAGTAGGTGAAGCCCTGGTAATGAAAGACTCTTACTGGCTTTAACGTAGCGCTGTTCTTGTAGTCATACTTCACAGGCGTGGTGGCCTGGACTGGGGCAACAGTCACTGGAGCTAGTGCCAGCCTCCTGGCATCCCAGTTTCTCTTCGGAATCATCATCCTGAATGTTCCTTCTTTTATCTACAAACCATGGATGGGGTTTGTAGCATTTCAGGTTATCAATTTCATCACATTTTTCTTAAATTGTTTTGCACGGATACTCCCCTACCTAACAACGACGTCATTTTATATGTCACTCGCCGGCTTCTTGACAGCAACCATCGCGATATTGGCTTTGTCACCAAAGAAAGCTAGCCCAGCAGATGTATTTGGAATAGAGGGATATGTTAATATGTCAGGATGGGAAAGCGATGCAGTGAATATTTTCACAGGCTTGCTGGGTGTAAATTGGGGATTTAGCTGTCTGGACGGATGTGTGCATGTTTCCGAAGAGAGTAAGTATCGCCTCCGCATGTAGCAGTTAGATCTACGCTAACTCTTGACCTTAGTACCTAATCCCTCAAAAAATGTGCCCAAAGCTATCATGGGAACCGTGTTCATTGGTTTTATCACCAGTTGGATTTTTTCAATTGCTGTATTCTTCGCCATTACCAACGTCGACGACATAATACTTACCCCGACTGGCGTCCCCATTCTCCAAGTTTTTTATCACGCCCTTCGGGATTCAGCAGCGGGGGCCTCCGTGCTTCTGGCATTCCTCTTCTTATGCCTGATCGGAGCGCTGATGTCAATTCACACATGGATGTGTCGCCTTGCTTGGTCTTTTGCCAGAGACAATGGATTCCCGTTTTCTGACCGCCTCTCACGGGTTGCTCCGGAACCGTATAATGTCCCAATTAATGCTCATGTGTTTGGTTCATTCTGGATTGCTATGCTTGGAATCCTCTACATGGCCAGCACTACCGCTTTCAATAGCCTGGTTACGGGCGGTATATTATTGCAGTATATTAGTTATATGATTCCCGTGGCTCTATTGATGTTCCGAGGCAGAGAAATGGGCAGAAAAGGGTCTTTCTGGCTGGGTAGGAAGTCATCAACTAGAGGTGGAGCTTTGGGCTGGGTTGCAAATAGCGTATTGATGCTATGGGGAAGTTTCACTTGTATTGTCTACAGTTTTCCATATGTCATGCCGGTAACCCCAGGGAACATGAGTGAGTGCAAGCACCCCCCTCCCCTCGTTCCACCAAACGTCAAGTATCCTTGCTGGGTCCTTACTGACGGATTGCAGACTACGTTTCTGTTGTAATTGCGTTAATCTTCTTGTATGCTGCTGTGTATTGGTATTTCACAGGAAAGAAGCACTTTAGAACTTTCGAAATAGTGGAAGGGGCAGACCCGATACCACTCCATTAATTTCCATCTGTTCCATAACCCTTGTCCCCCCACGATACCCTGCAGCTTTACGATTCAAGTTTTCAACGTTATGTCGTTCTTCGGTTTAAGAGAGGTTTCATTTGGGGATAATCATAGAATAGAGTCAAGTCCCCGCCTTTGTGAAGAGTGGAATATAATTGGAAGGATAAGGTTGTAGTTACTTTATGCTATCAATACTTTAGTGATGTGAGCAAGACTACCCATTTATCTCTCTTGCATATCCAACTTGGATATATTACTGTGATAGCTATAGCTGATTGAAACCGATGCTATTGTCAAAAGTCAGGAAGATTGCCCAGCTAATCTTGGTTTTCTCCCTTGGTATCACAGAAGCATTAGTTTGAGATGCATTTGGATTAGCAAAGCAGTGATCCGGAGAGACCCCGCATAGTTTTGATTCTGTGCAACCAAGACTTAAAGTAACTCTCTTACCCTGAGCCAATTCACGCCTTTATTTTCAGACTAGGGCTGCTTCTGCTGTTCCTTAGACCTTCCATTTTCCAACCAGACTACCTCCATTTCCCCATCCCTGGTTAACCTTTCGAGGTCAGAAATGATATTGTAAGACAGGAAACAGAATAGTTAGTGTGCTACCTTGCACAATGCTGCAAGCGGAAATCAAAACCATGCAAGGAGCAGGCCTGTAGATCTAGGCGAAATCTCCCACACGCCATTAGTACCGGAGAATTCAGTCTTGGTTGAGAATTACGCTTTCCTTTTTTACTGGTTACACTTAGTCTGGGTTGGGTTACACTCTATCCGTACAACTGCATGACCCTACCGGAGATCTCCAGGACAATAGGTACATATCACCAAAACATCAGCAGTCATATTTTGTAAATCTCTCCAAGTTCAATCTGCAGATTAGCCGCAATTGCCCTTGCATGCAGAATTTGCCGAAAAAGCAATCTATGCCATGTGGAAGAAAAGCGCATTGCATTAGGTACTGGATGTAACGTAGGCACTGTACCTACATCGGCTGTTAGGTATGTACATTGCTTAGGTTTCACAAATGACATAGCGAAGCAATGATAAGGTTCGAGATTACTTCTAACCAAGTACCTACAGTACAACTATGGTTGCGATTGTCCCACCACAAAGTTTCCCTAGCCAGGGAATCCGTACCTAATCTGTGGGTGAAGCCGGTTACCTACCGGTCGAAAGATACAGGGTTTTTTTGTCGTAGGTACCCGAATGAGTGAAGCTCACGAGACGACCATTGAGTGCAAGGATCTGCACTCTGGATTTGCATCGCGAAAGAGCTGTGTATCGAATTGAAGGTGAAATCGGGAATATCATCCTCATAAGGCAAACGGGAGCCAAAATGACAGTGGGGCAAGTAATAGGGCTTGGGATAACGAATGGTTTTTGGTTTTAATTTCAACGATGGTACCTAGTGGCTGGGCAATGGGACAAGTCGGATGGGACGACGAAAGATATTATTCACAGACAAGACCCAATAAAATGCGGTCCTGGGAGCAAAATCACGTGCGATCCCGGGATAAATGATTTGCAGATTGTGTGGGTGTTGCCTAATGTAGTGGAACAACAGCGCAAGATTGCGTTTGACCCTTGCCGTTGTCTGGTTGCACTACCCCTCGTAGAGGCCCTGGCCGCTGTGTGTCTAGCGGATGGAGATGCGATGGAAAGAAGCGAGGAGGGTGCTGTCGAACGGCAAACCATTGCCGGACTTTGGGCAATCACAACCACACAGCTTGAAATTCAGGAATGGGCTCTGCCCGAGATGACTCCCTGTGAGGTTGACTCCCTCTGAAGTCGTATTGATTGGGCAAAGAGTCATCTACTGTCAGCGCTATGCCATATTTGTTCCCCACTGGCGACATTTTAAAACTTAAAGCTTTATACTCAGTGAGCCCAGTCTACAGCTGTCCAAACAACTCTGACTGGTTGAGTACTTTCATGGCGTAAGAACCGTGGCGTCGACTTATATTGAAAGGCTGACTCACTCCTGGTTGTTCAACTGTTAATTAGCCATATTCCAGAAATTCACTACATATGCATGTACAGATACTTGAATTCAAACTGGGGGTGAAAGTTGCAAAGAAGAAATGCAACACATAATGCACGCACGTGCTTCCATTAAACTGTCCTTGGCATGCCCTGCATAAAACAAGCTCTTGACCAGGTTTTATAAGTTTCAACACTGTTCAACCCACCCCCGACGCTCCTTCAGCCTACATCACCAGCAGACCACACACTCACTTACTGCACACACACGCGAGACCCGTATTCTGTCAACATCTCCAACAATACACAAGAAGCTAAACCGTTCTCTCTTTTTTTTTAAAAAGATGTCGAACTACCTTAACAACTCACTCAAATCCTTCAATACCTCTGTCAAGAATCAATCTGCCACCTTCTTTTCTCAAAGGCGCTCGGTCAACCCGCAAGCCTCGGCTGTCAACAATGAACCCTCCAACGCCTCCACCCTCAAGCGCAAACGCCCCGTCATTACCCCAACCCCATCTGCGCCAAAAGTAGTCTACTCTCAGCCTGCAGACTCGGGACAAGTCCGGGATCTGATGTCCCAAGTCCACGTTGCTATAACCTACCTCAAAGACTACGAAGTCGCTCTGACAGCTCAAGAGCTCTCCTCAAAACTCAGCATCAAATTCACCGATAATCTCCGTACAGTGCTGAAAGACAACGAGCGTATCCATTACGACCCCAGGTCCGAAGCATACGCGTTCAAGCCGATCCATAATATCCGCTCCCCTCAAGCCCTCCTTGGCTATCTCCAGAATCAGGCAACCGCACAGGGGCTTTCAGTGAAGGAACTCAAGGATGGGTGGTCTGGCGCGATTGAAACAATAGGGAAGCTGGAAGCGGACAGGGAAATACTGGTTACCAGGACGAAGAAGGATAATCAACCCCGAATGGTCTGGAAGAATGACAAGAGCTTAGATGTGGACGTGGAAGACGAGTTCAAAACTATTTGGAACAGGATACAAATCCCGGAACCGGCGGAGCTACCAAGGGCATTACAGGAGGCTGGGTTGAAGCCTACGAGTGTGGATCCGGCGAGTATCAAAAAGGCTACGACGAGTAATGCTCAGAGGAAGAAGCCGAAGAGACAAAGAGCTGGGCGAATTACAAATACACACATGTCACACATCATCAAGGATTTCTCTGGATCGAAATAGGACCTCAACCTGGAGGAGAAAAAAGGCGTGTGCAGGTATCAAAGAGATGTTGTTGGAGTTGGAGAAGCAAATTGTTAGCAACATATTTCACTTGTTTTTTCGTGTTTTTTTTTTTTTTCTTTTTACTTTGGGCTATTTGGATGAGCTGGTGGCAGAGCTATAATTTGAAAGGTGCAGGGCGGGGGAGGGCGAATAGTGGCGTTATTAACTGTTTGGAACTTTGTATATTTTGTCAAATGGTTCTTGGGTCTTGTTCGTCGTTGTCTTTTTGCTTTGAACGATTCTTTCGTTGACATGAGCACGTACATACATGTATTATGCGTACAATATATACATCAACTACCAGCTGCAAGAGTGAGCCAATACCATGCCATATCATTGTGTTGGTAACAATCCAGGATCGGTGGGGGCGGTAAATAACATTCAGGGTAAATTCTTGACAGCTCAGATTAGAACTACCGGTACCTTGAAGGGCTACAACAGACTCTCGGCGTGATTATTTTCAATGGTGGGTTAAAGTTCATTAATCTAGTCCGTCTGTGCAATTAAGTCTCGTTCCCTGAGTTATATTTGAACTAAAGTATATAGATCTATATTTAGGGAAAAAGTAATACAGAACGTACGCCTCATATAACAACTACCCCCACAATCCCTGCCCTCCTGTCTTCTCCCCTTCGCCTTCAACATCTCCCCGGATCCTACGTGTGCTCATATCGGCTGTCACTACCCAATCCCACACCTCCTTGCCTTCAACAAACAGCCTGTATTTCAACACTGCCTGTTCCCCTGAAACGTTGGTACTATCCACCTCTACCGCTCCAAACTTACTATTTCCATCAGGGACGTATTTGATCAAGACATCTTCATCGTCCTCCTGAACATACGTGCGCTTAGGGATGTAGAATTGCGACAATGGGGAACAGCTGAACTCGTGGACCGTCGCAGCTTGCTTATGCTCGTATGTGGGATGGTCTGGTGGGGGGGGAAAGGCAGTTGCACCAAACTCATGCCTATCACCAGAGAGGACAATGACGCCGCCTCGACCTTCAGCACCTACCTTCCACATCTCGTCAAGAAGCTCCCGTCGCTCGTGCAGGTAGCCTGCCCAGGTGTCCTCATCGTTAAATCTCCAGTTCTTTGTAAATGGCACGGAGGAGACAAGGATCTTCCAATGAATGCCAGGTTCGTCTTTATTTAGCCATCTGAGCAAGTCTGTTTTCTGAGGCTCTCCAAGCATGGTCTTTTCAGGGCCATCGAGGGCCCAGTTATTAGAACGGTATCGACGGGAGTCCATCATAAAGAAGGACGCGGTGCCATGATTAAAAGTGTAATATGTCACCCCGGGACGGGGAGCAGGGGGGTTTACGGAGTGTTGATAGACATAGAATGGCTCCATGGCATATGAGTAAATGCCGCTGTTATTTGCAGACCAGTCGTTTGCTATTTCATGGTCATCGACCATATGCAACCAAGGAAGATCTTCGCTGGCAGTGGGCCAATCAGGAGATGCATACATTTGGCGGTAATGTCTGTGGATCGGGTCAGGTCGCCACTCCAGCCGGGTGTGCAGGGGCTCAAGGGTACATACTTTCTATAACCCTCCACAATGGGAGTATCCTTGCTTGGCCGTTTTGGTACATCAATGTAGATGAAATCGCCCAGGAACATCATGAAATCTGGAATCACAACTTTCTCCCGCAGCAGATCCCCTAGAATCTTGAAACCCCTAATGTGTAAAGGATGATCGAATAGACTATATGGAACTCGCGCTTTTACACAAGAGCTAGTCAAGAAGGTGAATTTTGTTTTCCTCGCCGCTTCCCCGAGTGCAGTGTCTAATGAATTGAGTTTGGTAGGTGCAGTGTGAAAAGTCCCTGTGTGATTGTTGGAGGTCTTGTATCTATACCTTGTACCCGGGTGAAGATTGCGAATTTGTACCGGAAGGGCATAATCTGTGGCAGCTGTAAGTTGGTCGAGTGGGGCTGATTGGATCCATGGATATTCTATATCACTCTGCTCGGGCTCGATACGGTGGTAGACATATAACGGGAGCTTTGATGCATCAGGCTCCCTGAGAAGAATTTTGGCATCTGTCTGTGACACATACCCCGTCCGAGCAAAAGACAAGTCTGTCGCAGGATAGAAGAACTCAGAGCGGTAGACCATATCGGCAGTGAAGCCCACCAAAAGAGTATTGATGAGCAAACTGGCCAAGGTCAACAGTCTCGAATTGGGTTCTGGAATTCCGAAGAGTATTGACCTGAGCTTATTTGGGCGGTTTTTCCTCTTGATTATTGTTTCAGTGGCTTCAATTGCAACTGGTTTCTCAGGCTCTAACAGGGTAACCTCCATCCCGTCTTCGTCGACCGCAGTGACCGGAGGAGTGATGGCTTCCGCTTCAACGAGAGTAACTTCGCATTGCTTTGCTATCACTTCATGCCTCGGTTTCTTGTAGTACAGAGCTGCAAAGCTTGCCAGGAATATGACGTATGCTGTGTAAATGGAATCTGGGAATACCTAATGCAACAGGCCGTCAGCACATGGCATCTACACGCCCGGGTCTAGCTTCACCCACATGTCCTGGAATCTGTCAGTGAGCCCTATGTTAGCAGCGTTACTTTGCAAATCTTCTCAACAAAGATGGGAATGTACCCAGCGTAAGAATATATAGCTCATTACTCGGAGGGCCAGGGAGCTGAGGGCACATGATAAAGCGAGGGCGGTGTTTGTTATACCCATAGTGAGAAGCGAGGCAGTTAGGCAGCGTTTACACAGTTGAACGCCTTTAATGGCGATGGCCACGACTTTATGGAGAGGGGTGCATTCCAGCTTGAGCTTGGAAGTACCGGTATTCCGGAGGTTGGGCACTACTAGTTGATGAGCTCATAGCTGGATGTGCTGGCTCGGCGAAGGTACAGTACTTATCTTATCAGATCTGTGTGTATGTACGGGAGGACTTGCTCGGGGCTGTCAACCGCACTGCCAAGACGTTCCGCATCCCTTCCAGAACGATTGCGTGAAGGAACGACTCAGGTGCTCCGCCACGGGATGGCCAGGTTAAGTCCGGGAGATGCCTGCAAATGCTTGCTTTTGGCTCAGTTTTGGCTAATAATAACCCACTCTCTCGCATCTCAAAAAAGCTCCTTGGATGAAACGTGGGTCTGGTGATCCGAATATAGCGAAAGTCTGACCGAGGGCTGTTTGTGTTACTAGCCCGAGTCTGGTTTTGGCAGCCTACTGGCACTTAACCCGCCAGAACTACGGATAGCATCGCAGGGACATGTACAGATAGATGGGCTCTGCTATGGAATAGGGGGTATTTTTCTAGTCTGGCTACCTAGAGATATTTTTCTAATCTAGTTTGTTTCCTTACACTCGCTTAGCCTCGTACCTACATTCGCTCGGTACTGTAGGCATGTATAAGTATTGGTGATCTCAGCCAGACTAGGTGATCTCAAGTTTTGGTTACTGAGGGAAGACTTATGTGCCTGCTCCGGATTTTTAGCCCGCGTGGGCCTGCACTAGCTTCAGATTGGCTTAGCCCCGCAGCTATTCCCCAGCTCTAATTTCTGTGCCCAATTTCATACCGTATTCTCCCTGAGAACCTACTGGTAGCTGCATTCTGGCATCGAACATTTCGCTGGAACTTGCTGTCCGTGTTTTCAGCACAAAATAACAGATACTCGGGAATCTCACATACTGGAATCTAGCATCTGCCCTCCGCGACCCGCCGGACTGTCCCCTTCGCGGGCATGCTCATGTCTGACCCTACGCAAGTCAACAACTCGATTTCATTGCAAACGCACCCCTAACACGCCGCAGCAATGAGTGGCTCCCCGAAACCGCTTTACCCATCGGCAAATGATCCAGATCACCGTGGCTCTGGGCCTCGATACATCCCGGCCGCGACTAACGGTTTCCCGCCTACCCAGATGCTGGAAAAACACTTTGCCGTTTCTCCAACGGAGGTGGAGCATCCACGCTTCAACCCAGTACGTATCCATCTCTGTATGAAGGTGGCCTTGATTCGGTGCGAGGGACTGAGCATTGAGAACCATTGTAGCTGAATAAGGGTCGCCCACGTTCGTCTTCGCTACTGAACATCAACGACTCTGTTGCCATGCACCTACTGGTGGAGACGGCGATTATCGACTCAAATGAATACGAGGTTCTATCTTTTGAAGAAGTCGAGGAATTGAAAAAGGAATACAAGTTTCTCGCCGGTAGGATCGACGCAGCTAAACGAAAACTTGCCCTGGAATCGAAAGTACGAGATGCCGCCCTGTCCCTGAGCAGGCTATACAACAAGAAGGGTAAAAGGAGATCTTTGTTGGGGGCCAATGAGGTTACACAGAAAACGGATGAGGAATTGATTCAAAGCAATCAGAAAGTTGAGCAATTGGTGCAGGAACTCTGGGGTCTCAACAATAGGGCAGTTGAAATACAGCGGAGACTGCTTCAGCATGCGGCTGGGATCCTGGGAATGACGCATCAAGGGGGAGTCAGGCCCCAAGTGAATAAAGCAAAAGCAGCGGGTCCAAGGCCATCCATGCAAGGCCACCCGCACGTTAATGGGGATGAATTTGATGACAGGAGCTTTTACCGGGCATCAGATAACCTGGATGGGGTCGTTACGAATGATGTTTACACCAATCGCCGGCTCCAGCATAATAGAGCCTCCATGCGTGCTGAAACCAATGGCCATGGCGTGCCTCGGCTAGACCCACAGGTGGAGCACCGCTTGGAACAGCTTAACATACATCTACGACGGTTTCTGATAGAGTCGACCGGTGTACAAAAAATACCCGCAGTACCGCAACCAACAGGTGATATATCTGGCCTGCACGAGCAGATTACGATGTTAGAGGAAGGCATAAATTTTTTTCGGTCACAACCTCCATTGCAGCAAGCCCATGGTAATCCAGCCTCTGAAGAGTTGGAACAAAACATCACAACACTTTGGGATATGTTGGTCTTGGGAAATGAGGACAGCCGAACCCGTAGAGCTTCTACCATGAACGGCAAAGGAAATGTCGGTGAGGAAGATTCAGAAGACGAAGACGGAGACGCTTATGGCACGGCATTTTCCATCGAAGCGTTTTCTTACAAGGTCCAGTCACTGTATACTAAAGCCACCAAACTCAGGGCGGATAGAAGCAGCCTTCATAGGGAGTTAGAGCGCCAACAGCAGATTACCGCGGAAGAACGAGAGGCATTCCAGCAGTCGATACAGTCCAAAGAGGAAGAATACGGACTGGAGGTGATGAAGTTGGAACAGGAAATAGATCAACTTAATGAGACCATATTATCCCGTGACAAGGATCTTACAGCGGCCAACAACGAGCTCGATACCCTCACCGATGAGATTAGGAACATACAAGAAGAGTCAAGGGATAGAGAGGATGAAAGGGACCAGGCGAGAGAAGACTTAGAGATAGCACAGCAGGAACTTGCTGGTCTAAGGCACGAAGTGGAGGAAAGAAAGAAGGCTGATTCTCAGGATCGGGATAATCAGGATATTGCCGTCGAGCATGAGATGAAATCTCGGCTAGCTGTAGAATCCAAGTTGAAAGAGAAGGAAGCTGAGGAGATTACTCTACTGGAGAGGTTACGAGAAATGGAGGCTGCACTTAAAGAGAAGGAGGAGGCTGAGGAAAATCTTCTTGGGAAGCTTCGGGAGAAAGAGATGGAATTAATTTCCAAAGTTGAAGCTGAAGATGCTTTGCGAGCGAAATTACAAGCCAAGACGGACGAATTTGCGGACCTACAAAGCAAGTTTGGGGAGGTTGAAGGGGACCTCAACATCAGAAAAGCGGAAAATGACGCTGCAAAAGCGGAGCTGGAGACCGTCGTTGCTAGTACTGAAGCACGCTTCAAGGCACTGGAAGGGGATCTTGAACACTTCAAGCAAGCAAGGGCAGCAGCGGAAGCTGGACATGCTCTTACCAAGGAAGAAAGCGAGAGCCTCAGGTTAGAGATTGCGCTGAAGGATAAACAAATCGAAAAGATGGACATAGAAATGAGGGAGTTGATTGAAAAGGTTGCGCAGCTTAGTACGGAGGCAGTAATTGCAAAGGCAGAACTCGACCAGGCTTATGGGTCTAAGAGCCAGAGAGCCGCCGAAACCGCTGCTGCGGCACGTGCTGCCGCTGCGCGAGAGGCAGCCAAGTCGACAGCTATAGATCCTGCATTTCTCCAAGAACTGGATGAGCTTGCTGCCCAGAATCAATCTCTTCTGGGTGAAATTGCTGCAATTAAGGCAGCTAACAGCAGTATTCAGAATCTTGAGAAGAGGAATCAGCTACTACAAGCCGAGTTGAATGGTATGCTTCAGGACTTTGAGGGCTTGACCAAACAATCTATCGAATTCGAAAACGAGCGAACGCAGTTGGAAGGAGTAATCGACAAGTTGAGAGAAAAGGCTGAGGCGCTTGAGACTGCACTAGCAGATGAGCGAGTGCGGATGCTCGGGTCAAGAAGCATGAGTGCCAGCAGTAATGGTGAGTTTCCGGGACCTAGAAGCGGAGGGGAAAGTACGAGTACACAGGTCCTGAAAACGGAATTTAAGAAAATGATGAGGGACATGCGGGCCGAGCAAATGAAGGCTCTTCGGGTAAGCTTACCTTTTCTTCTATATCTGCGTTGGAATTGCCTTTCTCCCTACCGCCATTTACCAGATTACTAACCACCAACCACCCTATCATTACAAAACATATCCCTCTTTCTGCATGACCTTTCATGTACTTACCTCCCTCTACCTCCCCTTTACACACCGCAAACCCTCGCACGAGATTATCCCACCCACACGCACTTATCCACAGTCTGTATGTTACGTTTGTAACTAACCCAACTACTCATACGCAGGCTGAGCAAGAAGAGCGGCGGAAGCTTGAAGCCATAATTCGGAAGATGAAGCAGGAGCAGATACAACTACGACGTTCTGGACCTGTCTCGCAAATCACTTAACTTCACGCACGCTCATGATAACGAACTCACAACACACCGGGTTATCTATAAATTTTGGAGTTTTGCGTTGGAAAATACCTTTCCCTTCCTTAGTTTTAATACCATAGTTACTTATGAATCCTGGCGGCTGTACGATTACTTTGTACCTTTTCTCTTCTAATGCAGTCTGGACTGCGGTTCTTTATATCCTTACTGTTTTACATAGCCCTGTCTCCGCCTTCTGTTGTCTCCTATTTTTATGATCTGTGTTCGTACGAAGGTGGCCAGTTACGACACTTTTCTTTCGCAGTTCCCAAAGTCATGATGAGTTTACGGGGTATAACGGCCAGTTGTTCAATTCATTTCTTATCTTTTGTATATTTTTTGTGCATATTTGCTGGTGGGGGGCTGGTAGATTGGATGATGGTACACATATAAACCATAATAAAGTAGGGTATGATAGTATTCTGAACCAACAGCAAACCATGTCGACTTGTATTGTATTCAACTCTGCTTACCGATAACTGAAGTTGAGATAACATCACTTTTGTGCTCCTTCGGCATATGTGCGAAATTATGTTACATAAAAATGCACAGTACATTGATCCCAATTAGAGCGATCCTCCGAGCCTGTACCTACTCCATGGTTATATAGTATGGACATGCACAAGGAGTTTGCGGTCGTCACAAACTTTGAGACCAACTAAGTCCATGAAGATCATATACATATGTAGGTATTGGTACGCAGGGCCGCACATCTGTCCCCAGTGCCCCTATCCCTGTCTTTTGTACATCGATATCATGCGTTCCCACGCTGCATACATACATATATCAGAACAATCACAGAACCGAAGCTTAAAAAGCATGAGAGACATACAGAACAGCAATCATGGCTAGTACAAGCAGTTTCTGAGGTAATATGCCCGTTGTTGAAAGCAAGCTCAGTCGGAGATTAGTAGAATGAGAGGGCCCCCCGGGTCGCTGATCCCGATATACTGTAGTTGGTGATTGATATTTTGAAAGTCAGTACATACGTACGTATATACTTCTAGTATTTATTGCACAGGAAGCTCTGCTCAATTGCTTCTTGTTGATGATGGCGTCTCGAGATATCGATGTCTGTTAGGTATCTAAGTTACCCTAGTCATGACCTCATGTAAATGCAAATGCAAGGGATTAGGCTAGCAAAAGGCTGCCTTAGTACATGGTCTAGTTCTGGTTTACCTAGTCTAGGTAGTAGGTAGTCTAGTTACCGGTAGTCTGGTTGCAACTATCCCTTCTCGTAGATCTATATGATGTAGTTACCGGTATCTTTCTAGATCGATCTGCTTCAGTTTTAATTACTTGTATGCATCGATCTCGGATTCATTCCTCAGGTATACACTCTCTGTTTCCGGGGCTCCCAGTGGAGGCAACAAGACTACCCATGGCTCTTTCTCATTTTCTTTCCACCCATCAGGTGAGAGTGGTTGATGTCCGGCCCCCAAGATGGGAGGTCGAACTAGGCTACAGGATGAGGGGCGCTCTAGTGCTGGCACAATGTTTTGCACCTCTACGAGGGGTTATGTGGTCTGATTACACGGTGTTGTGTATAAGGAAATATGTTACAAACAGAGAAGATTCAAGGCAAACTAGTTAACATTGACTTGAATCCTGGATCTGATGCCTGGTTTCACGGGGAGAAATCAAGCCACAGCCTGCCCCACCAAGTTTTGTATTTACTCTCTTGGCCAGGTAATCCCAAAACGTTTGTGAACTGGACTGGGTGCCTTGTCTATATACTGGTATGGCTCCATCACATATGTCAACATACCGGTACTCTGACAAACGGTTCTTGACCTTCAACGGCGCACCGCATACCATACTCAGCTATGCCGCACTCTTGCAGCCCTTTTTTTTGGTGAGTAAGCCCCCACCAAGCTCCTTTGTTAATAAAAGGGTTATGCGTGCTACCCTCTCAGGTTTTGCCCAACCAACCTTAGCCAAAAGTGTACCCCTTCGGTGGTGAAGCATATTTCATCTAGTTCAGAATACGTCGATTCGGAGTTCATATTCCAAAGCAAGATATCCGAAGAGTCCTTTTCGATACTCTAGCCATTCCCGAATTTCCCCCGTCAAGTACGAGAATCGGTGCCGAAACTACTCCTCAATGACTTCGAACCCCGACTCTGACCTTCCGCAAGGTGGGTTAACTGCAACTGTTGGTGCGGGTGGGATGTATACGTTCCGAGAGCTCGAAGGCTCAACATTGACCGAAATGTTGATGCCCCCATTCCGCACAATCCAATTCGAAAAGGAGCTAGGCATGGTTCAGGTGAGCTCCTTACTTCGGGCCGCCTGGCTTGCTGAGCCAGCCCCCGAGGGTCTTGAAACTTGGGCCCGGGTGTCGTACGCCAAACAGATCAAAACCGGCCATCAAACCACCACAAACATCCCAAATTCATCAGAAATACACACCCCATGGCGGGACAGAATCTACCGTGATTGGAATCATGTTTTCCACGATGGCTTTAACTTCCTCCAGGAGGCAGGTTGTGGAATTGGTGACTTTCATCCGCCCTCACATGATGTCCTGCCTCTTTCCTCCCAACCGGAAGGTCCTCTTGAGAAGGTGTGGGATACAAATGTCATGCTCATCCCAGCCTATATAGCACCCGGGGCGCAGGTACGAATGTTTAGTGCTGAAAAGGATACAGGGGGGAAGAGAAAGGAGTTTGGAAAGTTTGACGGGAAGAATACCACGGAGTTGTGGTTTCTGATGAGGGGAAATAAAGTGTTGTTTGAGATTGAGGAAGGGACGGACGCTGTGAGAGAAGGGACGGACGCTGTGAGAGAAGGGACGGACGCTGTGAGAGAAGGGCCGGTGGCAGTGCTTGCAATTGGAATTGGATGCAATGGTAATTGTCGCGAGGATGATGAAGCATAAAGCCTTCTTAGTAGAGTAAAGAGCTCGAGCTCGAAGTCTGATTAGATTAGAATAAACCTATCTCACACTTACAATACCCGCGCCCTACTCTACAATCCCTTATTGTTCTCTCCGCTTACTGGTCGAGTCTGGGTGGTCATGCCTATAGATTTTGAATACCGGTAGTCTGGTTGATTTTAACAGGCTTTTTCGCAATTAGCAACCGAGCTGGACCTCTTCTTGACATCAAAATGTACAGCATACATGTATCTCTTTTGGTTTTGCAGTGGGACTTTTTTTTTTTTACATCACTTAAGTACCGAGGTCGGATATGTCCATGGAGTATGTAGACCTAAGTGGTACCGGTACCCGGGAAAAGGCTTCATGTGCTTGAGAGTTTCGGCAAACCCCACATTGTGGTTCAGGTGCCGAGACTACGGTTTACGAGTACCGGTAGTTAAGCTCAAACGACAACCAGCGGGCCCTGTGTTGTCTCCTTGGAGGAAAGCCCTAGTTCGAGTCACCGCCGCCCCGCCAAGTTATGAATTTCCTTTGTTGTGATTTACTCTTGATTACGGGTTATGTAATCCGCTGCGGATAGGACTCTGTGTAGCATACCACAAAGTTATCGCAGCGTAATAAATCTACAACCAACCAGACTAACAAACGAGCAGAGACTACTCTGAAGCAAATTGTATCGGTACCGGTATCTCACTTTACCCAAACCCCCTTTCTCGCCCAAACCCTAATTTCCCATTCCTCAACCAGAGACCTAGAAGAACCACCGATTAGTTTATTTTGACCTCGCGCCAAGAGTCAAGGCATTATTAATCTTCAACCACCAAGGTAGTAGAACCCAGGACGAATTTAGAATCGATAAGGGCGGCAAAATTGTGGGCAAAGGTGTGGATCCGGAAACGTCTTGGGTAGTCTGAGAGGTATGTATCTAGGTATCCATAGCCGATGTTGTGCTGCACAAGGGAGTATGTTTGTCGAGTGGGACATGCATATAGATTAGTCTGGTTCACATGAATCTCAACATCCACCACGTAACCAGTACGATGAGATATCTCAACATCGCCCAGCTCACCTGTCAACTGTATCAATCTCACGATATCTCGTACCCGCCACAATCACGGCCTATGCTCTTCCGGAGGATCAGTATCCGTTTAGGGGCTAAGTATGATATGGAGCCTTCGATGTCTAGGCACGAGAGCTTCTCCCGCCCTTTTGCTGCTTTTCATTGAAAAAAAAAGTACGATTCATAGATCCTTGATCTCCAAGAAGCCCAAGACATGGCCAAGGGAGCCCCAAGTACAAATAACCAATATACAGCTCTGGGCAGCAGTGAAGATTCACTCGCCAAGTACGGATTGTGCAAGATTGCTGCAACTTGCGTATGGTCGCCTTGTGTTGGCCACCACGGTGCTAGAGTGAGCGGCCTCACTGCCTTCCTTTTCTGCTATTGCGCCCAGCTTCTCTTCCATGGGTTCGTCTCGTAAAGTGGGAGTGCGTTTTTTGCGCGGGGAGTCGTCCGGTGTATGGAAATTTTTCATCACCGGGCATGGCTGTATGGCGTTGCTATGAATGAAAGGGTGATATTTCCTGTTTGCTCTTTTCTAGCAGGAAGGAGAAGCTCCGGTCGTTGATAGGGGGACGCTGCAGGAGAACATACATATATATAGAGTAAGTTTGACTCACCCCACCAAGCAGCTGCCATAATGCATGGGAAGCTTATCGGGAAGGCAGACTACCAGGAGGCGGGGCGCAAGCCTAGGCGGGGTCTACTTCATTGCCGAGAACACTGCATTGCGTCGTGTACGCAAATAAAGTTGGCTGTTGGACTGACTAGTGATTCTTAGTAGAAGCATGTGGAAGCTTGACCATGACCATATGAACGAGTATATAAACTCTTGCTTCCCCCCATCTCAATAGGCTCATATTCCCGATATCTCTATTCCTAGAACTCTCGGGATTTTGCAGCCCATAACTCGGACCTTAGAGTTCACAGCAGTCAATATTCTTCCCTGACGTCAATGTCAACTGCCTTTCCATCATGGCCACACAAGAAACCAGTCAATCTGGACCCACACACCACGCTCCTCCGTCACATACCCGCACATGGCAGGAAGCTGCTCAAGAGCTGAATGTTGATCTGGAGACAGGCCTAAATGCTCAAGAAGTTGCCAAAAGAATACAGGAATATGGTGAAAACGAATTGCAGGGGGACGAAGGAGTCCCCATCTGGAAGGTCTTTATCAAACAAGTGTGCACTCCAAAGTCCTAATTCTCACCCACTTGGCTTCTCATTGTCGGCAACTCTTATATAAAGCTGCAGAGGCATATCGTGCTAGTGGCAATCGGGTGCAGGATGCTGATCTGAGGTTTCTCCATATTTAGGTCTCGAATGCCATGATCCTAGTCTTGATCTTAGCGATGATTTTATCATACAGTGTGAAAGATTGGATCGAAGGAGGAGTCATCACAGCGGTGATCGTATTGAATGTAACAATCGGGTTCTTCCAAGAATTCAAAGCGTAAGCCCAGCTCTTGTCATTGGCATTGGGGAAGTGCTAATGCTGCTATTGATTCAAGTGAGAAGACTATGGAGGCTCTTCGCAACCTATCTACGCCCTCTGCCAAAGTACTACGCGATGGCATCGAAGCAAAAGTTCCTAGTAAGGAAATTGTTCCAGGGGATATCATCATCCTGGTTACAGGAGATGTTGTCCCTGCCGATTTACGTTTATTCGAGGCCATGAATTTTGAATGCGAGGAGATGCAATTGACTGGTGAATCTGAGCCGGTAGTTAAAGACGCAAATGTAGTTCTTGAGGAGAACATCGGCGTTGGTGACAGGATTAACATTGCATATGCCACAACAAAGGTCACTAAAGGTCGGTGCAAGGGTATTGTCGTTGCCACAGGCATGAATACCGAGATTGGGAAAATCGCGGTCTCTGTGGGTGGAAAGGCCGGCCGTCCAGCAAATCGAACAATGAATCCGAAGAAGGGTGGATGGCATGCTCCAATTACTGGAGGGGGTAGAAGGACATGGGATTTTTTTGGGAAGTTCCTTGGACTTACCGAGGGTACTCCGCTTCAGAGAAAGTTAGCAAAGCTGGCTTACATTTTGCTCTTCTGTGCCATCCTGCTTGCAGTGATTGTCTTTGCCGTCAACAAGTTCAATGTTACACACGAGGTCACGATTTACGCTATTTCTCTTGGTGGGGTATCCCGCATGCTTTTCTTGTCTGTCTGGTCTGTCTGGATAGGGTTGCTGACATGTGCAATAGGTATTGCCATCATACCCGAATCCCTCATTGCGGTCTTAACGATCACAATGGCCGTTGGCATGAAGCGAATGGTGAGAAGAAAGGTAATTGTTCGCAAGCTTGATGCCCTCGAGGCGCTTGGAGGGGTTACGAACATTTGTTCAGATAAAACTGGTACTCTCACCCAAGGACGGATGATTACCAAGAAAGCATGGATCCCCGGCGTTGGAATTTACAGTGTGGAGAAGACTGGCGATCCTTTTGATCCCAACTCGGGTGCAATACGCCTCGGCGCAGCTCCTACTGAGGAACCGGACGCTGATAAAGATTATGAACGTAAGCAACAAGAGCGTGATCAGGCACGTTCTGCACTGGCATTGAAATTCGACGAACCAGTTGGCAGGAAAAAACCCGTTGAAGAGAAAGGAACAAACTCTGACAACGAGGAGGAGGTTCGAGACGGCGAGCGCCCGGAAGTGACTCCGGAATTGGAAAAGATGCTTCTCACAGCTGCTCTTTGCAACATTGCTAAGGTCCGATTTGATACTGGAAAAGGGAAATGGATTGGCAATGGCGACCCAACAGAGGTAAACAATTGACCGGAATTTGTGGGACTACCTACTAACGTTATTTCTTAGATTTCACTAGCAGTTTTTGCGCAAAGATTCGACTTTGAACGCTCAAAGCTCACAGAGACTGGATGGAAACCGGTTAGCGAATATCCATTCGACAGTGCCATTAAGAGAATGGCCGTTGTATATCGGAAGCCTTCTGGTGAGGATGTGATCCTTGCTAAGGGTGCAGTTGAGCGTATCCTTGAGCGATGTGTTTCCTATGGCCCTCAGGGTGAAGCCATTACTGAAGACCACAAGAACGAGGCTCTTCGACAAATGTCCCTTCTTGCCGACCAGGGGTTTAGAGTTCTAGCATTGGCACAGAGGTACTTCCAAGGGAAACTGTCAGAAGCCGAATGGAAGAACATTGCCCGTAATGAGGTTGAACAAGAGTACACGTTTTTGGGCCTGGTTGGTATCTACGATCCGCCGCGTTTGGAGACTAAAGATGCCATCAAGGCCTGTACCACGGCTGGTATCCAGGTACATATGCTGACAGGAGGTATGTTGGATTGTGATCTTATTCGCTTACGGATAGCTAATTTACTTTAAGATCACCCAAGCACTGCTCGTGCTATTGCCCGAGATGTTGGTATCATACCTCGAGACTTCAGAACACTTCCAGCGGATGTCGTAGCAAGTATGGTCAAAACTGGTGTGGAATTTGACGCTATGTCCGACGAAGAAATCGATAAACTCCCCACGCTTCCATTTGTTATTGCTCGTTGTGCCCCTGATACAAAGACGAAAATGATCATGGCCTTAAGGCGGAGAAACCGTTTCTCTGCAATGACTGGTGATGGTGTCAATGATGCACCATCTCTTAGCGAGGCTGATGTTGGTATCGCTATGGGCATGAACGGATCTGATGTGGCCAAATCAGCATCAGCTATTGTATTGACTGACGATAACTTTGCCAGTATCGTTAACGCCGTTGAAGAAGGAAGGCGCATGTTCGATAATATTCAAAAGTTCATCCTTCATTTGCTTGTATCCAATGTAGGTGAAGTCATTCTCCTCATCATTGGTTTGGCTTTTCAGGACGAAAACAAGCTCTCTGTATTTCCACTTGCACCACTGGAAATCCTCTGGATTAACATGATCACTTCGTCATTCCCTGCCTTCGGGCTGGGATTGGAGGATGCCACTGCGGATATCATGCGCAGAGATCCTCATGACAATAAGAAGGGTGTCTTTACAACTCAGATTTTGGTCGATATGTTGGTGTACGGCACAATAATGGGTGCATGCTCTCTATGCACATTCATCATTGTTGTATACGGTGTTGGCAATGGTAATCTGGGAAAGAACTGCAACGAAAGCTACAGCCTGGAATGCGACACTGTTTTCCGTGCCCGTGGTGCAGTTTTTGCTCAGCTCACATGGCTCATTCTTATTTCCGCTTGGGAATTTAAATCCATCCGACGATCCATATTTCGACTTGACCCATACCAAACCGAGCACCGCTTCCCTTTCTTTCGTGATATCTATGCGAATAAGTTCCTCTTTTGGTCAGTCATTATCGGCGCCTTGTCAGTCTTCCCTGTTATTTACATTCCAGGCCTCAATACCAATGTCTTCAAGCACAAAGGTATCACCTGGGAGTGGGGTCTCTCTGCTGGGGCCGTCCCAGTCTTTATCCTTGGTGTAGAAACATGGAAGTTTATCAAACGAAAGTACGGCTTGTTCAATGCCGGTATCTCCGATCGCGTTAAGAAGGATGCTTCGATTTCGCTAAGACAGGGTTTTTTCACCATGGCAAAAACTATGACACGAACCTCAACAGGCGGAATGTCAAGGGCGACCACCATGGAGAAGCGCCCACCAGGCTTGTCGGTGCCTCAGCGACCCTCAGCAGCGGACGAGATCGTATAAGTGTTGAAATATTTCCCAAGTTTATCAGGCTCATCTACTTTTGAATATGGGCCTTTTCTAGCTCTGGTGGGAAGGTATCTTATTCTTTACCTTTTCCTCTTCGGAGCTTAGCATTTCATGCTTCTTATTCAATTTGTTTCGTTATATTTTGCTATTCTTTGTATAATCTTGACATTGAATATTTATGTTCTTGATGATCTCATTCTCACCCTTCACACCCCGTTCATATCCGCCATCACATTGACAACATGCCAAAGTCCCTTTTCATAAATTTCCCCCAGACACCTTATTATATGCATTCACGACATATATTATACTTACTAAAGTGTTTTCAATACTTTCTCTCGGACGTCTCGGAGGTATCAGTACTTGGCGCTTGCTATAGCTAAAGCAAAAAAAAAGGGTTGAACAATTAGGAATTGAAAGGAGAAACTGGGTAGTCTGGTTGGCACAAGCTCCCCGCTAAACGAGGAAACTGGGTAACGATGGAATTACCGAGAAGGGGAGGAGTGAGGAACTAGAGGGGATCCGGAGATACTCTATGTAACGGAGGAAGAGGTAGATAGATAATACACCATGGATCATGCAACACACGCACCCTCCTGGGAGAAATCGACCCTAAGTCTTCTGCCTTTACCTGGAGTGCATCCATATACTGAGTAGTCATGGATTACCCTTAATTAGGCCCATGCAGTGTTTTGATAAGCGTTCTATGAAAAAGCTAGTCTACTAGCACTCTAGAGTAGGTCAAACAATTTTAGGGATTTAAAAATGTGGTCTTGTACCCCAACGAGAACCAGACAGAGTACTTACTACTTTGTTCATATTGGGACTATACTGAGTAACTTCGTTCTAACTCTGCTCCCTGTATGAATTGTGTCTCGTTCAGGTGTTCGTAGGAGTCTGGTTACTCATAAGGTTATTTACCTACTTAGCGTCTCCTTCACGTATTAACATAACTAGATGGCTATGAAGAGGTGGATCTGGAATGCAGCCAGATTGCCATGGGGCAAGGTGTTTGCCTGCCCCTGCCCCTTTATATACTTATACGGCTACAACTATTTCTCTAGGCCCCACAACTGATATTCTCAATTGCCGTGGAGGCCACAAACACCTAATGTCTTTCTACATGGTTGTTCAGAGTCTGCATCTGACTTGACATCAAATTATTTGGTTATGGCATTGTTCCCAGGTCAAGAACAGCTCAAGTAGCAAGCTATGCTCAGTGCCGCACTAACAGGCGTGGATATGCCCTACTATATCGTCATAGACCCCTATGATCTCCTGTCCCTCTTATCCTGCTGTATTGCTATCCCCTGCGTGCTCTGCTCGCTCGCAGTTGGAGTGCTTTGAGAATGGAGGGAGCTTGAGGACTATATTCTGCATATGCACAAAGTACGGTATGTATGGTAGTATCCTCAAGAACCTCACTATGTTAGAGTAGCCATCCAGTACACATTTATGCTTTCCCACAGATATCTTAACATTAAGATCTAAGGATCTGTAAATTGTCAATATCTACTCAATGTATACCATAACGCCGTTAACTCCCCGGATATATGAATTCCCAAACAAAATGCATGAAAAAAGACATTAGTTTTGGCTAGCTGCTCCGTATCTCAATTCTTCCTCCCACTCCTATCTGCCATGAACGCCTTCATCTGTTTCGCACTCTCATGTGCAGCCCTAAACACTACATTCCTCATTCCTTATTAGCTAACCCACTTATCCCGCTCCCTTCGCAAAACCTGGAGCCTTCTACTCACCCTGCCTCTCCATCTCATCCAATCCCCTCAAGAAATCTGCCCCTTCACCCAACGCCCCCCTTGGATTATGCGCGTGGTCGCTGACCTCCCTTGCTCTAATTTTGAAACTGTTCGCTATGACATCACACATCTGCTCCTCATCGCTCAACAGTTCCAGTGTTTTGATCCCGAGTCCGTAGAAATGTGTAGCTAGTGCTCTTAAATCCACTGAACGAGGATCGGCTTTGAGTGCGTTGATGACGCGGGGAGAAAGTGCCTGTGGGACGTCAAATTCAAGGAGTGTAGTGTTTCGTGTTCGGGCGAGGATGATCTGTGAGGCCATCCAGAGCGGGAGAAGGACGGTGCTGTCTGCAGGGAGGTCTCGAAGGGTAGGGGATTCGAGGTAGCCGAGACCCGGAACTGAAATGTTGAAGGTGCAGGGTATTTTCTGGAAATTATTGTGTTAATTGGGCTTCGTTATACATTCGAATGGAGGGGAATATACCTGGGCATCGGTGAGGATGGCATCAATGTCGTAGTAGCCTCCACTCATGATGGGCGGTCAACAGTGCTGAGGAGGGTGGTTCTGTGCAGAATGGAGAATAGTCAAATCTATTCGTTGGGCTTATCGATAAGCGCTTCTCCCCAAGACGCGTTTCGCCGCTAGCTTTGAGCCTCATGCCAGTTACATTTGTTACTCGTTAGTGGAAGCACTCACACAACGAAAATTGCCATTGGAAACAAACAGGACCTCCAGCCTAAGCTGTCAACGACCGATATTCCATCACGTCGACCACGATGTCGTTCCCGGGTTTAGGTAACGCTCACTCCCGCAGAAATGGTCTGATGGACGCCTACCACAGTGACAGCTCCTCCGGGGGCTCTGAAGACGACGGCATCGATCCAACAGTTCCTGATGAAACCGGAGAATTTCAAACTTGGCACCGGCGAAAGCGACGACGTACGGGGCAGGAAGCGAGAGATGATGCTGCCCTGGGTGTGTTTGGGAGTGATAGCGAATATGAGGATAGTGGCCCTCGAGGGGGGCGTGGGGAAAGGGGAGGAAGGGGAGGAAGGGAAGGAAGGCCGCTGAGAGCACATGGCATGGGGTTTGTTAAAAGTGGTAGAGGGGATGTCAGCATGGGTGATGATGATCAGAGTGAGGAGCAGAATGAAGAAAGTGGGCCGAACGAGGAGGAGGAGCAAGTGAAAGAGGATCTGGGTTCTTTTGCTGGGCTGCGAGGGAGAGCGGGGAGTGATGAAGGTGATGAAGAGGAAAGTACAAGCCGTGTTGGACTAGGAGGTGCTGGTGGGATGAGTAGCATGGGCCGTCGAGGTCTAGGGCTTGGGGGAGCGTATCCAGAAGACGAGGAAGACAGTTATAATACACAAGAGGAAGAGCGGCCGCAACTCGGGCTTGGAAGGCCACTCGGAGGTGCAGGGAAGAAGGCTGGCTTATTCAAAGGGTTTACCAAAGCTGGTCTCGGGGTAGGTGCTGGATCCGCAGAGACAAGCACAGGCGGAGGAACCCCCCACCAAGTCGCCTCCGGTGCGTCTACTCCCGGAGTCGACCACCGCGGTCTTGGATCTACGGAACCCCCTTTACCATCATTTGAGTCGCCACTTGGACTAGGATTCGTCTCCTCCATAGCTCACCAGCGGCTCCATGAGCCCGTGCCTTTTGCCTCCCCGAAGGTACAAGAAGCCCCACCTCTTGTTGCTCCGAAGCCATCGTTCACAGATTTTACACAACAGTCCCGTGGAAGAGGGGGAAAAAAGAAAGGCGGGGCTCAAACGCCCATTCCCAATACAAATCCCGATAGCTTCGCAGCACGAATGATGGCCAAAATGGGCTACGTTCCCGGGCAAGGTCTCGGTACCCAAGGACAGGGTATTCTTGCGCCAATCGAAGTCAAGCTGCGTCCTCAGGGTGTCGGTGTCGGCGCTATCAAGGAAAAGACCGAGCAGGCTAAAGCTGAGGCGCGACGAGCTGCTGAGCTGCGCGGAGAAGTCTTGAGTGACTCCGATAGCGAGAAGGAGCGGAAGGCAAGGAAAGCTAAGAAGAAGGGTGCTGCTGCTGGTGCTGGAGCGGCCCATGTCAGCAGGAGGAAGGAAAAGCCGAAATTCAAGACGGCGGAGGAGATCGAAAAGAGTGCGGTGGGACTCAAGGTTCCGAGTGTGCTGAAGTCTATTGTTGATATGACAGGGCCGGAAGCAAGGGTACTTGATCCTACCTCCGGATTGTTTACAAAAGCAGTACCTGAAGTGAAGAAGCTTTCACCCGAGGAGGAGGAGAAGCTGAAGATTGCGCGGATGGCGAGGCGAGACCTAGAGAGTTACGCAGCGGAATGGCAAGGGTTGCAGGATAAGAAGGAGTATGCAGATCAGGAGGAGGAAAGGCTTACAAAGGATGTCGATGAGCAAACCGGGCAAATTCAGCGACTGACAGCGTTGACTGTACTGATCTGGAAGCTGAAGAGCGTTGATATTGGCGATGATGAGTCGAGGCCTGTGCGGGCGGAAGAAGAAACGTTCAAAAAGATGGTTGAGCAACTGGAGACTCTCCAATTCCAGTTCAAGGATGAATTGGAGGTTTACAAGCTGTCAGAGATGGCCGTCGCAGCTATATCACCCGTGCTCAAACAATGCATGGCTACATGGACACCGATCTCTAACCCATTCTATCTTACGGAGTTACTCCGGCGCCTACGACCGCTTCTCAAGGTGAAGAGTCGAGAGGACATCGAGGCCCGCTGTATTAAGCGGGGTTACCTAGACCGTCCGAGCAAATCTGCCACCGCCTATGAATCTCTAATCTACCACCTTTGGCTCCCCAGAGTCCGGTCTGCGATTAATAACCAATGGGACGTACATGACCCATCCCCTGTGTTAACCCTCCTCGAGGCATGGGACTCCCTCCTCCCACCATTCATACATGCCAACGTCCTCGACCAGCTCGTTATACCGAAGCTCAAAGCCGCAATTTCGGATTGGAACCCCCGGTTGGAATCTTCCGGTAGTGGCAGTCGGAAAAATCGCTCTGCCCCAACCCCGCCTCCACATATTTGGATCTTTCCATGGCTGCCCCACATCAATACACAAACTCACCTTCCATCCCTCCTAACAGACATCAAAGTCAAATTCACCGCCCTCCTCTCCTCACACCCGCTCACCTCCGGGCCTATCCAAGGCCTTCCCGAATGGACTGAGCTCCTTGGATCCTCCATCATCGAAAACCTGCTCATCCGCCACTTACTCCCCCGCCTCGCCCTACTCCTTCGGACGGAATTCACCGTCAATCCTGCAGAGCAGGACCTCTCCCCCCTGGACGCTCTCTGGCGATGGCAAGATGGTTTTCGGGTATCGACCCTCGCGCAGCTTCTTCAAGCAGAGATGTTTCCAAAATGGCTTAACACACTACATATGTGGCTTACCTCAGAAGGGGTGGTTCTTGGGGAAGTCAGTGCGTGGTATCAGTTTTGGCAGACAGTGGTGCCAGAAGCCATCCGTTCCTCTCCTCTCGTCCGGAGCGAATTCGATAAGGGCTTGGACATGATCAATCATGCGATGGATCTTGGTCCGGGCTCCACACGAGCAAAGAAGGAACTACCTCTCCCTGAAGCGGGGCCCGCCCGACCTATCAAGGCTGCACACGAAAAGAGTCGGAAGGAGAAGGAGCAGGAGCAGCGGGAGCGAGAGCGAGAGCGAGAGAAGGAAAAGGCTAGGGTAGCGAAGGCGAGCGAGCAAGTGTCGTTTAGAGATGCGATTGAGGATTGGTGTGCGGAGAATAACCTGTTATTGATACCATTGAGAAAGGCGGATGAGAAGACGGGACAGCCGCTGTTTAGGATTACAGCGAGCGCAAGTGGGGTTGGGGGGTTGGTGGTATATTTGAGGAATGACGTTGTTTGGGGACAGGACAAAAAGAGTAGGGGCAAGTTCGAGCCGTTGGGTTTAGAAAAGGTATTGGAGAGAATTGGGCACATGTAGAATACGGGGGATGATATTGTGGTGCTTTATCAGATAGAAGACGAACTGTAAAATGTTGTGCTACTATAGCTTAATACGATAAAATCAGCAGTCTCAACCCCAAGAAAAATTTGTTTATGTATTTCATTTGGTTCAGGGTAATACCGTTGCGGAACAAAAAAAACTCGAACACATATCCTTTTTTCTTTTTCTTTTTTTT
>Ga0307511_10000765_pt1 | contig 34265 bp, 35 predicted proteins | sample 13_EM_MG_FD_200266 | JGI IMG/M metagenome (GOLD analysis project Ga0307511, IMG submission 200266) | Populus trichocarpa ectomycorrhiza microbial communities from riparian zone in the Pacific Northwest, United States - 13_EM | ecosystem: Host-associated > Plants > Roots > Unclassified | place... | reverse complement strand
GTGACTCTCAGTGAAAAGTTTTAGTCATCATGAAGTCACCGAAAAGTCGTTGAGATTCAACGACTTCAAAGTGACTTCGTGTAGTCCTAGCAGACTAGAGAATGACTGATTAAAGTCAGCAAGTAGTCAGTCTGTCATTCTCTTCCCGCGACTAGATTATATAATCCAATCCTAGGACTACAAATTGCCTTAAATACCAGTACCAGATTTCGAAACAGAGATTTTATGGCCTCAAAATTAAAACATATATTAAACATGCCCTCAAAACCAACCTCAAAATTCCTTACAAAGAGTGATGTATTAGACAGGTTTTAATTGCTCTAAAAATGTGATCAGATGATGAAAAAATAAATTTTCTCCCCAAGTCCTATAACTCCTTTTGGATTCGGTGACTTCATGTTGACTTCATGCAGTCCAGGGCGACTTCATGATGACTAAAACTTTTCACAGAGTGTGACTATTGAAAATCGAATTCTCAATTATCTATTTGTAGAAATGACGGCCGAGTTGTTCGCTGACGCGCGGCAGAGCCAAATATTGAGCAGATCACTTTTCTGGGTCACGTTAAAACATTTAAACGTTGGACTTATTCGTGCGGCGCGGTTTCCACAAGCCCTCCAGTCTGCAAAACATCGCGCTGACAAATCCTGGTGTCTTCGTTATGATTCTGTGAGTCCAAAAGTTCTTTTCTCCATGTCTTTGGTAACATCTTGGTAAATAGGGATGGATACAACACTGTTCACGACATCGGCATGCCAAACCGTTTGGCAGACGAGGACAGAGGTGAGTAACAAACCAGTTCATCGCTTGACATGTGCTTATTTGACTTCTTTTCCAGCTACTACCTCGAATCCAACCTCTTCACATGTTAACACTTTGCAGAACGAGCCTCAAATTATTCAAGACTCGTTCCAGGCTCTCCAGTTTATACCTGTCAACTCCGCCATAGCAACCATTGCCCATAGGCAAACCAAGGCCCCACGTAAGTGTGGACGCCCATCTAAGCCAAAGTTCGAAGGACGTAGACGGCCGCGAGGATGACCGAAAGGATCAGGCACAAGGCAACATTTGCTTCGGGATGCAAACGGAGTCATCGAACCAAAGAAGCGTCGGGGACGACTGCTGAAGGAGAGGAACACAGGCGGCGTTGTCATTGACTTCAACGTTGTAAGAAAATTATTTTTTTACTGAGTTTGAGTTGTATTTTTAACAATGTACAGACAGTTCCGGGCTCTCAATCCTCTATCATTTTCAATCCGTTACAGTTATACCAGCAGCTCTGCAACTGGCATGTCCATGATCCCACTGTGGCAGCAAACACGGGACCATCGGCGATTGGTGTGGCGCTTGCAGGCACGAGTGTTTCATCCAACACAGCAGCTCCAACACAACCACTTCCAGAGGAAGACCCGCTAGTAGGACGACAGTTGGAAAAACAGTTTCGATTTCAGAGAGGGAGATAGAATAGGCGACCGCCTTCTTCCAAAAATCGGATGCTTGATGGATGCAGCAAATTCACCTCGTGACCAAACTTTCGCTGCTTCAGTAAAATGCTGCCGGTCTAAATCGATTTCTGCTCGTGTTGCTAGCAGATAACCTCTGACTTGGGGAGTCCAAAATGCCGTTTATTTTATTGTTAATGTAGAGAGAAGCGAAGGTATGAATATATTCATTTGCGGGGTGCAAGCGTGTAAGACGGCACTTGGAAAGAATCGAAGCCCACTGATTCAGCAACATGATACCTTGGAAGTAAACACTGTGCTCTGTGCAATGCTGATTGAAGTTCATTGACCGTCTAGAGGATTAATATCGTAGGAAAGTGTTCTCGTCCTTCAGGTGGTTTCTTGCCTGTGCTGACTGCTCCAATGCAACGTCAAGAAAACCTAGACCCCTCCCTCCAATTGTTCTCCCTTGACAACAGCATTTGCAGTCCGCTCTGCGAGTGACCCAGCCTGTATTCGGATAATGATTTTCTCTCTTTAGTCATGAAATTAATTTTTTTCTAATTCCTGGCTCAGGTGTGGGTCAGGACAGGAATGGATAGCTTTTGCGGCACCACTAGATATGACTTGAAAAACGTGACCAGCAGTTTTATTACAAATTGGCAGTGTGTGAGGTTTGCCGAACAGTTCGAAATTGAAGTATCATATTAGGGACCAGCATCTGCCTTAGGATGAAACCCCTCGTCTGCACCGCCCATGAATGCAGTCTCCAGCCACTGATGCAATTCCAACTCATCGACCGTCAACCGGTCGAACGGATTCAGTCGCAAGCAATCCCAGATAAACTCTGCAGCAGCCTCTCTCGAGATCGAACTAAGATCGGTGTGCTTGGCAAGGAGTCCCGACAAAGTCTGTCGAGGATAAGGATTCGTCTTGCCTCTCACTAGGTTGCCTATGCAAAGCTAAAATTAAGCACATTTTCAAGCAACCATCAGTCCCCACCTTCACTATCAAAGTATTGACCCTTGAGCTGGGCCTTCTCTGCGACGCTCTTGTCCAGAATCTCACCAGTCAATGAGTGCTGTAAGAGAAGCAGACTCTCATCCGCAGTGAGACCTTCGATGGGTTGGGGCTGGAAGAGAATTTGTCCTGTAAGTAGTTCGTATGTCTGCAACGAAGAGAGAGAAGGTGTGGTCGTTAGCATGCCACAAGAGCCGAACGATATTACCATACCATGCACCCAATGGCCCATATGTCAATCTCCTTGCCGCATTCAGACCGCATGATATTCTCAGGTGCACGCATCGCGAATGCACCAATGTCACCTGGAGGTTTTGGCTTATCTGCCCACAAAGCTGTGTTGCATTACATATGTCAATTCCACCTGCGAGGATCAGAGAAAACAGGCGTCTGCATACCAGCGCCGAGATCGTTCAGTGCTACTTGAATGGTTTCTGCCACAAATGGAGAAGCATCCCAAGAAATCCTTGTCCGGAAGGGCTGCGATCGAAGAATAGGATACTGCATCCTCTCGAACTTGAAGGAGCCATCAATTAACGGGGGTTCTTTCGCGATCGTTTCTTCAATTTCCGATGTGTTGGGACCAAGAAACAGGACATTATCTGCCTTGATATCTATGCAAATGTGTATCAACGAAGTGGTTAGGATGAATATTATATTATTGCGCGTACCTGCATGTATTATATTCAGTGAATGCAGAACTTTCAAGGACTTGAGCACACAAGCAATGATTGGCTTGACGATGTGGACGGCTAGCTTTCCTGTGGGAGCAGAGGCACGGAAAGCGTGTGCATGTGAACGCAAAGGAGTGGTAAGAAAGCAATAGTGCACGCCGTGGGGACCTCTTTGAGCAAAATGGTCATGAAGGATCGGAAGTAGCGGCTCAGGACTATCTGCAGCCCGTTTAGCAACGGCCTGGAGAAAGTCGAGCTCGTGGATGAGACCGCTCTCCAGCGCACTAGTGGAGCGCACGGTCAAGATCTTAGCTGCCAGATATTTAAGTGATGATGATCTAAGGAAAGTTCAGTTAATGGTAGTATAGTATTCTCGAACATACATTGGCTGGAGATCCTCGACGAGAAACGTATTCGAGCAGCGCCCCCCCCCCAGCTTGCGGATGACCTTGTACCGTCCATCCTTGAGGAGACCGCCTATGGAGGTGATGAAGAAGCCGTCAACTTGAGCGGCGGAGAGCAAATTCTCCTCTGGAAAGCGCAGTGCGGGTGGGGAGGGCATTATCCCTAACATGCGTTTGATGAAGGACATACCTCCGAGAGGAATGGGCAATGGAAGAAGGCCACCTTACGATAAACCAGAAACGTCACACAACATGCTACCTAAAAAGGCAGACATCACGAGGTATTCTTTCAACAAACAAGGCAGGCGAGTCAATCCGAGTCCACGACCGTATACTGAAGATAAGGCTTTCAGATGGGGGAGTTGATAAGCAATCAGTACATTGCAACACATTTTACTATTGAAAAATGCCATTTAAATTCGTTTCTGGTAGCTTTACAAATAAAACAATGGGTCTATTTTTTTGTCTAATTGGGTACTAGTGGAATTGAATTTTAAAAGCAGGAATCTGCCGAGCTTTAGGGACGTCTTTACGGCGCCCTATGTGGGCCATCGATTAGAACAGTCAAGAATGTTAACCGAAGCAATACGTGAACGGTGATGGTGCTGAAAAACATCAAGGGCACCCAAAACTTGGGAATCACTCAAAGGAACAAGTTGAGGTGACTGAACTTTTGAATAGAGGTCACATCCAGATAAAACACCTACGGCATGAATCAGCTACCTACAATCTCTACCCCAAAAAATGAAACTGTCAGTTTTCAGGAGGATGCACAAAAGAACATTACTTAGCCGAAGCAATACGTGAACGGTGATGATGCTGAAAAACGTCAAGGGCACCCAAAACTTGGGAATTACTCAAAGGAACAAGTTGATGTGACTGAACTTTTGAATAGAGGTCACATCCAGATAAAACACCTACGGCATGAATCAGCTACCTACAATCTCTACCCCAAAAAAATGAAACTGTCAGTTTTCAGGAGGATGCACAAAAGAACATTACTTAGCCGAAGCAATACGTGAACGGTGATGGTGCTGAAAAACGTCAAGGGCACCCAAAACTTGGGAATCACTCAAAGGAACAAGTTGATGTGACTGACCTTCTGAATAGAGGTCACATCCAGATATAACAACCTACGGCGTGAATCAGCTACCTACGATCTCTACCCCAAAAAAATGAAACTGTCAGTTTTCAGGAGGATGCACAAAAGAACATTACTTAGCCGAAGCAATACGTGAACCGTGATGATGCTGAAAAACGTCAAGGGCACCCAGAACTTGGGAATCAGCTAACGTGCTCGATCCAAGATCCAATACATTTACAGCATGGAATGGGGTCCCTTTCCTGGTTTGGCGAGGAGTATTAGTTTCTATGATCCGACCCATCCCATCAATCTTATCGCATTGCAATTTCCGTAACGTTTTTCTTTAAAAGCATTCAGGCGGGTAGAACCTCGACCATTCCTTCTTCCAAGATCACAGACAAGGTCAGTATAGCTACATGATTCTTACCGGTACTGATTCTTCCAACAGATGACAGATATCATTGTTGTCCGGTGGGCCCAGAGGGCGCTCAATTATTTCTGGTCGCATGGGGGCACGCAAGAAGAAAAAAAATTTCAAGATAATCTCGTGAGGGATTATGCTGCAACTATCGACGGTGCTATCGCTGCAGAGATCATGTAAGTTGACTTTTTGATGGCTCATAGTATGTTCTAACAGCTCACTGACAGAGCTCCCGGCCATGAGGGAGGTAAAAGCACCGGTTCAGAGGAGAAATGGCATATAACAACCCTATACAGCGATGCCGATGGAAAAATAATCCCAAGCGCACTTGGAGGAGCTTGGCACGTTTATCGATAAGAGCGTCAACAAACATGTCATTGTGTCCCAACTGGTGGTAGTCTGTTTCTGCACGTTTTCACATGCTTGCAAGCCCTTGTAGTAGAATTAGACACGAATGACCAAGTAATGATTCGACTTACGCAAGTCTCATCTTGTACGCAGATGGGGTATAAGCAAGGGAGGGCTTGTTCAACTCCCAGTGGGTCTCGATGGGATGACAAGCGGCGCCAATGAGATTCTTGTTCACCTCGTAGGAGAATGTGTCTTGCGTCTGCGTCTGCATCTACATGGAGTCTCTGAGACATTTGGTTGAATGCTAAGCAGTTCCATCGGGCCTGCATCGTAAAGCGTCGCCGGCGGAGGAGCTAAGCTACTGGTTCGCGGAGCAGGTCTGCAATGGCATGGAATGTCAGAGGAACTTGGCCGGCTACTGGTTCAGGGAGTGGGTCCGCATCAATATCAACGTGAAATGTCAGACCGGCTACTGGGAGGTGCTCTCATTGGGTCTGCATCTGCAAGAAGTGTCCCGGGTGCTCCTTCCACTCCAACTTGGGCTGCCTTACACTTTGCTCGGCTGTGATTCTGACCAGAGGTGGAATGCGATCACTTTTTCGATAGTTGATATAGACTGGTACTCTGCGTCAGCCATTCGTTCTCTGCCGCTACTCTGCTTCTCAGCGTTGTCTTTCCTTGCGCATTTAGATGGTTGCATTTCGTGGCATATGTTACTTCGGCACCACAACTACAGGTGTAGAGAGGCATGAAGGCGGTAGGAGGGGGTGTGCATTGAATCGCGTAGCATGGCGCTTTTATAGATGGTAAGGGGAGCGAGGCTCAGCCTCATGCCCGTCCTCATGAGTGGGTTGCTGTCAATGGTGGTCCCAACAGAATCCAGATAATGTTTTTGGATCCGAATCGAATTGACCACAAAAGTCCCAAATTGACGAGCCTGACCTGACGTAAGGTCCAAGCCAGATATTCTGACCAAAAGCATAACATCACGACCGTCAGCCCAGGTCATGCATAGGGGGGAGGTAGGAACAAAGTCCAATGAGCATTCGGAGTAGCCGATCACAGGAGAAGCCGTCCAAGTCCTGGGCACGATTGACCTAAGTCAAGTCCAGGCCATCGAGATCTTGATGTAAAGCCTAGGTTCGCAATCGGGTCAGGGTCCAAAGGAAGGAGGGCCGTGGTCGAACACGGGGAGAGGTAGACCGACGCAAAGTCAAGTCCAAAATGACCCGACGCAAAGTCAAAGTCCAAGCTGACCTGAAAAATAGTGTCCCTTCATCGTTGCAGTTTCCTATGATGCCATCAGTGCCAGTGAAAGAGATAAAGTACCAGTAATATATGGTATATTGGCGATTTTCCTTTGTTGCACCAGTGTCTGGCAACCACGCGAGGTTCAACGACTGGCAATCACGTGAATGAGTTCAAGAAAACTGAAGCATAGAATTGCCCATTTACTTGATAGGAAAAGATCGAAGGTGATTTATTGATCGCGGCTTTCAACCTGTCATAAGGAACAGTTCGAAGACATGCAAGCGTGTCTTCTGCGCGAGAACATGCAGTGTCCTTAACGAGAGCGTCGTAGTATTTCTGTCCATTCTTCAAACCGCCGACGGGGATAGGAGCGCCAGACATCATGAGGGCTGCCCGGAAAAGACTGTCTGTCTTCCCTCCGAAAGCAAGCATATGAAGGGAAACAGATATCGCGCCTGCAGATTCCCCGAAGCTGGTAAGCAAATAGAAACCTTATGAAGCATATTCCAACTATCGAAGCATAGTAAGACTCACATTGTGACTTTGGATGGATCTCCCCTGAACTGGGTGATGTATTTCTGTACCCATCTCAAAGCTTCCCATTCTGGAAAATAGCAAGGTCAGATAAGAATAATACGATTTAAGAATAGGCATACGATCATGCAAACCAAGGTTTCCAATTTTGCTCGTTCGACTTCTTTTCCAGCTAGGAATCCAAATCCTGGAACGATATCTAGATCAGCAGGACCGCATTTGAGAACGACAAATTTATCAAGGTACCTGAGAGCCTGCAAATAATTTTAGAGAGTTAGAGGAGGGCTCGAATGTCTAGCAACTCACCTGTAGTCCATGCTCGCATAGACGACGGGTTCTACTATTGCGATTGAACGGGCAACAATACTGCCACCGTCATACCTAATTCAAATGGAGCATCAGTATTCAAATTGGAGAGTTTCGAAAAGAAATCCTACGTCGCTGGACTTCCAAGTTTGAATCCTCCTAAAGCAGGCGTAATCATTAGGACCGTCATGCCATTTCTGTATTGAACAACAAACCGCCAAAAATCCACTGTAAAGGAATTGAGTACATAGCCTGACCAGGTCTGATAAGCCCCTACCACGACCACAACTTCAAATTTGGTCCAGCAAGCGCAGGTTTTATTACCTTCAGGGTGAGACCTGATAGAGTTGTCAGCATCGGTAACTGAAAGCGGACTCTTGGGTTTGACTTACAATCTCGGAACTTGTCCATAACTGGAATTCGCGATCAAGTCAACTACATGGGAAGCAAGACCGGGAACGGCAGGAATCGTTATGGCCTGCTGCGGACAAGCAAGACCGAACTTTGTCGCATTGTAATTTCCAACGTATGGAGGAATGGGTTGGGGCAAGTTATGGCAACGCTGGAATGGACCGTTATATGAAGAAGTATCGAAGAATTGGAGAATGGACATACGGTGGCTTGGCAAACAGAATTCCTGTGTGACGATATTAGATACACCCGTAAGGGTGCCATGGTTGAGAGTAACCCTCGGTCCGAAGATCGTAGGCGAAGCAACGATGCAAGCAGCGTGAAACGCAAGGAGTAAACCTCGAAGCCTGAACGTCGTTGGGTGATATTCTTGCTGTTTTTAAGCCAGCAATGCTGAGCCTTTTAAATGCACCGTTGCGACATTTTTTCTCATGGCTGAATCGGTAGATCGAGGGAAATAGGTAGTAGACAGTGTAGTGTGATAATGCCACCACAGGGCGTAAATTCAACTAGCTGAAGATCGGAAGTTCTTCTGAGGGCATTGCGCTTCCTTCAGATGACCATGAAAGGGAATACAGTGTAACTGACCTGTATCCGAAAGCATGCCAAGCGTCTCCAATTTGCGAGAGATTCTCTATGAGCAGAAGAGAAGGCCAATGCATGAGAGACGACGATACTCAGAAGATTCTTTTCCGGTTTTGAAATCAGGGTGCTCGTCGAGGTCTTTTCTGGGTCACGTTAAAACATTTGGTGTCAAACGCTAGCCTCGCTAGCCAGTCGTGATCACCGTGATGAATCTGGGGACGATAATAAGATCATGTGCTGTTCAATCGGGCACGTGACCCCGTCGCGTCAACGTTGGACTTATTCAGCGTGCTACTTCACGGTGATCACGACTGGCTAGCGAGGCTAGACTTGTCCTCTGCGTCCCAAACCAATGACCATGCCTTTGTCTAATTTCTCCGCCGGGGAACTCAGCTCGAGGCATCTTCCTGACGTCTCTGAAGCGTGTTCACATCTTTCTCCTTCCAAATACCAGGAGCTAGCGACACTCTTTTGCCAGACGAAGACCCGGATGACTTCTTTCGCGCCTTTGGAACTCCAGATGATGTCCCTACGGCCGTGGCAGGTTTATCCACGCCGTAGGTAGCATCTCCAGAACATTAGGATGAAAGCCCGCTGTCAAAGGATTTTCTTGAGAGGGACTCGAGTCCGCTCAAGGACGGCGTGGGGATCATCCAAGGGTCATACTTGATGGAGGAGACTCTCAGCGAAAGCCACCCCCATTAAGCGATCGCCTCTCATGATAAATCAGTTCCAGCAACAGTTATTGCGGCGTCTTCCCTTTCAGGCGTTTCAGTCTCCTCTAATCCAACACGTTCCGTTCCTTTGGTAGCGGGTCATGCCTCGGGCGTTTTTGTCCCAATGACAACTCAGTCGACACAGGATAACCTTCGTAATCACGAATCACAGCCGATTGACACAGGAACTGGTCCGGAGATCAAACATCCAAGAACTAAAGGCGAACAGAGGCAACAAAGGAGAGCGCGCTGAACATGGAAAATCAGAAGGGAAAAGGAAGCGTGGTTTGCGGGAACAACAGGTGTGTGTGTTAAGTCTCGCTTGACAATACTACGTTTATCTCATTATTCTGTCAACTATTTAGAAAGTAATCGAACGGAGAGCAACAAAATCCCGAATTACAAGGAACATAATAGCGCGTGGCATTTCTGGTGTTGCAGTCGAATCGACTTCGACTGCCAATGCCCTGCCTCCCACTTCGAAAAACAAGGACTCAGAATCCTAATCTCGTCGCAGAATTACACAGCGAAGACCCGTTACTGGATATGGATCACACTGTACTCTGCGCAGATGTTGGTGACACCTCTACTTTCCCAATAGGAGGCGTCGCAGAAAGATTGATGCAATATGGTCGGAATTACCTGGAGATATTTAGGTATTTTAGTGTCATAGAAACCTTTTGAAGTATGATATTGACACGTCTTTCTAGCGAGCCACTCGGAATACAAAACTTAACGAATGAATTCACCCAACCCAAGAAGAGTGAAGAAACTTCAAATACCGACACAGTCATGGAAGCAAAGAAAGTCAGGGAGGACGAACGAGACCAACCCCTGACACTTTCGCAGCTTTCTCCGAGAAAAAAGTCCGCAGTTCAAAATAATCCTTTGCTTCCTTCACAAAGTGCAAACCTTGACGTCCTTCCTTCCGCTATACGACCGTCAAACAAGAGGCCTATGACGTCGGAACCTGCCTCGGAGGAACATACAAAGAAGCCCAAATGCCCTGAAGTCAAGGCAGAGGTGGCCCCAAAGAAAAAACCCACTGCAAAACCTCGATTGCCTTCCAGTCGCCTTCAAACATACACCGTCAAACCTATAGATCGACTTTGAAGGCAACCTCAAGCTCCAAAAGCGGGCCAAAGCCTCCATCACGAGAAATTCGAAAGGCGAAACATATTGTTAGCCAGCCGTCTGTTTTCAATCCCGGCACTGGTTGAAATGATAATGTCCAGTTACCAGAAGAGAAGGACGTGTCGTGTTCACATTCGAACTCGAAAACGACGTCTTCGTCAAACACGCGTTCACTTATCCGGAGTGGTAAAGACACGGAAGGAAATATGCTCCTTCCTTCATCCTTGTCATCGTCCAATAAAGAAGCTGTCATGTCGAAATCGGATGCAGAAAGTTGTGTCGCAGAACCCCAGAATGAGAACGATCATGGCCCAAGGCCCCACTCTCATTCAGTTTCTCGGTCCCAATCTTCCCAATCTCAAAAACATAGATTCTATCATCCAGCTCCTGACTTCAAAACTGTGCATACTGCTTTCGACGCGTCGCTTGCCCAACGGAAGGAGAATATTCGTCCTGTTGTTCCGCTATCTATACGGCTCGAGACTGATATACGAATGCAAGAGCTTAGAGAGGAGAAGGTTTGATCAACAGATAAAGGAGAAACTTAAGGAGAAGGAGGAGGCGGAAGAAAAGAACACAGGAAGAGGAAGAGAGGGACCTCAAGAAGCTACGGAAGAAGTTGGTGATTAAAGCACAGGACTCTGTCGAGAAATGAAGTCATAGCGTCAACTCTTAATTTCATACTCCAATTGAATTATTCTGCTTCCTATTTCGAATGCTTTGATTTACAGAACGTTGTTACTTCCATTTCCTCACCAATGCTTTCCGTATTAATGTCCATGTTGCTGACAACAAGGCACTTATGCATCCTTGCCAATGCTGCTGATAAGTATTGATTGATTGTGCTCTAGAATATTCCCACCATCCCTTCATCACGGCGTTTAGGCTGAAGAAGCTTGTGAAGAATCTCACAAAGATGTACGACACTTTCCTCGAAGCTTTGATCAAGAAAATCCCTCGTCTTTTGGATCCTGGTCTTTCCGAGGGTATCGTACATTTCTCCTTTAGTGCCGGAATCGTTTAATCTCTCGCCTGTAGCCCTCCCATCTCCACGCCGAAGATTCCTGGTCGAAGAGTCAAACGCATCAAAGACCATTCGTCCTGGGCTGAACTCTCAGAGACGCCCAATGCCATTCTCCCCTGGCCGACCCTCTTGGATCACCGCGCCATGATCGACCAACCTGTCTGAACGTACATGGCGCTACAGGGATCAACCAACCAGATGGCCACCTTCAGCACGACACCTTCCATCTTACCACTCAAGCGCCCTCCTCACTATTGGAATTTGTGATGCAAACGTGACACAAGCTCGGCGCGCTCGGCACCGATTTGATGCGTGTGGTGATTCTCAGGGGCGAGGCGCGACGACGAGTTCCCTTCTTTATTAGCTTGACATGGACCCTTGGTAGACTACATATTATTGGTAGCTACGATAGTGCACGGACCTACTTAGTAATATATAATGTGTAGTACGAAATCGATGGCTCTCTCGAGCCGTTTTTGCTTCCCTGTTTCGTTTCTGTCCGCTCAACACTCACCACCACCTCCAGGAACACATTCCTCATCCAAAATCCGCACATCCGATGATGGTTTTCTATAATTTACTTTGGCTACATTATGTCAGTTGAGTGTGTGGTAAGAGTTAAGAACTTTGCTTATGTAAACGTGCTGGTTCCTGATGTCGCATATCTTAAGTAGCAATGCATGGTTTATACAGTCGAACCTGCCATAACCCATACCTCTCCGTGGATGGCTGGGGCTATGGGGTATGACAGGTTATGGGTTAGCTCAGTTTTCTAAAAATAGACAAGAAATCTTCGAAATTCAAAGTGTTCGATTTACTGAGTATATAATATGTAATAAATGAGGTACCTAATATGTAAAATAGTCAGTCATTAAAGTAGTTCTCAGACTCTTTGTCTCGTTGAGACGGAGATGTCGATTGAATGTACCCAAAAGAGCTTCCACTTTACGTGCAAGAGGGTCATTTAGATCCTCAACATACCTGTTAATTGTTGAAATAGCCTTGACAATGTCCCGCCGGCTTGGAGGAGGTTCGAGAGGAGTTGAATCAATTTCATCGCCGTCGTCATGGCCGACAAGGTCTAATTTCTCACGGGCGGCGGCGGCATCAATTACTGCCTGATATATCTCCTGGTCAGACGCCTCGGTCAAGACAAGAGACTCGCCAGCAGGATTGAGAAGCGACTCGATGTCCATGCGATTCACCCTCTGGAGTGCCCCAGTGGCAACTAGTTCTTCAAGTGCCGTCTCCACCTCCTTCTCTGCTTGGCAGACTGGGTCAGTTTCTGTTGGGTTGCTAAGGAGAGCCGAAATTGGAATCGAAGGCTGGGCAGCAGGAGATGAGGAGGAAGTCGTGTCAGGTAGGATTCCTGCCTTTTTCCAGCAATTTCTGATTGTTGTTGTGTCAACGTCACGCCATGCAGCATCAGCCATTCGCATTGCTTGCAGTTGGTTGATCTGATAGATCTCACTTGGTGTGATGCCTTCGTCGTATCGGCCAACTGCCCGTTGAATAAATTGAGTGCGGTAGTGGGCTTTGAAGCATCGGATGATGCCCTGGTCATTGGGCTGGACATGTGCGGTAAGGTTTGGCTCGAAATTTTCAACCCGGATATTCTGTAGACCTTGAGGGACGACATGGCCAGAGAAATTATCCTGGAGGAGAAGTATCTTCCGGTTTTGTTCTTGGAGTTCACGGTCCCATCGCTGAATCCATTCCTGATATAGCTGCGTCGTCATCCAGCCTGAGGCTTTTGCATTGTTTCGATAGTAGAAACCAAGCTGTTCCCCAGTCTTCTTTTGGAATGGTCGTGGCTGCGCTGCTTTGCCAATGATAAAGGGGGGGAGTTTTTCTGAACCATCTGCATTGCATGTGAAAGCATATGTGAGCCTGGTCTTTATTCCTTTGACTCCTGATTGCTGACGGTCTGATAAACCACGATCTGGTGCTAGTCTGCAGAGAATTAGTATTGAAGTTAGGGAGTAAATAATAGGTGCGTACCCATAGAACAGACCCGTTTCGTCCATATTAAAAATATCCCGAAGCTTGTAACCATACGTTTTGATCAGTTCCCGGGCCTGTATCCGTCGCCTCTCCCACTCAACTGTTACTTTATCTGCAGACCCCGCCTCCCCATGTCGCTTCCACTCTTTCAACCCATTTCGTCGTTTGAAGCTCTCCAACCATCCGTTGCTCAGTTTGAGCTGGTCTTCTTCAGGAATCCCTACCAAGTCCGCAAAGGCACGCCATTTCTGCCGAAGGACTTCTCCGGTAATTAGAATACCATCCCCCATTGCCTTTGAGACCCAGAGATACATCATCTCATCAACCTCTGGGTATTCAGTTTGACGACTCGGAACTCGTTTTACTGCTGGTTGGCCTCCCTGACTTGTCTCTTCCCATAGTGCTCGCCATTTGGCTTCCTCTTTGAGCCATGCTGACACCAGCGGCTGTTTGATTTGGAGATTTGGATAAATGGATGCAAAATGACGTGCTGTCGCAGACTGGTTTTTCCCGGTTTTGTGATGCCAATCAAGAATTTCGATGCGCTGAGCCAGAGTTGCATTTTCTTTTTTTGTGAACACGGGTGTGCCTTGTTGCCCCGACGTAGCCTTCCCTTTAGGCGGCTTGACTGATTTTTCAAATTCAGACCCTGTCAAAGGCCTCAAGCATTTTGTCATGTCATAATTTAAATTCACGTACGTTTCCGCTTGTTCCCAATCGACTTTGGCAAATCACCTGCCCACTCCCTTAATTTCCGAACAATCCCTTTTCCATTTTCATCAAGCTGTTCAAGGGCTTTGTCATAATCTGAGGCTGATTCAAGAATGTCCAGGACCCGTAGCTCGTCTATGTGATTTCCTTCATTGTCCAACCATGACTCATCTGATGGCGAGATGGTTTCGTTCTGAGCAAGCCTTGTTGTTATAGTGTCCTTTCGAGTTTGTATACTTTTTGACAGCAAAGCATAGCCTTTCTTTAGAATGCTGAGAGGAGTCATTGAATGAAGCTGTCGTAAATAGTTTAAGGGTTTATTCGTCTACTCTCGGGCATTGCTCGGTCCCCAGAACATTTTACAAATATGGCACCCCCTGTCTAAATGTATGGGTTTTACCTGAAGGGAGGTATGGAGTATGGATTATCACAGTTTTATGGGTTATGGGATGCAAATCCCTGCGAACCAAGTTGGTGGACTGATACAGCTATGGGATATAACAGGTTATGGGTTATTACAGGTATGGGTTATGGCAGTTCGACTGTACCGCCCACTGCTAATTATAGACCCACCATACATCGTTACGTGGCGGTACAGAGGGGTACAAATTTCGCTTGTGGGTACAGACCTGTATGGATTCAGGTCTGATAAGTACATATTTGACTAAGGTGGGTACAGAGAATTTTGTATTCCCTATGGATGTGTATGGATTTGACTGTGGTGGATCTTGGGTGGATCTGGAGCCGTCGCGATATACAGCATTGACGAAAAAGGGAACTATCGCATCACGTGGCCCTCGGCCGCGGTGCCATTCCTTGTCACAGTGACACTGCCATGAACGACAGCCAGATATTTACTAGAAGTCGTCGTTCTTCTGCTCTATCTATCTCGAGTTCTAATATTCGGCAACCCACCTGGAAGGGATCGTTACTCGGTAGGACCACCACACCTCTGGTTGCAGTCAGCACTGTGCTCGCGGAACCGGAATTAGACTCTGCCCTGAGCAGTGCCAGTGGCATATTATCCTCGAATTCTTCAATCTCGCAAAGCACTGTCCCAGAAGGTGACGGAAGTTCCAATAAAAGTTCGTTCTGTCGTCATGAGAAGCCTCATATAACTAGTTGATCCCCACAGATTCGGGTGTTGAATCACGCAGGGCTCCTACAACAACGACGGATGATGATACTCCGTCTCCACCCAGGATAGGATTGAACGAGAAAAGTTCTTTCCCAAACGTGTTTGCTAATTCCCCTTCACGGCGTCCGCATACAAATTCGTCGTTGTTCTCGTCCATGTCGCGCGCCAAAGGAAAGGAATCGCTCCGGGCATTAGCTCAGAATCAAGTTCAACAACCGTTACAGCCCATTGTACAGTCCGTTAATATCGTCCCTTTACCGCTGTCGCCGAGCACCTCACGAGATGCAACACCCAACGAACCCGATCGACTCGTTCAATTACCGCCTCCTGAGGCTAAGGACCAGATTCCCAGCGTTGTTGTGCAACCCGCCGCTCGACTCATCCAGTGCCCAGTTCCGCAGCATACGGAGCCCTCGCCCAGTTCATCACCACCGCAGCACCCTGGATCTCCGTCTTCTATCGACTCCTCTTTGTTGTTGCCCCCAGCCCCTCCTTATATACCCACAGATCAACTATTACCCCCTCCTTTGATTGAATTTCCTACTCAAAGCACAATTTCGAAAGACCGTCGAGAACCTGCGTTGACACCTCAGTCGACAGCAAAACATATCGCTGCAGGGAGCCGTACTTCGCCTTCTTCGGTAGATGACAGGGTTCCGTCCCTGCCACCTCCTGCATACTCCTCACCAGCGACCCCACCGGCCCCCCCTCTGATTGCGAGTATCTTGAATCCATCGTCTAGTCGTTTTACCTTGAGCCTTCCCCTTTTTGGAAGAACGAACCGTTGGAGAGTGTATCTGGGAGATCAGGTACTGGTATGGCACAGTTAAATCGACGCTTGTACTTGTTTCTCATAAGTTTGCTTGCAGATCACTCCCAAGAAGCAACAACAAAAAATGCTATCCGAGTCTCAGTCATCAAATGTGAGAGCCGTTTTTGATCTTGTTTCTATTTCATGGCCGCTCATCGTATTGATTATTTCCTATAGCCGCAATACCCTCGGAAATGCTTATGGAATCACCTCCCGTTCTTGCAACACAATCTGTTTCAAATTCCGGTGAACCACCAAATATGAGAGTCAACTCCGGAACACTATCGGCTTCCCAAGTTGATGACGCACCCCTAACTGGTGTTCCACCCGTTGCCCGATCATCGCCGTTCTTAAATGGGTCAATCGACCAAGCCTATCAAGACACCCCGCCATCACCAACGAGGATGACCACAGACAACATGCGACCTGGTGGGAATACGTTCGTTGGACATCAACTACGAAAGCCACCGACGTCGTTGCAGATGTTCAATACCCTCAGGTTGAAGATGTAAAGGTTAACAAGGACAATACTTCGACGGCTGAGACAGAAGCCTCAGTCGACGAAGGGAAGATCGAACAGGTTGAACCGACGCATGCCGAAATGGCCCCATCTACGACAGTCCCTGCTGAGGTAACCTCACCCGTTTCCATGTCACAGCGGACACGGGACGATACTGGAGCTTCTGCCTGGTATGTGCCATGGTCGTGGTACGGGTCTGGCGGTCAGGTTGTAGGGCACAAACCGGGGGCGAGGAACAGGATAACACAGTGAAGGCAGATCCCTCATCAGACTTGGCCGTGATATTCACGCAAACGGTGACCCGGGATGTAGCTGTTGACTTGCCTCCAGACAACGGAATCAATGCAGGGCAGCACGAACTGGAACCTTTAGGGACCGATTCCAATCCAATTGCCACCACTTTCGAAACTAACACGCTCGGATGGGCGTCATTCTTCACTACAAGGATGCTAGCTATGAAGAGGATCGATGAAGTCAGCGCTCAAGGTAGCAAGGCAGATGTCGAGAGAGATCAGAACGGTATGGAAGTGATGAATATCGATGAGGACGAGGGTGTTACACCCGAGAGAAGCAGTGACGTCGAGGCTATACCCCCTATTGCTCCTCCTCCAACTTTACCGGTGGATGTGAGAAAGGAAACGCCGAGATTCCTGTCTCTCACACCGAGGAAAGGAAACTCGGGTACAACAACCCCCACTCCCCCTAGTCCGGCCTCGTCTGTTTCAACAAAGATAAACGCCATCCTTGCGCCCGTCGAAACCGTGAAGACTCCGAGCAAATGCAAGCCTTCTGCCATAACTACAACCACCACCATCAAGCGCGTTGCATCACCAGCACCATCGAAGAGGTCAATTGTACTTTCTCCACCGAACCTCGTCTTGCCCACATGGCAGGATACCTTTTTCACACCTCCAAGGAATATCTTGCCCCCAAAGCCACAATCGTACATGGGTGGTGATCAGAGCGGGGGTTTGCTGGGAAAAACCGTGAAGTTCGTGAGCGGTGTTTTATGGACGAAAGATAAAGACTCTCTGTGGTCGTCTTCGATTCCTTCAACCTCAAAAGGGAAAGGCAGGGCAAAAGAAGGAAGCAGTAGCCATAGAAATACGTCCCCTTCACCATTGGAAAGGGATAGTACGTCGAAGTTCAAGGAATTTGGCAGAACCCTCCCCAAAGCTTGGAAGGTTTTTGAAGATGCCGGGTGGAGCTCGGCAACGCCTGCCGGTACTTGGAAAGACGGGCAACCAATCGACATCTTACGGGGATGTCAAAAGGTAGTAGTTATCGGAGTGCACGGATGGTTTCCTGGCACAATGATCAGGACGGTGCTTGGCGAAGTGAGTGCTCATTTCCTATGGCGTCCATGTGTTGAGTATCCATGAATGTTGTAGCCAACAGGGACCAGCACCAAGCTTGCATCCATGATGGAGCAAGCTCTGGAAGACTTTGGGGTCGAGCACGGGGTTAACTTCGAGAAAATCTCCACCATACCACTTGAGGGTGAAGGCACAATTGAGAAGCGGGTTGAAAGGTGTGCAAGCTTTCCTCAAAGATGGCTATTGCTGACACTTCAACAGACTATATTCTAACCTCCATGCGAATCATCAGTGGATGTCCGATCTCCATGAAGCAGACGTCGTCATCATCGTGACTCATTCGCAGGGTTGTGTCGTATCTACACACCTCCTAGACAGACTCATCCGTGACGGACATATCATTACCTCCAATAGCCAAACAGTCCCGTTGGTCGTTGGGATTGAGTCCTTTCCATCTGCAATCGGTGTCGATGATTCTTGCAGGACAATACAGAAAATTCGCTGCTTAGGTTTATGCGGCATTCACTTGGGTCCACTGCGATATCTTCGTTCAAGCACTCTGGTCGGTCCGTATCTCCAAGTGAGTCAAATTGTTTATGAAATGTGGTACATTGAATAATTTATTTTTTTAAAAGTATTTTGAATCGACTGCTGCTCGTGAGCTATTCGAGTTTCAAGTAAATTTTCCATGTGTCGTTTGGATGGTTATTGAGGTCATTCTTAGAATACTGAAAGTCGAGTGTCGAAAGACTATATTAAAGCCCTGGAAAATGTAATGAACCATGGCGTGAGTAGACCACTTTTCTGCCCTAGATGGAGCTCATTCTTTCGACATAGACCAAGATGGTTTATGTTGCTTCATTGAATGATCAAGTGGTCCCTATTTACTCTGGACTTTTCACAGCAATTTCGCATCCACTCATCCTTCGCGCACTTTATATAGATGGTGATGCTTATCAGTAAGCTCCTCATTAAACCTCCCAGTTTCCTTGTCTGACAATTGCCTCTTTCAGCACCTCGGATTTCCTCTCAAATCTTCTAGTCCTTCTCATCCGTATCCTGAATGCTGGCATCTCAGATTCAGGTCTCCTTGCACACCTTTCAGAGGCGACTGCGGGTTCTCTTAATGGTGTGGGTCACTCAACAGTTTATGAAGAAATAGCGATATACTCGTGAGTTGCCTGGACACTTGGCCTGTTTCGTAGCCCTGGCTTAGATCATGATTAATCACAGATTAGCCGTGAAATACCTATTTCTCACTGACGATGGGGCTCCGGACAATGTGCCGATGAAAATTGAAACATTCAATGCCAGCCATGAACAAAATGATTATGAGGTATGAGGGGTATTTTGCATTTCCTTATGTTTTTAATTGAACATATGACAGATTCCGTAGGCTCTGCGAGACATTATCGCGGATGAGCGCGTTGCCTACTTCTTTTCCCACCAATTCTCAGAATTGCGTGATGCATTCCGAGACTGGCACCCGAAGACATCCATTTTACGAGACCTCAAGCGGAAACTACAACCTATCACTCGACTTTCTGCTGGTATAAGTAGACTTTAGACTGCGGACATTGTATACATAACCTGCAAATTAGCAAAACCAAGATGAATGACATGCACTAATTGTAGAATTTGACCCCGCTCCGAATGACGTGGTTTTATCAACCTTTAAGTTCTCTAATCTGAGAAACACAGGTGTGGAAACACCACTCGTACTGCTACAAAGCTTAATGGGCAAGCGTGTGGATCAATAATTGTGATAACCTACAACGACCAAAAATTATCGGTCCTTCAAAGAGGAATCAAGATAACTGTGATTTGGAAACCACCTCTTATATGTGCACTCCACATTGGCCTTTTTTGTGAACAAATACTTGAATGCTGCCTCAACTGTAGAAACCCATTTTCCGAAAAAGGCAAATACCGCCATTTTTGTCAATGTTCGAAACTCTAACTCAGTAACCGCTTCATTTTTCTTATATTCAACCACCTTCATCTATTAATTAATTGATATTCATTACATTTGGTCAGTCTTTACTTCAACGGGATGGTTAATACAGCATAAGTCACAATCAAGTACCCATGGATCCGACTTCAAGAACCAAGAAGAGGGTGACAGATGTCAAGGTCATTGTCATATTTCACTACAACTACTTCCATCAAGCGTAAATTCCCAGGTCTGCTCAGCTACCAATCCCATTCAACTTGTCAACTGCTAAAGCGCCTTGTCCAACGCTCACATAGTCCAGCAAAACAAAGTTGGGATTGTGGTCGTCCACCAAGGGGGCGCAGTTAGCGGCATGCTTCAAGATCCTAATACACAGTAAGATCTCTATGAATGACGAAAGATCCCTATCCTCACAGTTCAATGCCATTTGTCCGCGGGCTGTTCAATCTATCAGGAATAGGAAGACCACGGCCAATAGGGATGATATTCGCGTTCAAGTTGTGGTTGATCAAGTTCAACTGTTGACTGGGCGCTAACGGTCCGGCAGTCCTATCGACTTTACAGGGAAAATTGATGTCAGTAGGGTCCATTTTATCTTCCCAGACCATTTGGCATTCAGGAAGAATGAATTCCGCAGACCCTGTACGAACTTCAGCGCCTTTGTCAAGGAAAATCACCACACGCTTTCCGGAGGAGATCATGTCACCAAGGGTGGGCCAGTCATCGCGGGACATCACAGGTTGTGGCGGAACGTAGGACATGTTGCTCATGCCTTCCACATGGTTATTAAACAAGTCATCAACTGTTAGATACGATATCCACGCACTGGTTTTGTCGAAGACGGCCTTAAATGTCTTCGAAGAAATATCTCCCTTGTTGGCAATGATGATGGATAAAACATCATCGGGATGTGCGTCAAGGAACCACTTGACTTTGATTAGATAGTTCTCGGCGGTTCCGCCATCAAAGAGAGCCTAGTAAGAAGGATCAGCATATTGACATGGAGCAAAAATAAGTGCATTGACTCACACAAGCTAGGAAACGTGGGCAATGATGTCAGAGGTGGATCGAAAGAGCAGAGTGAGAACTTACAGGTATGGCAGAAGTGGATTTCGTCATTATTCCTGCTTCCAGGGCTTAGAACGCAAGCGGTTTGAACAATAAACCACGTACATGTGAGCCTGAACTTGCAAAGCACGGACACCAAGCTTTAATTGTGATTCAAGGTCGACTTCCTGGTTTCTTGCCACTGGTACCACATATTCATGTGACCACCTTCTAAGGCCTGACAAAACTCACAAGCTGAAGAATTGCCGCTGATAGCGAAGGAATCATGCGAGCCTAAGAAAGTGATGTTTCCGTATTTACGATTGCATAGTTCTGGACGACCGTTGCATTGCTGAACCCTGTGAGTGTCAGTTATTTCGAACAGCCAACGCATAGACTACCGGTTACCTCTTGTATAATAAAGGTGGGGCTAAGGCAGATAATGTGAAAAGGAGAGGGAGGAGCGTAACTGCGGCCAGCCGCAGTGAACGAAGCATGTCGTTGTTACAAACAACGTGGTGGATAGAGGAGACATGCTCAATGAAAACGAACCACTGTCGATGGGAATGTCCGCACTTGACGGGCCGTATCTTGCCGACGTCTACGAGTCCCTGATCAGTCATGTATATCATGTTCCACCACATTCTCACTCTCATGGAAGACACTGGGTGAACCCGGAAATGATTGTCCATTGTATTTACCCTGTCTGACTATCGTTTTGCAGGACGAAGAAATTTTGGTCCTCGTGAAATCCTGGTGTGACTATGTGCGTTGAGTTGTAAAACATGCTTACTTGCCCGAATTGTAGGAAAACGAGCCTTGGGATAACAACAGCATCATTGGCTCCTGGGTTCCACCAAACAACGAAGGGAATGATGGAAGGCCACCCCGAATCGCGGACGGCATCGTTGTATGGATGTGAAACGTATTACGAACCTCAACGAACACCTTCACAGCCTGGAGTTTACCTCCATCCCAACTACCATTCTGGCTCAAATCCACTACCACCGTTTAATCCTACGCCTCAAGAAGCTGTCCTTCACCATCCAGGCCAGTTACAAAATGCCAACATCGTCGAGCGCTTGCGTCTCCTTCAGGTGCTGAATTTGGACTGGCCACGCGAAATCTATTGTGAACTTGAGCAACTCTTCATGAGGCAAAGAGGCGATCGACGCTGCAATCGATCGAATTTTACTCCAATTTGATCAGAATTGAGCTTGGTCCCTTTTTTGTGCCATATGGACTCCCTACCTGGTCAGATTAGTACCAGTATAGACGTGATTCATGTAATCCCACCTTTGACAATGCCTATGAAGAATTATCAACACGGGTTGCAGTATTCTCTAGCTTAGATCTCTCCGTAAATCAAACATGCAGGGCTCCTGCAGAAGAAATTGGTTTTGGTACATGACAGGAGAAGGTCGAGATAAAACTTAACCCTATTGTCGAACGGCGAAAGGGTTGCCATTCTTGAGGGCAGAGATGGACTGCTAACTCTTCCTTCTCTCCCTCTCCCTCTGGACATTGCGCCCTGATCGTATTTCGTATTCCAATCCACACTCACGGTCTCCTTTGCGAAGCGGAATCAGAGATGAGGATGGTTGGGGCGTTATCAACATGATACTTACATCTGCGGGTGGCCTTCACCAGAGGTCAGATTTGGGCGTCGCCAGATGACATCGATTTCGATATGGTGATGGCGGATGAGCCATGGCATAGGCTGAGCTTCGGCAGAGTAGAATGGGCTTGCATACCAGGTTGGAAACACCACCTTGGGTGTCCCTGTGCATATTCATTGGTGGAACACCAAACCAACGCCCTGTGGCCGCGATAAGTATAGGGTTGGTGATGTTGTTGGAGTTGGTATGCAGTATCGTCGCATGTATCAAGAAACTGGCAAACGAGTCAAATTTAATAAATCACATGAAAACCATACCTAGAGTTGTAAATGCAGCGCGCTTTCTGGTCCAAAGAGCAACGCATGTCCCAGAGTCGCTTCACATCTTCATGTCATCTTCTTCCTCAAGATGATGAACGGGTAGTCGTTTCGATAACAGGCGACGGGTAAACTGGTAATGGCTTGGTGATCCTTTTCCCCTGCCGTATCGGATACGAGGTGTCCCCTTTCGTTTGGGCAGAATGCGGAGGTGCAACATGTTTGGAGGAAGGGGGTTTCCATAACACATGAGCCAGTAAGGGAGGACTTTAGGATTGGAGGATGTACGTTGTTCGGAAAGGGCTGCGACACAATCTTTGGATTTCCTGGAGAATCATTAAGAGATGTGGAGATAGTGGGATGTGGTCAACATACCTCCTTCCGAGCAATGAACAGCCAGATTTGACCCTACCATTATTCTCGTCCTGGTTCGCTACCGAACCCGAGAAATAATAGAAAACACCCTCCTCTCCCACCAGATTCATCCTTTGTTGCTGATAAGTGTTGTCAACGCTTTTTTTCCTCTCCTGACTTGCGGCTTCGAAGGCTATACCATTGGCCAATGGACCTAGAAGCACGGGTTTTGGCAAATCAATTGTAACAGGCATACTTGTTCTTGTCATTCCTACCTTTCGAAACCGGCACACGAGTTTAGAGTGCGTGATCGGCTTTAGACTAGCCACGTTGAGACGATCCTCGCGACTGATGAGACGGATTTTGTGGGAGATATCAAGAGCAGAGGATTGGTCCATATTTCTTCATGTCTCAAAGGTGATCCGTTTCCCACATCAACACTTCGACCACAACCACTACCACACTACAACACAAGGGGAACCCTCGCGCACTACACCTAACAATTCAACGCCTTCCATCAGCCAAAACATCATAAACGACATCTAGGCTCCTTTATTTGTCTCTTTCGGCTATAACACCTTGCCTTTGCAAGCCCAAGCCGGTCCTGCAAAAAAGCGGTACGACCCACAATGTGAGCAGTTCTTTCAAAAATCCATTGCATCTTTTCCATGTGACCTTGGGGAATTGCTCTCAATGTCTTTTGTTCCTCTTTCACCTCGCTGAACACCACCGACCTCTGTTGATCAGAAGGGGGTGTTTCTGGGCATGCTCCAAGTATGAAGCCGAAAGGTGGATGCTCAGTAGTGTCTGGATAGGCAGGTGTCGCATGCTTCAGTCATGATTTTTTGCCGATCTTTGCAAAATATTCCCCACTTTTCCAGAACGTACGCCTTCATAGATGTACAAGCTGTCGAAGCAATGATGTTTGCTGGCAGTCACGTGACCTCCCTTTTCTTTTTTTTCCTTCTTTCCCTGTGATCGATTTGTCTTATCCATGACCATGATGCCTTTTCAGCGTGAATTAGGGAGAAAAGACCAAGAAACTTGTTGACGGGCTAATTAATACTCAAGAAATGGCCATGTCACAAACCCCGAAGCGTCCCCGTGCGGAAACGCAAACTCGTTTGTCTCCTCAGAGTACTAGGGTCCGTGTCAAAGAACCAGAATTACAGTTTACGCTATTTGACGAGGCCGAGGTGGCAGAGATGGAAAGCTCAGCTTTTGATGGACAGCTCTCAGATCTTAGTGACCTTTCTGATACCGAATCAGACTTGCTTCCTCTGGCTGTCTCACGGGCTAGTTCTGATGTGGGAGACTCTGATGTGGAGGACGATGAAGATATGCAAACTAGCAAGAAACTATTAGGAGACTGGACAGGGATTAGAAAGGCCAAGAATGGATATCGGTTGCCTAGCATCCACGAGGATCTCAGTGGCCCTGATCTTGAGGGGTTCGATTTTCAGATAGACAAGCTAGACGACATTACAAAGGAGATCATCAAGAAATTCTGTGACTATTTGATCAGAAATTGGCCTAGTAGAGAACTCAATTCTGAACTTGCTAGTAGTCGGCACTTGGCATTTGCAGATCCACCTGCATTCTGGCATGCATTATTCCAGCCTGAATTCAAGAAGTTTCTTGATTTTCTTGCAGGTGTAGATGTGGGAAACCAAAGTGAACGTGTATGCTTTTTAATAAACTCATTAAATATTCATACATACTTAACACATTGTTTTTCTAGCTTATTAATGCTGGACACAAACTCTTCAATCGCGTAAATGTATATGTTTTAAGCTTTGATACTTATTTTAACAATTGTTTTATTAGCTGGTAGAAGAAATCAAACACAAATCACCATTCTTATCGGGCTTGCTGGTATCAATCTATGCATCATGTGTACAACGTCTTAGCAACATAAAGACTGACAATCGGGAAATTGCAACATGTCTGGATGAATCCTTTAAACTTGGCAAAAGTATCAAAGCAGCACTAAATGTAGGGCGGAAGTGTGCTAAGCGTGCTATATGGATTCCTGTTACACGGTATGTGCTAGAAATATTTGTTTATATTCTATTATTTATTGACATCTGTAATTAAGTTGTGATACAAATCCTGATCTCAACTTACATATGGTGGAAACCAAAGCTCTATATGATATAGGTATAAAAAAGGGTGCAATTGAAGAAGAAGATACAATCATAATAGGAGTTGATCAGGGTTGGAAGTTGATAGCTGCACCTCTAACCACTGATGAGTTGTGCTATTCACTGGTATTTTGGGAACCAAGAGATGAAGATGATCATAAACCTACATTTGAGAAAATAGTAAGTCAATATTTTGTCACTTTATATATATAAACTGAGAGTATAAAGGTTTGGGCTTGTATCCATGGAGCAGAAAAAATGAGCAAGATATTTAGTGATCCAAAATCAGATCATGTTCGGCTTCAGTGTGCTGCAGCTGCCCATAATCTCAGGTGTGTCTGTATAATATAGTTATTTAAATGGTTTTATTATTATCATTAATTTTTATAGAACCAAGACAGCTGTTGACCGTCATATCAAACAAGCAGGGCTAATGGTAAAAGACATTGGCCAACAGGCTGTATCTGGTCAGCCATATGAACTACTTCCAACTGTATCCACTTCAAAAAGTGAGAAACCACAAAAGAAAACAATCAAGAAAATTCAAGAGCAAAATCAGCTACGGATGGAGATAAAGAAATACAATCCTGGTGTGTATTTGTGTAGATTCTGTTCTGAAGATATTTTTTAATTCATTCTAGCTATTCAATCTACTAACTTTGCATTAATGCAAGGCTTTCTGCCTTCATTTGCAAAAGAACAATATGTAAGTTTTAATTAAACAATATATAGTGGTGATTGATCAGTCAAATAGGAAAAAGCATGTGAAAAAAATTTGATTAATCAATTGGGGCGCCCAAATACAGCATCTTTTGCAACCTATGCATATTGTGCAGGCCTACATTTGGACACAGATGAATCTGTTACACATGGATGGGTTATTAAGCGTGAAAAAGAAGTAAGTATAAAAGTATTGTTTGATTTTATTAATATTTACATTTAAATTTACAAGGTCCATCGCCGGGAATCTAACTTTGTGTTGGGAAATTACAGGCTCATACTTGAGTTAAATAAAGGTTCTCATTGGTTTTGGCGTGCAAATATGGATGCACATGGCACAACAAGTAATAAACTTGTAATGCAGCATCCTGGAACATGGAAGAGAAGAGGACTATTTAAAGAGGAAGATAAGGGACAATGGACCCGTGTTAATACAATTCCAAAGGCTGTGGCAGATGCAACATTCAACAGCCAAGAGTAAAATTGGAATTAGAAAGTGGACTGTTACGGTATGATCCCATATGACTCAATTTTTCTTAGTTTGTCTCTTTGTTTACATATGCATGATGTCCTATTTCTTTTTAGCTATAATCTCATCCAGTATGAACACTTACATCATAATGCCATTATAGTGACATCACTATGACATCATCATTGCTTCATTCTATGTTATATACTTACAGACTACAACTCATATGTTTGGCTACATTTACTTTGGACACAGTATATAAACCTTAGCTAGTTGACATTGTACTGTAGCTTATTCTACCTGGTGACTCAGGTTCTATAGTCACAATAGCCAATCCAAGCTTGATCTAAACCTCTACTTTGTGCTGGCCCTTACTGCCCAATTGTCTGCTTGCTGTCCAAGTCAGTCTGGTGAACCTCATACCTAGGTGACTTGTGGACTGGCGGACCCTAATGGAAGTAAGTTCATAACAAAAGAATAAGCTCCCTCTCTACTGTGACCAGCTCAACATTTTCCAAGCCAGTTGCCACAATTCATCACGGCATTTCTCCTTGGTGCACAACAAGAAAACAAACATGAACGAAAGAAACTCCTCGACACACTTACAGCACAAATCAACATCCGAATCAATTTCGAAGTATTCCAATTGAGAAGCCCAAGTGTATGACTAGAAACAGCAGAACTAGAGTTCAACTGACTATGCAAACTTGTCACTCAGATTGATGCACTTTATCTGGACAATGCAAGACCACCACCTGTCCCACATCTTGTTGAACTAGTCACTGTCCTCAAACAAGAAATCATTAGAGCACAAGCAGAACTCAATCTACCACCACTGTCATCAATAACATCCACCACCATTCCACTCCCCTTGCTAACCACACACCAAGAGCGACCACCCTCACCTGAATCAGAAGACAACAAAGAGGAACTGAACACCTTTTCCAACACACCAGAAGACACCAGACCATCTACACACAAACACCAAAGAGAAGACACTGGAGAATGAACACTCACTGCCAGCCTAGCCACCCTCACCACACAACAAGCAAGCTCATCCACCACCTACATCCCCACACAACCAGATTACACAACCAGACCACCACCAAACCCGACACCATACCACCTACTACCCAGCATGGCACAACAAGCTGCCCAAGTCACCTGTACTCATCTTAATGACATTAAGTTTCCCCTTCCACTGTTGTTTGAAGGCAAACGTGAACAAGTTAAGAGGTGCCAGACATCTGTGCAATTGTTCCTTGACATGCACAACAGACCCAACCTCCCTGATGAATTTCAGGTCTTGTTCACCTTGTCCTGAGTATCAGATGAAGGTGCAGTAGGAGTTTGGAAAGAAAATTGGCTCACTGTGCATACTGGAGAAGCAAACCCTGTTGGTTATGGCACCCTGGCCCAGTTCTTTTTGTAGTTTGCTGCCACATTCATGGCCACCACCTTGACTCAGGAGGCCATGAGAAAGATTAAGATCCTCAAAATGGAAGGACAAAGTGCAGATGAACATACTGCTCAGTTTGAGCTGTTGGTTGACCAAGCAGGCCTTGCCACTGCTGGTGATGCCATCCTGATCAATTTCTACTGCTCATTGCTCACTCCTTGGCTCATTGAGTGTATCTACCAAGGAGAAGTACCTGCTAGGCTTGCAGATTGGAAGACCTATGCAATCTTACTGGACCACAACTGAAGGTTGGCCTTGTTCTTCACTGGAAGTGGACGGCCATACCAAGGAAGTGGAGGAGAAAAGAAGAAGAAAATGTTCACATTCTGCCACTACCCACAACGGTCCACATCAACTCAAAGAAACAATGACACAATGGACATAGATAGATTGGCTGTTGAGATTCAACATTTCAACTTCGAAGACTAGCAGAGACTCATGGAGAAAGGTCTCTGCTTCACCTGCAGAAAATCCAGACATTTCATTGCAAATTGTTCCAACAAGAAGGTCTTCAACCAGAACCAGAATTCTCCCAAGGCAAAGAAGTGGAACTATGGCAAAGGGAAGCAACCCCACACAAAGGCACACAGCACTTTTATGAACATCTGCACCTTGGTTAATGAATTATTGGATGGAGAAATGGAAGAGTTCCAACAGATGGCCGATGAAGAAGGCTTTGTTGATATGAAAGGAGAACAGAAGCAGGATTTTTAGAAGTGGAAGCTGAGTTGATGCCAGTTTCCCCCACAATTTCAATCTATACTGTGCTTGTTGCAAAAGTTTCTAGACAGACAATATATATTCCTTTGAAACTCTTCATTAGATCAAAAGACTTTGACATCCTCACCTTGCTCAATTCAGGGGCAGGAGGAAACTTTGTTCATACCAACTTTGCAAAATCCCTGCAAAACCTCAAACCACTCAAAAACCCTATCAAAGCTTTCAACATTGATGGGACCCTCAACAAGACAGGAACTATCACCCATTCAGTCGCTGCAGATGTTCTGGTTAATGAACTGCACTGTCTGTACATGACAGTGAACTTCCTCGTCACTGGTCTCAGACACATCACTCTCATCTTGGAATACCCTTGGTTGCAAACTTGGAATCCTGACATAGATTGGCATGAAGAAACCCTTTGTTGGTGCCATACGACTTCAAATGGACTGACGCCAAGTGCTATTAGCACCACTTCTGGGAAGGCTCTTGGCCTGACTTCGAGTTGGTCTCAAGATAAGATTAGCCCTGGAATAACCCTGATAGCCTTGATAAAGACCATTAGTGGACAGACAATCATATGCCCGACACATCACTTTGTTTACGAGAATGCCAGTGAATGTGGTGAAGCATAGCTTCACACACGATGTTGTTGCCCCATATCTACTCAACGCAAACAATATCAATGCATGAGAACACCCTTATGACTACACCAAGATCTATGGTCTCCATACTGCCCTTGAAAGACAGAAAGTAGAGACATGGATTCAAGCTGATAACGACCCATATTATGACAAACCAAACATGTGGATCCAAGCACTTGATCTGGAAGGTTCATATTATGTGGACCTCCCAACTGAAGCTGAAGTATGGATCTATGCAAAAATCTAGCTATCACAAGAACTGGCCATTGCACAAGAAAATGCCAGAACCAAAAAAACTGTCAAAGAAATGGTCCCACCAGAACTGCATGACTATCTCAATGTCTTTAGCGAAAAGAAAGCAGCCTACTTCTGGTCCCAGAAGCCTTATGACCATAAAATGGAATTAAAACCTGGATTCAAGCTGAAGTGACACAAGCTCTATTCACTGACCCTGGAAGAAGACAAATTACTCCAAGAGTTTTTAACTGAAAATCTTGCCAAAGGATACATCCATCCCTCAACATCAGACATGGCTTCATTCTTTTTCTTCATCATGAAGAAAGATGGCAAGAAATGCCCATGTTAAGATTATCAGTATATTAATGAATGGACTATCAAAAACTCCTACCCAGTCCCTTGCATAAACAATCTCATGGATAAACTCCAAGGCAAGAAACTGTTCATGAAAATGGACATATGATGGGGGTACAACAATGTCAGAATCGCAGAAGGACATGAACCACTCACTGCCTTTGTTATAAACTATGGCCTCTTTGAGCCCACAGTAATTTTCTTTGGGCTCTGCAACTCGCCCACCACATTCCAGCACATGATGGACAATATCTTCATCAGACAACTCAATGGAGGTTGGCTCCTCATCTATATGGATGATATTCTCATTGCCATCAACGATAATACAATCCTCCATATCAATTGTATTCACCAAACTTGCCACATTCTACATAGTGCTTGAAAGTCCAGTCCAATCCGGTCTTTTGCCTATTTTTGGTAAGACTGAGACCAAGACCGGTCTATAAATATCCCAGATCATCCAAAGACTGGACTGGACCACTTTAGACTGGTCTTGCTTAAAACTGGTTAAAACTGGTTAAAACCGGTCTTAGACCGGTCTTTTTCCATTTTTGGCACTGTTCAACTTTTAAAAATATATTTAGGTTTCAAATCAAGCCCTTAAACATCCAAAACAAGCCAGAATTGATGAAGATATGAAGATATCAATAAAGTATCGGGTAGTTATCAAACATTTGACAAAATGTTGAATATCTCAGTCAGTTTTCAACCAATTGACATGCTCTTGGGCTACATTTGAAGGGGTAATTGAGGGGCACAAAAGACCAGTCTCAACTGGTCTCGACCAGTCCATATAGACCAGTCTTTCTGTGGTCTTTCGTTTGAAATTTTGAAAGACCAAGACTGCAGTCTTTTGAAAGACCGGTCTTGGTCTGGTTTTTTTCCAGTCTTGGACTGGTCTTGAGACTGGACCTTCAAGCACTAATCCTACAAGAAAATGACCCCTTCATCAAACCCGAAAAATGCACCTTCCTCACCACCCATATTGAATTTTTAGGTTTTTATATTGAAGGAGGAAAAATATTGATGGACCCCACCAAAGTCAAAGGGATCACCGATTGGCCTCCACATCCATTAAATAAATGCGAACCTAGGTTTTTGCAATTTTTACCATTGTTTTATTTATCAATATGCTCACCTTGCCAAACCCCTCACCAAACTTCTATAGAAGATGCAAACTTGGGATTGGACACCTGAATGCCATAAAGCCTTTGAAGCCCTCAAGAAACACTTTACCGAATTCCCCATTCTGGTCATCCCTGACCAAATGAAAGCATTCCTTATAGAAGCTGACATCTCCAAGTTTGCTACTGGAGCTGTCCTCTCTCAAGATGACATAAATGGCATCAAACACCCTTGTGCCTTCCTGTCTCAAACCCTTGGACCTGCTGAAAGGAACTACCAAATTTACGATCGCGAGTTCCTCAGCATCATGCATGCCCTCTGCACCTGGTGCCACTACATCCAAGGATCATCTTTCCCGACCATTGTCCTCTCTGACCATCAAAACCTCACATACTTCTGCAAAGCACAAAAGCTGAACCCTTGCCAAGCTTGATGGTTCACCGACTACAACATTTTGCTGAAACATGTCCCCAGAACCAAAATGGTCGCTGCCAATGCTATTGAAATAGATAACTCAGTACTTGTAGAAAGAACTTTATTAGTAGTTACCTATTGAAATAGATAACTATACATATGGTAAGTAAACCATAATCAATGTATCTAAGAGCGTGCTCACCTCAGTACTTGTAGAAAGAACTGAGGTGGCACAACACATCTAGTCTGCTATATACTATAAATAAGCATGGGAACTGAATAACCAACTGATGGAGGTTTTGAATAGAGCTGTCCCACAGTTACTCTGTGCTGATTGCAGCAGTGGTTTGCAATATTCAACACTCTCCATCAAACTGTATGAAGTCCCATCACTATCGCAAAATGCTTAGCCTTTGTGCTAGGCAATGCCTTGGTGAGTATGTCTGCAGTTTGTTCTCCTGTGGGGCAGTAGATTAACTTGATTGCTTCAGCTTCAATAATGTACTGGATATAGTGGTATTGGATATCGATATGTTTCATCCTTGTGTGGTACTGACCACCATGGGCAAGCGTGATCGCCAACTTGTTGTCACCATACAGAGTGGTGGGTTCCTTGGGTGGTGAGAAAATTTCTCCAATTAATCAGCACAACCATACTGCTTCCTTTGCGACATGCATTGCTGCCACATACTCGGCCTCTGTTGTTGATAACATGACCAACTCCTGCTTCTTTGATGACCATGATATGGCCCCTCCATCCACCATAAGAACATAGCCTGATATGGCTTGTTGGTGATCCTGTGAAGCTCCATCCACGTCCACAAAACCTTCCAGGTTTGTCTTCCTGTCTCCATATACCAACTTTATGTCCTTCGTTCCCTTCAGGTACTGAAAGATCCTCTTCACTGCTTCCCAGTGCTCCCAGCCTGGGTTATCCATATATTGTGCCACAGTTGAGGTTGCAAATGCAATATTGGGTCGAGTTCCCATCACTGCATACATGAGAGAGCAGACTGCCTCTCAAGTTCTTCATTTGCACAATTCCTGCTAGTGTCATAGGGCACTGACTCTTCAATAGAGGTGCTGATGGGTCCATTGGAATTGAGGATGGTTTCAAATCATTGAAATTGAAACAGGAAATGATGGTTTTGATATACACATGTTGGGATAAGGCTGTTGTTTTCCCCTCAAGATCACGTTCAATCTTGATTCCAAGTAACCATCGGCAAGGTCCTAGGTCGGTTAAACGATACTTCTTGTTCATCCACACCTTGAACTCATCCAGTAGGTTTTGCGTCATTCCAATTAGTGTTTGGAAGTCCGGTCCCAGGACTGGAAAAAGACCGGGACTGGACCGGACTCGGACCAGCCAGGACCGGAAATCACAGGACCGCACAGGACCGCAACCGCAGTCCGGTCTGCGGTCCTTTGCCATTTCGAGAATTCCAGGACCGGTCAAAGACCGGTCTGGACCAGTCCGGACCAGTCTTTTGATAGGTAAGTTTATTAATATCCTCAGCATCTTTAGGACTCTTATTTACTAGCCGCAGTTTATAGATTGGTGAATGGCGGACTTTTTTCCATGAAAACCCGCCATTCATCAACTTATGAATGGCGGTTTTTTTGGCAGGAAACTCCGCCAATTATCAAATTATGAATGGCGGGCTTTTTCCCAGGAAAACCCGCCATTCATCGACTTATGAATGGCAGGTTTTTTGGCAGGAAACCCCACCAATCATAAAATTATGAATGGCAGGGGGTTTTTTGCATGAAAACCATACATTTGTTAGTCTAACCCCCACCATGCTGCTCAAAATGTTGTATAAAATAAGACCGGTCTGGACCGGTTGCCGACCAGTCCAAGACCGCGGTCTTTTGCTGGTCCGGTCCTTACCGGTTGCAGTCCGGTCTTTTGGACAATGTGAATATATCAGGACTGGTCCTGGTCCCAGTCTTTGCTTGCAGGAGCAAAAAACTGGACTGGACCGGACTTTCAAACACTAATTCCAATTGCCATGCAATTGTCCACATGCACACCCATTACCACAAATTGTCCATCCTCCCATCTCTTCATGAATACACCATGGTCTGCCTCTGCTTATTGGAATCCCAGCTCACCCAGAGCTTTTTGTAGGGTCTCATACCAACTTCTCACACCCTGTTTCTGTCAGGGGAGATGTGATGCCTGGAAACCAAGTTGATAACAAGCTGAGGTATCTTCGATACCCCAGCTTCACTATATACTACATGTGAGGCTGTGCTAGACTAAATAGGTAAGCCCTAAGCCCTAAGGCTATAACAGGGCTGTGCTAAATAACCCTGAACCCTAGTCCATCGGCCGTCGGGACTAAGTCGGCGGCTGGTATGCATAAGTGACGTGTGTAATTAAGAAAGAAGCCGCTAGAAGATGCAGCGGCGGTCCGAAGAGTGCGTACAACTATGAAGAGGGAGGGGAAATGAAGGAAATGGAAACGCGGTGTAGCCTCGAACATAGAAAGAGATGTTTGAGGTGGAAACTAAGTGTACCGAGGGTCGGACCTATAGCAGGTCCCCTTACAGTTTCGATCTGTACAGTGCTTTTTGTGAATGGAACACATGTTCCTTGGAATTGCCCTTCACATACTCTGCTGGTTGTTCCAGGTAGATAACCTCGTCATCTGATAGTACCAAGTTCAAGTAGGCAGAGTCAAAATTGAATGAATCAACTGGCCAACCATTTCTACTATTGGCCATCGCAAGCAGTAACTGAAGAGATGAGAGTTGAGCGACAGGTGCATATGTTTCATAGAAGTCAACACTATAAATTTGCGTGAATCCCCTTGCCACCAGTCTTG